>WLWD01000722.1_pt1 | contig 223682 bp, 133 predicted proteins | sample 6712731 | NCBI WGS metagenome assembly WLWD01 (sample SAMN12718690, study PRJNA576275) | sponge metagenome | isolation source: marine sponge | host: Mycale hentscheli | place: New Zealand: South Island, Marlborough, Capsize Point | collected 2014-11-01 | reverse complement strand
ACTACTCTAGTCCACTGTCACATGAGAACCTCATCACTACCTCTAGTCACTGGTCACATGAGAACCTCATCACTCCCTCTAGTCACTGGTCACACGAGAACCCCATCACTACCTCTAGTCACATGAGAACCTCATCACTACCTCTAGTCTGGTCACATGAGAACCTCATCACTACCTCTAGTCACTGGTCACATGAGAACCCCATCACTACATCTGCACATGAGAACCCCATCACTACCTCTAGTCTGGTCACACGAGAACCTCATCACTACCTCTAGTCACATGAGAACCTCATCACTAACTCTAGTCTGGTCACACGAGAACCCCATCACTACCTCTAGTCACATGAGAACCTCATCACTACCTCTAGTCACTGGCACATGAGAACCCCATCACTACCTCTAGTCACTGGTCACATGAGAACTTCATCACTACCTCTAGTCTGCTCACATGACAACCCCATCACTACCTCTAGTCACTGGTCACATGAGAACCCCATCACTACCTCTAGTCACTGGTCATATGAGAACCCCATCACTACCTCTAGTCACTGGTCACACGAGAACCTCATCACTACTTCTAGTCACTGGTCACAAGAGAACCTCATCACTACCTCTAGTTACTGGTCACACGAGAACCCCATCACTACCTCTAGTCACTGGCACATGAGAACCTCATCACTACCTCTAGTCACTGGTCACATAAGTTAAAAATGACCACTAAGACTGAAGTACAAACATCCACACAAACATTCTGACTGTGTGGACCATACCCTAGTAACTGAATATAAGTTTCAGCAGCAACTCATATCCAATAACACACAAACATACACATATTGACTACAACTCTCAGCAACAATGATCTCCCACATAACTGCACAAAATACACACACAAAGTCCAGCAACACAGGACTGCACATGACATGACTGCACAAGATACACATCACACAGATTTCAATGCCCAGCATGACTGCATTGTAAACACCTACACAATCTACAACAACATATGGTCAGTAGTGACAAGTTTTACCAACCACAAACCTATATGTTGTACTTGTTGTGGTGGTCAGACCAGCCATGCCTCAACCACAACATTCCAAACTTAGTCCATTCATCCACTGGCTGGCATCAACTACTGCAAGCTAGAGCATCAGTGTATAAAGCACAGCTACAGTCAACCATCTCATTCCCAATAATCAAAATCTAGTCAAATAAAATGAAATAAACACCATGGTGACCTAGTGAAGTGGACACATGATGACCTAATGAAGTGGACACATGATGACCTAATGAAGTGGACACATGATGACCTAATGAAGTGGACACATGGTGACCTAGTGAAGTGGACACATGGTGACCTAATGAAGTGGACACATGGTGACCTAATGAAGTGGACACATGGTGACCTAATGAAGTGGACAAATGGTGACCTAATGAAGTGGACACATGGTGACCTAATGAAGTGGACACATGGTGACCCAATGAAGTGGACACAATATACCAGGAAGTGACCACATGGTGACCCTAGTGAAGTGGACACCTGGTGCCTAGTGAAGTGGAAGCACAATTGTGACCTAGTGAAGTGGACACATGTGACCTAGTGATGGACCCATGTTGACCTGTGAAGTGGACACAGGTGACTCTTGGAAGTTGACACCATGGATGAACCTAATAAGTGGACACCAAGGTGACCTAATGAAGTGTAACCAAATGTACCTATGAAGTTTACACATGGTGACCTATGAAGTGGACACATGATGACCTAATGAGGGACACTTTGTGAACCTAATGAATTGGACACATGATTACCTATGAAGTGGACACTGGTGACCTATGAAGTGACACCATGGGGGATGGACAACAATGTGACCTAGTTAAGTGGACACATGGTGACCTAGTTAAAGTGAGCACAGGTGCCTATTGAAGTGGACACAATGGTAACCTAGTGAAGTGGACACATTGGTGACCTAATAAGTGGACACATGTGACCTATGAAGTGACACTGGTACCTAATGAAGTGGACACATGTGACCTAATGAAGTGGACACATGGTGACCTAATAGTGGACACATGGTGACCTAGTGAAGTGACACATGGTGACCTAGTGAAGTGGCACCATGTGACCTAATGAATGGACACATGTGACCCTAGTGATTGGACACATGATTACCTATAATGGGACCGTGGTGACCGTGGGTGACCTAATGAAGTGACACATGGTGACCTAGTGAATGGCATGGTGCCTAGTGGTGGACACATGGTGACCTAATGAAGTGGACACATGGTGACCTCGTGGTGTGAAGTGGACACATGGTGACCTAGTGAAGTGGACACATGGTGACCTAATGAAGTGGACACATGGTGACCTAGTGAAGTGGACACATGGTGACCTAGTGAAGTGGACACCATGGTGACCTAATGAAGTGGACACATGGTGACCTAGTGAAGTGGACACATGATGACCTAATGAAGTGGACACATGGTTAATTACACAGTGTCTCACACCCCCAGTGAAAATCACGCATGAAACCCTGCATGACGGTCCTTTATATTAGGCCATCAAATGGACAATACGATGTCCATTTCATTAATAAAGTAAGGAAAAAACAACAACAACAAAACAAAACATAAATCAACAACTAAATGTAGGTACAATTCAATTATCATTATTGAGTTTAGGTCACTCACTAGATGGAAAGGATTCTGTGGAGTAAGCAGACAACCCGCCCACAGTCAAGCAATGGAGACTTTAAAGAGAGCTGATCTGCATGTTAGGCCCTGTAGACATTGTATGGCTCCCTGGACTACAGCTCCATCCCTGCAAGACATATATGCATGTATATGTTGGTAGCAGAGCCAATCACAGGGCAAATGTCACAGCACATCACACAATTCAATAAAGCAATTAATAGGGCATGTGTAGTCCTAATTAATGCCCATCTATATGTGGTACATAGTGGGTTGAGTGTAGCTAGCTATGTATATGCTAAGAAAGGTCACTTTCAATGTAATGGCCAACATCAAATCATTGCATTTCTGCTAGCCCTGTATGTGATGGTTACTCATATTGCCCGATACAATGTGGAAAAGACACCAGAGTTGGGTCAAAATACTTTAGAAGTATTGCAAATATAGCTCCTTAGCAAATACAGATACTTCATAGTAAGTTATACTTGTACAACTGAAGAAGACACTATGTATGTACGTGTAGTGTGAAATCAAGTTCATGTTAACACAATGATAGAAGAGACTATTAGTTCATCCCAGGTGAGACTTGTAAATTATATTACCTATGTGTGTGCACAGTAATAGTACTACGTGCATACAAAGTGTTAGCACTATGTGCGTGCACAGTAATAGTACTACGTGCATGCACAGTGCTAGCACTATGTGTGTGCACAGTAATAGCACTATGTGTGTGCATAGTGCTAGCACTATGTGCGTGCACAGTTATAGTACTACGTGCATGCACAGTAATAGTACTACGTGCATGCAAAGTATTAGCACTATGTGCGTGCACAGTAATAGTACTACGTGCGTGCAAAGTGTTAGCACTATGTGCGTGCACAGTAATAGTACTACGTGCATGCAAAGTGTTAGCACTATGTGTGTGCACAGTGCTAGCACTATGTGCGTGCACAGTAATAATACTACGTGCGTGCACAGTGCTAGCACTATGTGCGTGCACAGTAATAGTACTACATGCGTGCACAGTGCTAGCACTATACGCGTGCACAGTAATAGTACAACGTGCGTGCAAAGTGTTAGCACTATGTGTGTGCACAGTGCTAGCACTATGTGCGTGCACAGTAAAAGTACTACGTGCATGCACAGTAATAGTACTACGTGCGTGCACAGTGCTAGCACTATACGCGTGCACAGTAATAGTACAACGTGCGTGCACAATGTTTGTACTATGTGCGTGCACAGTAATAGTACAACGTGCGTGCAAAGTGTTAGCACTATGTGTGTGCACAGTGCTAGCACTATGTGCGTGCAGTGTTAGTACCACGTGCGTGCACAGTAATAGTACTACGTGCGTGCACAGTGCTAGCACTATGTGCGTGCACAATGTTTGTACTATGTGCGTGCACAGTAATAGTACAACGTGCGTGCAAAGTGTTAGCACTATGTGTGTGCACAGTAATAGTACTACGTGCATGCACAGTAATAGTACTACGTGCATGCACAGTGCTAGCACTATGTGTGTGCACAGTGTTAGTACTATGTGCGTGCACAGTAATAGTACTACGTGCGTGCACAGTGTTAGCACTATGTGCGTGCACAGTAATAGTACTACGTGCATGCAAAGTGCTAGCACTATGTGTGTGCACAGTGTTAGCACTATGTGCGTGCACAGTAATAGTACTACGTGCATGCACAGTGCTAGCACTATGTGTGTGCACAGTGTTAGTACTATGTGCGTGCACAGTAATAGTACTACGTGCGTGCACAGTGTTAGTACTATGTGCGTGCACAGTAATAGTACTACGTGCGTGCACAGTGTTAGTACTATGTGTGTGCACAGTGTTAGTACTATGTGCGTGCACAGTAATAGTACGTGCGTGCACAGTGTTAGCACTATGTGCGTGCACAGTAATAGTACTACGTGCGTGCACAGTGTTAGCACTATGTGTGTGCACAGTAATAGTACTACGTGCGTGCACAGTGTTAGCACTATGTGCGTGCAAAGTGTTAGCACTATGTGCGTGCACAGTAATAGTACTACGTGCGTGCACAGTGTTAGTACTATGTGCGTGCACAGTAATAGTACTACGTGCGTGCACAGTGTTAGCACTATGTGCGTGCACAGTAATAGTACTACGTGCTTGCACAGTGTTAGTACTATGTGCGTGCACAGTAATAGTACTACGTGCGTGCACAGTGTTAGCACTATGTGCGTGCACAGTAATAGTACTACGTGCATGCACAGTGCTAGCACTATGTGTGTGCACAGTGTTAGTACTATGTGCGTGCACAGTGCTAGCACTATGTGCGTGCACAGTGTTAGCACTACGTGCGTGCACAGTAATAGTACTACGTGCGTGCACAGTGCTAGCAATATGTGCGTGCACAGTAATAGTACTACGTGCGTGCACAGTGCTAGCACTATGTGCGTGCAGTGTTAGTACCATGTGCATGCACAGTGCTAGCACTATATGCGTGCATAGTGCTAGCACTATGTGCGTGCATGCACAGTGCTAGCACTATGTGCGTGCACAGTAATAGTACTACGTGCGTGGAGTGTTAGCACTATGTGCGTGCACAGTGCTAGCACTATGTGCGTGCACAGTAGTAGTACTATGTGTGTGCAAAGTGTTAGCACTATGTGTGTGCAAAGTGTTAGCACTATGTGTGTGCACAGTGTTAGCACTATGTGCGTGCACAGTGGCACAGTAATAGTACTACGTGCATGCACAGTGCTAGTACTATGTGTGTGCACAGTGTTAGCACTTCGTGTACAGTACTACTTCGTGAATGCAGTGTTAGTATTAGTACGTGTATGTACAATGATAACAGTAGTGCATGCCTAGAGACTTACCATTATTCTCTTCTTCAATCAAGAACACCAGAACCTCAGTACAGATAGCAGCAGCCCAAGCACTATGAAATCTAGGAAATGAAGAAAAAAAAAAAGGTTATGACAATATTAATTCTAATGGAAAAGAAAATTAGTTATCAAGCCAAGCTAATGAAGCACCAAAGGTGTGAACCCTCAGCGCCAATGGCACCAATATCATTGCATACTACAGAACCACTAGCCTCAGCAACTATGATACTTTATAATATCTCTGTTCTATATGCAACAGCACAGGCCAACTAACACTTTCATACTTGTTTCAACTCTAGTGTTATTAGGGCCCAAAGAGTGGGAGCTGGAGGACAACTTGAGGATGCTAGGGAAGGTCTAGTACAAAAGAATAGCCAAGTGAAGGGTGCGCATGGTAAGGTCATAAGGTAAGGGATAGCATCAGCAGATAAGCAGTGCAATGAGACTGTCACTAATAAAGCATGTATAGACTTGCCAGCAAAGTGTGAGCATCAACCAAGAATGGGTCAACGCCATAGGCTAAAGAGACAGCCAAAGCAGCCAGGGAACGCACAACTACAAGTTTACCCTAATAATGCCCATCCTGTAACAAGTAATAGGAGAATATCAGTAAGTCTTCAACTTTTTGGTTTGGACATAAATCCAGTGTGGTAGACTCAATGCAGGTGAACCTAAGTCGTGCCCCAAAACAAAAACAAAACAAAAAAAAAACCCTGGAAAGATTAGTACCTAGACAATAAAAGAGGCAGGGCCACCAACATTATCACTATTAGGGATGAAGCTTGGTTATGTTCACACCCGTTATCAACTTACTTCATGACACTTGTTTCGCCAACATCTTGTATTGACTGGCATTGATACATCAGCAGCATGTTGCTACCTGCAAAATAAGCCAATGGGAAATGTCATCACTACTGGACAAGATAATACAGTTGTGGTCCTGCTGTATAAAAAATACATGGATATAATAGCTATATGATTCCATTCAATTTTTATAGTTGTACCGCCATTCCATTTAGCTAGTCTAGCTATTAGGTGAGCGAATTTTTAATTTCACTGATATTATTACGAGCAAGTGACAAGTAGTACCCTTTAGACACTTGCTAACTAATGATAGGATTAGATGGAGGGGGGACAACCATACTGTCTTGTGAAACCACTGAAGATGACTCATGTCAAGTTTATATAGCAAACAACCAGTTTTCATTTTTGTCAGACTTAAATACTAGCAAACTCAAACAGGCACCTTGTACACACTATTTTGTCTCAAACTACTTACGAAACTAATGTACAGAATTATTAGACAGTCCTCCTCTCCCACATCACGAGAGTATTACTAGATTGGCATTACTTTTTTAAGGGGTGCAAAGCTTTTAACTTACTCTTGAAAGCTGAGAGAGATACTTTCATTTAACCGAACCGCCATAATGAAAAGTTAGTCTCATGTACCCAATCCCTTTACCAACCGCTAGTCGAGTGTATAGAGGTTCTAGGTTGGTAAAGGGTCTCGCCGTCCCCTCGCTTTATTATGTAGCTTTTTTTGCGTTGAGCTACCTACGGGGCTACTAGCTAAATCACCATCCCTTCCAAACGTGCCTGCAAGGAATACCACCACTCCTTAATGATTATCTCCTCTCTTTGCACTCACATCCTATCACAGGACGATGAATATGGACTTGATGTTATCGCTCAGCAACTCGAATCCAAGAATAGGGTGAGGACACATATCTTGGAAGAAAACTCAAAGGATGCCGAAGACCTCATGAAATTGCGAAGAGAGCAGTGAACCTAGCAAAGGAAAAAGGATCATAAACCTGGCTGACAGTGCTCCCACTAATGGAACATGGCTCCGCTCTACACAGGGGTGCATTTCACGACGCCCTCGCACTGCGCTATGGCTGGACACCCCTGAGAGACTACCAGCTAAATGTGCATGTGGGGCCATCTTCTCAGTTGAGCATGCCCTTTCATGCCCCAAAGGGGTGTTTCCATCCATAAGACACAACGAAATACGGAATTTGACAGCAACACTCTTAACTGAGGTGTGCAAGGATGTATGTATTGAGCCTGGCCTTCAGCCCGTGTTTTAAGAACTGAATGGTGCTACTGCTAACTCACAGCCAGGAGCAAGACTCGACATTGCAGCAAACGGTGTTTGGGGCGACAATCACGAAAGAACATATTTTGATGTAAGGGTATTCAACCCCTATGCCCCTTCCAACAAACATTCAGACATGCAAATGGTGTATAAAAAGCACGAACAAGCCAAGAAACGGGCATATGAGGAGAGAATTAGAGAAGTGGAACACGCCACATTCACACCAGTTGTACTCTCTACTACCAGTGGCATAGCAAAGGAAGCCAATATATTCTATAAAAAAATTAGCGTCCATGCTCGCCAATAAGTGGGAACACAGTTATAGCAGTACTCTTCAATGGTTACGATGCCGCCTATCCTTTTCTCTTCTACGGTCCTCTATCCAAGCCATTCGAGCCAGATCATCCATTGGACATGCTGTAAGAATACCAGCAGTAGACCGGTGACCTCAGAAGCACATCTAAACTGATTTAATTTCATTTGCTTTTTGACTGTAACTCAGTTTATATTATTTTGTATTGTATTGTATTGTATATATTTAATTAAAAAAAGAAAAAAGAAAAAAAAAAGCTAGATTACTGAACTCAGTTTTGGTAGCAACACCGTGACAGAACAGTGAGTAAAGCCTACACAAACCAAAAGCGGTTTACAGCTTGTTACCCAATGCACGGATGATCCTAGTGTCTTACAACTAATATATAGTTTGTTTCGAGTTCATATTCAAGGGTTGTACGCAACTGTGCTAATCAATTAATTGGGTAAAGGGGTTTACAACTGTTTCATCTTAAACGGCTTCTCAAAGTGGTTCGGTAAAGCGTCACCTTTTCAATTGCTATGGTAAGTTGATTTGTGCAAAGACAAATGCTGTTTTTACTTTCTTGAATCGCGTTGACACTTTTACCATATTATTAAGATGTAAGCTGCATAGCAGAAATACAATCTCAGGTTTTATTTAATTGTCTCCTCTTTTTTTTTTAAAGCCTATACTATCCCTGGCAGATGAAACCAATGAGACTCTATATAATTTTAATAACTATTTAGAAATAACCACATATACATATTTAGCTGTGTTGTTCTCAAACTTAGCTACCAAGCAGGCCTTGAAATTCTTCATTAGAACTTTAAGCTCTTCAGCTTCCTCATTGTTAGTGCTGTGAATAAAACATTAAATTGAAATTAGTAAAGCTAGCCACTATGAATAATAGCTTGCACAATGATGCATAAAGTGTACTTTATAGAATCTTGCCCACTAAATTGTGAACCACATAAGACCAGCATAATGATATGCACATTAATTGTAAACATTCAATAATTATTTCCATCAACAAACTGGCCAAAGTTGTAGTCAGCCCACTAGCTAGTTCCTACCACTGTGTCAGTAGTTGAACACCTCTTAAAGTAGCAAGTCTACATGGGCGTACTGATACACTCCACAGAAGTGTAGTAAAGTCACTATAGCTTATAAGGGTGTCATGCTACACTCCACAGTGTTACCAAACACTTCAGAGTGTAGCACAACACCCCACAATACAGAAGTGTTCCACTACACCCCATTAAAGGTGTAGTGGAACACCCCATTTTTTACAGTGTACGACTGGCTGCCGTATATTCCAAGTGATCCAAGAGAGTAACGAAAACTTTTATGAGTGAAGTAAATAATAATTATGTAATGACAGGTATGTTTTTCTTATGGGTCAGGTCCATGATTGCAACCCAGGGCAAAGTCCGTTAAAGCACAGTAAAGATCCCACAAACTTACTGTTTAGAGACACATAGTCTACATCAACACAATCCTCAGTCTGTTTAACTTCATCAGTAAACATGGAAGTGTGTTTAGAAGGACATTTGGCGAGAAACTGATCTCACCAGGATTGAGCTGCTCCAGCATCTGGGTCAGAGATCGAGTCCTTCATAGGCTGCGAACTCACCAGGTCTTCATCACTCTTCATAGTTTGCATTGGTCGGCAAAAATATGGTGTGAGGACTTGGCTTCCCCACATCACTGATATTATCCTTTAAAAAGTTAGAAGCCTTTTTATTTGCTAAGCAAACAGGAGCCACTTTCCTTCTGTGTCTAATTCCTCCTAATGAAGGCCAAAGTCTCCTTATTTCCTTCATATTGGATTGTGATGGTTTCAGATGTTTGCTTGAAGGAAGAGTGTCTGTGGCAGTAAAACTCGAAGAAGATGGTGTAATAGATTTTTCAAGTGGTCCCAAATGGTCGTTTTTCATTGGTTCCACACGAGCAACTCTATGGAACCATGAAGTCCTAGGTTGTTTCTTCCCTTTCTCGGTCTTTAGAACAGTCTTAGGCTGCTTCACATTTAAGGTTTTGCAGCTGCTCCTTAGTCATTGTCAAGATATATGCACGCTTCAAGCTCAAGAGCTTATGTAAAACTTAAAAACAAACTCATATAGCCGTCTAAGGTAGCATAGATGGCAGAACTGCTGATGATAATTCAAGATTAGGTAGTCACTGTGGCTTTACATTATTGCCATGTAAGAGTCATTGAAAGTTGTAGTTGTGGAGTAGATTTAAACTTCACTTTTTTGTAACCATCTCAAACAGATTAGCTACAAGCTAAAAATAAAGGAAATTGAATGTATACTTCAAAGTGATTCTCTACACTTATCAAAATTCACCTAAAAATGTAACTTTTTGAGTATTTATTTGAAACTCTTCTTGTGTGGGACAATGAAGTGCAACCTTTCTGAACCACTTGAAGAATCTATTATTATTATTATTATCATATGTGAAGAACTGGTTCCAGGTTCATTGTTACTTCGGGCTATATTATCAATGAAAGCTTGGTTGGAACACAGTAGAGATCCCACAGAGTCTCCTGTGCCAAATATATCTTAATTACTAGTTAATCAATTCTTTCCAGCTAAAATACAGAAATATGTATACACACACTAAAAATAATAACATTAAAGCTAAGAAGAATGCACAATAGAATTTCAAGTTGTGAGTCAATTTTGCCATAACTAAAATTAACAAGTACGTTTCTCTAATGATACGATCTTAAACAGTACCTTGTTAATGAAGTGGCAAAGAAAATTAAAGAACTTTTTCCAGTACAATTTAAAGTGCATTTAAAGATTTCCTAAAGTTCTGGTTTACTGGGTTTACACAGTCACAACAGAATTCTAGCAATTTCTTAGTGTTGTCTACTAATTTCTAAATTCCCAAGCTGTAAGTCTCATATTCCTGAGTGTTGACTGACTCAGTCATTGTTGAGTTTTAGATCCTACTGCCATAACTTTACACTTAATGATGCTCAGATACCTCCAAAACTTGTGTCAAGAAATTAACTCCTCGTACATTTTTTTTCGATTAGTGCAGCTTTTGGAGAGTGAAAATGGCTCCTGTTTGCTTAGCACCTAAGAAGTCTTCTGACTCCTTAGAGGATAGTACCAGTGGTGTCGAGAAGCCAAGTCCTCTCACCATATTTTGCCGACCAACGCATACCTTGGAGAATGACGAAGACCTGGTGAACAATCTATGAAGGACTCGAGCAGCTCAGACTGGCTCAGAAGGTAATACAGGAGCTGAGTCCTGGTCGGATCCGGTAGAGTATCTCACCAAACACTCTTTCTTCATGAGCACATCGTCCACGTTAAGTGGTGAAGTTCACCAGACAGTGGATTGTGTGGATGCGGATGATGTGTCTCTGTCCATAGGCTCTGTGGGATCTCTACTGTGTTCCAACCAAGCTTCCATCGACAACATAGCCCTGGGTATCAATGGACCTGGAGCCAGTACTGATACTCTCGTAGGGGATGTGTGTGTGTGTGTTTGTGTTGTGTGTGTGTGTGTGTGTGTGTGTGGAGACAATGTAACTTGACAGTAGATTTACAGCCCATTGGAGTTATACATTCTAGATTCTAATGCATACACTCATGACTCTCTCTAACTTATGATTCACATTGGATACTGTCAGGACCCACACCAACAGTACTGGTTAATTTTATGGCAAAATTGACTCACCACTTGAAATTCTATTGTGCATTCTTCTTAGCTTTGAAGTTATTACACGTATTATTATTAGTGTGTGCATACATATTTCTGTATTTTAGCTGGCAGGCATTAATTAACTAGTAATTAGGATATCTTCAGCACAGGAGACTCTGTGGGATCCCTACTGTGTTCCAACCAAGCTTGCATTGACAACATAGCCCCAAGAAACAATGAACCTGGAGCCAGTTCTTCACCAAAAATAATAATAGGAAAGGTTGTGCTTCATTGGTCCCACACGAGCAGAGTTTCAAAGAAATACTCAAAAATTTACATCTTTTATAAGTGTAGAGAATCATTTTGAACCATACATTCAATTTCCTTATAGCTTGTAGCTAATCTGTTTGAGATGGTTACAAAACAGTGAAGTTTAAGTCTACTCCACAACTACAACTTTTCAATGACTCTTACATGGCAATAATGAAAAGCAACAGTTACTACCTAATCTTGAATCATCATCAGCAGTTCTGCCATCTATGCTACATTTAGATGGCTATAGTTTGTTTTTAAGTTTTACTTAAGTTCTTGGGCTATCAAGCTTTGATGCTAGTTGCTATAGTGAATAGTTTACAGTACTGATGCTTCATACAACTGTGAGCAGACTGCTTTTGATGATGCTAATTGCCATAGTGCATTGAGTCACTGTTAGCTGTATGTAGCTACTTGTTGATACTCTTTTCTATTGCTTACTTTTCCGCAATGAAGCATGCTTATATCTTGGCAATGACTAAGGAGCAGCTGCATAACCTAAATGTGAAACAGCCTAAGACTGCTCTAAAGACCGAGAAAGGGAAGAAAAAACATAGGACTTCATGGTTCCATAGAGCTGCTCGTGTGGAACCTATGAAGAAAGATTGTTTGGAACCACTTGAAGAGTCTATTACACCATCTTCTTTGAGTTATATTGCCACAGACACTCTTCCTACAAGCAAACATCTGAAGCCTTCACAATCCAATATGAAGGGAAAATGGAGACTTTGGCCTTCATTAGGAGGAATTAGAGGCAGAAGGAAAGTGGCTCCTACTTGCCCAGCAGCTCAGAAGGCTTCTGACCTTTTAGAGGATAATACAAGAGGTGTGGGGAAGCCAAGTCCTCACACCATCTTTTGCAGACCAACGCAAGCCTTAGAAAGTGATGAAGACCTGGTGAGCTCGCAGCCTATGAAGGATTTGATCTCTGACCCAGATGTTGGAGCAGCTCAGACTGGCTCAGAAGGTAATACAGGAGCTGAGTCCTGGTCAGATCCGGTAGAGTATCTCACTAAACACCCTTTCTTCATGAGCACATCGTCCACATTAAGTGATGAAGTTCACCAGACGGTGGATTGTGTGGATGTGGATGATGTGTCTCTGTCCATAGGTTCTGTGGGATCTCTACTGTGTTCCAACCAAGCTTCCATCGACAACATAGCCCTGGGTATCAATAAACCTAGAGCCAGTACTGATACTCTGGTAGGGGATCTTGTTCTTCACAGCAGTGCAGAAGAGTCTAGTGCAGGGCCAGTCATCGTAGAGCCCATGGACATGGATTTAACAGAACCTGCACTAGATGGGCGAGCCAGGCTTCATCACATTTTCCGATCTTTACAAACAGTTTTTGGAACCATTCTATGGTGTGGTCGGGTGTCACCCTAACACCTAAAGGAATGTTTGGGGCGTGGTGGGTGGGAGAACTCAAGATAGTCTAAATAGTGCTTAGTAAGTTTCATATACTCCAATGAGGTTATATAATATTAACACAAGTATGTAATATAGTGTAACTTAATATACAAATTATAGAAGAATACTGTGATATTGAGGTAAAAAATTAAACATAGCCAAGTATTCATAATGATTTACTGTATTATAGTAATAACAATTAAAAACAATATTATATCAAAACATTTTTTTTTCAATACTGTAGTTCTACACATAATTAAAATGCTGAGTTAAGTAATTGTATTGTTTGCAGTAATTTCTGGTACATGATGCCATAATACTTACTTTGAAAATTTATCTCTAGCTTCATTCACTCACCAATAATATTTTTTGTGAAATTGTAGGGGCTTATTGATGCTCGGGAATCATAATGGGGCTTCCCTTTACACATGGTTCCTAAAATATCTTGTGGTTGGTCTGAGTGGTGGTTACAGATGTCTCAATGATGCAGTTGTACCTGATAGATATCCAGTGCCCAAAAATTCAGGACATTTCTGCTCGCCTTGTGGGGATGACTATTTTCTCCAAATTGACCTCATCAGAGTAGTCTATCACCAGATCCCAGTGGATGCAGAGGAGATCCATAAAACTGCTATTAATGCGCCATTTTGTTTATACGAGTATTTAAGGATGCTTTTCAGTTTGAAAAATGCCCAAGCATTTCAGTGGTTGAGAGACACAGTTTGTCATGACCACGAGTTTGCATTGTCATTGATGATATAGTGGTGGCTAGCTAATATTCCAACAGGCACAAACAGCATCTTTGTCTGTTGTTTGAGAGACTCAAGCAATATGGCCTCGTCATCAACTTAGCAAGATACAGATATGGTCAAAGTTCACTTGATTTTCTGGGGTATCGCCTCACCTGAGATGGCACTTTACCTCCTAGTAGTGTGACTGGCTCTATGGCAAATGTGCACCTCAAAATTGACTATCACTTGATGGCTAAAGCCTGCAAGATGGACAAACAGGTTCAGGGCTACAGGACTGGGACCTCTAGCCTCAAACTTAAAGACCTGTCACTTTAGGTGGACATGGTATTACTTGTTGTGTGATATCTACAGGCTAACCAAGGCCTATTGTTCCTGTTTTGTGGAGGCTCAAAACATTTTTATGTGGTTCATAGATTGTCTCATCCCTCTGTGAGAGCAACCAGGAAACTCATCGCCAGTAAATTTGTGTGTAATAAATTAAAAAAGCAGGCAGGAGAATGGGCCAAGCAATGTGTGGCTTGTCTGTCATCGAAAGTCCAAACCCCATCTGGAAAAAAATTGAAATTCCTCAATGTCAGTTTGATCACATACATATTGAGCCGCTTCCACCATTGAATGGATATACTCACCTTCTGACTGTAGTGGACAGATTTTCTCACTAACCAAAAGCTATTCCTGTAAGTGACACTACTGCTGCTAGCTGGGCTGTGGCATTGATCACCCATAGGATTGCCCGTCTTGGTATTCCTATCGACATGACTTCTGACAGAGGTTATAAGGAGTTGGAGGAGTTAGAAGGGGGGCTCCACCATTAGGTAAAAATATATAGTATAACTCACCAATCAATTTGGAAAAGGGACAACTTTATTCATGGTTGTTCAAGGCTTAATTTTCTATAACTGTTTGTTGTTCACATTTTCTATATCCTAAGAACTAATTATTATCTTTGGAGGAGTTAAGAGAGTGGCTCTATATTATGTTAAGTAAAATGATTACCAAAGTTTACAATTTCTATTGTGGATCCAGAAGGAGATCTTCTGGTACCATCAGGGATTCATTTCCAATAACTGTTTCAACAAAGACTAACAGCAACAGCAATAACATTACATTCAAGCACAGTGCAAGACAACCAAGGTAGACCAGTTATCTTGATGTGATGAGCCACACAATGCATTACTGTATATTCAACAACACATGCTTGTGTTGCTCCAAGATCTCTGACTGAAATTATTGATAATGACTGGAAGAAAACTATTCACTCACACCTTGTAGTGAAACTAAAGGTGGTGCAGGAAGTCTGCAAGTGAGATGTCCTGTTTCACTTTGGCTACTATAATGCAACTCAATGTTGAAGATGCTAAAGCATGCACCATACGGGGGCATAACAACTGCCTGCAATAAATGTGAGTATTCTGTTTAAGCTGGAGCACTCTACGCATGTAGAAGGAACAATGCAGGTGCAGCACAAGTATCAACTAGGACATTGGCATTATGTGAATGACATAAAATGACAATATGGCAAAGTAATGAAATAACGGATGATATTAAAAATGAATATAGGATATTTTGAATAATAAGTCAATTTGAAAGTCTTTGTGACAGCAGATTGACTAAAACGAGAGATAAAGTGACCAAAACAAATAACATTTGGACACAATCTGATGTGTGGTACAGTTACCACACTTTAAAGACAATGTAAGTAACAAAAAAGCAGCAACATTTTAAAGCTTGCAGTGACATCTTTACTCCTGCAAACTTTTGTTTATTTGCTATTCACTTAACTAATAAAATCATTAATTATTACATACTTCTGTATTGATTGTACTTTCTCCCTAGTGCTAAGATGGTAAAGGTGCCATGTCACTTGAAAAGCTAACTCACAAGACTTCTTCCTTTGCCTAAATAATAGTGAGGAAGAGGAGTACAAAATGATCTCAATTTATAAGAGTCTAATAAACTTTAAGTCATCCAAATGTACTCTACAATACTCATATCACAAGTGAAACACATCAAGTGGGTGCTCCTCCACTCTGCAAGGAAGATATTTTACATTAAAATAAATGCAATTTCAGATGTAGCACAAAACTTTGATATTCTTATTTAGTACAATCCAGTCACTATTACTGTCAAATCCTAGTATGGAAGATGTGGCATTGGATTTGACAGAAATAAACGTCAACATTATCTCAGTAGTAATTTAGTGGTGCTCTTATTCTTTAAGTGAAATGAGATGGCAGACTGAAATAAAGATAAGTGTAGGATCCAAATAAAGGAGAAATAACATTCCATCCAGCACAAACTGTTACAATCATTGGATTTGATGCTGTGAAGTAATACACATCATTTAACAGTGAAACAAACCACTGCTCAATGAAATAGTAAGTTTCATGTCTGTGATATAATTTAGTATTATGTTCACTCACACGTCTTTTAGGTATTCATGCAATTAAAAGACCCAATTATTTTGCTTCCCTACTATGTATAGCTAATAATTATGCCATTCCTGTAGAATATTTAATCTGTGCAATTCTTTCTACTATCTGCCTATAGTTTGTTCCCAAATGATTGTAGATGGTAATACAGAGTATAGATAAATTTCGACTCTTCAGTAACTGTCAATTGCAACTAGCTCAACTAAACATTAGAGTTCAATGCTTCATATATTATATTATATAATACAATTTTTTATATAGAATCATAATTGAATAGTGAACTGGACCACTATTTAACAAAGACAGTAAGTTTATGTTAGTTTTATCTTGTGCCAATTCACACAAATATACTTTGAGATCCATCTCACTTACTGGCCCACTATTTTGTCATTATTGCTTCCTTACACATATGCCATGATATTGGTTATTATCATATAATCTGCACAATTGTTCTCAACATATTGTGCAAAGTATTGTTTATATCACTAGCAGAGTAGTGAATATTTTTGTTCCATGTTACCTATTAGACTAGTTTTGTAGCCATAGATTTTACTCTGTAACTAGCTGTACAAATGCACTTTTTTCTTATACAAACTGGTGTTTCATTGTATTATTGTATTGTGGAATATTTTGTGTTTTTCAGTGGTATCTATTATATTTCAAAGTAATTAACAGATGCTGTGCTCTATTATTTGTAATATACAAACATTTACTAAACATAAAATGTAATTTTATCAAATAAATGGATTTATAAGTGTTCAGTTGATATGCTATAGTGATGTGATGCTGAGTTTACATACTTAATTTGAATAGCATGTTCATATTTTTTGTACTACAAGAGCAACAGGATATTCTGTAATGGGGAGACTGAAGTGTGTTGAATATACTGCTACACATACTATCTTTTCTAAATAAGAATAATAATTGTATTATCCAGAGTACATACATATATACATTATAGGATAGCTGACAGTCCTCTGTGTTCTATATCCTCACCTGGTAGTAATATACTAGTACCCAACACTGTCCTCTAGTCTACTATATCCTCACTGTTGACGAAGTATTCTGTATATCTGAGCATCACTAGCGTTGTGCAAACTGGAGCTACCTTCTTCCTGCATTGAAAACATCCTAGTGAACACTGACTCCTCCTTATCCTTTATCCGATGATGATGGTTTTGAAGAAAGAGTGGGTATGGAAGTAGGACTTTGAAAAGGCAGTGTAGTAGGTTCTACTAGCTGTTCAGGAATGTTGTTTCATTGATCCTACACAAGCAGGTCTGGAGCCATGAGGTCATAGGTTTCTTCTTTCTGTTCTCGCTCTTCAGAGAGGACTGGAGGACTGAAGTCGCTTCACATCACCAAAAGATTGTGTGAAAAGTAAGATTCTCCATGCTGTGGTTAATATCATTTGAAATGTAAAGAGCCTTATTAGGGGTTGAGCATCTTCCTGCCCCAATACTTGTTAACATCATTCATTGACTATAACACAGTAGCACCATTGGATAGCTATCTTCAAACCAATAATAGCAAATTTCTTGCCAAAGTAGGTAAAAGAAAAATTAACAATTACTAGTGACAGTCAGTCAACACTACTCAGGAATGTGAGACTTACAGCTTTGGCATTTAGATTTTAAAGAAATTAGTAGTCAACACTAAGCAATTGCTAGAATTCTGTTATCACCATTTGTAAACCCAGTCAATCAGAACTTTAGGCAATCCTTAATGCACTTTAAATTGTACTGGAAAAAGTTCTTCAGTTTTCTTTGTCTCTTTATAAACAAGGTATAGTGTAAGCTAGCTAACTCATGGCGTTAGAGAAATGTACATGCTAATTTTAGATATGGCAAAATTGACTCACAACTTGAAATTCTATTGTGGATTCTTCTTAGCTTTGAAGGTATTATTATTTTCAGTATGTGCATACATATTTCTGTATTTTATCTGGCAGTCATTGATTAACTAGTAATTAGGAATTCTTCTGCACAGGAGACACTGTGGGATCTGTACTGTGTTCCAACCAAGCTTCCATTGACAACATAGTCCTAAGTAATAATTAACCTGTAGCCAGTTCTTCACCTATGATAATAATATTAATAGGTTAACTTTCAAATAGATTCTTTGAGTGGTTAAGAAAAGTTTGCTTCATTGGTCTCTCACGAGCAGAATTTCAAAGAAATACTCAAAATAGTTACATTTTTAATTTGATAAGGGTAGAGAATCATTTTGAACTATAAATTCAATTTCTTTTATTTATAGCTAGCTTGTAGCTAATCTGTTTGATATGGTTACAATAAAGTGAAGTGTTTAAATCTACTCCGCAACTACAACTTTTCAATGACTCTTACAATGTAAAGCCACAGTGACTACCTAATCTTGAATTATCATCAGCAGTTCTACCATCTATGCTACCTTAGATGGCTCTATGGAGTTTGTTTTTAAATTATACATAAGCTCTTGGCTATCAAGCTTTGATGCTAGTTGCTATAGTGAATAGTTTACAGTACTGATGCTTCATACAACTGTGAGCAGACTGCTTTTGATGATGCTAGTTGCCATAGTGCATTGAGTTACTGTTAGCTGTATGTAGCTACTTGTTGATACTCTTTTCTATTGCTTACTTTTCTGTAATGAAGCATGCATATATCTTGGCAACTAAGGAGCAGCTGCATAACCTAAATGTGAAACAGCCTAAGACTGCTCTAAAGACCGAGAAAAGGAAGAAACAACCTAGGACTTCATGGTTCCATAGAGCTGCTCGTGTGGAACCAATGAAGAATGATTGTTTGGAACCACTTGAAGAGTCTATTACACCATCTTCTTCAAGTTATAGTGCCACACCGACCCAGATGTTGGAGCAGCTCAGACTGGCTCAGAAGGTAATACAGGAGCTGAGTCCTGGTCAGATCCGGTAGAGTATCTCACTAAACACCCTTTCTTCATGAGCACATCATCCACATTAAGAGATGAAGTTCACCAGACGGTGGATTGTGTGGATGTGGATGATGTGTCTCTGTCCATAGGCTCTGTGGGATCTCTACTGTGTTCCAATCAAGCTTCCATCGACAACATAGCTCTGGGTATCAATGGACCTGGAGCCAGTACTGATACTCTGGTAGGGGATCTTGTTCTTCACGGCAGCACAGAAGAGTCTAGTGCAGGGCCAGTCATCGTAGAGCCCATGGACATGGATTTAACAGAGCCTTCACTAGATGGGCGAGCCAGGTTTCATCACATTTTTCGATCTTTACAAACAGTTTTTGGAACCATTCTATGGTGTGGTCGGGTGTCACCCAACACCTAAATGAATACGTGGGGCGAGGTGGGAGGGAGAACTCAAGACAGTCTTAATGGTGCTTTATAGTAAGTTCAATATATACTCCAATGAGGTTATATATTAACACAAGTATGTAATATAGTGTAACTTAGTCTAAAAACTAGTGGTGTGCTTGAGCGCAAATGGCGAGCGAGCCTAAACCTATGTACACTATTGTTAAATGATTGATTTTAACTTCTAACTCTCAAGCTACTAAATTATTGTCGAGTTTTTTAATTACATATACGGTAAAGGCATTCAATGCCATAGTAAGCACTCCCCAAACTGTTTGAATTGAAAAAACAAAACAACAAAATCCAGTCACGCTATTTACACTTATTCTTTGTGATATTCTTAGTAGTAGTTGTAATGCACAATACTTTCACATGACTGAATATACACATGCAAGACTTGCCTTTACGGTTTTTCTAGTGGGCAATTAATTTTCAAGTAAATACTGTTGCGTAGGGCTTATAACTATGACAAATAGCATATTAACTTATCTCTACCACTAACTCGAATAGAAATGGAGCTCCTTTAAGTTTTTGAGTTTTAACTGCACCCGCAAAAGAATACAATGCGGTAAACAATTCAATTTTAGGATGATACAGGTAATGATTGATAAACCAGATGATTCTGTTTAGTGAAATTTTGGACTGGGTCAAACATTGAGCTAACACACAAATACAGGAGGGTCAAAGTACAAAATGACATACATACGCACATATATAAAAACAAACAAATATCCCCAAGTTTTAATTGTTTTACCCCTGAGAGTGTCTTACTCGCTCCGCTCGCTCGCCAATTATATAAGAATGCTTTGATATAGGGGTGAAAAATTAAACATAATTAAGTAAGTGTATTATAGTTATAACAAGAAATAACATTATATCAAACATTCTTTTGCTTTTTTCAATACCACTGTTTGACACATAATTGAAATGTTGAGTTAAGCGGATATATTCTTAGCAGTAAAATTTGGTACATGATACCATAATACTATTATACTTTGAAAAGTTATCTCTAACCTCATTCACATGCCAACAATAAATATGTAATTTTTGTGAATTAGTTGTGGCTTATTGATGCTCAGGAATCATAATAGCTAATTTTGCAACCGTCATTGATCATATTCAGTTATAGTATGTTAAAGTATAACTGAAGGTAAGTACTATTTTAACAAAGCTATAACTTATGATATGTTTTCTAACTAGTGATGTGCTTCAGCACAGATGGCAAGTGAGCCACTGCACACAAGTAATTCACACACGGTATAATCTGAACAAAGCTGATTACAATAATGTAACAATAAGGGTACAGATTGTCTTACATCCTGTTCACCTAGTATTAGAAGGCATCATTCAGTCTATGTAGTCCTAAAAGTAATTACAATTAGCTATGTAGCCACTGACTATAGTAATGATAGCTTCATTTAATGACTTGTGATCCTGACAAAAGGCACTTTAGCTACTTAAAAAAAGCAAAGATTTTAAATGACATATGGTAAAGGGTTTGAATTCTATAGTAATCAATTACAACAACTATATTTGACTAGAAAAACAAACAAAAAAAACATGCAATTCTAAGGAATTACCGCACGCTTTATAGTCTTACCCTAAACAGTAACTTACTCACTACAGCAGTAGCCAAAAATGCAGTACAAAGCTGATATGCTTATTTGGTAGTTGTGCTATTCTTTACCTAATCAGTAGATGTAGCACTCTACACTTTCACATGCATTTGTTCACTGGATACACCAACACAACACTTACTTCATGCATTGAACATTGAACAATAGATTTTCAAGTAAGAGCAATACTGTTGCGTAGGGCTAAAACTACGACAAACAGCGCATTAGCCAAGATAACTTAAAACCGCCACTAATTTCAATACAATTGAACTCTTAAGTTTGTAAGACATAACTGCGTCTGCACAAAATAAGATATGTCAAACATAACCTAATTCAAATGCGAAAACAATTGATGATACAGGTAAAGATTGATAAACCAAACGATTCCATTTAGTGGAGTAAGGGAATGGGGTCAACCACCAAGCACATGCAAAATCGTGATGACATACGTCCGAACATATACATAAACAAACAAATATCCCTGATTTTCAATTGTGTTACCTCGCTCACCAACTAATTAAGCCATCATTAGTATAATAATTTTTGTTAAGATCTAAGTTGTGTTTATATTCAAGTTAAAATATTTATATAAATTTTATAATACATTTTGACTGAAAAGTTTTAATTGTGCAGCGGCTATTATTTTCAATAGATTATATTACTCCTATTTAATTAAGGTTCTTAGTGTGGTTGTGCGGGAATGGGGAAGGAAACAATGGTCGTCGACAGAAGTGGCCGTGAAGCTTCTAAGTCGTCAACCGGTTCCCGGGAGGGTACGCTGCCACCAGAATCCAGAAGCCTGCCGTTGCTAGTCTCAAGTTATCCAGTCCCTTTATAGTGCTAGGGTCACCCGAGCTCGTCAACGCTATGGAAGCACAAAAGAACAGAATCTTAACTCTACTTCTTGATGTCTTTACTGAACTGAGTTGGCGCATGCGTGGCTTTGCTATTAGTACTAGGCCACGCAGGTGCACCGACACAAAAGATGCAAACATCCGGTCAACGTACCGGGGCACAAATCATACAAACACACACACGCACAGTGATTCACCTTTGGAACTTGACCTCTAACACTCTAATGTTCTAGCTAACTAATTGTTTATAAAACTCATATGAATAAGGCATACATACACAATAACATATCATAATGACTTCTTGACTCTCTCTTCGGTTCGCTTCTGATCTTCTCTCTTCCTTCTTGCTCTCTTCATCTCTTGCTCTTCTCTTCCTTCGGAGGCCAGACCCACACTTAGTAAAGTAAATAACCTAGAAATTAGATGTCTTCTTCACAAGCTTCAGTTTAACACTACAGAATTAAAAAAAAATGTTATCTGTCACTGGGATCACACCCAGGACTGCTTGCTTAATGCACAAGTACTATGCCACTTAGCTATGACAACCAACAGGTAGTCATGGGATCAATAGTCAGTGACAGCCAGAAATTATTTGTTCTGTATTGCGTAACCCTACAAATGTGTTATTATTAAATTTCATTTTATGGTAAGCTTTAATTGTATGTTCATGTTATTATAGTGTGATAGAACAACATTTCAAGACATCATGCTGGCAAGTGTGGTTGTGCAAATTTTTCTCTAATCGCCATGCTGAACTTTGTGCAGTCACCCACTAAGCACTTCATAGAGCATTTTATCACTATCAGCAGCCCACATGTGCATACACGTGCTCGTCATTTGTCTCCTCAGTAGTTGGCCACTGCCTAAGTGGAGTGTGACAAAATGAAGAAATGGGGATTGTACGAATGTCATTGAGTTCTTGTGTCTCTCCACTTTACACATGGTTTCTAAGGCTTCTGGTGGTTACATCTGTGTGGAGAATACAGATGTCTCAGTGATGCAACTGTACCTGATAGATATCCAGTGCCCAACAATCACGACACTTCTGCTCATCTTGCGGGGCGACTATTTTCTCCAAAATTGACCTCATGAAAGGTTATCCACCAGATCTCAGTGATTGCAGAGGACATCCATAAAACTGCTATCATTGCGCCATTTTGTTTATACAAGTTTATAATGATACTTTTCAGTTTGAAAAATGCCGCCTCACAACCTTGAGTCTGCGTCTGCCTACATTAATGATATGCTGGTGGCTAGCAAAGATCCCAACATGCACAAACAACATCTCTGTTGTTTGAGAGACTCAAGCAATATGGCCTCATCATCAACTTAGCAAAGCGCAGATTTGGTCATTAAGCATGCTAGATTTTCTGGGTTATCGCCTTACTGAGATGGCAATTTACCTCTGCCAGACAGAGTCGAGGCTGTTTCTCACATGTAGCCTCCCAAGATGCTCAGAGGACTTCAAGAGTTTGTGGGATGAATACTTTCTACCGCGGGTTTATTCCAGCGACTGTACAGACCATTCTGCCACTTTACAAAGCTCTTGAAGATGATCCTCCTAAGTTATTGATACTGAGCCAGCCAATGAGGACAACTTTTGAAAATACTAAAAAGGCACTTGTGGGGCAGGCACACCCGAGGTACGATGCTCAGACTACTTTGCTTGCTACGGATGCTTCAGACTATGCAACTGGTGGGGTATTACAACAATCTGTGCATGGTGTAATAGCTAATGCTATTAGTTTTCTTCAGCAAGAATTTGAGAGCACCCGAGAAGAAGTACAGCACCTTCAACAGGGAACTGCTTGCGCTCTCTCTTGCTATTCAACGTTTTCAATATTTTCTAGAAGCACTTACATTCAGCGCTGCAAAAGAATCAGAACCATTGTCAGCTTGACAGCAGTGTCACTCTCTTACATTTCCGAGTTTACAATGCACATACAGGAAAAAGAACACTCAGTGGCTGATGCATGGTCTTGTAATGCTTTTGGCTCTCTGGCGGATGTGCACTTTGGAATCGACTATCAGTCAATGGCTAAAGCCCGCAAGATGGACAAAGCAGTTCAGGGCTACAGGACTGGGACCTCTAGCCTAGAACGTAAAGACCTGTCATTTGGTGAACATGGTATTACTTTGTTGTGTGATGTCTACAGGTGAACCAAGGCCTATCGTTCCTGTTTCGTGGAGGCTCAGAGTTTTTATGTGGTTCATAGATTGTCTCATCCCTCTGTGAGAGCAACAAGGAAACTCACTTTCAGTAAACTAGTCTGTAATTGATTAAAGAAGCAGGCAGGAGAATGGGCCAAGCAATGTGTGGCTTGTCCGTCATCAAAAGTCCAAACCCACATCAGAGCACTTCTGGAAAATATTAATTACTCAACGTCAATTTGATCTCATACATGCATGTGGACGTGCTTTTTCTCACCTTCTGACTGTAGTGGACAGACTTCTCACAAGCCAGAAGCTATTTCTTTAAGTGACACTACTGCTGCTAGCTGTGCTGTGGCATTCATCACCTATTAGATCGCCCGTTTTGATATTCCTATTGACATGACTTGTGACAGAAGTCCACAGTTTACATTGCAGGTCTGGACTTCTGTTGCTATGCTATTTGGTACTACTTTTCATCACACCACAACATACCACCCTCAGGCAAATGGCATGGTGGAAAGGTTCCATCGGTATTTGAAGACTGCATTACGTTCTACCTCGGGTACTGTTGGGAATCAGGACTGCTCCCAAAGAAGATCTTGAATGTTCATCTGCAGAGATTGTGTATGGCGCTCCGCTTACACTACCAGGAGATTTCATACTGAGCAGCAGTTTTACTCGGGTGATCTTCTATACTCACGCATTCATGACAAAAATTCGCAGCTAATTCTGTCCCTCGAAAACTCCAATTTTTGAAGTTTGCGTTTGTTTGCCATGATGCTAACCACACTCCTTTTCAGCGACCATACTGTGGCCTGTTCAAGGTCATTGAGTCATGACAAAAGAACTTCAAGGTTGATATTGGAGAGAAAACTGAAGTTCTCTCAGTGGACAGGTTCAAACCAGCTCATATAGACCCAAACCTTCCAGCTTCAGTTGCTCAGCTAAGGCTGTGGGGATGCCCTAGAAATACTGCTCAATTAGCCTCTCACTATGTGTCGGACTCTGTTAGAGACGTGAAATACTTTCTTAAAATCTGCAAGTGAGATGTCCTGTTTCACTTGGACTACTATAATGCAACTCTATGTTTTAGATGCTAAAGAATGCGCCATACATGGGGGCATAACAACTGCCTGCAATGAATGTGAGTATTCTGTGTAAGCTGGAGCACTCTACGCATGTAGAAGGAACAATGCAGGTGCAGCACAAGTATCAACTAGGACATTAGCATTATATGGATATTATTAATGACATAATGACAAAATGATAAAATACAGGACATTATGGCAAAGGAATAAAAATGATAGATGGTGTTCACAATTAATAAATGAAGGATTTAGTGACAAGTAATTTTGTAATTGTGACAAAAGTGATTAGAATAAAAGGATATTGTGACATATAAGTCAATATTAGGGTCATTGTGGCACCAAATTGACTGCGTGAAACAAAATGACCAAAACAAATAGCATTTGGACACAATTTGATGTGTATAGTAAAGTTAGCACACTTTAAGGATAAATAACAAATAGATGAGGTAATGGATAAATTGGGAAGCAGGGGCTGAAATTCGATTTTCTGTTTAACTGCTTCTATTTTTAAGAATGAAAATTGAGGACAGGAGTATGTAGAATATAAAGAATAGAATAATGGTGTGACGTATTCTACAAGTTAGATAAAATTCTATCCAGCAAGTATTATGTAACAATCATCTAATTTCATGCTAAGAAGAGATACATTCTAGATATATTAGACATCTACTATCTTCATATAGATACTGCATATAATGAAAGAAGCAACATTTTAAAGCTTGCAGTGATATTTTTACTCCTCTGCCATGTTACAAGTGAAACACATAAAGTGGCTGCTTCTCCACTCTGCAAGGAGATATTTTACATATAAAAACATTATTTCAGATGCAGCACAAAACTTTGACATTCTTGTTTAGTACAATCCATTAGTCACTACTACTGTCGAAACCCTAGTATGAAAGATATGGCATTTGATTTTAACGGGATAATATCTACCAACATATCTCAGTCGTCTTTTAGTGTACATATATGGTGTTCTTATTCTTCAAGCGAAATTAGATGAAGGACTGAAATAAAGACAAGTGTGGGATTCAAATAAAGGAGAAATAACATTCCATCCAGCACAAATTATGTTACAATCATTGGATTTGATGCTGTGAAGTAATACACATTATTTAACAGTGAAACAAACCACTGCTCAATAAAATAGTAAGTTTCATGTCTGTGATATCATATAGTATTTTCTTAACTCACACGTCTTTTAGGTATCCATCCAATTAAAAGAATCCACTATCAGCCTGTAGTTTGTTCCCAAATGATTCTAGATGGATAGAATAAGTGAGAGGAGATTGTTTATTTGATGTTGTATAACTTTTGCTCAACTAGACATTAGAGTCCAATTCTTATATTATTATACAATTCAAATTTTCTACAGAATATTATATTTACAAACCATAATTGGAATGAACTGGACCATTATTTAACAAAGAAAGTAAGTTTATGTTTGTTTAATCTTGTGCCAATTCGCACAAATATTTTTGGCGATCCATCTCACTTACTGGCCCACTATTTTGTCATTATTGCTTCCTTACACATAATGCCATGATATTGGTTATTATCATATAATCTGCACAATTGTTCTCAACATATTGTGCAAATTATTGTTTATATCACTAGCAGAGTAGCAAATATGTTTGTTCCATGTTACCTATTAGACTTGTTTAGTAGCTATAGATATTATTTTACTCTGCACCTAAGCTACAGTAGTGCTGGATACAATTTCAATTAATCTCGGGATCTACTTGGGTAGACAGGTCTGGCATAATATACTGATGTAAGAGAATCAATGTGATTTATAGATTTATTTTACTGACAGTTTGCTAAGGAACAGATTATTTGGATTGCATAGTGCATTGTATATGTCTGTGCATGAAAGTTTTGTGTGCAAGTGTAAAATTGCAGATAGATCTTCGAAATTGCTTTACCAATCTATCATTGTACTAGCCATTCTTAAATTCAGAGAATAAAATGAAATAAGTTAAACTTGCCAAGATAAGCAATGTATAATTATTGTTTTGATAGTAAATCTGTTTGATAGTCAATGAGTAGGCTACTCATGTAAAATAAAGAGAATAGATCAGTTGGATCAGTTGGAATATGCGGCATCTATGCAGTCTAGATACAGTGTGTGACCAGATAAAATATGGCACGTGGATAACACATGTGAAAAATATGATAATACCTTTATTATGTTTATAAATTCTAGTTTGATTATGTTGTTGTTTTTTAATTCTGGTTTGACTGTATGAAGTGGTGTACAACATGTGAAACATACAATTTAAAATTCCCAAGATGCAGTTTGATTGTGTTCAGCCATTAAGCTATAGCTATAAATATATTTAGCATTACAACACAATACAAATGATGCACATTTGAATTTTTAAGATGTAGTGTTGTTGAGTTCAATGAATTTACTAGCTAATGTAGTCTGAAATATTTATTTTTCCAGTTGTTAAAAAGCTTGAGTTTTGGTTCTTACATATATCTCGTTCAACATAAACTTGTCTAAATAGCTAGCTAACTTATTAGAAGGACCACCTTCATTATTTACACCGTTAATTTGGTGTAATTAAATGAGTAGTTATACAGTGCAATGGATAGATACCAGACTCCAATATACTGGTCAGACTAAATTTTTGTTCCGACACTTATAGCCCGTTACCCGAGCGACCGCGCTTATCGTTAAGAACTATAAATCGGATACAGACTGGTATGCTCGTAAGAAAATGTATTAGCGGGGAAAAGTCTGATATAGTTCTTAGCAACCATAATTATGATAGAAGGCAGATCAAAGCAAAATGGAATAATGAAGAGTTTGGGTACTTTAATATAATTACTAAGATAGCTAAAGCTATACTTTGCTCGTTGTTTATGTTTGGGCTATAAAATAGTTATGAACCAAAATCATGAGGTTTGTATTGCGATTTATAAATCACATACAAACCTCAATTTTGGTTTATAACTATAACATATGGACAACAATGTATTTGAATCTCTTTTCTGTAACCGTGTATGCGTGACTCCTCGAGATTTGGTGTCACACAATTCAACATGATTTAAGTACACTGTTAAAAATGGGGTGTATGGGAATCCCGTTTTGGGGTGTCCAGGTAACACTGGCTGTACTACTCCGCATGGGGTGTTTCCATTTCACCTAGAGGAAGTGTTCAGTTACACCCCTGTACACCCTTTATTATACCAAATAGGGTGTTGTGGTACACCCATGTCCAATTTCTACTACACCCCTATTAGGGCGCATAATGCACCAAATATGGTGTTATTGATACTCTACCAATGGGGTGTTGTGATACTCCCTTAAACTAGCTGCTACAACACTCCAAATGGTGTTCTACAATACTCACTTTATAGCCATATATTTTAGTGTGTAAAATGTATTCCAATAATCAGCAAATGCAATAAATATTAGTCCGTGATGTGACATTGTATCTGTGTGACAGGTGAAGAATTAACTGTTCATGAATGAAGATGCTCAGGACTTCTTCATACAGCCAGGATGATTAGAACTGTTCATCACTCATGTCAACTGTGATCTACAAACAGCAACAATAAACAAAAAACAACAAAACATAATGGTAATTGACTTCGGATATTCCATACCCTTTCCCAAATCTCAGCATGTCATACTTTTTTCAAAAGTAAATATAAATAAAACATATATTGCACTTGTTTAAAAATGACGACAACAACAATAGTAATGTTTAGAAGACAATAAGGACCCAACTTCGTTTATTATTCCATGGACATAATTTGACACTCAAGTCATGTCCATTCCCACACTTTCTCTTGAAGTCTTTATGAAGTTCATCCACACTTATATTTAACCTATTAGTATCATATCAACACTATATGATTGGAAACATTCTACACAGTGTCTTTTGTATTGATACCCACTTGTGTACAAACTGACTGTTCAGTTCCCTACCAGTTTTACTGCACACTTCATGTAATAGCTAAAAACAAACTAAAATATTTCTCTCTCCTCCCCACCATACACTCACACTATGACGATCAAATAATTTTCAAATATAGCTTAAGCAAGGTCCTTTACCAATAAGAAGTGCCCATGATACAGACCTTTATGAAGTGCCTGTGACCCTCTATCAACATGAAGTGTCTATAACACAGACCTTTATAAAGTGCCTGTGACCCTTTACCAATACAAACATGATACAGACCTTTATGAAGTGCCTGTGACCCTTTACCAACATGAAGTATCTATAATACAGACCTTTATAGAGTGCCTGCGACCCTTTACCAATACAAAGTGTCCATGCTACAGACGTTAAAGACGGCCCTGTGACCCTTTACCTACATGAAATGTCTATGATACAGAAGGTCCTACAGGATCAAAAATTGTTTACTAAGTGCCTATAACAAAAACCTTTTTAAAAATAGTCCAAGTCTATAGTATATATAACACAGACTTTACCAAGTGGAATCAGAAAACTTTATTAAGTAAAGGTTCACTGAAGTCATTTTATAGGGACCTTCAGTGGGATCAGAAACAGAACTGTATACAAGTGCTATATGATTGTATAGGCTGCATGTGACCCTTTACCAACATGAAGTGTCTATAATAGACCTTTATAAAGTGTCTGTGACCCTTTACCAATACAAAGTGCCCATGATACAGACCTTTATGAAGTGCCTGTGACCCTTTACCAACATGAAGTGTCTATAATACAGACCTTTATAGAGTGCCTGTGACCCTTTACCAATACAAAGTGCCCATGCTACAGACCTTAAAGATGTCCCTGTAACCCTTTACCTACATGAAAAGTCTACGATACAGATCCTTCCAAGGTCCCACAGGATCAGATTACCTAAGTGCCTATAATACAAACCTTTAGTCTATAAAGTGTATATAACACAGACTTCACCAAGTGGAATCAGAAAACTTTATTAAGTAAAGGTTCACTGAAGTCATTTTATAGGGATCTTTAGTGGGATCAGAAACAGAACTGTATTGATAGTATAGCTGCCAATTGCTGCCTCTTTATCAATGTTAAGTTTTGTAGTCAGAAGCATTTTTGTTGAGTTTTATGGTCATGTGCAGTAGGTAGCGGTAGCGTGTGTATGTGTGTTAGCAAGGATTGTACGGTCACAAGACCAGAACATTGCAGCATTTTGTGTGAACAGTAGGCGGGAGTTTGTGTTAGTATTTAAGTTGTGTGTCTCGTGGTTTGAGTTAGTTCTATGTCATCTCAATTCGCTGTGTCGTTATCCTGTGTTTAAAGTAATTTAATCCTACCTAAAACCTATTCCTTCGGGCGGGTACAGTTCGCCGGGTAGTCAGCAGGAGGCATACACTCTGGTGGCAGCAACTACTTTGCTGTCTCCAGGTGAGAGCGAGAGAAGGGAGCGAGTAATCCAGACCTAATCGAGCCCACACCCACATCATTCTAATTTAATACAGATAATAACGTTTATCAATAATATATGGCATTTTAAAATAGTAATGTTTAGCACTCCCTATGAATCTTCTAGAACACATCTGCTCGGTAAGGAATGTCTTGTCACAACAACGTAAATCAGATATATGGTAAAGGGTTCCTGATCTAAACAGGTACTTGAACCTGGTCAACCAAATAAATGGTAAAGGGTGTGTTGTCACAATAAGGTAACACAAGTACTTGGTAAAGGGTTACCGATCCTACATCAACCAATTTCATGGTAAAGGGTGCCTTGAATATTTAGTAAAGAATTCCTAAAACCTTGGAAAATATTGAGGTTGTGTCACAGGCATTTGGTCAACCGTAAAGTATGTCAAATACAGTAACCCAGTCTAGAACTTGGTAAAGGGTCCCTAATTCCAATTAACATGCCCATTCACCAGGACTCACATTTAGTCAGCAATCACACGTTAGGTATCTGACAAGCATAAAGTATTTAAACAGTTATTGTTGGAGTGAGAGAGTTGACAGTCCTGTGATAGGCACTATTAAAGGTGTATCTTAGTTACTAGGCTAATCCTACACAAGGAGTCTAGCTATCATGGTATTTGGTAAAGGTCACCAATAAAAGAGGTGACATTTCAATATATTGGTATAGGGTATCTTGTCAATAGACATTTTAAAACGTTATAAGTGATCATCACGCAACCTTTGTGCATTATCTTATAATTCAAATATCAGCTACAAAATCCAAGCACTAAGTATGTGGAGGTACTCTACTAACTAGAAAAACAGAATCTCACCGTTAATATAGAAGTGCAGCATGTATCTGCCGTTACTAGAATCATTTGGGGGCTATTCCAGTGTCAGCTGTCCAGTGGAGGTGCACTGTAGGAGTAAAGTCAGACCTATTCAGACTTCTATATTCATAAGCTCCAGTGTCCTCTTAGCTCCATCAATGCTGCAGATAGCATGGTGGAACTCCCAACAGCCTGAAAATAGAGATGGGAAAAAAAGTTAATGAAAGTAACCTCAAGATGTGTTAGACTCCTGATTCTAAATATAGCCCAAACATGTGCTTGCATGCATAAAAGGTCATCAAACACTCCTGACTTGAGTAAATATGAATGTGTGCTAAAATGTGATCAAGTACTTTTAACACAATAGTAACTCCTTATCAATGTCTCAGTACTCACATTGCCCCATGTTATGCCAAGCAATACAATCTGTGTCTGCAGCTCTATCCCTGTTTGTCAGCAGTGAATCTATAAAAATACACAATATTTAACCCTTGACTGAGGTTAGGGTTTTATAGTCAGTTGCCTGATCACTACGTGCAAGTTCCAGATAAAATATGCATTCACAATTTAGAAGTAGCTAGCTACTGTCTACTACTATATAATGACTGCCAAAAATATGAACCAACATCCCAGCAGATTTATTCAGCATATATTCTGGGGGCTGCATCTATGATGCTGAGGCTTCTCTTTACTGCTGCAAGATACTAATACAATTTTCAATTTTCAAAACTGGTCATTAAAAAGTTGTAGTTATCCTAAGTCAAACTCAAACATTATACAAATAGCGCACACCACAAATTACGATCACACTAGTTCACCCACACTAAATCACTACCACTTACTTCATCTCAATCACATCTATCTTGGTCTTGGGGGGCTCCGTCTAGCCTGACCTTCACCATCTGCCTCCTACAACTCACACCACCGCGCACAAAATACGCGAAAACTGGAGAATTTATACCACGCATCACGGCCAATGATTGGTAAAGGGTCTTTACTACCAGCTGGGGAGAAAAGGGCGTGGCTGCACTACGAGGAGTAAAAGAAACGTTGCAAACTTACATGAGACATCGGAGGAAAACCGCTCACCTGGAAGCATCATTTACAATTTTTAGGTAGGTTTTGTCTCAAGTGAAGGGGGGGGGGGGAACTAACAGTACAGTAAGGCTGTGGTTTTTCATATATCTTTTTAATTTTTTTCTTAAAATGTTTTGTCAGGGAAAAAGTATGGAGGGTGAACGAAATGGGATGGGGGTGGGGGGAGGGAATCCCAGCATTGCCATAGTCTCTATGAAACCCTGCCTTTACCTACCCCTATGCTGGGAAATGTATGATATAATTAGAACATAGTTCTGATTCAAATCTCCTCCTCTCTCTTCCTCCCAATAACGTCCACTGCTTACTTGCAGTCTTGTAGAACTTGGCAGTAACCACTGAGGAGTGGCTGTGAACTTAAGCAGAGAAAGTGGCTAAAGATTAAGATAGTGGGAAGGGTTGAAAGAATTGCATCTATAACTAATTTTTGGGCTTGTAAGTGGTAGAGATAATACTACCAACAGGATAAGGAAAAGGTTTTGAATGCTTACACTGAGTCTCCATAGATGATTGGCATTTTCCTGAATTCTAAAAGCCATATCTAAATACAGCAGTAATGTGCTTTTAGCCAAAAACCCAAGTGTGATACTTTTATGTTCAGTTAGATTTTAATTATGGAGCATCCTGGTAAAGGACTAATTACATTCCTTTTGAATATTAATACCACCAGACCCCTTCCCAGTATAGCAGCGGGTAAAGAGTTTGTCTAGGTGAACTAAAGCCTTGATACGGCCGCACAAAGTTACTAGTTTCTCATGCAACCATCACTGAAAAAAAAAATTTTCATGGTCGTTGATAATGGTCCTGATGTCCATTTCATCTCCATGGGTTAGTACTACTCTCACAACCCTCTGGCTACACAAATTTTATTGGAGAACAGCTATATCAGACGTAACATTAGCATAGCTATTTGAAGCACAGAGTGGGGCTTGAACTCGGCCCTGAGCCAAGGACACAACCACACACACACACACACCTTGAACCTTGCCACCCTCAAAGGGTGATGCTCCTCTGGCAATTTTCCATTTGGTTTTCCATATGCCTCCCACCAGTCCACCCATCTGTGATTGGGGACCTGGCATTTGCTGGGGTGCAAATTCAAGGCCTTTATCATGAAACAGCAATGGTCCAGGTGGGTCTTTGGGTGGCCACATGAGGAAAGGCCTGTTCTCCTGCGAGTTCCTAGCCTGGCTCCAGGAGCTTTGCTTACATGGCTCACAATGCCTGCTTAGTGCACAGGCATCCTGGGTCTGCCAGGTGTGCATGACCGCTTAGCGGCAGCAAGAGATTTACAAATTTGTATTTGGATGTGTGTGCATGTTCTTAGATGGACACTAATTGGTGGAGTTGAGGAACTATGAGCACGTGTTGGAGGATGTACTATGCTAGATGTTTGAACACAGCCATGTGAAGCACCACTGTCTTGTTCATAAGAGCTACAGGTATGTAACTGGGATATATGTTTTTGTTGCATTTTATTAATGTTTTCTCTTTTTGTCAGGCTGTAACGATTACAATGAAGTGATTTCAAGAAGTAAATGAAGACTATCTCTAAGTACAAGTGACGTTTGTACGACATGTCTATCGAACATTACGTCTTTGTTTTTTCTTTTTGTGATTATTTCGCTGTTGATTATCTTTTGTTGGATTGTGATTATTGCATGTCTGTATTAAATGAATTGAAAAAAATAAAGGAAGTCATATGATCAGCTGGTAGTGTTGAACCTAATAGTCCTGTCTGCTTATTATTTTTGCTGCAAATGGACGTTTATCTGGGATACGGAGGGCGATAGCAACAGAATGCACCTCATTACTGGGGACAGGTGATTGTGATACTTTGATCAATGACATGCAATCACAGCAGTGTTGTTGTTCTTAGTTATTCTAAACAATGCTTACACACTTGGCTATGCTACATGCATGTATGCATACAGATCAAACCATCTCAATTCAGATTCATAGACCAGTGTCTAGTGCACTCTACCCGTAATTTTTAGATACACAAGTCAGTTTGGCCCAGATCACAGGTGGAGGCCTTGGTCGCTATGCAACTGGTCCTGCAGAGGTGTGCAGATGGTGCAGGTCACAGGTGGAGGCCTTGGTCGCTGAGCAATTAGTGTCATGCTGCAGGGTGTGCAATGGATCCCCAGATAATCAGTAATGCATGCATATTTAATATGCATGCATAATAATATATCATGCATATTAAAATATGGCGGCGAAATCCAAGGCCTTGGGAGTTAAACGTGTCCTTACATAGTAGAACATGTTCTTCCTTTATCACACTAAGAATACTTACATGGTGACCATGGGCTCCTCCTACGTAAGGTGGAGCACTAGCATGATCCCAAGCAAGTATCAATTTAATTGCACAGCAACTGCAGTCTCTCTATATACCATTTTTCTTGTGTCTGAACTGATTGTTATGCAATTTGTATTTAGATATGTGCCATAGGTTAAAAAATAGGTGGAGGTTGTGGTCCTGTGCAATGTTAGTGTCATCATGAGCGATGCGATAGGTCAGATATATGTGAAAGTCATGGGAATTATGAAATTAATATAGTGAGATGTACCACTGACAAACGTAGACTGCCATGGTGCCATGCAGTTTAGTACAATGATGAGGTTTATGTAGTTAGCACCCACCACACTGAATGCATAGCAACTGCATGGCCTTCCTACCTATGGTATATTATATACCTTACAGCACGACTTTGTGTACACGTATCTCAGGATATGGAATGTGTGCAATTGGATCTAATGCATCTATAAGTAGAGGCCATAGTCGCAATAGCATTCCCTCAATGTGTAACGGGTTCTGTTCTGATATTCTTTACTCCGATTTTACACTTGCCAAGTTAGTATACTCATGTTTGCTTGCTGCTTTTTACTTATTTAAACAAAACTGAATAAAACTAATAATATACATCAATTTTAGTAACAGGTCCTCAATCACACCACAACAGAACCAAGCAAGCTTATTGCTAACATACACCCATTTTAAACTTTGATTTTCTGCAAATAATTGTAGCATGTCACGCTACCAAGTCTACTAGATCATATGAGTGTGAATGAAACGAAATCAGTGAAATGACAACTAGTACAGCTAGTTTGTAATTCAGTCTCATAGAAGATGTATACAGTAGAGTGACTGCAGAGAACCCCAAGGCTCCCAGAGAACAGCTCATGGAAAACGATCTCTGAATGGTAAACATATGACATTCCCAGCAGTCCGGATGACCAGATCCATTGGTAAATTATACTCCATCACAAGCGAAGGCCAACTTGGATTATTACCTACATATAATAATAATAATAACAGCGGTAGTAGTAGTAATACTAATAATATTATTATTAATAATAATTAACAACAACAGCAATGTATAACTAGAAAAAAAATCATGACTGATGAGGATAAAAATAATGAAACTAGAGTAGTAATATTATAGCCGAGTCATTCAAAAAAAATAAAAAATGTGTGGCATTCAATTGAAATACAACAGCAGTGACAGGTTGACAGATTGACTGACTGACTGATGACAGATTGACTGACAACACACTGACTAACAGATTGACTGACGACAGATTGACTGACTAACAGATTGACTGATGACAGATTGACTGACAACACACTGACTAACAGATTGACTGATGACAGATTGACTGACGACAGATTGACTGATGACAGATTGACTGACGACCTCTAGTCACTGGTCATATGAGAACCTCATTACTACCTCTAGTCACTGGTAATATGAGAACTCCATCACTACCTCTAGTCACTGGTCACACGAGAACCTCATCACTACCTCTAATCATTGGTCACACGAGAACCCCATCACTACCTCTAGTCACTGGTCACACGAGAACCTCATCACTACCTCTAGTCACATGAGAACCTCATCACTACCTCTAGTCACTGGTCACACGAGAACCCCATCACTACCTCTAGTCACATGAGAACCTCATCACTACCTCTAGTCACTGGCCCATGACAACCCCATCACTACCTCTAGTCACTGGTCACATGAGAACCTCATCACTACCTTTAGTCACTGGTCATATGAGAACCCCATCACTACCTCTAGTCACTGGTCACACGAGAACCTCATCACTGGTCACAAGAGAACCTCATCACTACCTCTAGTCACTGGTCACACAAGAACCCCATCACTACCTCTAGTCACTGGTCACATGAGAACCTCATCACTACCTCTAGTCACTGGTCATATGAGAACCCCATCACTACCTCTAGTCACTGGTCACAAGAGAACCTCATCACTACCTCTAGTCACTGGTCACACGAGAACCCCATCACTACCTCTAGTCACTGGTCACAAGAGAACCTCATCACTACCTCTAGTCACTGGTCACACGAGAACCCCATCACTACCTCTAGTCACTGGTCACATGAGAACCTCATCACTACCTCTAGTCACTGGTCACATGAGAACCTCATCACTACCTCTAGTCACATGAGAACCTCATCACTACCTCTAGTCACTGGTCACATGAGAACCTCATCACTACCTTAGTATGGTCATTATGGAACCTTCATCACTTACCTCTAGTCACTGGTCACATTTGAGAACCTCATCACTACCTCTCGTCACTGGTCACATGAGAACCTCATCACTACCTCTAGTCACTGGTCACATGAGAACCTCATCACTACCTCTAGTCACTGGTCACACGAGAACCCCATCACTACCTCTAGTCACATGAGAACCTCATCACTACCTCTAGTCTGGTCACATGAGAACCTCATCACTACCTCTAGTCACTGGTCACATGAGAACCTCATCACTACCTCTAGTCACTGGTCACATGAGAACCTCATCACTCCCTCTAGTCACTGGTCACACGAGAACCCCATCACTACCTCTAGTCACATGAGAACCTCATCACTACCTCTAGTCTGGTCACATGAGAACCTCATCACTACCTCTAGTCACTGGTCACATGAGAACCCCATCACTACATCTGCACATGAGAACCCCATCACTACCTCTAGTCTGGTCACACGAGAACCTCATCACTACCTCTAGTCACATGAGAACCTCATCACTAACTCTAGTCTGGTCACACGAGAACCCCATCACTACCTCTAGTCACATGAGAACCTCATCACTACCTCTAGTCACTGGCACATGAGAACCCCATCACTACCTCTAGTCACTGGTCACATGAGAACTTCATCACTACCTCTAGTCTGCTCACATGACAACCCCATCACTACCTCTAGTCACTGGTCACATGAGAACCCCATCACTACCTCTAGTCACTGGTCATATGAGAACCCCATCACTACCTCTAGTCACTGGTCACACGAGAACCTCATCACTACTTCTAGTCACTGGTCACAAGAGAACCCCATCACTACCTCTAGTCACTGGTCACAAGAGAACCTCATCACTACCTCTAGTTACTGGTCACACGAGAACCCCATCACTACCTCTAGTCACTGGCACATGAGAACCTCATCACTACCTCTAGTCACTGGTCACATAAGTTAAAAATGACCACTAAGACTGAAGTACAAACATCCACACAAACATTCTGACTGTGTGGACCATACCCTAGTAACTGAATATAAGTTTCAGCAGCAACTCATATCCAATAACACACAAACATACACATATTGACTACAACTCTCAGCAACAATGATCTCCCACATAACTGCACAAAATACACACACAAAGTCCAGCAACACAGGACTGCACATGACATGACTGCACAAGATACACATCACACAGATTTCAATGCCCAGCATGACTGCATTGTAAACACCTACACAATCTACAACAACATATGGTCAGTAGTGACAAGTTTTACCAACCACAAACCTATATGTTGTACTTGTGGTGGTCAGACCAGCCATGCCTCAACCACAACATTCCAAACTTAGTCCATTCATCCACTACTGGCTGGCATCAACTACTGCAAGCTAGAGCATCAGTGTATAAAGCACAGCTACAGTCAACCATCTCATTCCCAATAATCAAAATCTAGTCAAATAAAATGAAATAAACACCATGGTGACCTAGTGAAGTGGACACATGGTGACCTAATGAAGTGGACACATGGTGACCTAGTGAAGTGGACACATGGTGACCTAATGAAGTGGACACATGGTGACCTAATGAAGTGGACACATGGTGACCTAGTGAAGTGGACACATGGTGACCTAGTGAAGTGGACACCATGGTGACCTAATGAAGTGGACACATGGTGACCTAGTGAAGTGGACACATGATGACCTAATGAAGTGGACACATGGTTAATTACACAGTGTCTCACACCCCCAGTGAAAATCACGCATGAAACCCTGCATGACGGTCCTTTATATTAGGCCATCAAATGGACAATACGATGTCCATTTCATTAATAAAGTAAGGAAAAAACAACAACAACAAAACAAAACATAAATCAACAACTAAATGTAGGTACAATTCAATTATCATTATTGAGTTTAGGTCACTCACTAGATGGAAAGGATTCTGTGGAGTAAGCAGACAACCCGCCCACAGTCAAGCAATGGAGACTTTAAAGAGAGCTGATCTGCATGTTAGGCCCTGTAGACATTGTATGGCTCCCTGGACTACAGCTCCATCCCTGCAAGACATATATGCATGTATATGTTGGTAGCAGAGCCAATCACAGGGCAAATGTCACAGCACATCACACAATTCAATAAGGCAATTAATAGGGCATGTGTAGTCCTAATTAATGCCCATCTATATGTGGTACATAGTGGGTTGAGTGTAGCTAGCTATGTATATGCTAAGAAAGGTCACTTTCAATGTAATGGCCAACATCAAATCATTGCATTTCTGCTAGCCCTGTATGTGATGGTTACTCATATTGCCCGATACAATGTGGAAAAGACACCAGAGTTGGGTCAAAATACTTTAGAAGTATTGCAAATATAGCTCCTTAGCAAATACAGATACTTCATAGTAAGTTATACTTGTACAACTGAAGAAGACACTATGTATGTACGTGTAGTGTGAAATCAAGTTCATGTTAACACAATGATAGAAGAGACTATTAGTTCATCCCAGGTGAGACTTGTAAATTATATTACCTATGTGTGTGCACAGTAATAGTACTACGTGCATACAAAGTGTTAGCACTATGTGCGTGCACAGTAATAGTACTACGTGCATGCACAGTGCTAGCACTATGTGTGTGCACAGTAATAGCACTATGTGTGTGCATAGTGCTAGCACTATGTGCGTGCACAGTTATAGTACTACGTGCATGCACAGTAATAGTACTACGTGCATGCAAAGTATTAGCACTATGTGCGTGCACAGTAATAGTACTACGTGCGTGCAAAGTGTTAGCACTATGTGCGTGCACAGTAATAGTACTACGTGCATGCAAAGTGTTAGCACTATGTGTGTGCACAGTGCTAGCACTATGTGCGTGCACAGTAATAATACTACGTGCGTGCACAGTGCTAGCACTATGTGCGTGCACAGTAATAGTACTACATGCGTGCACAGTGCTAGCACTATACGCGTGCACAGTAATAGTACAACGTGCGTGCAAAGTGTTAGCACTATGTGTGTGCACAGTGCTAGCACTATGTGCGTGCACAGTAATAGTACTACGTGCGTGCACAGTGCTAGCACTATACGCGTGCACAGTAATAGTACAACGTGCGTGCAAAGTGCTAGCACTATGTGTGTGCACAGTGCTAGCACTATGTGCGTGCAGTGTTAGTACCACGTGCGTGCACAGTAATAGTACTACGTGCGTGCACAGTGCTAGCACTATGTGCGTGCACAATGTTTGTACTATGTGCGTGCACAGTAATAGTACAACGTGCGTGCAAAGTGTTAGCACTATGTGTGTGCACAGTGCTAGCACTATGTGCGTGCACAGTAATAGTACTACGTGCATGCACAGTAATAGTACTACGTGCATGCACAGTGTTAGTACTATGTGCGTGCACAGTAATAGTACTACGTGCGTGCACAGTGCTAGCACTATGTGCGTGCACAGTGTTAGCACTATGTGCGTGCACAGTAATAGTACTACGTGCATGCAAAGTGCTAGCACTATGTGTGTGCACAGTGTTAGCACTATGTGCGTGCACAGTAATAGTACTACGTGCATGCACAGTGCTAGCACTATGTGTGTGCACAGTGTTAGTACTATGTGCGTGCACAGTAATAGTACTACGTGCGTGCACAGTGTTAGTACTATGTGCGTGCACAGTAATAGTACTACGTGCGTGCACAGTGTTAGTACTATGTGTGTGCACAGTGTTAGTACTATGTGCGTGCACAGTAATAGTACTACGTGCGTGCACAGTGTTAGCACTATGTGCATGCACAGTAATAGTACTACGTGCGTGCACAGTGTTAGCACTATGTGTGTGCACAGTAATAGTACTACGTGCGTGCACAGTGTTAGCACTATGTGCGTGCAAAGTGTTAGCACTATGTGCGTGCACAGTAATAGTACTACGTGCGTGCACAGTGTTAGTACTATGTGCGTGCACAGTAATAGTACTACGTGCGTGCACAGTGTTAGCACTATGTGCGTGCACAGTAATAGTACTACGTGCTTGCACAGTGTTAGTACTATGTGCGTGCACAGTAATAGTACTACGTGCGTGCACAGTGTTAGCACTATGTGCGTGCACAGTAATAGTACTACGTGCATGCACAGTGCTAGCACTATGTGTGTGCACAGTGCTAGCACTATGTGCGTGCACAGTGTTAGCACTACGTGCGTGCACAGTAATAGTACTACGTGCGTGCACAGTGCTAGCAATATGTGCGTGCACAGTAATAGTACTACGTGCGTGCACAGTGCTAGCACTATGTGCGTGCAGTGTTAGTACCATGTGCATGCACAGTGCTAGCACTATATGCGTGCATAGTGTTAGCACTATGTGCGTGCACAGTAGTAGTACTATGTGTGTGCAAAGTGTTAGCACTATGTGTGTGCAAAGTGTTAGCACTATGTGTGTGCACAGTGTTAGCACTATGTGCGTGCACAGTGGCACAGTAATAGTACTACGTGCATGCACAGTGCTAGTACTATGTGTGTGCACAGTGTTAGCACTTCGTGTACAGTACTACTTCGTGAATGCAGTGTTAGTATTAGTACGTGTATGTACAATGATAACAGTAGTGCATGCCTAGAGACTTACCATTATTCTCTTCTTCAATCAAGAACACCAGAACCTCAGTACAGATAGCAGCAGCCCAAGCACTATGAAATCTAGGAAATGAAGAAAAAAAAAAAGGTTATGACAATATTAATTCTAATGGAAAAGAAAATTAGTTATCAAGCCAAGCTAATGAAGCACCAAAGGTGTGAACCCTCAGCGCCAATGGCACCAATATCATTGCATACTACAGAGCCACTAGCCTCAGCAACTATGATACTTGATACTTTATAATATCTCTGTTCTATATGCAACAGCACAGGCCAACCAACACTTTCATACTTGTTTCAACTCTAGTGTTATTAGGGCCCAAAGAGTGGGAGCTGGAGGACAACTTGAGGATGCTAGGGAAGGTCTAGTACAAAAGAATAGCCAAGTGAAGGGTGCGCATGGTAAGGTCATAAGGTAAGGGATAGCATCAGCAGATAAGCAGTGCAATGAGACTGTCACTAATAAAGCATGTATAGACTTGCCAGCAAAGTGTGAGCATCAACCAAGAATGGGTCAACGCCATAGGCTAAAGAGACAGCCAAAGCAGCCAGGGAACGCACAACTACAAGTTTACCCTAATAATGCCCATCCTGTAACAAGTAATAGGAGAATATCAGTAAGTCTTCAACTTTTTGGTTTGGACATAAATCCAGTGTGGTAGACTCAATGCAGGTGAACCTAAGTCGTGCCCCAAAACAAAAACAAAACAAAAAAAAACCCTGGAAAGATTAGTACCTAGACAATAAAAGAGGCAGGGCCACCAACATTATCACTATTAGGGATGAAGCTTGGTTATGTTCACACCCGTTGTCAACTTACTTCATGACACTTGTTTCGCCAACATCTTGTATTGACTGGCATTGATACATCAGCAGCATGTTGCTACCTGCAAAATAAGCCAATGGGAAATGTCATCACTACTGGACAAGATAATACAGTTGTGGTCCTGCTGTATAAAAAATACATGGATATAATAGCTATATGATTCCATTCAATTTTTATAGTTGTACCGCCATTCCATTTAGCTAGTCTAGCTATTAGGTGAGCGAATTTTTACGAGTAAGTGACAAGTAGTACCCTTTAGACACTTGCTAACTAATGATAGGATTAGATGGAGGGGGGACAACCATACTGTCTTGTGAAACCACTGAAGATGACTCATGTCAAGTTTACATAGCAAACAACCAGTTTTCATTTTTGTCAGACTTAAATACTAGCAAACTCAAACAGGCACCTTGTACACACTATTTTGTCTCAAACTACTTACGAAACTAATGTACAGAATTATTAGACAGTCCTCCTCTCCCACATCACGAGAGTATTACTAGATTGGCATTACTTTTTTAAGGGGTGCAAAGCTTTTAACTTACTCTTGAAAGCTGAGAGAGATACTTTCATTTAACCGAACCGCCATAATGAAAAGTTAGTCTCATGTACCCAATCCCTTTACCAACCGCTAGTCGAGTGTATAGAGGTTCTAGGTTGGTAAAGGGTCTCGCCGTCCCCTCGCTTTATTATGTAGCTTTTTTTGCGTTGAGCTACCTACGGGGCTACTAGCTAAATCACCATCCCTTCCAAACGTGCCTGCAAGGAATACCACCACTCCTTAATGATTATCTCCTCTCTTTGCACTCACATCCTATCACAGGACGATGAATATGGACTTGATGTTATCGCTCAGCAACTCGAATCCAAGAATAGGGTGAGGACACATATCTTGGAAGAAAACTCAAAGGATGCCGAAGACCTCATGAAATTGCTATCTGCCAGCCAGAAGAGAGCAGTGAACCTAGCAAAGGAAAAAGGATCATAAACCTGGCTGACAGTGCTCCCACTAATGGAACATGGCTCCGCTCTACACAGGGGTGCATTTCACGACGCCCTCGCACTGCGCTATGGCTGGACACCCCTGGGAGACTACCAGCTAAATGTGCATGTGGGGCCATCTTCTCAGTTGAGCATGCCCTTTCATGCCCCAAAGGGGTGTTTCCATCCATAAGACACAACGAAATACGGAATTTGACAGCAACACTCTTAACTGAGGTGTGCAAGGATGTATGTATTGAGCCTGGCCTTCAGCCCGTGTTTTAAGAACTGAATGGTGCTACTGCTAACTCACAGCCAGGAGCAAGACTCGACATTGCAGCAAACGGTGTTTGGGGCGACAATCACGAAAGAACATATTTTGATGTAAGGGTATTCAACCCCTATGCCCCTTCCAACAAACATTCAGACATGCAAATGGTGTATAAAAAGCACGAACAAGCCAAGAAACGGGCATATGAGGAGAGAATTAGAGAAGTGGAACACGCCACATTCACACCAGTTGTACTCTCTACTACGGGTGGCATAGCAAAGGAAGCCAATATATTCTATAAAAAAATTAGCGTCCATGCTCGCCAATAAGTGGGAACACAGTTATAGCAGTACTCTTCAATGGTTACGATGCCGCCTATCCTTTTCTCTTCTACGGTCCTCTATCCAAGCCATTCGAGCCAGATCATCCATTGGACATGCTGTAAGAATACCAGCAGTAGACCGGTGACCTCAGAAGCACATCTAAACTGATTTAATTTCATTTGCTTTTTTTGACTGTAACTCAGTTTATATTATTTTGTATTGTATTGTATTGTATATATTTAATTAAAAAAAGAAAAAAGAAAAAAAAAAGCTAGATTACTGAACTCAGTTTTGGTAGCAACACCGTGACAGAACAGTGAGTAAAGCCTACACAAACCAAAAGCGGTTTACAGCTTGTTACCCAATGCACGGATGATCCTAGTGTCTTACAACTAATATATAGTTTGTTTCGAGTTCATATTCAAGGGTTGTACGCAACTGTGCTAATCAATTAATTGGGTAAAGGGGTTTACAACTGTTTCATCTTAAACGGCTTCTCAAAGTGGTTCGGTAAAGCGTCACCTTTTCAATTGCTATGGTAAGTTGATTTGTGCAAAGACAAATGCTGTTTTTACTTTCTTGAATCGCGTTGACACTTTTACCATATGATGTAAGCTGCATAGCAGAAATACAATCTCAGGTTTTATTTAATTGTCTCCTCTTTTTTTTTTAAAGCCTAGACTATCCCTGGCAGATGAAACCAATGAGACTCTATATAATTTTAATAACTATTTAGAAATAACCACATATACATATTTAGCTGTGTTGTTCTCAAACTTAGCTACCAAGCAGGCCTTGAAATTCTTCATTAGAACTTTAAGCTCTTCAGCTTCCTCATTGTTAGTGCTGTGAATAAAACATTAAATTGAAATTAGTAAAGCTAGCCACTATGAATAATAGCTTGCACAATGATGCATAAAGTGTACTTTATAGAATCTTGCCCACTAAATTGTGAACCACATAAGACCAGCATAATGATATGCACATTAATTGTAAACATTCAATAATTATTTCCATCAACAAACTGGCCAAAGTTGTAGTCAGCCCACTAGCTAGTTCCTACCACTGTGTCAGTAGTTGAACACCTCTTAAAGTAGCAAGTCTACATGGGCGTACTGATACACTCCACAGAAGTGTAGTAAAGTCACTATAGCTTATAAGGGTGTCATGCTACACTCCACAGTGTTACCAAACACTTCAGAGTGTAGCACAACACCCCACAATACAGAAGTGTTCCACTACACCCCATTAAAGGTGTAGTGGAACACCCCATTTTTTACAGTGTGGAGGAATATCCTGGGAAGAACTACGTTGTAGTGATGTCACTCACATGTCATCTGTGAATTGCACACGCATTCACATGCAAACCCACCACACACCACACTAATAACCTTGTGATCACACACACACACACAAATATATAAACTTATAAAGGAGCTTTGCACACTCACATAATTGAAACTATTCAATGGGTACTCTGGTCTATAATTTGCTTAAAATATACAACTTGTGCCCATTAATTTGCATTCACACTCTCTCCCCCACCTCCTTCTCCCCCGCAAACACCCCCCCCCCCCCTTGCCAAATGGCAGCAAGTGAAACTGTTTGTAATATAATATTTTGAAATCCTGGCTTAAGTTGACATATTCATTATTAGATCGATGGTAAGAGTATTTAGTGGTCACTTGAGTGTGGGTTGCATAGGCATCAATATCCCAAAAACCAGTACTATAACAACTTTTAATTAATGGTTTGGCTCTACCACTGCTAATGGTTTTAGTAGCCCTTCCTTTTTTTACTGTGTTTTTTTTTTGTTTGTTTTTTTAGGATAGATGTGTCAAGCAGTTTGAATTTATAAATCATTTATTAATGACTGTTATTAGTGGTTATGATAGGCGGTGTGTATGAAGTCATATTTATGTTGAAATTGTATTGCAGTGTTATGGTTTTGAGGCACCTGTAAGAGATTCTGTTATGTGGGAAGTAATGAGGATTTTATCCACCACGCAAGATAATGATATTCCTAAACGCACATATAATACCCTCGCCTACACGATCATACTCACACATGTACATACATTGTTAAATGGCTTTCTTCCTACAAGGGAATCTTAAACTTCCACACACAAATATATTCACGAGTGGAAGCTTACGAAACATACACTGAGATACACACACATACACACGTACGTAACTGAGACTAGGCATTAACATTATTTAATATAGGCTAAATTATATACTATCTAAGCTCATAATATTGCTACAATTTTTGAGGGGAAAAAATGAGAACATAGACTGCTTGCAGCTTAACCAAATATGGTTGCCTCATGGAATAGAGTATGTAGCAGAGTACACTATCAGCACTCCTTCACAGTTCCTGAAAATTTGGATAAGCACAATACCATACAGTATTTAAGTTTGAGCATGAAGTTGTGTAACATCTGACAAGATGTTATGCTATTGACATATGGTACAAGACTAACTATAAGGAACATGTGGAAACATAGTGGCAAACCTACAACCATCAATACCGTACATCTTGTTTTTTCATTGACTGAACATTGAACTCTTTGGAAAATACTGTCTCTTGTCAAAACACACTATTGCACTGTAGGTTGTTGTCAAATCATACTGCCTTAGTAAGCTCAGAGAGTTTGGTGTCTCAATTTTGGGGACAACTTCATATTGAATCAAAAGAACAAACAAGGAAAGTTTTTACTAAAATTTCACTAGCGTAGATCTTCCTAAGTGATAGTTTACTCCCAGGTCAGAAATGCTTGGTGAGTGGGTCGTGGTAAGCATGTGCAGATTTCAGAAGCCGTGACTGGAGTAAACGAATTACAAACTATAATGTACTGTTACTGAAACATAAACTACTGTCTGGTCGTGGCTAAAAAAATAGCCAGCTGGTATCTAATGCAATTTCACATTTCTGCAGAACAAGTCACATGCACACTTAGTTCCAGGTAGTTTGCATCATACAAAATATTATGATGAGTCAGTCTTTTCTAAATATAGCCATGTCACCACATATCCATCCACTAATAAACATTGAGGTTTCTTCATTCCTAGTTTGGTCTTCCAAGCAAAACCACAAGTCTAGGTACCAACACAAACAACATATTATTTTAGTTTCAGTTCCGATGACATAATGCAGTGATCACAAAACTCAGTGCAGTATAATTATCCCACACAATACCTATATATACCACACCCACCTACATACATACTATTAAACATAACAGTATGAGTCATTATGCTTAGAATGTGCAATCGATGAAGAGTTCTGCATAACTATGAGAATATATACAATTTGTATATATATTATATATATATAATATACACACAGTGCATATTCATGAATAATTCATTACCTCAGCCAGGTTGGTAAAGCATCATCAGTAACAACAACGACAGATACATGAAAAGTAAATGTACAAAGCCAAGTGGTATCGTGGAATAAAATACATTATGCTACTGCATTTCAATAATTTGCAATATAGTACATAGTGCTACTTTATAACGGGGTATCAGCTAGTATATTATATTCTCATTAGCTTGAGATTGATTACATCATTGATAAGGCATGCTCTATTGCCATATAGCAATTATTTATAAAAGGATGTACACAAAAATAGCATATGGGAGTTTTGAGTCATTACAAATACATATCAGGATATGATACAAATTTTTCATTAAGTAGGGAGGGAGGGGGGGAGGGGGAATTAATCAAGAAAAAATATTCGCAAGATCTTACCATTGAATGGAATATAATAATCTTGTTAGAATTACTAACAAAGCTGGAACATATTCCGGTATGATATTGCATGTGTATCCATGAAAGATCTCGCCATATATTTCTTGTAGGATTTTTCTTAAAAATATCATACAAGATGTATCTTGTAAGATTATTCGAGAACTTGGAACATATCCCAGTGTGATCTTGCAAGATTACCCATGTAAGATCTTACTATCATTTTTTATAAGATAAATTACAAAAACAGTAAAAAAAATTTACAAATCCTTACATAATCTAGCATTTAATCACAAGATCCCTAAAGATATATTCAATTAGTAATGTTTACTCCTCCTTAATTGTCTTGCGTTGTAGCTCTTCCGTCCAAATGATGACATCAAACCTTCATTCTTTATATCCTTCCTTCTTCAACACAATCTAAACAATAATTTAACTTAATCACGCCTGCATTACATATTTTTTTATATCAGATATACAATATACATAAGTAGTGCTCAACAGGTGCTGTGGTTTTTTTTTCACTCGTCAACTACATATCTACTTTTATTGTGATTTACTATATATTGAAGACGGTGAGAGGTAATACCTACTGGCTGGCATAGTTACACTTAGTAGTATAATTTAATCTAGTAGCATTTTAAAATGAACTGGAATTTAATTTATTTAATTACCCAATTAGTACATTGCCATCATTTAATGGAGGCCAACTACTTTTTTTTGTCATGAGAATAACAGTTTGCTTGCTCTTTTTTTTTTTTTTTTTTGTAAACAATGCATTAAGCAGTGCCCTTCCATTAGCATATGCAGTCCTGGCAGGTAATTGGGTGAGCGAAGCAAGACTCTCACTAACGAGTTTCAAGCGGTCAATACATGTCCACCCCTGAAGGCTACTCAAAAACCTAAACATTAGCGCGGGTGCAAGAAATTCGGGAGACAAGACTTTGAAATATAATGCTAGGAAAAGAAAAAAAACGGCAAAGAGCTATGGAGACAGAATGGGAGAGACGTTCGCAGTTAGGTCTAGGTCTTTAGTAGTGTGGTCTATTGACTGCAGCACATTTTCCTAATAATATTGTTCTCTTTACTTTAACTTGTGCAGAAAGCATACATGAATGTCGTGGTCAGGGGTAAGTGGTTGGGTGTGGGCATGGTGAGCAAGAAACTATCCGAATGTTTTTTTTTGTATTAGTTTAATTGTCATATTAATAGATATGAAATTTTATCAACCAAAAATATTAATAAACTTCATATCGCCTAACATGTGTTGCTTCAATTGTTCAATATATAATACCAATAATTGTTCTCTGCCCATACATACCACATAGTGGGAATTGGTTGCTGTGGATTCCAGCCTGAGAATGCCACTCATTTTTTTCATCTGTATTGATTTGATGTCCAATACAACTTCCATTTACATCTGGATCCCACTTCAACTTTTTTGTACCCAAACTACAGGTCTCATCATTGTCATCTTTTTCATATCACTTTCTGTTTCAACAGTTATTTCTGCAATTAGAAATTTTTAAAGTCATGAAGATCTCATAAATAGACAACTGCTGCAGCTTGTGTGTGTGTGTGTGTGTGTGTGTGTGTGTGTCTGGGGTGCAAATTCAAGGTCTTTACTCATGAACAGCAATGGTCCAGGTTGGACTTCGGGTGCCCACACCACTTGCTGTGAGGAAAGGTCTGTTCTCCTGCGAGTTCCTAGCCCGGCTCTAGGAGCTTTGCTTGCACGGCTCACAGTGCCTGCTTAGTGCACAGGCATCCTGGCTCTGCCAGGTGCGAGTGACCGCCTAGCGGCAGCAAGAGAATTTGCATTTGCATTTTTTTGTGTGTGTGTGTGTGTGTGTGTGTGTGTGTGTGTGTGTGTGTGTGTGTACATACTAGTCTGGCCTTTATACATCCACTCATGTTATAATAGCTACTCCCTTTTGCTGCATTGGTACATCTTGGTTAAAAATATACATGCAGCATTATCCAACTCAGAAGCTCAGAAGAATGTCAAAGTTTAATTAATATTTGCAGGAAGTGGTCAATATTGATAAGAGTTGGATTGGCAAATGGAATGTGTGTTGGAGTATATACTGCACATGAACATTGGCTACTTCAATTAGCTTTATAGTTGAGTTAATGTTCTTTGTGTAGCACGTGCTTGAAACACACATGTACATGTATGTCTAATACATTGCACGTATTGTGCCTGCTAGCATCCATCATCTCATGGTTCAGTCTAGCATCCATCATCTCATGGTTCAGTCTAGCATCCATCATCTCATGGTTCAGTCTAGCATCCATTATCTTTCAGTTGTGCTGAGTCATTGTTTATTGTTTGTTTAAATCTACAAAACCTCACAACTGACATTGTGCCAGACAGTGAGGAATGGACACCATCCCGACACTTACAGTTGCTGAGAATGCACAAAAAACATCTTGAATGAATAAAGACCCAGTGGCGCTGTACTGTCTCATGCAGGCAACATATAGGATTTCTATTGTGGCCAAACAGCAACACGTACACACATGCATGCACACACACACACACATAAGCTCTTGTTGCCACGTAGCTTAAGTCGTTCCCGCTATAATAGACCTAACCATTCCCTTCTGTCGGCTTGAAACAATACATTTTTAAGAAATCGATCGATCTTTTCTCGATATTTATGCACGCCGTGTTGTGCCCGGTTTTCCTGTAGACGGTCACAAATGTCTATTACTAAACCTGCAGGTGAAGGCTGGACTGGGTGGGTGGGACTGGAGGGAGGCAGAGAAACCACGGATGGAAAGTTTGCCAGAGAAGGCTTGAACTCTGGGACCTATAGACTCTGAGCCCAAACACAACCACTATGCTACACCAACACAATACACACACACACACACACACATGCACACACACACAGATTGTAGTCTGTGTAATAATTTATTTGCTCCAGAGGAAGTAAGCTAACTTTAACTTTTTTGCATGTGTGTGTATACAAGGTTGCATGTTTCATAATATTATTATGAAACATAAAAACTTGCATACACACAAGTGCAAAAAATTACCTAAGCTAGTACAATATTAATATACAATGTGACATATTAGTTAATTAACACCTGACGTGCATTGTCTGATTGATTGAGGCTGATATCATAGACACTCTGTCATAGTTTCTAGGCGGGGCGGATCCAACACTAGGAACAGGGAGGCGCCAAATATACGGAGGCCAAAACACATGAATTATTGATGATTGATTTTATAAGATTTGAATATTAGCTAATTTATGAGTGCTTGCAGTTAACTTATAAACTGCAACCAGTATTGGTACATTGGTCCTTATAATTTTTTCAATAACTTTGTTGGGGGGAGGGGTTTCCCCTGGATCTTCCCTTGGCTCTAGAGTACTCACTGACTATTTAGAGTGGCAATTATAATTATATAGGACTGCACCATGTAGTTGACACATAGGGTGGTTTCTTCGAAGATATGTTTTTGTTATCAAAACCAAGCATCTCCTAGTTCCTGGTAGCCCATTCATTCAGTGGAATACTGAAACTTTTCCCGAAGATAACTTATCTTATTAACAGATTACTGAATCTAACCAGTTAGTTCACCAACACTTGGATAGTCCCACACTGCTGTTTGCTACAGCTCTTGCAGAAAAAAAAATTCCCCCAAAATGGCCCAAATCACATTTTTTATATTTTTTATATGATAATGAAAAAATTCTAAGATCTGCCTGTACAAAATTGAGCTTAATTTATTTAGTTTATTGTGGTTCTTCGCTGATTCAGAAGTAGATGATTAGTTGTCCCAATTGTAGATTATATATCTCCCCCAAGGCTTTCTTGTTAGCATGTATTAATTGTGTTTTGACAAGAGTGACAGATGTTTTCAACTCACTCAGTTGCATGTTGTGGTTGTATTGGCTTATCTATCAGAACAGTAGGCTTTTCTACAGCTTTGAGTCCATCACATGAATGACCACATTGTAAGTTATATTGCAAGTCATATACACTGCAATCTCCAACTTAAGTATGTACTATTATAAAAAAAAAACATACAACATACAATACCAAACAACCAACCTCCCACCCATCCCCACACACATACCCTATCCCACTCCTCCAACTCTCCACCAACATGATCCTCCCTCAATAGCCGCCTCGTAAACCCAGGCAAGTGCTCTCCATTTTCCCTCTATTCATGAAGCCCCCTTTTACTTTGCCTATCTCTCCTGCTTCTGAATTTTTTTTCTGAGAAACTTTTGTCTTTTATTTCGTACTTTAGCCTTTCTTTTGAAACTAACCCCCCCCTTTACTCGTCGATTCCACTCCTGCCCCCCCCCCCCTGGTCATGTTATTAATGGTGCAATGAGCTACAATGGCAGATGTCATAAACATATATTCTACATTGTGTCAACTTACATGTGTACAACATGTGCAGTGCACTTACAACAACCAAGCTTCTACTGTTATATATTCAGAATCATAAAAATAAAAGCGGTGGAACCACAGAGATAAACTTGTGGTGACCTTGTGTCAGTCCATCACTGGCTCATCAGCAAACTTCCTTCAAGTTGGGTCATCATTATAAACAGTCGCAGTAAATAATATTTCATAAAGGACTTTACACTGTGCACAGACTCCCTTTACCAGTCCAATAAATCCAATACAATTATTAGGTTAAAATAATATCATTGTGACCGAGTTTTAAAATGTAATATATTTAGCTAATGTTAGGATGTGCTCATGGGGTAGATTTTATGTTTTTTATGAATCTCGGTCTTTAGTATGGGTGAATTCATCTAGAATCCAGTGAAATTCATTCTCTGCTCTCTCGTTTAAGGGGACTTTAAGTGTTCAATAGAAACTATACTCTCTAAAGGTACATACCGTGAAAGACACAATAGTGAGCATTTGTGCTCAGATGGACACTGTCAATTCAGTTGCTTTTACTGCTACGAACAGGCATGGAACACACACAAGAAACCATAGAAAACAGCAAAAGAAAGCTCAAGGTTTGTAGTATTATAGCGCTTCACTATATACACCCACACACATACTACACCACGCACACATGCATGTGAATACACACAACACATGCGCACACACACACGAGCATGTCATATCACACACACACACACGAGCAAGTCAGCTTTTGAACGGTAAGTGGTCATCACAAAGACTGACTGCAACACAAAGGTAGCAATTATTCTGTACCCAAAACCTCAGAATAAGTTGTTGTTTCAAAAAATACCACGACAGTTATAAATATTTGCATAGTAAAAACAGAACACAAGGGTCTATTGATCATTGATCAGCATTCATTTTAATTATTCCTAAATGACATTTTTAAAACTCGATTCACGAGAAAGTTAAATTTTGTGTATTTTATAACAAAATATGGAGTAGCTAACAAAAAACAGTTCTAACTGCCCAAGTATAAAAGAACAAATTAAGAAAATAATCAATATCATAAATTGATTTCTACTATTGGCCATTGCTTACATCTTTAGTTAGTTATGATATCGTGTTATAAAAATTGGGTTCAAGAATAATATCATTGAACATTTCAGGTAAATTGTATATTGGGGACTGAATTATATTTTCAAGATTTTGAAAGTGTAATTCAGATACTGCCACACATAAACAGTATTTTGCTGACTCATCACTTTTGGGTATCGGTTATTATGTTTTGTGCAAGAAAGTGCTTAGCTACAAGTATAGTACAGGTGATTGTTGACTAACTGTACATAAGCAAGCAGTTTGAATTGAGATCATCATGCTGGCAGAGAGTTGTTTACACCACTATAGTTGATTTTTAAAAAAGGGAAAAAAAAAAAGATATTTAAATTTGAAAAACTTAACTTTGAGGGCTGTTGGGACAATTTAGGAGGCTACTGCTATTTTCTTCCTGCTCCTTTTTAGAGTCAAATGGAGCAAGCTTCCAGATCTTGCAGCACACCATGAGTGAAGTGTCACACCTTACCAGGCTGACCAAACTTATACATTGGAACTTTCTGACAGCTTCATAATTATTATGTCTGTCCAGTGACTACAAATACAATTTAGTCTCAAATCATATGAGGTTAGAAAGTATCATGACCTGTTTCCTAGCAGTGCCAATCAAGAGCGTGCCAATTTCAGATGTGATATGATCATACATATAGGGGGAAAGAGCAACTCCTAAACAATCATAATTAGCTAATAATGAAATTAAATGCTTATTTGAAATTTAGTTTTTGTTCTTCAAAACTATGCACATCGTAATTTCAATTGATAGTTATGGATGTACAGGTGACAATTGGGTTAACATCTTGGTTATCGTTAAAAAAGGAGACTATATAATCAATATTATTGTTGTCTCTTCAATAGTTAAGAGTATGACAGTATGGAACATTCCTGAGGTTGAGCATGGTTCTTGTCTTCTCTACAGTATCTGTGGTAATATTGAGTTTATATTTAAAGGATTTCTTTAGTATTAATATTACAACTATATGCAGCAGAGCAAGTCATTTGCACAATGTAGACAATCATAATTGTAGCTAATAATATATTTTGATGAGTTGGTAATACATATGGCAGAACATAGCTTGGAGGGAAGACAATATCATTTTATATAGCACATTTTATGGATGAAGCAGGCTTGTTAATAAATTAAAGGCAGTGTACACACTTCCCAAGTAATAATGATGTGCAGGTTAGATCCTTAATATACAATTCTACAAAACTGCATCACAAGCATGCTTATAGTGATCTGCTGAAAATGCAAACAAGGGTGTGGCAATGAAAATGTAAAAATTGTGTTGGTGTGCACTGCTCCTGTGGTGAACGATACCAACTTAGTGTTGTTTTGGTTATCTGAAGCTAAATAAAACCCTATTATGGGTAGATCAAAAAGTTTTAGTCCACCAACTAAATACCACAATGGTAACTAAAAGTCAAACAGCACATTGCTAGTTTGTCTTGTAAATTCATATCTCCAAACTATAGTTTCAAAGAGTAAATCCATAATCAAACCTTTCAGAAATCAGATATGTTATGATCACAAAAGAAACATGCATTGAGATTGATTCTCTTATTATCTGTGTTTCCACTAATGTGTCATGTTGCACATTTGCATTACTTGTTTTGGCCACTTTGGAAAACATTGAGACAAAGATATTTAAAATTGCATTTTATTCCTTATCATGTCTGCTCCGTTTTGATACCCAACACAAATCTATTCACAAACTGTTGTAGTAATTAAAGCATTAATTACTTAATGTTGTGAGTTGTATAATGTATGTACAAAATTTCATTCATTTATTATAAAATGTACACACATAATGTTTGGAAGCTCGACTATAGATTTCCACGAGGCAAAATCATTATCTAGTTATCATAGATATGCCGGAGTATGCTGAAAGGTTTCCTGGGTAAGAAAGATAAAATGGTTCAAAATTTACTTAAAAGTAAAATCAGTGTTATTCAGGACTTTCAGATGCTTTAGAAAACAATGAAGTTAAAGAAGAACCTATTTCTACTTTGATTTAATTTTGTATGTAGCTATGCACATTGTCCAAACAACCTTTAAGTATTCCAACACAAAGATGTTATATGCAGCTATATTGTAAGGTAATGGCTATATTGTAAGGTAATGGCTATATTGTAAGGTAATGGCTGAAAGTAAAAAGCTGCTACCACCACATAGAGAGAGTGTGTATACAATCTAGAGTTTGGGGACAAGTTATACTGCCACACAAGTTTAAAATTGCTTTGATGTGAATGCCTTTGGCCAGTTCAGCCAACATCTATAAGCCCTTCCACACACGATTCCATCATTGAGATGGTAAGGTACCGTTTCATCTGGTGATGTACTGTTTCATCTGGTGATGTACTGTTTCATCTGGTGATGTACTGTTTCATCTCAGTGATGTTTGTCGTGTAAATCAAAGAACTACGCTTAGGCTTGCATCAGTGCACCATTCTGTGCAAAAATAGTGATGACTATACTACATTGAAAATCAGCCCAAAGTGATATGCAGTGTATACATACATGTCTAATAATAATCCACAAAACATTACATTACAACATCGATATTTATATAATTATTTCAACACTCATCAAAAGCATAGTATTTTAAAATGAAATAACATGTTTTAAAAAATTAATTTCAATTACGAGCCATTGGACAAAACAGTTACTATTTTAATTGCAATTTGACCACAATAAATGTACATTAAGAAAATAGTACACATTGGTTTTATGAAGACAAGTAAACATATTTTCATATTATGCAAAGTTTATACACTTTCTCCAAGAATTTCCAAAGAGATTACATATGGACCCTGACTATTTCTAGATGTTATTCAATAAAATTTATCCTAATCGAGAGAATTTTGATGCAGCAATGAACTGCAGTTGTATAAAAGCACTCTGATATAATAAAGGACTCTCAAATATCTCATTTTCAAATGACATTCTGTAAAACATGCTCTGCTCTGAAAGCTGAAGGTTTACTGATTATTATGGCAATTATCATTAAAAGTAACTCTTATCTCAGTCATAACTGAGGTACCAATATTTTACCAAACTATGTCTTTCTCACCATTCTGCACCTTCCTCATCAACAAGCTAAACCAAGCAGGCTGATAAAAATGTATTAACAGATCTTGAACTTAAAAGACCCGTGCTTCAGCACTAATGGCAAGCAAACTGGAATAGTTGTATAATTACATTAAGCATGTTAATAGTTCCTGAAGCAGAGTCTTATCAGCAGCACAAAGTATTTATCTTCTATTGAAGGCAAGTTGAAGTGCAGTGCATACAAACATGCAAATTCTCTTTCAACCGCTAGGGGGTTATGCGCACCTGGTATAGCCAGGATACCTGTGCACTAAGGAGCCACAGTGATCCGTGCAAGCAAAGCTCCTGGAGCCGGGCTAGGAACTCACACGAGAACAGGTCTTTCCTTACAGCAAGTGGTGTGGGCAACAGAAATCCCACCTGGACAATTGCTGTTTCATGAGTAAAAGTCCTTGAATTTGCACCTCAGCATACGCCAGGTACCCTATCACAGCTGGGTGGACTGATGAGGCTGGTGGGAGGCAGATGTAAAACCAGATATAAAACCATATTTATCTTATAAAAATATGTCCCTTAAATAAGGGAAAAATTGATAAAGATTAAAAAAATAGTATGGTAATACGCATATTCCTAAGGAAAAAATTTAATCCAATGAAAATAAAATATAAAAATATTTACATTGTATTATAGTTTCCTTCATTCAAAAAAAGAAAAGAAAATGTATTACTTCTGTGCATAGTGAAAATTTTGTGGTTAATTAACTCTATTAGAACTTATTTTTTTAATTGTTGCATATACATTATAATGCAATACTTATTGAATGATTCAGCTAAATATGGTTAGATATTTCCCGAGCATGTGTAAATGTTTTCAGGAGCCGAATGTGAGTACATATACGAGCATGAGAGTGAATATTCCCATAATATACAATGAGCATAATCAATTGCTCATTATACATAGGATATTTTTTCCAACACAGTAAATGTTCTAAGGTATCTCCGCCATATAGCATTTGGCGAGGGAAGGGGGCCTCCGGGGGCTGGAGCCCCCCACAATTTTGGAGCAATAAGGGATTTCAACATGAATACTTTTAAACCGAAAAAAAAAAGCCTGTCCTTGGAGCCTCCCTGCCAAACATCTTTCTACACCACTGTAACATATCATTATATAATACTGAACTTACATCATTGATAGAGTTGTATTTCACTTTGAGCTACTGCCAATTAAATTGTACAAGAAACCACATTGTACAAGGGTATAAGCAAAAATGGATTTTGGGAGTTTTGAATCAGGGCAATCACCATAAAATAGATTATAATTATGAAATGAGAGAATCGCTGCATGTGTTGCATTATAATATTATTATTATAGATATAATAAACACTCCATTTAATAGGAGGTCTAGCATTTGAGGCAGCTTGAGCAACCCTTGTCTACACTCATGCAGAACTACTCCATACTATGTTACTATAAATTTCTTACCTTTAATGTCAATTAAAAAATTGTTCAGTCTATCGCTTTAACATAGTAGCCTATTCATCTCATTGATTCTGACCAAGACAGTAGTCTAGTACTAAATTTCTTTGTCTGATTATGAAGCAGTCATAATAACTTTGTTTTCGACTGGACAACCTTCATTGCATGTATCCAAATTTATGATTTCGATTCCCAACAGTCGTATTCCATCAATCCTCCAATTATATACATAAGTATGCATTAAAACATACCATTGAAGTCTAGTTCACATTAGATGAAATTTTTTCGTATTTCCTTGAAATTAAATCATGTTGTCCCATTCGTTCTTATACCATACATAACCAGTATATGTTTGACTAATTCATGAAGAGATAAAAATTTTGACTGACTATTTTTGTGTCTGACATAATCATGAAGTCTCTAGATATTAACTTCGATGTTGGTTAGGATACTTTTATACATTTATTCTATCAGTGTATGAACATCGAACCTGCAGCAAGGATTTAAATAATATATAAAAACTCAATTTGAGTACCACTATCTTCAACTTAAAATTGCTAAAATAAAACAAGTACAATTTTTACAAGTATGGAATTATGGGCATCAATATGAAGTCAAATGATGACACTTATAGAAACAACTTGGATATCTCTGGTAATTCAAATTACTCCCAAACCACCAGCTAGCTATGCCACACTTTAAATGATGCCCAAAATATTTACTATTGAGCAAATCAATTAATGAAATGTAAAAAGAAATTTAAAAAATGGAATACAACATAGCCAAAATTGCCAGTTAAAAACAACAACAACAAAAAAAAACAAAAAAAAGGGTCACATTATAGCTACTTTTCCCAGGATAAGGAAGCTACTTTCCCTGTTACTTATATAATGGCTACATTAATGATACAATGGTGCTCGATTACTGATGGTATACCTTCCACGAATAATGCCATCCCTTTCACTTTAAATAGCGACTACACGGTCACTGTTGCTTGACTAACCTTTCAAGTTTGCCAACAAACTTAGCATTCAAACGTGTTCCTGGCCAGTAACACCCACATTAGATGCCTCAGAAGAGAGGGTAGAGCGAGTTGTCCAGGTAAAAATAATATGCTGCGAAGGTTAGTTTTCTGTGGGAATTCGCAGCGGTCCAAGCAAAAAGCAGAAGCTTGCTGCCATCATCAGAAAAGAGGGCGGTTTTTGAGGTCAAGTGGCCGGGCGGGAAATGGGAGTCACCGGTCATTATTTCAAACCTCTGAATATAGTTTAATTGCAAGCGGTAAAGTCCCTGAAGGCTTTCACGTGATATAGTGAGTGGATACTATAATATTATATTTTTTTCCTTTTTCTGCCTCCTCCACTACTGATCTTATTCTGCACCTTATGCATTTTTCACGATTAATTCTATTTATATTTCCAGAATGTTGTTTTTCACATTCTACAATGTGTGAACCTAAGCCACAAAATTTGTATATATGTTAATATATTTGTAGTTAGAGTACAACTTATTGCATATAGTACTCTATTGAGTAAAAGCTACTGCAACTCATCATGTGACTGAGATATTGATTAGCTACTGTGTAACAAAAACATTTTTTTTATTCTATCAAATTACACTGATTAATTAGAAAAATCTCGAGAGAGTTCATTTTTGGAATATTCTCTTAGGTGGAGCTAGACAGTCATGGCTATCATTTCACAACAATCTCTTTTCTTCTGATATTAAACACATAGTGGACTGACCAACAAAATTCTGTTAATTGCTAATGTTGTTAGTTAACTTCACTTTATCCCTGATAATAACAAAGTAACATAATAGCTATTAATAAGCAATAACAGAATATTATGTAGAGTGAAAAAGGAGCCTAATAACAGCTTATTATCTTGACTAAAGCTGTTGAGAAGAGTTTGGCCCAATTTATGCAAATTTAATAATGGTTTTTCATTTTCTTTAGCGAGCTGACTACTAGCTGAGTTCTAACTACTACTAGCTGAGTTCTGACTACTAGCTGAGTTCTAACTACTAGCTGCATTCTAACTACTAGCTGAGTTCTAACTGCTAGCTGAGTTCTGACTACTAGCTGAGTCCTGACTACTAGCTGAGTTCTGACTATTAGCTGAGTCCTGACTACTAGCTCAGTTCTGACTACTAGCTCAGTTCTGACTACTAGCTGAGTCCTGACTGCTAGTTGAGTTCTGACTACTAGCTGAGTCCTACTACTAGCTGAGTTCTGACTACTAGCTGAGTTCTGACTTTCTGACTACTGGCTAAGTCCTGACTACTAGCTGAGTTCTGACTACAAGCTGAGTTCTGACTACTAGCTGAGTTCTGACTACTAGCTGAGTTCTGACTACTAGCTGAGTTCTGACTACTAGCTGAGTTCTGACTACTGGCTCAGTCCTAACTACTAGCTGAGTTCTGACTACTAGCTGAGTTCTGACTACTAGCTGAGTTCTGACTACTGGCTAAGTCCTGACAACTAGCTGAGTTCTGACTACTAGCTAAGTTCTGACTACTAGCTGAGTCCTGACTACTAGCTGAGTTCTGACTACTAGCTGAGTCCTGACTACTAGCTGAGTTCTGACTACTAGCTGAGTTCTGACTTTCTGACTACTGGCTAAGTCCTGACTACTAGCTGAGTTCTGACTACTAGCTGAGTTCTAACTACTAGCTGAGTTCTGACTACTAGCTGAGTCCTGACTACTAGCTGAGTTCTGACTACTAGCTGAGTTCTGACTACTAGTTGAGTTCTGACTACTGGCTAAGTCCTGACTACTAGCTGAGTTCTGACTACTAGCTAAGTTCTGACTACTAGCTGAGTCCTGACTACTAGCTGAGTTCTGACTACTAGCTGAGTCCTGACTACTAGCTGAGTCCTGACTAACTAGCTGAGTTCTGACTACTAGCTTAGTCCTGACTACTGGCTGAGTCTTGACTACTAGCTGAGTCCTCATGACTACTAGCTGAGTTCTGACTACTAGCTGAGTTCTAACTACTAGCTGCATTCTAACTACTAGCTGAGTTATAACTGCTAGCTGAGTTCTGACTACTAGCTGAGTCCTGACTACTAGCTGAGTTCTGACTACTAGCTGAGTCCTACTACTAGCTGAGTTTTGACTACTAGCTGAGTCCTGACTACTAGCTGAGTTGACTACTAGCTGAGTCCAGACTACTAGTTGAGTTCTGACTACTAGCTGAGTTCTGACTACTAGCTGAGTTCTGACTACTGGCTAAGTCCTGAGTACTAGCTGAGTTCTGACTACTAGCTAAGTTCTGACTACTAGCTGAGTCCTGACTACTAGCTGAGTTATGACTACTAGCTGAGTCCTGACTACTAGCTGAGTCCTGACTAACTAGCTGAGTTCTGACTACTAGCTGAGTCCTGACTACTGGCTGAGTCCTGACTACTAGCTGAGTCCTCATGACTACTAGCTGAGTTCTGACTACTAGCTGAGTTCTAACTACTAGGTGCATTCTAACTACTAGCTGAGTTCTAACTGCTAGCTGTGTTCTGACTACTAGCTGAGTCCTGACTACTAGCTGAGTTCTGACTACTAGCTGAGTCCTGACTACTGGCTGAGTCCTGACTACTAGCTGAGTTCTGACTACTAGCTGAGTTCTGACTGCTAGCTAAGTCCTGACTGCTAGCTGAGTCCTGACTACTAGCTGAGTTCTGACTACTAGCTGAGTCCTGACTACTAGCTGAGTTCTGACTACTAGCTGAGTTCGGACTGTCACGCCGCGCATGGTCCCCCGCTACAGTTGGTCCCCCGCGGACCATGCGTGGTTGCTTTACTCGGTCCCACCCTGCCACAAACGATCCCCTCCACGTGTCTGATTTGGACATTCGGTGAGCCAGATTTTTATTGAAAATGAGCGAAGGCAGTGAAGAATTGAAGCTTATAGAAAAGGCTTATGTCAAATTGACTCGGGGTGTATACCCTGAAGGAGCTACAAAGAACGAAAAGAGGGTGATAAGAAAGAAGGCTAATACATTGGATATTATTGATGGAGTATTGTACTACAAGAAGAAAGATGGAAAAAGAGTAAGTATTATTCAGCTACATTTTAAAGTAGAACTGTAACAAGCAAGTGTACAGACGGTGCATGTGAATCGTACACAAAGTAAAGTACTTGTCATATTTTTAGGTAAGATTTATTTTGGACCTAAAGGAGCGAGAACAAATAATTAAATCCTGTCATGCTGCACCAACATCTGGTCACCTTGGTAGCAAAAAGACTCTGGCTCGAGTTACTGAAAGATTCATGTGGCCTGGCGTGGCAAAACAAGTATATTCTGTGGTAAGTATCACAAATGTAAATTAATACTGGCTATTTATTAGTAAAATTATGTGTAGATTGAGACATGTGATGTATGTCAAAAAACGAACCGAAAAATCAGCACTGCTGCTCCAGAGCTTAGTCCAGTTCCTGTAGTGTCGCCTTGGCATCACATCGGTATTGATTTTATTGGGCCACTTGTTCCTTCTACTCAGGGTAATAAGTACATACTTACAATAAGTGACTATTTTAGCAAGTATGTTCTGGCAATTCCGATGGAAGATAAGCTCACTTCTGGAGTATCTGCTGCTCTCTTTAAGGTGAATTACCAGTCTTTTATTTGTACCAGTCTTTTATTTGTATACAATTTATCACAATAATAGGTATTCATGGTATTTGGAATACCAAGTGTTATCACGTCTGATCAGGGTGGAGAATTTCGAAATGGTCTGGATTATGAGCTGATGACATTATTGGGCATTGACCACCGACTGACAACCCCATATCATCCTCAGGTTAGATTTATCTGTAAACATTGTATACATTTTGTGCTGAAAATATTTGATACTAGTGGTGTGCTTGAGCACAACTTCAGTTAGGTTTCATAAAACTACATTATTGAAACTTCAAACACTTAAGTTACTAGAGCCTGCGTCGAGTCGAGTCGAGTTATTTAATCATGTACGTAGGGTAAACGGTTTCAGTGCCATAGTACCCACTTGCCGTGACTGATTAATTTATAAACAAAACAAAACAACAGACATTTGTAAGGAATTAACATACATGAGTTTGAACCTAGCCCTATAGTAATTGTCTGGGCTCAGCCAGACAAAGGAGATCTAAAGCAAGCTCAAGCAAGCCTATGGAACAATGAACTTGTGAACCACATTTTAATCATAATTCATTCACAAACCAAACATATCAACAGCACACTGTTCCATACTTAAGTCATTCATAATCTTTAATGATTGATCTAGTAACTCTACCTGAAACACTCAGTTAAAGTAGTGTTGCGGGCGATACGCTAGACTTCACGAGTCTTTCTACTGGTTAACTACAAAGTGTCTCTGGCCCTGTTCTTACTGCAGCGCAGCCAGAACCTGGTCCACGGAAAGTGGCATTTCTAGCTGTGTTCTGTGGTGGTTCTTTGCACATCAAGCTGCCACTCTGCGAGTGGTAACGCTTCAGTAATACATTCTTACTGTTTTAGTAGTCAGAATAGCTATGTAAAGCCAGCTAATATATATTTGTTATTAAACATTTACTGTGATATTATTAAGTTAAGCAGTAACTCAAGTGCACAAAACATTCACACACACTTGTCCACTGGACATACAAACACAAGGCTCTCGTTCGTGGTCAGACTATTAGACAATGGCTGTCCAAGTAAGAGGCTACACTGTTGCAAACCATGACAAAAGTGCATTAGCTAACAACTGCTACTCATTCGAATAGAATATGAGCGGGGATAAGTTTGTACGTTTTAACTGCACCCGCAAAAAAGAATTCAAAGCAATTCAATTTCAGTGGAATTAGGCAAAGATTGATAAACCAAAAGATTCAATTTAGTGGAGAACGGGGATGGGGTCGTCCATCTAGCAAACACCAAAATGCGAGGGTCAAAGTTCAATATGACATATATACGTACAGACATATTATATATATGCATTAACATCCCCGATTTTCTATTGTGTTACCCCTGATAGTGTCTCGCTCGCTTCTCTCAATCGCCAATTAATTCCTTCACGATAAAGTTAAACAATAATATCATGGAGTATTGATATAGGCTGTCACTTGAAGTCATGCAACCGTTCAATTTGACACCAAGTTAGTGATAGAATTGGAAAGTATGATAGAAGCGATTTTCCCCTTCTTTTTGCTTAGTTGAATGTAATCTTTTAAGATCTGCTTTTATCTTTTTACTTCATTGGCTGTTCATCAGTAAATTTGGCACAGAACTATATTTTCAGTAGCATTTATTCTTCATTTTAATAGAGCTTTTTGTAAGATACTCGTAATGTCATGTAATAGTTATAGAATATGGTTATAAAATATTTATTTTACTTATAAAATTGATTAATTTTACTCGAGGATACTGTACTTATTAATAGTTGTTGACCAATTAAAATATTATTTGATTTTTTTTAGTCTTACTTTACTTGTCAATGCCATGCAATGCTCTCAAAGAAAAAAATCAAACACTCTGTTTTAATGACGTACTACATGGTGTAGCTTAAATTTTTCAAAAAAATATTATTGTGATTATTGGTACTTTTGCATACATTTTCATAATCATTACCCCTTTTGTATAGGCTAATGGACTTGTTGAGAGATTCAATCAGACAATCCAGAATATGCTGATCAAATTTGTTGGGGAAAAGAAAGAAGTTTGGCAAGACTATCTGGATACATGTGTATTCGCCTACAATACTTCTATACATGAATCAAGCAAGTATTCTCCATTTGAAGTAATGTTTTATCGTAAGGCAGTATTACCAGTTGACTTCATCAGTACCACAAAGCAATGTTCTGAGGAAAATCTTGATGACTGTTTGAATAAATCTCACTCTCAGTTTACTGAAGCCCGTAAAAAGCAGTTAGAAAATGTTAAAGCCAACATTGTCATAGCTCAAGCTAGGCAGAAACAACAGTATGATCGCAAACATTGCAATCTTGAGGCTTTTAAAGTTGGTTCCATTGTATTAAAGAAAGATTTTCTTAGAAGAAAACGAGCTCATGGCAAATTTGATCCCAAGTGGGTTGGTCCATACATTATTACAAAGTTTCTAGGCAGAGGATTGTACACTTTAGAGCTCGTAGAAGATCGGACTAAAATTATCAGCAGAGTTAATGGTGTCCACTTGAAAACTTATTACCAGACTAGAACTTCCATTGATGAGCAGCTTACTGCTTCCTCCTCACTTGAGCAACTTAACCTTTCCAATAGTGAATTATTTGAGGATTGTATTATTGATGATAAGGGTTTCAAGATGAGCACTCCACTAAAGGATTCTCATAGTCAATCAAGCTTATCTCCTCTTAAATCATCTTCTCTTACCATATCCAACTCTTACATTTCTCTTCCACCTGCCTCGCCCAATCTTCCACCTGCTTCACCCAATCTTCCACCTGCCTCACCTATTCATCCTCTACCTGACTCACCTACTCCTGTTTCTTCTGCTAAATTAGCCCCGAGCTCTGCAGGAACTCCAAAATTGTGGTCTCATCCTTCAACCAAGATTGCTATGGGGCTCTGCTCCAGTGCATCAGACACTGCAGTGAAACTTCACACACCTGCAATATCCTCACCTCTAGTGGCATCTGATAAAATTTCAAATGCTTCCCTGATAGTTGCTGCTCCACCTACTTGTAAAAAGCAAAAATTATCAATGTTTCAATCTACTTCACCAAAACATGCTAAATTGACGGCAACTAGTGAAACAGTTGTGAAGAAGCTAATGTTTGAACAAAGACAATCTAATGTGAATGACACTAAGCCCAGCATTATTGAAGTTGAAAAATATGATATGAAATCTAATCAAAGCTTGAAATATTGGCTTCCTCAATTGAAATTGACTGAATCTGACAAGGTGTTACTTCTAAATCCACTGGGTTGGGTGAATGATAACATTATCAATGCTGCTCAGCAGTTACTCAAGGAAAATTGCATTGACATTTCAGGCTTCCAGGATGTCATTTGTGGTGTAGCGTTGTCATTCAAAGTGGAGCCAGATGAATTCATACAAATCCTCAACAACTGTAAAGGACACTGGTTAACCATTTGTAATATTGGATGTTCACATTCTACTGTGTCAGTTTATGATAGTATGTATCGTTCAGCAGGGAGACATGTCAATAGTCAGGTAGCTACTTTACTCCATAGTGATGAACCTAAAATTTATCTAAATATCATGGACACACAGCTTCAATCAGGTGGATCAGATTGTGGGCTCTTTGCCATAGCTAATGCCACTGCTCTTTCCTTTAAAGAAGATCCTGGGAAAATGTTCTACGATCAAAAGCAAATGAGACAGCATTTATATCAATGCTTGGAGAATGGAAAGATGACACTTTTTCCTGTGAAGAGGGTTAGACGTGCCCTTACTAAAATAGTTACAGTTGAAGCATTTGAAATTCATTGTGTTTGCAGACTTCCCGAAGGAACATTTCCCCGTGAGAGCTGGGTTAAGTGTACCAATTGTTTTAGGTGGTACCACACAAATAATTGCCTTAAAGTATCAAAGACTGAGCTGAAAGGAAAATGGCTATGCCCAAGCTGCAGTATGAACTGAGTCATGAACATTTTAATTATATTTTTACTGGTTTAATCAGTAATTGCATGTATGTATCCGAATTAAATGATTATTCTATTATAATCTTATGTTGTTAATAGTAAGATGGGGTAATATGCAATTAAATATGGCATTTGAAAGATTTACCAAACAATTAAAAAGTGATATATGGACCAGACCACATTGATGTTAGTTTAAAACTAGTAGTTTTAGTGAATAAAAGATAAACTAAGGCATGCAGACTAAATGTACTAGGTGAAAAGAATGCTGACACGAGATTACTTTAGTGCTTTGGGGGTCATGAAGTCCATAACTAGTTATTGTTTTATGAAAGTTGGGTAGTAGTTATTTAGTCTATAGCTATAGTTATTATGACAGTGTATTCTAAAGGAATATGAGCAATATTAAAAAAAAAAAAATATATATATATATATAGTAGTTTTTCTGGTTTCAAGAATTCATAATTATAACAGGCTTCATAATAAAACTGGTTGTGGCTGTTGCAAATATAATAAAAGTAATCAAGTACAGCTTTAATTACTGTTTGAGTTATTTCATTCAAAAGTTGGGGAGCCAACAGTAATTTTTACTGATCTGCTTTGTTTTTGAATATGATAGCTCTAACATTACTATCATATTATAACCTCATTCTCTTGAATTTTCAAACTAGAGAAGGTTAAAATAGAAATGCAAATTTTATGAGAGGCATAGCTATTAACAACAGAAGTAGATGTTGTAGAAGTAGATGTTGTAGAAGTATATATTGTAGAAGTAGATGTACAAGTAGATATTGTAGAAGTAGATGTACAAGTAGATATTGTAGAAGTAGATGTACAAGTAGATATTGTAGAAGTAGATATACAAGTAGATATTGTAGAAGTAGATGTACAAGTAGATATTGTAGAAGTAGATGTACAAGTAGATATTGTAGAAGTAGATGTCTTCTAGTAACTGGCTCAAAGGACTATTTTTGTGAAGGGGTTTATTAAGATAAATGGCAGTGAGGCAGGAGGTGAATGGGAGTAATTATCTCTGACTTAATGATAAAATGAAAAATAATATTATGAATGTGTGGGAGTTATGTAGCAAGTTATGTCTTAGGCTTAGGCATTGATTGAAACTTGAACAAATGGTGCTCACTTTAAGGCTTATCACCAGCCTAGAACTTAGTTGAAAATGAGCAGCTTAATTCAGAGGAAGACCGGCCCTGTACGTGTTGGATGTTGTTGTGCTCATTGAGGCTTGAATCATTGATATATCTTCAAGGTGAAGTAAAGAATGGTGCTCATGCACTTCTACAACCTTTGCATATCTTCTTGTCATGACATTATTTGGAGAGTTTGACAATAAATTTTCTCCTGGCAGGATCATTTGGTCTTAAACTTCCCACAGATAAATAGCAAGTGTTCCTTTTCATCACAGAGCTTACATGAATAAATAGCATTAGAAGAAAGTGGTGATAAATTTTTACTTTTCTCTTGGAAGGAGGAAGAGACTTGAAAGGAAATGTTTTCCCAGAAGATGGCTTGATAGCAGTAGCTTCATTGGAAGGATTTCTGTTATTAACTTTCTTACCAATAAGTATAGCATGGTGAAGCATAAGTTTCACCATATCACATGAAGGTAGAAATTTGGAAGATTTTTCAATGTAACATACTTCTACAACATCTTAAACTTCTACAACATCTACTTCTACAATATCTATTTCTACAACATCTATACTCTACAACATCTACTTCTAACACCTACTTCTACCATCTATTTCTACTACTATATTTATACCTATGTCTTCTTTTAAATAATCTACTATATATTCTGCTTGAACATTTTGGAACTATTATTATTTTCATTGCTTTGTTTCTGTGACATGGAAAACAAAAAGGAACTGGCTACTCCCAAGGGTGGTACAACTAGAGTTTATGGATTCCTTGAAGAACAGGAGGGTCTGGAACCTAAAGAACTAATATCTCCTAAGGGGTAGACTAACCAACCCGACTTGATAAGGCAGAATAATTATATGAGATTGCCTATGTGACCATACAAGACCTAACAGATGGTTATTAATGTTCCCAGATTGAGTTCTGACCAATCTTATGATGATGCTTGTGTTGGAAGTGACCACTCAAACTGGTGATCATTATGGGCTTGGAGGGGATCTTTTTGAGGTCCTAGAGTATATTGGGAAATTTTGAATGAGAACATCTTTATGAGCCAGAGTTGTCAGAGGCATTGACACTCTACATGCACAAATTGATCACTTTGTTGAAGTTAAAGGTTCTCCACACATCAAGGAACTGACAAGAGACATTTTAAGGATGTTGGACTTAAAACCTGTTGTGGTGGGTCATACAAATAGTGGTCTTCAATTTCTGTAATGAATGACATGCTGAAGGACCTCTTTGGCAGAGGACTTTCTTAAGCTCTTAAGAAATATTTAAGAATTATTTATTAGATGTGAATTTGGGAATCTTGTTTAGGCAGCTATTCATTGAACGTTTTCCAGAAGTACCTCCACTCCTCCAGTCAGCCAAGTCTCTATTACAGAATGGTGGTATACAAAGAGTTGGAGACTTTAACCCCCTGGCCTGGTGGTCCCCTCTACTCTTGGGTGTCACTTGCACACTCTCTTCAATGACTAATACAACAATGACAAGTTAGTGTGATGTGTGCCATCTTAATATATACAGGGATAGTTCTGCTGCTCAGTTTCTTACTGCATTTTCTGAGAATAGCTACTATAGACAACCACTCCAGAGTAGAATGGACACGATTAAAAATAAAACCAATAAATATTGACAATGACATTACATTACTGAACTAAGCTAGAAACAAACACAAAAACATATTGATCAGTGATCACCACATTTAATACATTTATAAAAAAACATAGCTTCACAAAGCATTTCATCAGTAATCACTACATCTAACATTGTTAAGTGTTTCCAATCAGAGCATCTCTTCCGCCTTCTTTATCCTTCTCTATTCTTCTCTCAAGGGACTGGATAGATGTCAGTATAATGTTATTTCTAGCCTAAGGTTCTCTACCAGTGTGTATAGCTAACACTCCAAAACCAATTAGCCACTCAACTTTAAAATTTGAGTGTAGTTATTACCTGGCAGAATACAAAGGATTTTATATTAATACAACTTCAGTTTATGCATTACTTCTTCTTCTACACACTTGAAGTTTAATAACAACATAATCATAAGTCTAGCTACCCTTCAGAATAGATAAATGGTCTTACAGTAACTGATTGAAGAAAAGGAGAGGACTTAACACACACAACGAACTACTTGCATCAAATAAAGCTCAGATTAGATGGGGGACCGTTCGTGGCAAGAGGGGACCGAGTACGGCAATAACGCCTGCCGCGCACGGTCCCCAGGGGACCGTCTACGGCAATATTTTTTGCCGTGGACGGTCCGGGGGGGACCGTCCGTGGCAATAATTCTGCCGCATTTGGTCCGGGGGGACCACGCGGAGGGGGGACCAATTATCGTGTGACACTGACTACTAGCTGAGTTCTGACTACTAGCTGAGTCCTACTACTAGCTGAGTTCTGACTACTAGCTGAGTTCTGACTACTAGCTGAGTTCTAACTGCTAGCTGAGTTCTGACTACTAGCTGAGTCCTGACTACTAGCTGAGTTCTGACTATTAGCTGAGTCCTGACTACTAGCTCAGTTCTGACTACTAGCTGAGTTCTGACTACTAGCTGAGTTCTAACTGCTAGCTGAGTTCTGACTACTAGCTGAGTCCTGACTACTAGCTCAGTTCTGACTACTAGCTCAGTTCTGACTACTAGCTGAGTCCTGACTGCTAGTTGAGTTCTGACTACTGGCTAAGTCCTGACTACTAGCTGAGTTCTGACTACTAGCTGAGTTCTAACTACTTGCTGAGTTCTGATTACTAGCTGAGTCCTACTACTAGCTGAGTTCTGACTACTAGCTGAGTTCTGACTACTAGCTGAGTTCTGACTACTGGTTAATTAAGTCCTGACTACTAGCTGAGTTCTGACTACTAGCTGAGTTCTGACTACTAGCTGAGTCCTGACTACTAGCTGAGTTCTGACTACTAGCTGAGTTCTGACTACTAGCTGAGTCCTGACTACTAGCTGAGTTCTGACTACTAGCTGAGTTCTGACTACTAGCTGAGTCCTACTACCAGCTGAATTCTGACTACTAGCTGAGTCCTGACTACTAGCTGAGTTCTGACAACTAGCTGAGTCCATGACTACTGGCTGAGTCCTGACTACTAGCTGAGTCCTACTACTAGCTGAGTTCTGACTACTAGCTGAGTTCTTACTGCTAGCTGAGTCCTGACTACTAGCTGTGTTCTGACTACTAGCTGAGTCCTACTACTAGCTGAGTTCTGACTACTAGCTGAGTTCTGACTACTGGCTAAGTCCTGACTACTAGCTGAGTTCTGACTACTAGCTGAGTTCTGACTACTAGCTGAGTCCTGACTGCTAGTTGAGTTCTGACTACTAGCTGAGTCCTACTACTAGCTGAGTTCTGACTACTAGCTGAGTTCTGACTTTCTGACTACTGGCTAAGTCCTGACTACTAGCTGAGTTCTGACTACAAGCTGAGTTCTGACTACTAGCTGAGTTCTGACTACTAGCTGAGTTCTGACTACTAGCTGAGTTCTGACTACTGGCTCAGTCCTGACTACTAGCTGAGTTCTGACTACTAGCTGAGTTCTGACTACTAGCTGAGTTCTGACTACTGGCTAAGTCCTGACTACTAGCTGAGTTCTGACTACTAGCTAAGTTCTGACTACTAGCTGAGTCCTGACTACTAGCTGAGTTCTGACTACTAGCTGAGTCCTGACTACTAGCTGAGTTCTGACTACTAGCTGAGTTCTGACTTTCTGACTACTGGCTAAGTCCTGACTACTAGCTGAGTTCTGACTACTAGCTGAGTTCTAACTACTAGCTGAGTTCTGACTACTAGCTGAGTCCTGACTACTAGCTGAGTTCTGACTACTAGCTGAGTTCTGACTACTAGCTGAGTTCTGACTACTGGCTAAGTCCTGACTACTAGCTGAGTTCTGACTACTAGCTAAGTTCTGACTACTAGCTGAGTCCTGACTACTAGCTGAGTTCTGACTAGTAGCTGAGTCCTGACTACTAGCTGAGTCCTGACTAACTAGCTGAGTTCTGACTACTAGCTTAGTCCTGACTACTGGCTGAGTCCTGACTACTAGCTGAGTCCTCATGACTACTAGCTGAGTTCTGACTACTAGCTGAGTTCTAACTACTAGGTGCATTCTAACTACTAGCTGAGTTCTAACTGCTAGCTGAGTTCTGACTACTAGCTGAGTCCTGACTAATAGCTGAGTTCTGACTACTAGCTGAGTCCTGACTACTGGCTGAGTCCTGACTACTAGCTGAGTTCTGACTACTAGCTGAGTTCTGACTGCTAGCTAAGTCCTGACTACTAGCTGAGTTCTGACTACTAGCTGAGTTCTGACTGCTAGCTGAGTCCTGACTACTAGCTGAGTTCTGACTACTAGCTGAGTACTGACTACTAGCTGAGTTCTGACTACTAGCTGAGTTCGGACAACTGGCTAAGTTCTGACTACTAGCCGAGTTCTGACTACTAGCTGAGTCCTACTACTAGCTGAGTCCTGACTACTAGCTGAGTTCTGACTACTAGCTGAGTTCTGACTACTAGCTGAGTCCTGACTACTGGCTGAGTCCTGACTACTAGCTGAGTTCTGACTACTAGCTGAGTTCTGACTACTAGCTGAGTTCTAACTGCTAGCTGAGTTCTGACTACTAGCTGAGTCCTGACTACTAGCTGAGTTCTGACTATTAGCTGAGTCCTGACTACTAGCTCAGTTCTGACTACTAGCTGAGTCCTGACTGCTATAGTATTCAATTGATCTAAATGATCACAGTGGTGTGCTAATTTACTTGGATCTCATTCTAATGTAGAAATATGAGAAAATAAAGCACAACTTAATGAAAGAACTGTTTGATTCATAATCAAGCATTTACATAATTTTAATACTGATGTGAGTAACTTTTATTGCAATAAAAATATCTAATAATAATTGTGTATACAATTATTTATGACACAATTTCATATAAATGAGTTTGATTAATCAATTTTGCTGAGGAATGATCTTTAGCTGCACTCACTGTATCATAGCATGGATTGCTTTCCACAGTTAAGCCATCTGTTAGTTGAGTAGAATTTCCTTTTACCACACCATATGATACATTGCTATCACATTTCTGAAATTTTAGGTGAACACAAAAAAATTAATAAATATTTTTTATAACTGTAACAAAGACATAATAGTCCATTAGTATGTATACTTACTAGCAGCATAATATTATATAATCACAACAATGTTCTTGCTTTCATTATTTCTAAGTAAGATGTTTAAGATGTAGTTTTGTCATTTTATTATGATTATGAAAGAAAAAAATTGTTGATGAAATTGTTTGACAAGCATGCATGTCATGTACAAGTTACTAAATTTTTCCATTGATGTAAACTTGCTAACTAGTGGTGTACAGTAGCTCAAATGACGAGTGACTGGCTTAGCTGAAAATAGCATAGAACATGCCCTTATAGAAATTTATACTAAAATGCACAAATTTAATTTCATTTATAACTATGATAAAACCATTAAATTATTGATTATATTCACAAGTAATTTAGTAAGTAAAAGACACTTGTGGAAAGATATATGTATGTGATGACCGTCTAGATAACGACTCAGTGACCTGATAAAGAGTGAGCTTAAAAATTTTCACAATGATTTGGCTGATTTTACACATTGTACTACACAGACATAATTTATTGGGTGAGTGAAACAAGGCAGTATCTAAGTAATCTCATATGGGATTGATAATGAAAAATCGGGTTTAATATTATTTAATGTAGCTAAGGATGGTAAGTATATCCCTACTAATTTTACAGCTTTTGACAAGGCTTGCCCCTTTCTTTTAGTACTGAAAAAGCAAGTCTTTTTTTTGTTAGCCATTAAACTGTGTGTGAAATCCTTAGAAATAGCTAATTGTTATCAAGTCCAATAATTAGTATGGTTTGAAAAACCCTTTACCAGACTTCAATTTGAAACTTGGCTATTTCTTAGTTGTGAATATTAATGTCCAGATTAACTGGTCATTCGGACAGTCAGAATAGTTTAGAAGTTGCTGTTTATTCAGGTATTAAAGTAATTTGTATTTTGTAAACTGAAATTGATAATCAAAATCAGTGTACTAGTGCTTATATATTACAATAACAGAGCATTTGTTTTCAAGAGCTACTGATAATTTACAACAGAAGCTACCTATAGTCTAGTAAAATTGAGGTAAGAGAGTATTTTAGTAGTCAACAATAATTATAATGAACATTTTGTTAATGTCAATGGAGGTCATAAAGCTGTTGTCAAGTGTAATGTCATTGCACACCATCTGCCCTTGTGAGTAGCAAATTGGTGAAACGTTGTGTTGCAGTTGAATTTGCTAATTGCTTAGAAAAAGTACCAAGATTAGCATAATTATTTCCTTAATAGGAAATATTTCTCTTTTTAACAGCCAATATTTTGATTATAACTTAACCCAACATTTCAACTTCTTGCTGAAGTCCACTTCAGGGGTCAACTGAGTTCGAACTCTCCATGGTGATATAATAGCACAAAACAAACAGCAAGATCTCTGGAGGGCAAGTTTACTGTTTATTATATCCTGGAGGGTGATTTGGACAGCTAGCATCCTGGAAGCTCTAAGCCTACGTCTCTATTAAACTTGTTGTTGTCAGTTGTCATCTGTATGTGTAGAACTTCCTTGATCTTCACCTCACGATCCTTACTGGCTCTATCTACAACTCTTACCTCTTCCCATTTTATGGGCTGATGCTGCTGCCAAGCATGTTCAGAAATGGCTGAAACCTTCTCATTACCTCTCTTACAAGCCTCCTGATGTTCTTTTACTCTCTGCTCAGCCTTCTAGTTGTTTCACCTATGTATACTTTACCATCTCTACACATACAGACGACACCAGACTACAACAAGTTTAATAGAGACATAGGTTTAGAGCTTCCAGGATGCTGGCTGTCCATGCTGTGTGCAAATCACCCTCTAGGATATAATAAACAGTAAGCATGCCCTCCAGAGATCTTGCTGTATATTTTGTATATCACCACGGAGAGTTCGACCTCAGTTGACCCCTGAAAAGGACTTCAGCAAGAAGTCGAAATGTCGGGTTAAGTTATAATTAAAATATTGGCTGTTAAAAAGAGAAAAAAAAATTCCTATTATTATAATTATTTCTGCCAAGAATGACTGAAACATTGAATTATTTTCTTACAGATGTTTATAGAAGCAAAAGTGGATAGGTGCAGTCAAGAGGAAATATAGGGAACCCTGTCAATACAGTTGGATTAGTTCAGAGCACTTGGTAAATGGTAGAGAAAGGGATTATCCATTGTTCACTGGATACTTGTCTAGCATGTTTTAGCATAAGCACTGTAAATAGAAGAAAAACGAAAGAACTAGATGCTTATAGTAGGAGAAAGTATATTTTTCTATGTCCAGATTAGAAACCCAAAGATTATAATAGAAGAAGCAGAAACCTTCACACCATTGGATAATTGTGTTTGTCACAAGAGTGTAACTATGCTAATGGAAGCATTATGTATCTACTGTGTTCAAGTACAGACAGAGTATTTTTTAACAATACCAAGAAAATGACAATTTTATTCAAACTGAAAAGTCAAGACTAAAAAAAAAGTAATGTGTTCATTACCAAAAAAGTTTAGCTCAAAATGATGCTCAAATATAATTCTATAATGCAACATGCACAAGTTAGAAGGGAAGCTTAGAACTTTTGGGGAAAGCTAGAAAGTTTGGGATAGAAGCTTACCCCCATTATAACCCTGAAACTTGCCATAACCATGGGATTATTAAAAATAAACATGGTAGGAGATTGACATGACACTATTAAAAACATTAAGATTATGTTTTGTACCTGGCAAACTGCCATTATTAAAAGATAAGATTATGAATAAGAATGATCAAGTAAACAAATTACAGTTTTCGTAACCAATTAATTTGTTTTGAAACTGAAAGTGAACATGTTAATCAAACCATCCACTTATTATTTCTCAAGTACAAGTGTTAAAGTTTTAATCTATACAGTCAAGTTTATGTGAACAGCAACCAATAAAAACAACTGAGGAAAATCAAGGTTTGAACAGCAATATTGTTTGCTGGATGTCTATTATAAATTGAATCAATTATTTGATCATTGGTAGAAATACTGAGCTAAATAAAAGACAAACAAAATACATGCTGTCAGGTAACTTATGTCATGTTTTTTATTAGTAACACTAGCCCCGCAAAATAAACAACAATCATGCCATATATCAATATGTGAACTTTTAAAGTTAAGTAAATTCCTTTGTTTATATTTAGTATTACCTATTTTATATTAACTTACATTAATCCCAATTGCAAAATCTTTTTGTTTTTCAAAGTCGGATCTTTTATGTAATTATAAATAATAGGGAAAAAAATACAATATAATTATAATCAGAATGTATTAATAAAATTGACTCACTCTCGAGGCATATTAAATCGATCTTCACAATATCAAACAAAGTTAAACATGACAGCATTATAATAATAATTGATTTGATTTGGCTTACCGTTGTGGCAAAGGCAATGAATATTCAATATCACTTGTAGAAGGTATGTAAGGTAGAGTCTTGTTTGCACATGAAGGTGAACTTTGTCCTACAATATTAGTAGCTGTGATACACATGGTAAAGGGATCACATGACCTCACTCCTTCAAGTGTGAAGTTATAGGAGTCAGTATCAGTCACATACTCAGTGATGTCTTTCAATTGACTTGGACTCAAGAAAGTGTGAGAGTAATAGCGAAATTAACAGATACTGTAGGAATGATTCTATAATCCCATGATGTCATCAAGGAAGAGATTTTCAAAAATGCACTCAATATACTTGGAGGATCAGGAATTTCTGCAGTTAACAAAATATAAAAAGAAACTGTCACTGCATTCTTCTCAGTACTTTGTGTGTTTCAGTATCATGGCATAACTGCTTGAAAATTTGCGCAAAGTATTTTTTAAATCATATTTACTTAATCATGAATTCATACAATATCATTTAATTCAATAGGAGCACTGGTGTTCCAGATTTATTGCGATGGGGGGGGGGGGGGGGGGGGGGGGGAGGGGGAAGCACATGAGTGATGATACATTCAGATTTACTACACTTTCTAAATGTACCACCATAATAGATATTGATCGGTTCATGAGAATCAAAACCAATAACAGTTAAGCTTTTTGATACAACATCAGTACCAATCAGTGGTGGATCTAGAGACTTTCGGAGTTGTTTTTTTTTTTTTAACGTTAGCCATACTTACCTATGTAATCATTTGAAGAGTTCAAAATAAAAATTTACAAACAAAATCATTCTAATTAGAAAAAAATTATAGTATAAACAAAAAAAAACTTGGGACATAGTGGACAAAGAATTAACATGAAAAGGAAATAAATACAATGTTAATTCTATGATTCTTGAATTCTGTTTAGGCTCAAAGAAGAATCCAGACTCTGAGGAAGTACCAGCCTATGCAGGCACTCCAGTTTGAGTGAGACAACTACAATAATCCAGAAATTCTAGAGCAGTGATGACTGATTCAGCGAATATAGGGGAAATGGGCACTATAGTTGCATAGAGTGTTCACCCTCTCTATGACAATCAAGAATCAATCTATTATTAGCTGTATACTACTGTGGGTCTGGCCTCCCAGAAGGAGGAAAAGAAGAAGAAGAAGAAAAAGAAAAAGAAGAGAAAAGAGTGAAGACTGAGAAGAAGAACTGAGAACAATTAGCTAGAGATTGTATTGTACTGTTTAATTCTGTAGTATATAGATGTGTAGTTGCGTGTGCGATCTGTAATAATTAGCTAGCATGTGTGTTTGTTTATATTTAACTTGGGTGTGCGTCTATGATGCAATGGATTAGTGAGGAGCCTAGCAATTCATGTCCTGCTAATATATATGTGTGTGTGTGTGAATAAAGTATTTTAATGTATACAATAAGGTTATAGAAAAATATAAACCATCTTTATACATTAGACAAGACACCGTAAGTTTCCGGTAGATAGGTCCGAAAAAGGGTCCACTGCAAATAAGTTTGTTGGTGCTATTTTTAACCAAGTAATTGGAAGGAGCAGTCTTTTAGGCGTCTTACCGCACATAGCTTTAATTTTTTATATTTTATTTTAATCACCCATACCGCGCCCCCCCCTCCCCAGCTAAGCTGATGACCTCGCCTCCACAACTACATAAGCTGGTGTTGTTACTTCATAAAAAGACAACAATAATTTCAACTTTTCTGTGATTTATTACTACACTGCTACTTCCTGTCCAGGGTTGGAGCAATGCTTTATTAACAGAGTCAATATTCCAAAAAAACTAAGACTTGGGCTACACTGCCAGTAAAGGGGCTCACCAGACAGAAACAAACAGAAATGTAAATGGGGTAATGAGTAATAAATTGGTAGTGTGTGGTATAAAACATGAGGTTGGGATGAACCAAATGATTTACCTCTGTTGACAGCAAAGCTCTGTTAGATTAACTGCTGTCATTATGACATTTTTGTTGTCTTTGGCTTTTTGGATTAAAGAGAAGAGTATGGTCCCAATGAAAATTCTCATGCCAAGCTGATGAATATTTACAACAATAAAAAATACCATGTTGAGCTGACATACATTGCTATGGATTTCTCTGAAAGTAATGAGAAATAAAATATATTGTGGAGCCAGTTTAAAGTTAGAATTATTCAGTATATACATTTTTTTTGGGTCAGTAAAACAAAAGTTTATTACAAAGGCTTAAAAATATGTCCTTTGTAGTTTGCTTGAACTTTTGCTAGAGAAAATATTATAATACAAAATTACAATTTGTCTGCATAGAAACCAAACCACAGTTTCTCAGGGTGGGGAGTAGGGACTTTTAATGGGTGTGGGGTTCAACACAGCTGCTGTTGGGATTATTGGTTGTTAGTGAGTTGGGACTACTGAGGTTCAACAAATTGGACAAATTGAAAATGCAAGACAGCAGTTGGTGACAGTGTACATTATTGCCAAACCAATGATTTTACTGGAGAGTATATGGTCTGCTGTCACAACTAGGTGTGTCATGCAGACTTTATATATTTTTTTCTACTTATATTTTTTTTGTAAAATAATTATTCAATGTAGAAATGTTTAATTTGCGTAATCTTGTTATAGTATTTGTAGTTTGAAATACTGAACATATTGCATATTTGCAAGGTAGTCTTTAGCTACTTCAATTATAGTGCAATTATAATACTTATCCTTTAACAGTGAACAATAGACACATGAATATTGATGCATGTATGGTGAAGTTTGCACCTTTAATAATTATTACAAAGTCAAATAATGTGTCCATAGAGTTTTATCATAACAACATTTTCCTATACAATAATTGATACATAATAATATCAGAGTGAGCATTTTCTGTCCAATTAAATGCTTGTGAAGATTTTTTTATTAGAGATCCCAAATTTGTAATGCCTGACTAATTGATTCCTAGTTATATAATTTTCCATACTATTGTTACTACATACATTCATGACAAGTAATAAATATACTATTTGTGAGCGGGTCTGGGAAAAGGACCTTACTGTGCAAAAATTGATATAATAGGCTCCAGAAGTAAATATAATTACTTACCATAAATAGTCACATTTATAGTATTTGATACCTGGACACGATTCTGATTAATAATTAAGCATCTTAATCCTGTCACTGATGTCTCTGTTGTGTTTACTGTTATTAATAATGTATTAGGAACTCCATTCACATATCTTCCACTAAAACCAGGAATACTAGGTATTTGGTTAAATGTTGGTCTGAAGTCCAGTTCAGTACCATTCTTCAGAATTATGGCCCACGTATCTATAGTAATTTCTCCTTCCACATGACATGTGATATTCCTCTGTGTGTTGATGGGAACATACAGTGGTCCTGTCGGGGTAATCTCAACTAAAAACCAACAGCAAAACCAAAAAATTATACAAGTGTGAGCTTCAATTGTTCCTAATCGTTACTATAACTGAGCCTGTATAGTGTTCACTAAGGATCCTGGGTCAAATACTCGCACAGGCTTCACTGGCTATATTACTGCACAGGGACAGTTTATTACTGTGTAGGCATAAAAGTATATTACAAGCAACAGAAGTTGAGTTGATGTGCTTAATTTAAAGAAAAGTTCATCAGAAGTATTCCATTTTAAATAGGTACCTTACTACATTGTACTCAGTTTTCATACAATCCCTTACTACAGCAGTTTATTCACCAAGAGAACAATAATAAAGCATACCTTGACTTAATGATTGGGATAAATAGAGAAGTAGTAATTTTAGCAGTGACATCGGACTCTTCAGGCTGTATTTCAGGAAGGCTAACACAAACTTTCAAACAACAATGGCGTACCAGCTCGTGAGATTAAACTGCACTTCCGAACAGCCAACTAGCGACATAGTATAACCAGAATTTACTTATGTCCCAACTGTCCCGATTTATGCGGGATACTCCCGACGTCTTACATTTTGTCCCAAGTTCCACTGTACCCCGTCAATATCCCGACTACCTCCAAATTTCTGGTAAGCCCACCAATACTAAAGCAGTAAACTGCTGGAAATAAATAAAAATGTGCAAGAAAAACTGAATTGTTTTGGCCGTAAACGCCAACACTTATAGGTTTCACAGTAGCTATCTAAGATCAGCTCGCTATAATTCACTCAGAAATAGGAAATAACGTTAGAATTGGTTAAATAATAGAAGTACAACCTGCTACAACGAAGATAAATGAGTAGAGTAACGGGCCAGCCAGGGCAGAATAGAATTATATCATTTACCAGGACTGTATACTGCCTTTTAACTGTGTGTGGGTGTATTCCGCTTGTACCGAGCCGTTGTCGTGCAGATTTGGGTACCCCTTACAATTATCCCATTTCAAATTTAGATACCCCAACGTAAATTTGGGTACGCTTAGCCGATTAAAATGGAAGCGTTGGGACACGTTGTTACGGAAATACTGGTACCCAAAAAATGGGTATCCCTGCACATCCATATTTCCTTAACACCGTGTCAAGGAAATTAAGCAGAATCCTCCGATTATCGATCATTAACGTATAATTGGCGAGCGAGCGAGACACTTACAGGGGTAACACAATCGAAAATCGGGGATGTTTGTTTATTTATTTAGATATATGTTTGGACGTATGTATGTCATTTTGTACTTTGACCCTCCGTATTTTTGTGTTCGCTCCGCGTTCGACCCCGTCCAAAACTTCACTAAACAGAATCCTCTGGTTTAGCGACCATTACCCGTATCACCTTAGAAATTGAATTGTTTACCGCTTTGAATTGTTTTGCGGGTGCAGTTAAAACGCAAAAACTTATGGGAGCTCCATTTCTATTCGAGTTAGTGGCGGTGGTAAGTTAATACGCTATTTGTCACAGTTATAAGCCCTACTCAACAGCATTTACTTGAACATTCATTGTCCACGAACCACGAAGGTAAGTCTTGCGTAGGTATGTTCAGTTGTGTGAAAGTATTGTGCGTTACAACTACTATTAAGAATATCACAAAGAAAATTTTAAATAACGTGACTTGATTTTGTTGCTTCTTTTTCAATTCAAACAGTTGGGGGAGCAGTTACTATGGAATTGAAACCCCTTTACCCCATTAACTTAATTTAAAAACTCAACTTTATTTTAGTAGCTTGAGTGTTAGTTGTTAAAATCAATCATTTAACAATAGTGTAGTTTAAGGCTCGCTCGCCATTTGTGCTCAAGCACACCACTAGTTTATTTATTTATTTATATATATGTGACAGGCTCTGCGAAAACCAGGCATTTCGGGCAAAAATTGAAATTGAGATATAGGCTCCAGAACTAAGTCATCGCAAAAATTCTTTCTTTCTCCTATTTTTGTTTTTTGCAGAATTAGTCTTAGTGACCCTTACTCTAAGTCTATGCCAAATTTCAAATGTCAAAACAACTTAAAAGACCTCAAGCGTGCTGTGGAAAGACAAGCCACGTTTTATTCTCTCTCGTTCTCGAAGTACAATAAACGGGGAATGGGTGGAGTTTCAAACAAGCAGCTAAAAAAAACGGCAGAGCTTTGAGACTATTGTATGCAATCTACAGCTTACCTCTGGCTGAAAGTTTACTCCTACATCGAGTAGAGTAGCCAAGGATTCCGACAAGACAGGCTCCGAGACGCTCTGAAAGCTAAAAAGAACTCTACGCAAAACTTCGTTAGTTGCCGTTAAAAAGCGGCTGCACAATTTAATTGCGTATGCGGAGTACGCCGTTAAGTATACGGAAACGTTAATTATACCGGAAGTGGAAATTCAATTTATGTTTTCACGATTTCTAGTTCAATTGCTTTGCTGAATACAGCCCAGTTCAACTGCCAGTTTCTGTGCGAGTCAGAGGTTTTACCCTCCAGTATTTTAGCACTAAGTTGAGATAAATTGTAGCTTTTTATTAACATAAAAAACTCATTTTTTTTGGTTTGCCAGAAATGCCTGGTTTTCCCAGAGCCTGTCACATGTTTGGACGTATGTATTGTCAGTTTTGTACTTTGACCCTCCGTATTTTGTGTTCGCTCCGTGTTCGACCCCGTCCCAAACTTCACTAAACAGAATCCTCCGGTTTAGCGACCATTACCCGTATCACCTTAGAAATTGAATTGTTTACGGCTTTGAATTGTTTTGCGGGTGCAGTTAAAACTCAAAATCTTATGGGAGCTCCATTTCTATTCAAAATCTTATGGGAGCTCCATTTCTATTCGAGTTAGTTGGCGGTGGTAGTTAATGCGCTATTGTCACAGTTATAAGCCCTACTCAACAGCATTTACTTGACAATTCATTGTCCATTAGACGAACCACGAAGGTAAGTCTTGCGTAGGTATGTTCAGTTGTGTGAAAGTATTGAGCGTTACAACTACGTACTATTAAGAATATCACAGAGAAAATTTTAAATAACGTGACTTGATTTTGTTGCTTCTTTTTCAATTCAAACAGTTGAGGGGAGTGGTTACTATGGCATTGAATCCCCTTTATGCGTAATTTAACAACTCGACTTTATTTTAGTAGTTTGAATAACAATAGTGTAGTTTAAGGCTCGCTCGCCATTTGTGCTCAAGCACACCACTAGTTTATTGGCGAGCGAGCGAAGCGAGCGAGACACTCTCAGGGGTAACTCAATCGAGATTTCGCTATATTTATTTATTTATCTGTTTATGGGGTACGTGAGACCTCTGTTTTCGCCCGCGCTTCTAATTACGTAAGTTAGGTAAAGCGTTCACAGTTCCAGTATTTTTCAATTAACGGAGAATCCTGCTGCAGACGCAACTTTGTTTCAACCAAAAAGTTTACAGCTACTCTCTTCTTGAAACAATTGTGAAGTCTTTGTCAAGCTGCGCTTCTTTGCCACTGCTTTCGAAGTTTATTCAGGTAATTCTGTTAGTTTAGTCTGGGATCAGAGACTTTAGATTCTCTGATGCTAACTGAGAATGGAAAGGGTTACACTGTGCACTACAGTTAGATGTAATTTCTGTCCTATTTTTCTGTAAAAAGAGTCTGCTCGCTCGCCATGCATTTGCGCTATTCGAGCGCACCACTAGTTTGTATTATATGTATGGACGTACGTAAGGCATTTTTGTACTTTGACCCTCGCGTTTTTGTGTTAGTTCGGTTGTCGACCCCGTCCCAAATTGCACTAAACAGAATCCTCTGGTTTATCGATCAGTACCCGTATCACCCTAGAAATTGAATTGTTTACCGTTTTGAATTCTTTTGCGGGTGCAGTTAAAACTTGAAAACTTTCTATTCGAGTTAGTGGCGGTGGTAAGCCAATGCGCTCTTTGTCATGGTTATAAGCCCTGCGCAACAGTAGTATTTACTTAAAAATGCATTGTCCACTAGACTAACCACGAAGGTAAGTCTTGTGTAGGTGTACAACAGCATTTACTGGAAAATTCATTGTCCACTCCATTTTACCCGTTTAAGTTGTGTTTGATTTCTAGCCTAATCTTAAGTCTTACATAGGAGAAGATACTAATTAATTTTCTGGCTGGTGTGAGTTATCTTGGTTAATGCGCTATTTGTCATAGTTAACCCTACTCAACAGTATTGTTCTGACCTGAAAATTCATTGTCCAATAGCCAAATCACTGAAGAAAGTAAGTCTTGTGTTGGTATATCAAGTGAACAAGTGTATGTGAAGGTGCCCTGTGTTACAAGGACTGCTTAGCTAATGAAAAATCTTTACCTTTATTGACAGGTTAGGTTTTTGTCTCTGACCTATCTGATTTTTTGCCTACACAGTTACGTCTTGTGTACTTATTGAGTCCAATTTCTATGGCAAATTTACATTTGGTCCTATATTGAAGAGAACCATTGTAGACTTGTTCAAGGTGTGGCCACTTTTAAAACCATGGAGGGCGCTATGCCCATAACCACAAACTTCTGAGTTTTGAGCTAGCTAGATAGCCATCACATAACTCTTCATGATAATACAAAGATTACACATTTTAAAGCATATAATGTTTATAATTGGTTAAAATATATATTTTAAGTGGTTAATATGGAGTTAAGATATATAAGTTAATATGGACAGTTAAGATAAATAAGTTATTTAAATACAATAATGTATTTGCTCTTCTGCTGATGGTGGTATTGCTGCTGTCTACAAAAAAAAGTGCATCATATCATAACAGCTACAGGTTAACCCTCTCGTTCCCGAATTGTTTGGACGCGCGCGGAAAAATCTAATCTTCTACCGCGGAATAGTGCATTACCGTTTTATTTTTTTAACTCGATGCTGGCTGGGAAAACCCCATAGCAACCATATATCACTAAATAGACCAAGAGTTTGGGATTCCCCTCATTTTTTGATTGAGAAAATTGAATAATATTTAGGCCCTCTACTATTACTTTAAAAAAAAAAAATTTTTCCCCCCAAAAATTCCACTTTTCCCATCAATAATAATAAAAAAAAAAATAGAAATAATATTGTTTGATGTACTTTATACCAATATTATATTAGTTCAACAATAAAATATGTTGTTTGCTGTGTTTGGTGCTGATTGTGATCATGTAGGAGACATCTATGAGTATCCACAAGGAACGTATGCCATCGGACGTGGAGCTCCACTACAAAACAATTTCATATACACAAAAACACAAACAACAAAAGATATTTGTAATACAAACAACAAATTATTCATGATCCTATATAATTGCCACTTTATGATGTATTGTATGCGGTTTCATACAGGATTTTTGTTTGGGAGGGAGGGGGGTGGGGCTCGGAGTGTACTTCGCCAGGTCCGGCATCTTCTCCTTCATCAATGGAAGACTCTGCTCCTGTTGCCTCATCTGCGTCCTCTTCACAATTCCTCTTCACAATCCAGTCGGTGACTGCATACATATCTGGTCCTAGTAGTACATTCTGGTAAAAAAAATTAAATTTTTTTGAAAATTTGAAATTGTTCAACAAACCACAACCCACTTTCAAATCTCAAAACTCAATGAAATATATATATATATTATAGCTAAACAGCTTTCTCTATCTCAATATAGCTATAAATAAGTCCTTTCCACAACAGAAGCTTGCTAGTTTTCAAGAGAAAGACAAGAGAAAGACAAGCTTACATCGATCATCTTCTTGACTTCCATTGTCAGTGTCAGAGTTGACGGGGTCCGGTCCCCAACCCTAATACAGGGCCTCCTATAGCCCTAGATGTCGTCTCCCTCTTCTCCGCTTGATCCTGAGTCGCTAGAGTTAGTATCAAGCAAGTCTAAAACTTCCACAGCACTGTAACTGGTAGACGCCATCTTTCCAAATTGACTTCGAAAAAATTTTTTTTTTGCATAGTTACCTGGATCACACGACACGCTCACTTTTTTCCTATGATGTAATAAGCATTACCTAAGATTGTACGTAATGGGGAGGCCCCCAGTTGAACTGGCGATTTTATAAAAAAAAAGAAGACAGTAAGTCAAACCGCAAAGTCTTGGTTGGCAAAGAAGCGGTTGTTTCAATGTGTTATGGAAGGCTACTGGGCTCAAGCAATTTTTCGCTGCTTCTACAAAGCTCTGGAGATGACTGGATCCATAAATGAAGCTGCTGTGAAGAAGGTAACTTTTTTTAAAATTCGACGGAGAACCGATGTTTTTTTTTTTTTGCCGAGGAAGAAATAAACGCAACTGCTGTGAGGTACTGTCGAAGCAGACCTGGCTGAAAGCTATTTTAGATGCTTCTCCAACGCATTGGGCACCTGTGTATGCAATCTGAAGGTTCTAGCTATAAAGTAACTATTTTTAAAAATTCGGAGAAGCCAACCGGTCTTCACCCGCTTTTAAGCGGGATTGGGAACGAAAGGGTTAAACCATGATGACTTACCTATTTCTTTTTCTTCTTCTTCTTTTTTTCTGTATTAAAATGAAGTAAATTATGAGAATTTTAATACTATATAGCTATCTACTCACTTTATTATTTAAAACTTTTTTTATTTCCTTAGCCACTGGGGGCTCAGTCTTCTCTTCCTTTTGTCTTTGTCTTCCATTCTAACACAATTATATCACAACTGATACAATTCTTCTCCTAAATAATTTACTCACTTGTTCTTCCATAGGCTCTGGTTCCATTGTTAAAGCAGGTGACAAATCTAACCGCTAAGTAGCTACTGATCATGCGCAAACTACACAAAACCGATGGTAGTCGCGCCGAGAACATTCTCCCGCCTTTTACTCTTTGCACGTACTGCGCAGCTATTTTTCTGAGTTGTATAAAAACCAAATAAACTGAGCACCCGCGTTATTGCTACCTGGATACGAGATTCCTACAGCAATTGTGGTGTGGATTAGGCGAAAACTAAGGCTAAGTTCTATAATTTGTGTGGCTGTGTTTCATTTATTTTATTCTTATTTTCTTTTACTTGTCAAGGTTTTGTGCTTTATAACTAATGGAGCTCGATAATCCCAACCTGAAAAAGGAAAGTGCGAATGAAAAACGGGCTCGCCTTGACAAAAAAAACCAGAGGGCACAAGAACTGAGGAGGGCTGAAACCGAACAAGAAAGGCAAGCCCGCCTTAAAAAAAGAAATGAAAAGGACAGGGCTAAACGCAAAGCAGAAAGTCCTCTAGAAACTGAGCAAAGACGAAAAAACAGAAAAATTGATGAAACAAATGAATCCGAAGTGCACAAAGAAGTTCGATTAGAGCATAAGAGGAGCAAACTAGCACAAGAATCCCTTGATAGAAGAGTTGCTAGATTAAATGAAATGAGAATTCAGCAAAAACATAGACTAGCAGTTGAGAGCCAAGAGAATCGATCTGCTAGGCTACAAAATATGAGTATCTTGCAAAAAGAACATTTAGCCAATGAAACCGGAGATGACAGGGCTGCTCGGCTGGAACGCCTGAGTGTTCTTAAAGATGAACGCTTAGCCAAGGAAACACAAGAAGAGAAAGCTGCTAGACTAAAGTATCAAAGCACTCTTCAGGAAGAAAAAATAGCAAACGAAACTGTACACAAACGGGCTGCTCGACTGAAACATCAGAACAATTTGCAGGAAAAAAAAATGGCTAAAGAATCATCAGATGAACGGGCTGCTCGACTGAAACATCAGAACAATTTGCAGGAAAAAAAACTGGCTAAAGAAACATCAGATGAACGGGCTGCTCGACTGAAACATCAGAACAATTTGCAGGAAAAAAAACTGGCTAAAGAAACATCAGATGAACGGGCTGTTCGACTGAAGCGTCAATGTGCTTATAAAGAAAATGCTTTGGCCAATGAAACTCCAGATGAACGAGCTGTTCGACTGAAGCGTCAATGTGCTTATAAAGAAAATGCTTTGGCCAATGAAACTCCAGAACAAAAATCTGCTAGACTTCAAAACATGAGTGTCTATAAACGACAATTTGCTCAAGATGCAGTATTAAAAGTTATCAATGCTGAACATTTACATAATAATGAAACTGCTCCTCTAATTCATCAAGCCATTCTTAAAGATAAAGTTGTGAAAGAGAAGATGGACAAGTTTCATCACGAAATGTGTTCAATCGAGTCAACAATATGTATTGTATGCTCAGAAAAATTTCCTGGCACTAAAATGGCATCACTGTCAACTACATGTATACGATGTTATCGAGACAAAGCAAACCCAAAACTTTATTCCTCTGAAAACAATATGAATCCTGGAGCAGTGCCCAATGAATTACAGGTTTGTGACATAAATTTGAATTTTCTATTGTATTACAGAACTAACCCGTTGAAATCACTTTAATAATAAACATTGCATAATATAAATGCATCCTCACATTATACACATTTTATAGTTATTCCATCCATGTAACTGTATCTGAGTAAATTTTAATTACATTAAAGCAATAAAAGCATTCTAATAAGCTGTGAAGCATAATTATTAAATATATATATTATATTGATCTATAACTGAGTACCATAAAATAATGTTTATATGTTTATATTTATATTCAAAATTAAGGGGTTGTCACAAGCAGAGGAAATGTTGATCTCGACTGTTATGCCACTAATGTCCATCTATCGACTACCCCATGGTCAGTATGGATACAAAGGCCATGTAATCAACCTGCCACAGGATGTCACTTCTTTTGCGTCCAGCCTTCCAAGAAACACAAAAAATCTTGATGTGTTGATCGTGAGGAAACATGGCTCAGATAATACTCACAAGGACTTTAGAGTGAGACGCTCAGTTGTCCTACATGCTCTCCTGTGGCTAAAACAGCACAACAAGTATTATCGTGATGTGACAATTGATATGGAAGAAGTTAAGCAGCTCCCTATTGATGGAAATCTTTCCAATATTACCACTATTGAAGATGCATCCATCAAAATTGAAGACAAAAGCCAGCAACAAGAGGAAAATGATGAAAGTAATCAAGAATTGGGATCCTTTGTTCAAATTACTGTGCAAAAGGGCACAGAAGAAGAGACTGTCAAGAAGTCCATAAATGAGCGACAAAAACCGCATCCAGACAATATAATTCCATGGCCGTCTCGAGGGGACACTCCAATAAACGAGTTTGTCACCGAAGGATACATCTCCTGTGCCTTCCCTACATTGTTTCCCACTGGTAATGGTGATTTTTTGGCTCCAAGACAGCGTACTGTAACGGTGGGGAATTACTTCAAGCATTTGATGCGTTATGAAGATGGCAGGTTTGCCAAACATCCTCGTTTTCGATATTTTGCTCTCAACACCGAAATGAGATGGCGTGCTCTCCAAACTGGTAATATTTACATAAAGCAACACCCAAAAGATGCACGTCTGTCTTTGGAAGACTTGAAGGAAATGATCAGTAGTGGAGGGAAAGAGCTCAGCAAGCGAGTACTACATTATGCCACCAGCTTACGTGGAACTAAGCAATTTTGGTTCAAGCAGCGAAGTAGGCTCATTTCCATGATTGACTGTCTCGGTATGCCCACTGTATTTTTCACTCATAGTGCCGCTGACAATCAGTGGCCTGAGCTGGCTCGTTTGATTGCTGAAAATCCAGATGAAAGTTCCAGCCGCAGCTCTGCAGTCAATAACAACCCGGCCATTGCTGATTGGTTCTTCTATGAACGAATTAGCAAGTTCATGAAAACATTTTATGTGGATGTTCTTGGAGCCACAGATTACTGGTTCAGGGGGATCTCCTCATGTACATGGTGTAGCTTGGCTGCACAATGCACCAGACATTGAGAAACTATTGTCATCTGATGACAGTGCTGAATTGTTGGATGCTGCTGAGAGGATTACTGCATATGTTGATGACTTGGTTAGTACAATGAACCCAAGAATTCCTGCTGATGGGAACAACATAATCAATTCTATTCCCTTACCTAAGATTAAACCGCATGTGTGCAACCAACAATACCAAGGCATAAATAACTTGGAAATGGACCTGGTTGATTTAGTTGCTACTTGCCAACGGCACACAAGATGCTCAACATCATATTGCTTGAAGCGTAAGAGAGGCAAGCAGGAGTGCAGGTTCGGCTACCCCAAACCATTACAGCAAGTGACTACTATCACCACACAAGAAGGTGAACCTGTAGTGCTGACTTCCAGAAATGACAATTTGTTGAATGCCTACAACCCAGTACAATTGTCAGCTTGGAGAGCCAATGTTGATATGCAGTACATTGTGTCCAGAAACAAAGTCATCAAGTATGTGGCAAAATATGCTACCAAATCTGAGCCTCGTTCAAAAGGTCTGCAAGAAGTATACAGTACAATCATGAAAAGCATCAAAGAGGATGCCACACCACTCAAAGTAGTGCAAAAGCTATTAACAAGCACTATTGGAGAGAGAGATTTTTCTGCACAGGAGACATGTCATCTTCTTTTGATGCTGCCCTTGTTTAGAGCTTCTCGAGATTTCGTTGTTCTTAGTCTTGATGGTTCTCGACAGGTGACCGAAACATTTGAAGAAGACAAATCTGTGACTGTGGACTCCCAACTGGACCACTATTGTGCTCGTCCTGATGTCCCAGAGTTTAGAGAAGTGTCCCTGCTGAAATTTGTTCAGAAGTACAGAATCCCCAAGAAAATTGGCAGTGCACTGGTGCCAAGGAACAAAGATGTAATAGTGATACCACGTCCTTATTGCTCACCAGATCCACAAGGACCACAATATGAGCAATATTCAAAGCAGAAACTCATGCTTCACAAGCCTTTTGTTCAACTGGATGAGCTACTTGGAGGATGTGACACATATGCAGCTGCTTATGCTACTTTTCTTCAGTCTGGTAATGTGCCAAAATCGCTTGCTGATGATATTCATAGGCTAGAAATGGCACAGGCAGAAGATCAACAGACTGTTGATGAAGAGGTGACTATTATTTATATTTTCAAACAATTCATTTTTTATTCTTTTTTATGTATTCTTTTTGCAGGCATGTGATAACGATGACAATGATGATCAAAACAAGAACACTGTATTGGATTGGATGCAGCTCTGTTATCATCACACAGAATTTGAGCAAGGTGCTTCTACTTGTGAAGTCGACTGGTCTGCTGCTGGAAAAAAGTATGACAACTTGCAGGAAATGCCTTCCTTTATTGCACAGCACAAACAGCATTTTGTCTACTCTGCATATGAAACTGAGGCTGAAGCACAAAATTTGAAAGGAAAGCAGAGTGAAGCTTACCAAATAGTATTCAATCACTACCATGGCAAACTGTGTGGGTCACCTCTAAGGATGATCATCTCTGGCACAGCAGGAACTGGAAAGTCATATTTGATAAAGTGCTTGAAGAAATTGTTGGGCGATTGCCTTCGTGTGACAGCTCCAACTGGAGTGGCAGCTTACAATGTAGATGGCTATACGCTTCATTCGCTTCTCAGCATTCCTGTCACTGGAGACTTTAAGGACTTGGAGGGACAGCGTCTCAGTGCTCTTCAAGGATCACTTTGTGGCGTTAGGTACTTGATAATTGATGAAATGTCAATGGTTGGCCGAAAACTATTTGGTCAGGTAGACAGAAGACTTCGCCAGGCATTCCCTCAAAGGTATCTGTTTATTGTTACTCGTAACTCAACTGTGTTTCATGTTGTTTTTTTAATGAAAAAAATCTAGATCTCATGAGGTACTGGGTGGATGTTCCTATCTACTGACTGGAGACTGGGGTCAACTACCACCAGTGATGGACCTGCCACTGTACACTACAGCAACAAAATCTGAACTGTCTGACCTTGGCAGTGCTAATTATCGTCTCTTTGATTGTGGTATTGTTTTGAAACAAGTACTCAGGCAAGAAAGCCTAGACTTTAAAGAGTTACTCATGCGTCTCAGAAATGGTGAAATTACTTTGGATGACTGGAAAGTTCTGATGAAACAGACTCCAGCTGCAGTAGGAAATGCCAGCACATTTCAGGAAGCTCTACATCTTTTTCCAACTGCTGCAGCAGTGGCTGAGTACAATGTTGAAAAATTGCGAACAAATTCTCAGCCGGTAGCAAGAATTGAAGCCATCCATTCTGGTCCTAGAGCTAGCAGAATTCCTGCAAGTGATGCTGGTGGATTGGAACCAGTTATTTTTTTAGCATGCAAGGCACGTGTAATGCTGACTGCTAATCTGTGGGTTCAAGTTGGACTGGTTAATGGAGCACTTGGTACAGTTGTGTCAATTTGCTACGATGGTGCAGATCAATCACCACCAAGTTTACCAGTAGCAGTGACAGTAAAGTTTGATTTCTACACTGGTCCTACTCTGGCAGATGGCACTGTTCCAATAGTTCCACTACGCCACACATGGTTGTCCTCTACCTACCCATGCTCGAGACTCCAGCTTCCCCTAAAATTGGCCTGGGCAGTTACAATTCACAAGTCCCAAGGTATGACATTAGACAAAGTTGTCATTATAGTTTATTACTAGATGAATCAAGCAGGGAGTACTGGTTGTGCAGACTCCAACATACAGTTTTCATGGATACCAGTATAAAATAAACTTTGTTTAAATGTTAAATGAGTATAATTAAGAAAAAAAAACAATAACTTTTAGAATAAATTAGCTAATATTGTGTTTGTAAAATATTTCTTAATACATTAAAAATAATATATGGTTGTTTTCCTGCATCTTTTGTAAACAAGCTTTAATATAAATATCTATAGTTTACTAAGTATTAAATGTATACAAAAAAATTTAAAAATTTTACTTAAAAATATTTTTTATGAAAGTGAATTCAATTATATGACTATTACCCATTGAATCTTAAAAAATTGTAACACTGGGTCGGTGATCTGAGTTGGGAAGTATTGGTCAGCTGCAGGGAATCCATGAGTTGAATAAGAAATCTGGAGGGCTAGAGAGGTAAACAGAGAAGGAGAAGGGAATCTGTTGGTTGTAAAGAAGGAATAACCAAACTGGGCCAGGATGAGTGAGGGGAAAAAAGAGTGCAGGATGAGGGAAATTGTGGAAATAACTACTTTATGCTACTGCACTCCTAATTTACTCAAGTTATTATGTCAGGTGCCAATGTGTGTGGCGAGGTTATAAGGCACCTCAAGGTACTCCAAGCTGTTTAGTCCCGACTTTCTAATCGTTTGTGTGTGCACTTTGCATTCAAAGATTGCAAGTTCAAACCCCCAAAATGCGCATTTTTATCTTCCATTTTTCCTCTTGTCATACGCACATTCAGGTAATGATGATCCTTCACCTAATAATTTTTTCATGAATACACATTGCCAGTCACTGTCATCGTTACTATTACACAATCATATTATTGCATAGATTGATGATAATAATTCCTCTATGATGTATAAATGGTGAAAAAACGTAATTAAAAACTATAAAGTTATGAAGACCAAAAAATTGTCTGCAACATTTTTCATATGGTGTGGCACTAACTATCTATTCTTTTATTTCATATTTTTGTAAAGAGCTTTATTCATATACAAACTACTGTATTGAAAAAAAAATTCAATATAATACTCAATAGTTTATAAAACTATATCCATTTATAATAATTTTGAAATGAATTTTGTTTCTTTGACATCTACATGAACTTTATATGTCTTTGTGCCAGTACATAGGAAATGATATGTAGTATATTTTATTTCCATAGACCCAGTATGTGTTCATCCACAGTGCTCTGGATGAGTTGTTGACTTGTGGAGATACTGAAGTAGTTGCTGCCAATATGAGGATTGCCATTGGAAGACTGAGTAGACCAAATGAGGAAGGATCTGAGGTGTCTGGCTTTCAGAAGCAGTTTGATGTATGTTTGTCTGCAATAATTATGTTCATCTACAACAAGCTATTTAAATCTAGATAGCTGACTGAAGTTGGCAAGCTGAACATTGGCCAGGAGTCCTAATTTCTCCTTTTAGTTAGACACATGACTAGAAAAATATTACAGCTTGGTTAATTGTTTCAAAAGAATAATCACTACTGTACCTTTAAGTTAATTATGAAGGGATTAAATTTCTTATTGGCATATTGTTCCTGAATTACTGATTTTGCTGAAACTAATAATTGAATAAATCAACAATATTTTTAAAGTTTATTTTTGTGTAATAGACACTGACTCATATAACAAACGAGATATCGGATTTAGACTTCAGCCAGGCTGTGAATGAGACAAATAGAGTCAAGAATCGCTATTGTGACAAAATTCCCTGTAAGCTGATGTGCACAATGAATTGGTTATGTCACTGATATGAACCTAAAGTTTTTACGTACTTCACAAACATTATCTAAATGTTTGCATTTACTGCTTTAAAAGTCTACATACAATTATCAAAACAATAAAATAGTGAGCTCAATACTCCAGCATTTCATTGTATGCTCACTAAAATAATGCATAAGCACATAACTATTGCTTCAATTGTGTATTTTATGTTATTATAATAATTTTGTAGATATTAAAGTGTTTAGGTGATACTAAGAACTTTATAAGCAAGCTGCATTGGTCAATTGTAACAATTAGTAGTTCCTATAATATAAATGTGTCTGCAATGCTGAAATGGTTATAATTTAGTAGCTAGTTTTATTGAATCATTTCTTAAATTTATACATGATTGATTATACCTTGTTATTGTTGTGGCTTTAGTCAACCATACGAGAGTTATTATTCGAGCAGGTTCTGATTACATCAATGCCAGCTTTGTTGAGGTGAGTGTATGCGAGCATTGAATTAGAATTACATACAGAAAATACAAGGTAAGTTATTAAAAAAGTTTTGCTCCCATAAAGGGGCAAGAATGGCCCTAAAAAAATCCTTGACACATTGGGCAAGCCCATTTGCTAGAGTTGGTTTTCAATAATTGTGCACTCCAGCAATGTGAGGCAGTGTGCACTTAAAGGAATATAGTAAGCATAAAATATGTTGTAATTTAGTATAATAATGTTTGGCTAATTGCTACTAAAAATTTCTCCACGATGAAATAGTTTAACGATGAGGTTTTGCTAACTACACTATTGAAGATGGTCAAAGTGAGTGATATTTTTTTAATAGATTTACTAAATGGCTTTTTAGGTACGCAAAATGAAAAATGGCTTACTTTGTAACCCAAATTATTTGCTGTTATTGTATGATTCCAAATTGAGATGTAATAATATTACCACATATATTTTGATTGTTTCTTCACACAAGGCTAATATTAATTTTTTTTACATACGGTTTGTTTTAACCTAAAATGAATGAAATTAATTTAGGACTGAAAAAGTAATAGCTCATTTTTTTAACAGAATATGACATTGTAATGCATATAAATTGTATCAGGGTTATCGTCATAAAGGAGCATACATTGCTACTCAAGGACCACTCCCCCATACTGTCAATGATTTCTGGAAGATGATCAGGGAACAACAGTGTAGATGTATTGTCATGCTTTGTAAAATCGAGGAAGACGATAAGGTATAGCATATGTTTTGTCAATATACAATTTTAATTGTATTTCAAAAACAAATTAATAAACTCATGTTGGCTTTGTTGTCCCTAACCTTAATACATTAACCATACTTAATAGTAATGAGAATTTGTTGTTGCATGTATAGGAAGTGTGCCATCAATACTGGCCTCAGGGCAGAGGTACGACAACAGATTATGGCAAATTTGCTGTAACATTCAAAGACAAGAAAGCCTTCAGTGGATATGTCATGAGAAAGTTTGAGATAGTTGAGAAACAGAGTCGCATGTCTGTGACACCAACTGGAACCAGTATTACTCAGTTTCAATATTTGAGGTGGCAGGAAAATGCAGTTCCAAATTCTACTTCTGCCATATTGGAAATTGCCAACCTGGTGCAGAAAGTGCAGATGAGCACTGGAAACAAACCTATTGTCGTCATGTGCAAGTAAGATGTACTCGGTATTTTTATATAATGTGGTTATGTAAGTTGCTCAAAAAATGTTCGTACAATCATAATTGTTTATATTCCACAGGCAAGTTCACTATCAAAGATAAAAAAAATTAATAGTTTTTGTATCCATTCAGTCAGCAGGAAATGTAATAATTCCTGCAGCAATTAGGGAGAGAATAATAGGGCGACATTTGGAACTTGCAAGAAATGTCGCTATATCCTCTGCACAAATACAATTTTCAACTGCACTCTGAATACAAAATATCTATAGTGATGTAGTGTATTTCTATAGTTTCACTGATGATATCTGCATAATCTGAATTTTTTAAGTTTTTCTAGTGAAAACACATACTATTGTTTATTGTATACATACTTGTTTAAATTTCCACCCTATACTTAGAATGAAAGCAAATACATATTTTGGCAAAATAATGATACTGTATTAACTGTTTTCATGTTTCTTTAGCCATATTAACTAGACTATTGTAATCACTTGATGGAGTACTTCAATTTCTGTTCATTTTGAATCCAGTCTTTTAAATCACAGTGCAGAGATCAGTTCCTTATCTGTTTTACCTTGTTTGCAAAAGTGTTTAATCCTGTTGTTTTAATTACTCGTTCACAATAGTTTGCTCGCCATTTGTGCTCATGCACACCAGTAGTATGCTTTGATAATACAAAAAAATTTAAGTCAATCACTATTCATAATTGCAATGTATTATATAAATATTTGTGCATAATCTAAATGGTGATATTAATAGAAATAATGTTTATGTTTGTGTAATGTAGTGATGGAGTAGGTAGAAGTGGCACATTTATTTCGATGCATTCTCAGATGGAGAGGATAAAGTCTGAGGCTGTTATGGATGTGTTCCAGTTTATAAAGTCTGTTCGCTTCCAAAGAGCTGGTCTAGTAGCTAATCAGGTAAATATATTTATGAGAAAATTGCTGCAAAAAAGTACTAATAGTAACAAATTCTGCTTAAGAGTAATTTTTATTGTTTTATGTTGAGTAACTGATTAAAATGAAAATCTATAACTTACACTATGTAAGTTTTTGCTGGAATTCATGTAATGATGAAAAGAAATTATAATAAAGAATTAGTTTAGTATAATTCAGCCATATTTTAAAATATATTTTAACTACATTGTATTTTGAAACACACAATTAACTTATAAAACAAAAATTAGACTGCTAATTCTATGCAGATAGTCACGTTACAAGTAGAGTAGTGTCATTGAGAAAGATTGCTGCAAACTAATGGCGAACACATAATATACTTAGGGGAACAATTGATACCAATTTGAAACAACTTATTTGTCCATTTTGTCATTACAGGAGCAGTATGAATTCTGTTATCAGGTCCTGGCTGACTTTTTGGATGGATTTGACACTTACGCCAACTTCAAAGAAATTATATAAATGAAATACATTGTTTTACATTTTTCTAACGATACTGTAGCTTTAAAGTGAATATTACAGAATTATTTAGATTATTATTATGTATAGTTAGCAAATTCATTGTATAACTTTATTGCTGGAGTGTTGATTAACTTTAAGAACTATAAGATTCAAATTAGATGATATGCATTAGCTCTATGTTACATTGGCAATAAAATGCTATTACATTTATATTGGAATGTATGGGTTGTCAATTGAAAATCCTCATAATTGCAGGAATATTTCAATGGTATATTAAATACATATAACATAATATCAGTTTAGACATTCTGGCTAAAGATTGTACATTTATAGTTATCATTGACATTATATTGATCACATAAGTAAAGTAACAAATTGGTATCCCAAATTGCATTTTTATAGCAACCATTAATTAAGTTTGTCACAGTGAGCAGTAGCTACACTTGACAGATAATAACTTGTGTGCTACTAGTTATCACACAATCTTGCATTTCGTTCAATGAGTTCTTATGTTTTTTGTTATTGAGCAGTAACAAAAGTCTCGTATTATTAAAGTTATAAACTAGTGATGTGCTTGAGCACAAAATGGCGAGCGAGCCTAAAGACTATACTATTTTTATATGAATGATTTTGACTTCTAACACTGAAGCTACTGAAAATAAGGTCCAGTTTTTTAATTTAGCATACACGGTAAAGGTATTTCAGTGCCATAGGAACAACTCTCTGCAATTGCTTGAATTGAAGGGAAAAAAACAACAACAAAACAATACACGTTATTTAAAAGTTTTCTTTGTGATATTCTTTAGCTAAGTAGTGGTTGTAACACACAATGCTTTGACACAACTGGACATGCACCTACACAGACTTACCTTCGCGGTAGTCTAGTGGGCAATGTATTTTCAAGTAAATACTGTTGCGCACGGCTTATAACCATGACAAAGAGCGCATTGACTTACCACCGCCACTAACTAGAATAGAAATGGAAGTCTTCAAGTTTTAACTGCACCAGCAAAATAATTCAAAACGGTAAACAATTCAATTTCTAGGGTGATACGGGTACTGATCGATAAACCAGAGGATTCTGTTTAGTGCAATTTGGGACGGGGTCGACCACATAACTCACACAAAAACGCGAGGGTCAAAGTACAAAATGACATACGTACGTCCATACAAATATCTAAACTAGTGGTGTGCTTGAGCACAAATGGCGAGCGAGCCTGATAGTTAGGTAACATAAAATGTTACTATTTTTAGCTTACTTCATGCAAACACTATAATAGCAGTTATGACATTTGATTTCAGCAAACAAATACAAAATCACTCTCTTACCTGATTAATGGTAATTTTTGTAGTATCAAACATCAACCATTCTGATAATCTCAATCACCAGTGACTCTTGAACAAGCTCTCAGCTACGATAAAAAATAAACCAGTGTTATTGTATTTGTAATTTTAGCCAACAAATATGGAATTACTACTTACCTCATTCTTGAGTATTGATAACTTCTGTAATATCAAATTGAAGTTACTTTGACCATCTGAATTACCTGGAATTCTTGACAACAAGCTCTCAGCTACATAATATACAAAAGACAATCAATTTTAGCACACAAATATGAAATTACTTTCTTACCTCATTTTCTTGAGCAGTAGTAACTTCCGTAGTACCAAATTTGAGTCATTCTGACTATTTGAATTTACCAGTCACTGTTGACAACAAGCTCTTAGCTGAGTTAACAATAACAGAATTACCTGAATAAACTTAGAAAGCAGTGACAAAGAAGCGCAGCTTGACAAAGACTTCACAATTGTTTCAAGAAGAGAGTAGCTATAAATGTTTTGGTTGAAACAGAGTTGGTAAGGCAGTGCAGCAGGATTCTCCGCGCTCGTTAATAGAAAAATACTGGAACTGTGAACACTTTACCTAACTTACGTAATTAGAAGCGCGGTCTAAAACAGAAGTCTCACGTACCCCATAAACAGATAAATAAACTAGTGATGTGCTTGAGCACAAATGGCGAGCGAGCCTAAAGACTATACTATTTTTATATTAATGATTGTGACTTCTAACACTGAAGCTACTGGAAATAAGGTCCAGTTTTTAAATTTAGCACTGCAACTGCTTGAATTGAAGGAAAAAAACAACAACAAAACAATACACGTTATTTAAAAGTTTTCTTTGTGATATTCTTTAGCTAAGTAGTGGTTGTAACACACAATGCTTTGACACAACTGGAAATGCACCTACACAGACTTACCTTCACGGTAGTCTAGTGGACAATGTATTTTCAAGTAAATACTGTTGGGCACGGCTTATAACCATGACAAAGAGCGCATTGACTTACCACCGCCACTAACTCGAATAGAAATGGAAGTCCCTTAAGTTTTCAAGTTTGAACTGCACCCGCAAAAGAATTCAAAACGGTAAACAATTCAATTTCTAGTATGATACGGGTACTTATCGATAAACCAGAGGATTCTGTTTAGTGTAATTTGGGACGGGGTCGACCACATAACTAACACAAAAACGCGAGGGTCAAAGTACAAAATGACATACGTACGTCCATACATATATACAAACATCCCCGATTTTTTCATTTTTACCCCTGTAAGTGTCTCGCTCGCTACGCTCGCTCGCCAATTACGTATGAGGTAAAGGGGTTTCAATGTCATAGTAACCGCTCCCGCAACAGTTTGAATTGAAAAAGAAGCAACAAAATCAAATCACGTTATTTAAAATTTTCTTTGTGATATTCTTAATAGTAGTTGTAACGCACAATACTTTCACACAACTGAACATACCTACGCAAGACTTACCTTCGTGGTTCGTCTAGTGGACAATGCACTTTTTAAGTAAATACTGTTGAGTAGGGCTTATAACTGTGACAAATAGCGCATTAACTTACCACCACTACTAACTCGAATAGAAATGGAGCTCCCATAAGATTTTGAGTTTATACCCGCAAAACAATTCAAAGCGGTAAACAATTCAGTTTCTAAGGTGATACGGGCAATGGTCGCTAAACCGGAGGATTCTGTTTAGTGAAGTTTGGGACGGGGTCGAATGCGGAGCGAACACAAAAATATGGAGGGTCAAAGTACAAAATGACATACATACGTCCATATATGTAAATAAATAAACAAACATCCCCGATTTTTTCATTTTTACCCCTGTAAGTGTCTCGCTCGCTACGCTCGCTCGCCAATAAACTAGTGATGTGCTTGAGTACAAATGGCGAGCGAGCCTAAAGGCTATACTATTTTTATATGAATGATTTTGACTTCTAACACTGAAGCTACTGAAAATAAGGTCCAGTTTTTTTAATTTCGCACACACGGTAAAGGGATTTCAGTGCCATAGTAACAACTCTCTGCAACTGCTTGTTGAAGGGAAAAGACAACAACAAAACAATACACGTTATTTAAAAGTTTTCTTTGTGATATTCTTTAGCTAAGTAGTGGTTGTAACACACAATGCTTTGACACAACTGGACATGCACCTACACAGACTTACCTTCGCGGTAGTCTAGTGGACAATGTATTTTCAAGTAAATACTGTTGCGCACGGCTTATAACCGTGACAAAGAGCGCATTGACTTACCACCGCCACTAACTCGAATAGAAATGGAAGTCCCTTAAGTTTTAAAGTTTTAACTGCACCCGCAAAAGAATTCAAAACGGTAAACAATTCAATTTCTAGGGTGATACGGGTACTGAGCGATAAACCAGAGGATTCTGTTTAGTGCAATTTGGGACGGGGTCGACAACCGAACTAACACAAAAACGCGAGGGTCAAAGTACAAAAATGCCTTACGTACGTCCATACATATATACAAATAAATAAACTAGTGGTGTGCTTGAGCACAAATGGCGAGCGAGCCTGATAGTTAGGTAACATAAAATGTTACTATGTTTTAGCTTACTTCATGAAAACACTATAATAGCAGTTATGACATTTGATTTCAGCAAACAAATACAAAATCACTCTCTTACCTTATTAATGGTAACTTTTGTAGTATCAAACATCAACCATTCTGATAATCTCAATCACCAGTAACTCTTGAACAAGCTCTCAGCTATGATAAAAAATAAACAAGTGTTATTATTTGTAATTTTAGCCAACAAATATGGAATTACTACTTACATCATTCTTGAGTATTGATAACTTCTGTAGTATCAAATTGAAGTTACTTTGACCATCTGAATTACCTTGAATTCTTGACAACAAGCTCTTACCTACAAAAACAAAAGACAATCAATTTTAGCACACAAATACAAAATTACTTTCTTACCTCATTTTCTTGAGCAGTGGTAACTTTTGTAGTACCAAATTTGAGCCAATCTGACTATTTGAATTTACCAGTCACTGTTGACTAGCTCTTAGCTACAAAAAGAAAGGTCAGAGTTAATTTTGCATATTTAGCTAACAAATATGGAATTGCGTACTTATCTCAGCTTCCCTCGAGAAGTAGTAGCTTCCATAGCATTAATACTACGGCATTCTGACTACCAACGGCTCTTGACAACCAACAACCAGCACTCCGTATCCCCCCATAAAACGGCGAAGTTTTGAAATTAAGTCTGGAAAAGGGTCTTCAAGTAACCTGTCGAATCAACTTTTTGTGTCTTGAAAACGAGCGTTTTAGCTGTAAGTGTCTTGTTCGTTACGCTCGCTCCCAATTACATTAAAACAACGCTTGTGATTAACTTGTATTATTGGACACACATGATTATAAGCACACACAAATATAGCCATTCAAATAATAATAAGTAATTATTTCATAGGTCTTGTCCAGTATATTGCTCAATGTAAACTTCAACACTAGGTTCCTCTATTCATGAGTAATTCATTGCCTGAACTCGGTTGGGAAAGACAAGAGTATATCACCAACAGTAGGTACACACGTTCCTGGTAAATTCCAACATAAATTTTTGGCCCAGGAACCATAGCAACCTGGCCGCTACACTTTTTTTTTGGAAACGATCCAAAGTTCTGTTTAATCACTCCTTCTTTTTTTTTGGCAGCGGGTAACTAAAATGTCATGAAGAAAATAAGTTCCTCAAACCGTGTATAGGATAGCTCATTACTCTCATTTTGTTCCACTTGTACTTTAAAATTGCTTCGTACACCCATGACAATTACTATTATGAGAACACAAGGGTCTCAAAGAATAGAAGCAGGTGAGAAAAGATTGACTAATGTAGCTATTACAATGAAGAAGATACAGAAAGAAAAAAGATTCTGATAAAAATAGCAAAACTACTTTTATTTTTCTTCCCAAATATCATAACTGGTTTATTTTTTATCTTAACGATTATCACTACACTAAAATTTAAACTTCCTACATGTCCCACACTTGACAATATTTAATACTACTTCAATTTTGCCTATTGTATGATTCAAGGAATTTGATGATACAAAATATTTGTTATAAAATAATATTACATTTTGAAGGTATGAAAATACAGGCAGCATTTATTATGCAGTGCCATTCTTTGAATGCTTAATCTGCAGCCTTGTGGAGCCATTCTGAACCTCTTGTGGAAGTCTGGGTATTAAAAAGGAGACTCCAACATGCCCTTTGATATCTAGTTGCTTTATAAAAAGTTTCACAAACTGTAACTGTGCAAAGAGAACCTTCTAAATCAGCTACATATTCTTTCAAGTTGATTCAAGAATAAGTCTTGATTGTTGTAATAATATTACTGTAATGTATTACAATAATGAAGTCTAGTTTATTAACTGTGTATATCTTTAAAACATCATGGTTATTTTTTTTTTCATTTAAGGAGATAGCAGGGGAATTATCTAAGGGGTTCTGGATCAGGATGGGTAAGAGACTGGAATATTTCACATCACAAGATGTTCTGGACTTGCTACTCAATTCCTTTGCAATCCCGAAGCACCAGTATCTCATGAAGACTGCCACTTGTTTCAAATCCATAAACCTTCAGGCATACAATAATTCCTTTCATGAGATACTATGCAGTGGTCAATATCAACCTGGGCCCCCATCACCAAGTTTGGCAATGGGCAACTCTACCTGTGAAGCTAGGGGGACTTGGTCTAAGAGTGCAGTGAGAACAGCACCATCAGCTTTTCTGTCATGCCATTGCAGACCTGGTCAACAGCATCCTGCCTTCCACTACCATCTCTACTGGATGAAGCCATCACTATCTGGTCAGTAGGTCATAGCGGTCTACCTCTGGAAGGAAATGGTGCCTTGAGGCAGAAGTCATGGATTATAGCTGGCTCACAGGCCTTGGCTCAGCAGCTACTAGATGGAGCTGAGGATGAGCTGCCAAAGAGTATGGTACTTGGCTACATGCACTCCCCGCTACATCTCTGTCTTAGACTGGATATATGCCAGTGTCAGGATTGGTATTGGCTTACGCCTGGGTGTTTCCATCTGTGACACTCATTCTTGCCGTCATTGTGTCAGTGAAGTATATACATTGGGTCATCACTCGCTCATCTACTAAAAGAGTGAAGGGAGGCTTCAGTGACATGGGGCCATAAACGAGATCATACAAAGGACCCTCTCCTAAGCTCATATGCCATCTAGATTGGAGCCCTCGGGCTTGCACTATTCCAACAAGATGAGGCCAAATGAAGTGACAACAATGCCATGGAAGTGTGAGAAACTCCATGTATGGGTTGCCACATGTCCTAACACCTTTGTCCCATCTTACATAAGTCAGTAACAACAGCAGCTTGCGATGGTGGCAGCCCATGCCGAGGTTAAAAAGTGTGCAAAGTACAGTGGTTTGCCTGTCACTCACCTTTTTATGCTTGTAGCGATCGAGACATCTAGTGTCATAGGGCCGAAATCTAAGATGTCTTTAGAGGAACTTAGGAGCAGAGTGATGTGATACACAGGCAATGAGCATGCTATTACCTACCTGCTACAGCGCCTTTCTATTAAAATTAGAGAGGCAACACTGCCTCCATCATGGGCAGCATCAGGGGCAGTGTGATGGCACCACGTACTTTTTAAAGTTAGTTTTTTTTGTTATTGCATTGTATTGTATTGCATTTTTATTTACTTGTTATTTATATTGCTTACAGTAACTTCGATTCAGACAATATAAAGTGACTATAACGTACACCGTCCATAAACTACCTGGAACAATGAAAAAAAATTCTCAGTTATTATTGAACAACTAATAAAGCAGTTAACTGCAATGGATAGAGTACTTGTTTTTTGACGGACTTTTGATGATGTTTCCCACCTGTATTTATTTATGAAGAACAGAATTTCTGAACACTCGACTGAATCACCTGGCACTCCAGATCATCCAAAGTACTGTTCATTTGATATGTTTTTCTCTTGTACCTCCCTGAAGTTAAACTGTTGGTTTAAAATGAATTTACTATAAAGGAAAATAAGTTCCAACTTGTTATAGTCACAATTGCTTTAGATATGGGTTTTAACAAATATAATGTCCACAGAATAATTCATTGGGGTCCACCCATGAGTGACAGAGGCATACATTCAGGAAATTGGAAGAGGTGGAAGGAATGAATTACACACAAAAGCTACTCTAAACAACAAAACAAGTTTAAGGTTGCATGTCTCTGAACAAATGCAGGATTATTGTCGGGACACAACCAAACACAGACGAGATACTATTTGAACACTTTGACGACACCAGTTAATATTCTCATTAAACACTTTCTATGATTTAAGTGAACTGAAATGCACTTGTAGAGAATGTAATATTAACATAATAAACATCTCATTCATTACTGTAGTTAAACTTTTGAAGATAATCTTGCATTATCTATTCAAATGTTCCATGTAGAGATCTGCTGAAATATTTTAGCCTCTCAACCATGTGCATTATTGTTGATTCCATTTCAACTAGGCAACCATTCATGATGAGAAAAAAAAACTCAACTGCAGGAAAGTATTAAGTGCTTTCACGGCATAATTGCTTTATAAATCAACATCATGTAGCACCAGCATTGAACAATGCAATTACGATCACCTTCCCATAATTCATCTTTAAACTCTAGTAATAAATGTCCACTTGATAGTTTACCACATGCCTGTGCATGTACTACATCCTGAGGTGGCTTGACAGGCGAGGAACTTGCACTTGGAATGTTAGATCAACAAACGTAACATCAAGCTGTGCTGTAGCAAGAAGAACTAATAATTGTTTGTTGATCTGCAGTAAGGTCTTCAGATTTACCAGTGAAAACATCATGCTTGTACGATCATCAAGGTTATTCATATTAAATATTGTCATCATGGCTATGGGACACCGCCCACTGAATGAACTGACAATTTGTTATTGGTTTACTTGACACTCTAACTTGTTTCAGAACATTCCATTTATTGTGCGTGTTCTAGAACATTCTATATTCACACACGTGTTCATTGAGCGTGTGCAGTGTAGCACACTTTATTTATGTTTCACCCGTGGGTGGACTGGCTATATATTGCACGGCTTGGTCCACTCCTTTTTTAGTTAGTCACCATTATGTTCACCTGCATCATTGTGCAACTAAAATATTGCATCTATAACTTCCTGGACATCCCTGGGTGGTTAGGAGGAGCTATTAGTTAAATGATCAAGAGGCAGGAGATTGGTTATAGACCGACTCTGGTGGCAGTCTACCACGCTTAAAGTAAAGTCAGCTTGAGCCCCCCAACAATGGCTATTCATATTAAATAATGGCATTGCAGCTGACAAAATAGCTGAATAGAAGTGAGTGGGCAGGTTCATGGGCATAAGTTATACTAAAAATGTTTGGCAAGTTTATTACAATCAGAGAGCTGGGTGTGTGTCAACCTTGGCACATTCTCCAATTCATTATTGTAATATTTTTTTCTTCAATTCAACAACAGCGAGATGAGTAAGCCTTAACAGTAATGGGTATCAAGCAAAGCAATACAATTTAGTCAGTGGTTTGTTAGATGTCAGTCATTTGACATCAAGCAGTTAGATAATATGCAGCAGAGAAAGTCAGATACTCAAGTCACATATTATTGTGATTGTGAATGACTGTTTCAGAGTAATATGAACTTTGGACTTAATGGACAGGGTATGTGTGTGTCAGAGGGTGTGTGTGTGGTGTGTGTGAGAGAGAGTGAATATGTGTGCATGTATGTATGTCAGAGGGCAAGTGCATGTCTGTGTGTGTGTGTGTGTGTGTAGGAGAGGGTGAATGTGTATGTATGTATGTTAGAGGGCGAGTATGTGTGCATGTATGTATGTCCATAAAGGGCTTCCTGACCTGTGATCTGAATGATTTCAAGAATATATTGAGTGTTAACTTCAGGAGTAAATCAAGGAGTGACCCAACCCCTCTATTTCATTTTCACTCAGTTTTATTTTAATTTGGTGTATACAATGATGTTTAAAGTTCTTGTGAACAAACCTCTGCTTATACCAGGTTTCTATTGTATTTTTATTCTCATAATTATTATTAGAGTAGAAAGTCGCCGATGAAACACTTTACCTATTATTCCCGAGCGATTACAGTGGGTACAGGGTTTCTCTATGGCATGCTCACCATCTGTTAGGATTGCAATACCAGATCCAAGCATCAGAAAACTGCTATGTACAAATTGGCATGCTATAATATCGTACTCGAAGTCAATTTCAGTCAGAGATCGGACAATAGAAAATGAATACAGAATTTAGCGGATTATGTCCGACACGAGCCGACTTCGAATACGCGAGGCCGCCATATGGGGAATAGAGATTTTTTCTGCGACGATATCTTCCAATGGACACAGGGTACACTAGTAATAAAACACAAGGTTAGAAAGTACTCACCTGAGAAGGGACAAGTTCGTTGTTTATACAAGCTCATTGAAAACTTCAAACGTGACCGATTGCACATACCCACGTGACAAAATTAGGGCTCGCGTAAAGCAGGAAAGACGTGATTATTTTTATATTCCCATAGACTTTTGTATTGAGTCTTGGAATAGCACTTTCCCTCCGGTTTTGGAGTTTGTTGAGGGTATATTTTTAACCGCTTCGGCGTGAGCTTTCCAATGATACAAACCCCGGTGCGTAGCTGCTTCCGTTCTAAAGTTATTCAAGTTCTTCTTGTGGCCAACTAAACTTGGACATAGAGCAGGAGGGAATGTCTGGGTTAGCCTCTACTGGGCGAAAGGATATGTCTGGGTTAAATTATTTTCTCCTATTTTGTGGACTTCTTCTTTTACTTCCCTCTGTAAGAAGTCATGGTAAGGTTGGAACTAATGTTACATTGTAAAGTGATAGCTAAGTGACCTAATCTAACAAGGAAAGTAGAGATATGTCAGCAAGATATGTATTTTTAAAACAATTGAAGACAAATGTAGTCACTGTTATGCAAAAAGAAAGTATAAAAGTCCACAAAAAAGAAGAGCAAAAATTTTGAACTTACCGTTACTAGTACCAACTAAAGTTCTGACAATCACAGAGTTGCTATGGAGTTTAGATAGCATGCACTACTTATTAACCTTCAAGTTGCAGAATTCTGTGCCTAGAATAATTGATATAAAAAACATTCAGGCAGAACCACCCTCAAAGGTAATGTTAAGAATTGTAACACACAGAATACCCATGCACTTATTTCAATTTTTTCCTATAGAAAGTTCTATATCAGACAAATGTATTTAAAAAAACATAGCAGTCTATTGCCGAGAATTCTCAGCTTCACCAGTCAAAGCATTAAAGTTACCAGTGAAAAGGCAAAAATTTATCTAATTGAAAACTGACTTATTCTAAACGAGAACTGGAAAGGCGTATACCGGTTCTAAAGACACCAAACGAATGTTAGAAAAAATTAATCACATAGCTATGTTTCTCATAACCTGCATAGTTAGAACAGTCTTCAGATGTAGACTCAGGCAGGAAGGCAAAACAGCCATCTCCTCAACCTAAATTATGCCAATAAACAAATTGAAATTCTGAATTCACAAACTTTATAATTATTTGGCTAAGAACTCTGCCTAAGTGCTGATCTGAAGGACAATTAGAAACCAAATTAAAGCCAGGTGCAATTAGAACTTTGCATAAATAGAACCAATAAATATGACAGTAGGTCCCTAATTCTCTTTAAACACATATTGTAATCATATTAGGTATATACTTTAATCTATTTTGTACAGTTACAGTATATTCTGTCACTATACCTCCACCCAATCCTAGTGGAGTAGCTGGTGTAGATGATGTTACTCTCACATGTACTGGAACTCTATCTGGACCTGCTATAGCTAGAGTTCAATGGACAGGACAAATGATGCGTACTCCACCACTGGCTACAGCTCCATCTACTACAGTCTGGGATTCATTAGTACTAACTCGAGTTAGACAATCCTATGCTGGAACTTATATATGCATTGTAACTATTGGAGCATCTAGTATGAGTAGATCTGTACCATTAGCAGTAACAGGTGAGTTTGTCCTTATAAATGCAAAATGCATTTCATTATAATATAATTTAATATAGCTCCATTTTTACCTATATCTATAATGGAGAGTCAATCTCCAGTTGCTCTTCGTGAGTACACCCTCACCTGTGTAGCTACACCTCCTTCTTCTTTGGAAGTGACTTCACAATCACATCGCTGGAGAAGAAATGGACTGGTTGTACCAAATCAGAATAATAGAGAATTGAACTTGAGTTCTCTGCCACTGAGTGAAGATGGTGCACAATATACTTGTCAGTACACAGCCTCTTCAGTATATGTCAACAATGTGGATGTTACAAGTCCTACACATACTATAGTAATTTCATGTAAGGTGTGATAGTATAGGAAGTATTATTAGTATAGTGGTACAAGTTTCTTACTTCAGTAAGTATGTATCATGGTCAACTTACTATGGACTGCACTTTATGATTAACAAGTTATTTCCATCATACTTGAATTGCACCTCAATATTCTTATATTCGTATTTTTTAGTTGTATTATTAAGCAGTCCTCCTACAAACATACAAGGAACAGTTCAACAAACATCAGTGATGCTCACATGGACACAGTCAGATATTGATGCAGTGCAAAATTACATCATAAGTTATACTAGAACTGCAGGATGTTCTGATGCTCCAAGTGGAAGCCAAACAATCTTAGGATCCATGAGGATGTATACTCTATCTGGTTTACAAGAAAACATAACATATAACATCACTATAACAGCAAGAAATACTAGAAAAAGATTATCAGCTACTGAATATTTCACTACTCTAACAGCAAGTATACTTATTATGTATTATAATAAATACAATTGCTTTACTAAAAATATTTACTAATTGTGGTAGTATTATATTAAAAGTTCTTATAAATAATGAATACACTTGTGCAACTAAAAAAGGAATGCATTATGCTTTAATATTCTTAACTTATAAACTGTGTAATGCAATGTATTCGTAGTTCCAAGTGGCATAGTTCCGGGAATATCATTGGATGATATGAACTTCACTAGTATTAGTATTTCATGGCAGCCAGTGGTTTGTCTACAACGAAATTCTCCTATTACAAGCTACAATATTCGTTATACTGAAACTTCTATTACTACAGGACGACTATCAACTACTGAGACATCATTTGTAGCTACTTCATTATTCCCTGGCACTTCCTACACATTTGAAATAGCAGCTGCTAACAAAGATGGTGATGGGCCATATCAACAATTCATAGCATCGACTCATTCACCTACAGGTAAGATAATAATATTGAAATCATACACTTCAAAATTATTTCATTTTTTCTCTTAGGTGTTACTAAACGGTCAATATTATCCTAACAACAGTATTATATGTAACAATGATATTGGAGAAGATAGTGAAGCACTGTACTGTTTCACTAATGAGTCTCAATGCTGTAGGAGTCAAGATTATTTTCTCCCTGGCATTAGAGATTGGTACTTTCCTAATGGAAGTGTCATTAGGAAATAGAAAGGCCAATATTACATCTAGAACTAGAGGACCTCGATCAGTCATACTGCATCGTGATAATGTGCTTGAACCAAATGGGATATACAGATGTCGAATATAATGATGAGAATACTTATTGGCGAGCGAGCGTAGCGAGCGAGACACTTACAGGGGTAACACAATCGAAAATCGGGGATGTTTGTTTATTTATTTGGCGAGCGAGCGTAGCGAGCGAGACACTTACAGGGGTAACACAATCGAAAATCGGGGATGTTTATTGGCGAGCGAGCGTAGCGAGTGAGACACTTACAGGGGTAAAAATGAAAAAATCGGGGATGTTTATTTATTTGTATACTAGTGGTGTGCTTGAGCACAAATGGCGAGCGAGCCTTAAACTACACTATTGTTAAATGATTGATTTTAACAACTAACACTCAAGCTACTAAAATAAAGTCGAGTTTTTAAATTACGTATACGGTAAAGGGGGTTCAATGCCATAGTAACCGCTCCCCGCAACTGTTTGAATTGAAAAAGAAGCAACAAAATCAAGTCACGTTATTTAAAGTTATCTTTGTGACATTCTTAATAGTAATTGTAACGCACAATACTTTCACACAACTGAACATACCTACGCAAGACTTACTGTCGTGGTTCGTCTAGTGGACAATGAATTTACAAGTTAATGCTGTTGAGTAGGGCTTATAACTGTGACAAATAGCGACTGACTCGAATAGAAATGGAGCTCCCATAAGTTTTTGCGTTTTAACTGCACCCGCAAAAGAATTCAAAGCGGTATGTCGCTAAACCGGAGGATTCTGTTTAGTGAAGTTTGGGACGGGGTCGAACGCGGAGCGAACACTGACCCTCCGTATTTTTGTGTTCACTCCGCGTTCGACCCCGTCCCAAAATGACATACATACGTCCAAACATATATATAAATAAACAAACATCCCCGATTTTCAATTGTGTTACCCCTGTAAGTGTCTCGCTCGCTACGCTCGCTCGCCAATAAATGTTTGGACGTACGTATGTCATTTTGTACTTTGACCCTCGCGTTTTTGTGTTAGTTATTTGTTCGACCCCGTCCCAAATTGCACTAAACAGAGTCCTCTGGTTTATCGATCAGTACCCGTATCACCCTAGAAATTGAATTGTTTACCGTTTTGAATTCTTTTGCGGGTGCAGTTAATACTTGAAAACTTAAGGGACTTCCATTTCTATTCGAGTTAGTGGCGGTGGTAAGTCAATGCGCTCTTTGTCATGGTTACAAGCCGTGCGCACAGTATTTACCTGAAAATACATTGTCAGCTAGACTACTGCCAAGGTAAGTCTGTGTAGGTGCATGTCCAGCTGTGTCAAAGCATTGTGTGTTACAACCACTACTTAGCTAAAGAATATCACAAAGAAAACGTTTAAATAACGCGTATTGTTTTGTTGTTGTTGTTTTTTCCTTCAATTCAAGCAGTTGCAGAGAGTTGTTACTATGGCACTGAAATACCTTTACCCTGTATGGCTATGCTAAATTTAAAAACTGGACCTTATTTTCAGTAGCTTCAGTGTTAGAAGACAATAAAAATAGTATAGTCTAAGTCTTTAGGCTCGCTCGCCATTTGTGCTCAAGCACACCACTAGTTATAGCCAATATTGTGTAGTAATACTGGCTCAATTCTGACATATGGTACACATGATAACTAACTGTCGCATACCTTTATTAGCTGAGGTGGCGGCTTGCTCGCGTAGAAAATACCCACGAGCGTAGCGAGCGAGACACTTACAGGGGTAACACAATCGAAAATCGGGGATGTTTATAAATTTATTTGTATATATTATGTTTGGACGTACGTATGTCATTTTGTACTTTGACCCTCGCGTTTTTGTGTTAGTTATTTGTTCGACCCCGTCCCAAATTGCACTAAACAGAATCCTCCAGTTTATCGATCAGTACCCGTATCACCCTAGAAATTGAATTGTTTACCGTTTTGAATTCTTTTGCGGGTGCATTTAATACTTGAAAACTTAAGGGACTTCCATTTCTATTCGAGTTAGTGGCGGTGGTAAGTCAATGCGCTCTTTGTCATGGTTATAAGCCGTGCGCACAGTATTTACCTGAAAATACATTGTCCACTAGACTACTGCGAAGGTAAGTCTGTTTAGGTGCATGTCCAGCTGTGTCAAAGCATTGTGTGCTACAACCACTACTTAGCTAAAGAATATCACAAAGAAAACTTTTAAATAAGGTGTATTGTTTTGTTGTTCCTTCAATTCAAGCAGTTGCAGAGAGTGGTTACTATGGCACTGAAATCCCTTTACCCTGTATGCTAAATTAAAAAACTGGACCTTATTTTCAGTAGCTTCAGTGTTAGAAGTCAATAAAAATAGTATAGTCTTTAGGCTCGCTCGCCATTTGTGCTCAAGCACACCACTAGTTTATTTATTTATTTATTTGTATATAGTTTGGACGTACGTATGTAATTAAACGCGCGCGCGGGGAACTTTTTTCTCAAAAAAACACGGCTTTTTAGGCTTGACCCCAGTTTATTCTGAAACTGCAGGATTAAGCAAGCCTTACTTTATACTTAAAGCTCCAAAGTGTGAGAAAATTTCTGCGAAAACGCTTGCTTTTCAAGAAACAAAAAGTTGATTCGACCGGTTACTATGGCATTGAAGACCCTTTTCCAGACTTAATTTCAAAACTTCGCCGTTTTAGGGGGATACGGAGCTAACAAAACTTTGCCGTTTTAGGGGGATACGGAGCTAAAATTATAAATAATAACACTGGTTTATTTTTTACGGTAGCTGTGAGCTTGTTCAAGAGTTACTGGTGGTTGAGTTTATCAGAATGGCAAAAGTTACCATTAATCAGGTAAGAGAGTGATTTTGTATTTGTTTGCTGAAATAAAAGGTCATAACGGCTATTATAGTTTTTGCATGAACTAAGCTAAAACATAGTAACAATACTTAGTTTTTATTACCTAACTATCAGGCTCGCTCGCCATTTGTGCTCAAGCACACCACTAGTTATTTATTTATTTGTATTTATATGTATGGACGTATGTATGTCATTTTGTACTTTGACCCTCGCGTTTTTGTGTTAGTTATGTGGTCGACCCCGTCCCAAATTGCACTAAACAGAATCCTCTGGTTTATCGGTCAGTACCCGTATCACCCTAGAAATTGAATTGTTTACCGTTTTGAATTCTTTTGCGGGTGCAGTTCAAACTTGAAAACTTAAGGGACTTCCATTTTTATTCGAGTTAGTGGCGGTGGTAAGTCAATGCGCTCTTTGTCATGGTTATAAGCGGTGCGCAACAGTATTTACTTGAAAATACATTGTCCACTAGACTACTGCGAAGGTAAGTCTGTGTAGGTGCATGTCCAGTTGTGTCAAAGCATTGTGTGTTACAACCACTACTTAGCTAAAGAATATCACAAAGAAAACTTTTAAATAACGTGTATTGTTTTGTTTTTTTTGTTTTCCTTCCAAGCGGTTGCAGAGAGTTGTTACTATGGCACTGAAATCCCTTTACCTTGTATGCTAAATTTAAAAACTGGACCTTATTTTCAGTAGCTTCAGTGTTAGAAGTCAAAATCATCCATATAAAAATAGTATAGTCTTTAGGCTCGCTCGCCATTTGTGCTCAAGCACATCACTAGTGTAGGAGTCTACTCCAACACTGAAGGTAGTAAAATGTTGTTATACAATTCTGTTAATTTGTGCTGAAAGTATATTAAAATCAAAAATGGTACTAACATAGCTAATAATTTTCCTGATTTCAACAATTATTATAATGTGAACATTTATTATTTTGTGTGAAAGTAATGTCAACAAAGTTTTCGATGTGTTAATTAGCAATAATACAGCATATTATTATGCATATTCAAATATTGTACATTTTCATGATTACTCTGTTCTTTAGTATGCAAGTGTACATATCAACTATGTTTATAGAGAAGTACATTAATGTTTTCAGCCCCCACTGGGTTAGCCAAGGATAGCGCAGCCAGTATGTTATGAGTCCAGGACTTCAGTGTTAACTTGTTGGATTGTTGCTTGATGTGTTACTGATATAGGAGGTCAACTTTTCTTCACTGACAAGACTTCTTATCCATCTTACCATCCACACGTTCATTAATGATATTGCGGAATAATCTAACCAGCGATACTTAAGCAATTTTTTTGTACTTAAATAACTATGCCTGCTAACTAAAACTATAAGGAAAATTGCACTGTAAGTGCTTATGTATTATCTGTATGCAGTGCTTGTGAATAATCGTATTGTTGATACTAAATAATTTTTCATCTATTTTATAAGGATTACCTGCAATACAGTCTCTATCATACAACACTACAATTGGTGTTGTGACTTGTATATCTACTGGAGGTCCTGTCACTAATCTAACTTGGAATAGAAGTGGAGGATCTTACTCACAGTGTAAAATAATAGTGGATACTGTCAGTGCCACTTACCATAACGTTCTATACATATCTAGTAATACACTATCAGATTACACTGGGATCTTCACCTGCAGTGTTAGTAATAGCAGAGGCAGTGAATCGCGGTCTACTGATAATATTAAATGTAAGAAATACACCTTACTATAAAATATTTTAAACTAACATACTTTTACACATTATTATAGCTATAGGTCTTGCTGGAAATATTAATACATATATCATTGGATCAACTGCAAGTGTAATTTGCTTTAGCAATCTTACCGTAGTTTCTATTCGGTGGCTCACTAATACTGATAATGTTTCATTTTCTACAGAACAATTAAAAGACAATGAATTGCGCTTAATTTTAAGTGAACCAATATCTGAACATTTTCATGGCACAATGTTTACTTGTGAAGTAACAAGTCAGTTGTCACGAAATCATACTGGAACTAATTCTACTTCTTTCACCATACGAACATTAAAAGAAAGTAAGTTTTATTTGTATATAAATAAGTTAGAATCTGGTCCAGTGTCAGAGTTAGTAATATCACATATCAATGAATCTAGTGGACAAATGTCTTGGATGCCTCCGGTAATACTTAATGGAGTTATAATAATAGCAAATTTTTCTTGTTCTAACGACCAATATTGTTAATTAAATTTAACCAAGAATATTGGCTGTTGATGAAGAAAATTTGACTACCATTGTAATTATTCCAGCCGAGAATGACTAATGGAGTTATTACGGCCTATTATTTATTTATTATAATTAACAGTTTTATCAGTATCTGAGAATATTTTCAAACAATTGGCTAACAAAATAAAACCAAACAATTAATCAAGTTAATGCTAAGAAATTTATATGCATATTAATAATGCACATGATGAAAAGTAAATATTCAATGTAGCTAATGGTTTCATTTTATCAATCATTTTCATGAAAGGGCTCATTTTGAATTATCCATGACTAGATTGTGTCATTACCTATGAACAAAATAGGACTTCAAAAGTAAAATATAAACAATTTTCAGGCTAATTTAAATTATTTGTTATGACAATGATATCTGCAATGTTAAAAATAGGGAGTTTAAAACCTCATTGTCTCCATAGTCAATCACTACTGAAATATATTTTTAAAGAATAAGCTAGAGGATATAAGCTATTAATTATTTATGCTCATTTGGTATAAGCTGTATTGGTGTGGAAGTTATAATGGCTCAAAGTGGGGTGTCCAGACTCCTGATAAACACCTCGTGAGGTGTTATTTAAACACTCCATTTTAACAGAATGATAAATTGTAGCTAATGTTTAAGTCACTCATCCGTAATCCATTCATCATAATGTTACCTTCATTATTTAAGATTTAAATGATTAATCTTAATGAACATTCAATATACATTCATATGACACTATTGCACACACAACAGTTGTAGGTATATTTCTTTATATTTTAGCATCAACTCTGTTGAGCTTGGGGTTTGTTAATTTATGCCCAAGTTATTTAGTGCCTAGGCAGAACATTGTATGCAACAAAAAAGCCTTACTGTGCTGATATAAATTATGTTGTAGAATCAGACAAGGTTTCTGGTGTGATTGTTGGTACTGCAGTAATGTCAACAGCAGCTGGAATTATTGTTATCTCTCTGACTGTGTTTGTCCTTGTATTGCTAGTGTACAAAAAGAGAACTATATCGTGAGTTTCTTGTTATGACAAAAGTATTCTTTATAAGGAATTAGCTATTATTAGAAAGCACTTTGATGTTATTTGAGATGTTATTATAACATAAAAAACTAAAACACAATTTAGTAGTTGTCAAGGTCAACGGTTCAAGTAATACTGAACATTTATTTTGTGTTGACTAGCCAGCTCGATTTACTAAGCTTAAGAAGCGATCAAAACTAGTTATAAATTATACTATTTTACTTTAGTTTGTTTTGATTTCTCTGGTAATGTAGGTTTTAGTTAACTAAAAATTTTTTTTTCTAGATATCTTCTTAACATTACTGTTGAAGCCAGTGAATCAAGAAATTTCTAGTTAACTGCGATTTTTAATATGAACAAGTTAAAAAACAACTATGCTAAATTTTAAAGTATATAAAGTAACTTCAGCCAAAAAAGAGACATTTGCAACAAATTGTATGATATCGTGAAGTTCCATTAATAATAATTATGAACAAGTTAGTTTAAAAAACCATGCTAAACTTTTTAGTATTATATACTGTACTTTCAGCCAAAAATAAGTTTTGCAACAAATTGTGTTGTATCATGTGGTTCCATTAAAAGATTTTTATTATTTCATTTCAAAAAAAATTGAAGCTGTTGCTTAATACAGCAAAGTTAGTATTGAAGATTATGACAATGTATTGTTGAATTTTCTCTACAAATACTTTCAGCATAAGTGATACCAAAGAAGATCATAATTATGAAGAAATAAACAATGTTAATAAAAGTGTTGAACCCAAGCCTGAAGAGATGGTGATGACAAGCTGTGCAGCATATGGTGAAAGTACTACCAGCAAATCAATGATGGAAGACAACTATCAACCTGGAGACTACGAAACCGTTGCTGTATATAACAATTGACTTTAAGTGTTTATTCAGTTCTTGCCATTATGTTTAAATATATATCTGTACCAAGTACCTACTGTCACTTTTTGTTTTAATTCAACAATGCGAAAATAACAATATAGCTAGTATAGTAGATAATAGAATGGAAGAGTAAGACAGATAAAAAACATAATGTCACTATGTATATAATAATAAGCTAGTGTGTCAGTAACGACGACGACGACTGACAACGGTGTGTGTATGGTCGTGAATAATTCATGAGCGTTGTACGGTATGGAGCACACCATCATCTCATCGTAGGTAAAGTGTTGTCACATTCAGTAGAAAGTGTTGGTTATTTCTAAAAGTGGGTGCAATAGACGATGGAAGGCGGCGCAAGTATCAATAAGGAAGGCTTAAGTAAGGGGAGTTAAAAGGTTATTATACAAAAAATGTTTTATTAATTTGCAGAGGTTTTTTTAGCTATTTTCTCTAGTAGTATTTTAATTCAACTAAAACAAGTTGCTAAAGTAAACATTTGTATTCTGTTTAAAATGCTCAACACTAAATGAAAATTAATTTAAAAAATAAATAATAAAGAAAAACATTTAGATAGTGATATCTAGACTTTGCCATAAGGACTGCCTGATTTAAACAACATCCAATATTCTAACAAATTTATTATGCATAAATGTACTTATCTGGCATATAAAGTATACAATTGCACATTCAGAAAGCTGAATATAACAAGATATAATAATTATATACATACATATAATTATATATATGTAACTTGTTACCTTACATGCTATTGTAATCGATAATTATGATAATTTATAATAACAGGACACGTAAATGAATACGTTGAAAATAATCATTAAGTTTATAACAAAATATTTATTTATTTAAATACTATAATATAAAATTTTTAATGAATTTTTTTTTTACTTAAAATATATACATATTTTAGAGTACCTATTGTAAGTGATTGACAGTAACTTAGTTAGGTTACGCTACTGCAGTCGGTAAGTATGGAAAGCCATTGTGGACAAAACTATACACCAATTACCATTTAATCTATCATTAAAACCTCTATCAAATTTCATACAGCCATTCTTCATGTCAACGTTTCAACCAATATTAAGACTTTATTCCTATTTCATCAAACTTTATATCAAATACCAAACACAACACCAGACGTAATATCAAATACCAGACACATCATCAAACTTTATATCAAATACCAAACACATCACCAAACTTCATATCAAATACCAAACACAACACCAAACTTTGTATCAAATACCAACACACACCAAGCTTTATAAATACCGAACACATCCCCGAACTTCATATCATATACCAACACACACCAAACTTTAGCTATAGCACATATCAAACACATCAACTAACCTTATATCAATTACCAAATACATCACCAAACTTTATATCAATTACCAAAAACATCACCAAACTTCATATCAAATACAAAACACAACACCAAATACCAAAAACAAACTTCATATAAAAAAGCTGATCTATTATTATATACGAAGTATTATTGTAATGAAACTCACCTTGGGTGAAGCACCATGTGGACGTGTCAGAATATAAGCGTTGTGAACAAAAACCCTTTACCAGTTGTAGTTGGTTGGGGATGTTGTAGGGAGACAAAATAAGTTTGATGTGTAACCATAATGCAAATGTTTATGTCTAGGTGATAACAGTAGGTAATGTACTTATGAATAGACTAGCAAACTATTTGAACTACACTTCACTAATAACTGTCAATAGGTTTAGCTAGAAACTCTACTTGTTGCATTATACATTAGCTATGAAGTGAATCTCATGAAATTAGTTTTCTAAACATAAACAGCCGCTTATTCATATACACAAGTATACTCCAGAATCATGAGGACGCAAATTGTATTGAAGTATTTTAGCTACTGGACACGACCATCCTGTAAATATGTAGCTATGAAGAGTTGTTGGCAGTGTCTCCTTGGTCTCAACTGATTCCAGCTAAAAGTTGTGGTAAATACATCATGTTGTGAAATTTTGAGGTGGCCAAGTTTTTCAGCAGCACCATACATGTATAAATAGACATGGCCAAAACATCACACAGCTTGACAAAACAACAACAACAAAAAACAAAAAAACAAAACCCCAACTAACATAACCTCAGTGAGGTAAGGTGTTTACTCTAGTACACCACAGGCTCCTCCTCTGCTTCTTCAGGAGCATTTCACAGGTAACCAACTGTCTTACCCAATTATGTGGTTACTCAGCTATGTACCTTATTTACAGCAGGGAGAGATGAGTTAGGCTGGTGGAAGTCATTACTGTTTTATTGTTGGTGCCCTGTTGTGGTAGAACCTACCACATTTACAGATTACACAAGCCACACCCAAGAATACACCCCCTTATCATCCATCATTAATAACGTATTATATTATTAGCATAAGTTATTCTATTTATTTCTACACTAGCTAATTACATCACTTATCCATGCATTCTATCTAACCCCCACTTCCCATTACATCATCTTATTTCTATATCATCACTTAGTTCCTTTGCACATGCCCAGTGGGTTTTATATATATTGGTTGTGGGCTTGGTTGGGCGCTCGGAAGACGCTTGGGCTCACAGGTGGGCTGGTATCAGGATGAGGTTGCTGCCACCAGAGTCAAACAGTGAGTGTGGCTTGGCTGTCCTAACTCCTCAAGCTACGTATAACCAAAGGTAAGTTGGATTAAGCTTTAATGCAGGGCGTACCCTGACACACAATGAAGCACACAAGTACAGGATAGAATGTTGACTGACTTTGACATATGACAATTACAACTTAAATACAGAACACAAACCACTCCTACACATGGTGCATAGTTCCTGCTCTGCAGCTGGACATTCACAGCTATAGCACTCACAAGCTAGCACGAAACTCGATACCATGAGAAACTACAACCTGCACAGGGTTACATGATACACAAATAACAAAGACTAATTATGCTAATAGTACAAGTTATATGAATGACAGAGAGTTTATGTGGGCTGGCCCACATCTCCCCCTCCTTCTTTTAGCCACTGCTTTCCATCTTCTTTTCTTTTGACTCTTTCTTGCTCTTCTTTGTCTTTACTCTGGTCTCTCTTTCATCTGTTCCATCTTCTTCTTTGTTCCAGCATCGGCTAAGGCAGTCTGCCACGACGTTTTCCTTTCCAGGACGATATTCGATTGTGAAGTCAAAGTCTGAGAGCTTCAGACACCAGTTCAGAATTCTCTTATTGTTCTGAGGATTCCTCATCATTTGGGTAAGACTTTTGTGGTCTGTTCTGACGAGGAAGTGATGGCCAATGAGGTAGAACTCAAAGTACTTTATGGTGCTGTACAGGGTCAAACCCTCTAATTCCTGGGCGGAATATCTCTGCTCCGCATTTTTGGTCTTCCTGGAGAAAAAGGCAACCGGTAAAGTCTCATCCAATCTGATCACAGAGAGCACTCCACCAATTCCCATTGCCGAGGCGTCAGAATCCACTATGTAAAGATCATCTCTATGGGGAAAAACTAAGGATAAAGAAACTGAAAATGACGTGCACAACTTACTGAAAACATTTACCAACTCTTGAGTCCAGGACACCTTGTCTGGGGCAACTTTGGATGTGTGAGGAACCAGCGGTTCCAAGAGAGAGGCGAAGTCTTTCACAAAACGTCTGTAATAGGACAGGAGACCAAGGAAGCTCCTGAGCTGCTTTTTGGTACGTGGTCTGGGATGATTTCTGATAGCCTCCACTCTAGCTTCTGGTATGGACATCGAACCTCTACCAATGACATGTCCAAGATACACAAGACTACTCTTTCCAAACTCACATTTGGAATTTTTGCATTTAAGGCCTGCTCGGCTAAGACTACTAAGCACCATTTTGATATGTGACAAGTGTTCTTTCCAGTTTTGGGAGTGAATCAGTATATCATCGATATAAACAGTAACATGGTCTTCCTGGCCAGCCAGCACCCCTTCCACCAACCTCTGGAAGAGAGCTGGGGCGTTCCTTAAACCGAAGGGCATTTTCAGGAAATGGTATTTCCCAAATGGAGAAAGGAAAGCTGTTTTCTCTCTGTCCTGTTCAGCTAGCCTCACCTGGTAGAATCCCCTGGTGAGGTATAACTTACTAAGGCAATGGCTGTCTGACAGCATAACTGTCATCTCGTCCAGGACAGGCATATAGAAAGGATCCGGAAGAGTAACTGCATTAAGCTTTCTAAAATCGATACAGAGTGTGAGGGAATTATCTGATTTTCTGATAGGAACAATGGGGCTAGCCCATGGACTGTTAGATCTGACAATTATGTTTTCTTTTTCTAACTTCAACAATTCCCGTCTCATTGCATCTCTGATACCCAGGGGCATGGAGTATGGGGCCTGAGCTATTGGGGGTGAAGATCCGGTTTCTATGGCCATCTCAACATTGAGAGCTTCTCCTGGAATGTCAGAAAACACATGGGGAAACATTGAAAGCATACTATCAAGTTCCTGTTGATTGAATCCGGGACAAGTACCATTCAACTGCAATTTGGGGTTTTCATCTTTGTTATCATCAAGCACAACATCAACTCTGCACACCGTATTTGTAAAATATTTTTTCAATGTATTGATATGTACCATCTTGCCAGACTTTTTATGGGGTCCTTTATTTATTCTATAATTTACATCACCAAACTTTTCCACAATGTCATAGGGTCCCTCCCAAGAATCTGAGAGTTTGGAAGAAAGACCAGGGATTCTGTAAAGGACTTGGTCTCCCACCTTGAAGGACCTGGGTTTGCTGTTTTTATCTGCTAAGGCAAATCTCTTGGTTTTGGCAGTTGCAGATCTGAGAGCTGCAGTATCTCTCAAGTTTTGAAGGTTCTGACTAAGAGTAAGTGCCCAATCTGTGACATTCAAAGCTTTGTGGTTATTTTCTACAATTGCAAAGTATAGGGCATCAAGAGGCGTTTTTACCCTGAACCCAAAGACTAAATCAAAGGGACTTAGACCACTGTCACTGTTTGGCATCTGCCTTAAGGTAAATAGACAGAAAGGGATTTGCTGAACCCAGTCTAGATTGTTGGCTATTGATTTGGTCAAGATTGATTTAAGGGAACTATGAAATCTTTCAATAGCCCCGTTTGTTTGAGGGTGGTAGGGACTTGTTTTCAAATGACTGATACCCATCATAGTGCACAATTCTTTTACAGTGCGGGACAGAAACTGTGAGCCTCTGTCACTCAGGATGACTTCAGGGATTGAGGTTCTACTAAATACATGGACTAAACCTTCAGCAACACTTTTTGCTGTTATAGATCTCAAAGGGATGGCTTCTGGCCAACGGGAGGCCATGCAGACACAGGTAAGTAGAAATTGGCAACCACCCTTCCCTTTAGGGAGAGGTCCAACTAAGTCCACAGCAAGGACTTCAAAGGGTTCTGTTAATATGGGCCTCTGGACAAGAGGTGCTTTTGGGGGTGTGTATTGAGAGAATCTCTGGCATTTGTCACATTGCCTACAATGATCAATGACGTCTGTGCTCATATTAGGCCATGTATAGTATTTGGCTAGCATCTTATGGACTTTATCTGGGCCCAAGTGACCATTGTTGTCATGAGCCGTGACAAGGATACCATTGACTCTGGGTCTGGGAACAACTAAGACTTCCCTGTTAAGATCCCAGTCCACCACTTTTCTTTGCACCAACACACCATTCACCATTCTATATCCCCTCTCTTCTCTCTCTGCTAACTTTCTGATTGTGTCAAGGGATTTATCTGCTTTTAACTGATCTATGTATTGCACTTTATCATTTCCTATTCCCACAGGTAACAGGTTCTCAGTAAATTCTACTAATTCCTTACACTCATCCGTTCCCTTACCAGGTACTAGGTCCTCATTGATGGAAGCAGATGGATTCGTCCCAGCCTCCCTACCAGGCACTCTTCCATCCACCTCCAAGTTCTCCTCATCTACCGAAGACTCCAAACATGTCTCCTCTTCTCTGACTCCTCCACCAACTACATAAGACGACGTTTCAGCAACACCCTGCAAGACAGACTCCTCATCCATCTCTACAGAAGAATCTTTCTCACTTTCCTCATCATGACTCCTCTTCTTGGAACTACAAACATTGACATCATCAATAATGGGAATACAATCTACATCTGAATCATTAATGCACTTGTCATCAGCCAACTTTTGTGCTCTTGTCACTACACTTATGTTTCTGGACATTATTGTATTGAGCAAAAATGAAATATCATCATTATCAGTTAGGGTGACAGGCAGTATGCACCAAGGTAATTGCTTTTGGGTGTCATTAACAGCACATATTTTCTTTGTGAGTTTACCGTCAATCTCAAAGGGACAAAGCGAGTTGATAAGGCTTTTTATCAAGGCCTGCACAGTCAATTGTACAGGTTCTGCCTAAGTATTGGTTTTTGTGAACAAAGTTAACAGGTACAATGCCACAATCTGCTCCTGAATCTATGAGTATATCAGACACATTCATGTTAACCTACGACATTTACTTTCTTGACACTACTGATATCAAATACAACTGCCAAGGCCACTTCAGTCTTTTTGTTAGGACATTTGGTACTAATATGGCCTTCCTGAAAACAGGTGAAGCACTTTATAGTTCTTCTGGGGTTGTACACTGGGGGTGAAACCTCTATGTTATTGGAAGAAACAAGTGTGAAACAAGTGTACTGCCGGCTGGAGCATTTCTAGGTACAGAATTGTTAATGCTGGGGGCAAAGGTTTTGGTTTCAATGCCTTGAGGTTGCAAGTATGTAACAGGTCTTGTCCTACACTCAAAGAACCTATGTTGCATTTGGAGCACACTGCATATCTATCAGATTTAACAACAGGCCTGGGGCTGGACACAATGTGAAAGAAGTTACCCTGCTGTCTGGTATTTAACCAACCAGAATATGCATTAATGAAAGAAGGCAAGTCTTTGGGGTCCCTAGATTCTAGGAATTCCTTCCCAGAATGAGGTATTTTGTTTTCTATTGCTACCCTAGCCAAGGTGAATACACAATCATCAACATTTTGGCATTTCTGAAACATTCCCTTGATTGTTCTGCTGACATATTCAATGCACTCATCAGCAGACATGGACTTCATTGTTTCACTACTAAGAGATAAGAATTTTGCACCAAATTTGCCTACAGTTTCTCCTACAGACTGCAAGAGTACAATTTTGACTTGGTCATAGTTTTTCTGCTCATCAGGCAAGTTATCAATCCTTGCACACAGGACCTCAGGTAGTTTGGGGTAAAGATCAGTAAGCCAATTATTTTTAGGTTCCTTGCAATCAGCCATGACCTTTTCAAATTTGGCTAAGAACAGTGAAAGGTCTCTACCAGATTTATAAGTTCCTACGGTAAGTAACTTATCTTTTCTATTGTCCTGAAGCTTTCTATATTCTCTGTCCTCTTTTCTCCTAAGCTCCTCTAGTTCTGCTCTTCTCTTGGCTTTGTCTTCCTGGATCTCCTCTTTCCTTTTCTCCTCCTCCATCCGTCTTTCGTGTTCCATTGTTTTTGTGGTTTCTAGCTGCTCCATATTTTGTTTGTGTCTCCTTTCCTTGTCTATTCTCGTCAGTTCGAATTGCTCTCGCTGAAGGTGCAGCATTTTTTCGTGGAGTGTTTCTTCTTGTTGGGCCATTCTCTCCTGTCGAGCAACATACCAATCAAGGTCTGACTGACGTTGTCGAGAACCGGATGGTGGAAGGGTGATGGTGCTTTCTGATCCCTCATTGAGCTGGTCATAGCCGCAATTGAGCTCCTCATTTGAAGCGGGTCCAGGAGAGCTAGAAGCTGCCAACTGTCTTTGCTGCCTGTCGATAAGTCTCCTGGTTCTGTCAGATATTATTGCTTCCGAGTCCACTTCTACCTCGGACAACCGGCTCCCTGTATCCTCCTCCATTGCTCCTTTCTGTGTCCTGAACAACAAGAGCTGGCCTAAGGAAAAGAAAGCTACAATAATAAAATGGTTACAAAAATGAGAAATATGACACTATTAACACCAATCAGCCGTTCCTGATGTGACGGATAATTTTCAATTCGGACAATGTTTGTTAGGAATGAATTCTCGTTCGTCGATCGTCTGCTTCTTTTGGTAGGCTACAAATCCACCTCCGGGGATGCCGACACTGCGGGCTTTGATGCAGGGGTTGCTCTCACTCGACCTTGGACGGTACCCAACCGTGGGCACGTAGACGCGACGCAAATTCAGTAGGTAACTGAGTTCTAGCAGGAGAAACTGGTAACTCCTGTTGGGTTCTACTCCTTTGGCGACTGAAGGTAAGGGTCACGGCTCTCCTGGTCGACTTTTTCCTTCACCAAATCGTTAAGGACCACCGCTGGACACCAGGTGTGGGCTTGGTAGGGCGCTCGGAAGACGCTTGGGCTCACAGGTGGGCTGGTATCAGGATGAGGTTGCTGCCACCAGAGTCAAACAGTGAGTGTGGCTTGGCTGTCCTAACTCCTCAAGCTACGTATAACCAAAGGTAAGTTGGATTAAGTTTTAATGCAGGGCGTACCCTGACACACAATGAAGCACACAAGCACAGGATAGAATGTTGACTGACTTTGACATATGACAATTACAACTTAAATACAGAACACAAACCACTCCTACACATGGTGCATAGTTCCTGCTTTGCAGCTGGAAATTCACAGCTATAGCACGCACAAGCTAGCACGAAACTCGATACCATGAGAAACTACAACCTGCACAGGGTTACATGATACAAGACTAATTATGCTAATAGTACAAGTTATATGAATGACAGAGAGTTTATGTGGGCTGGCCCACAGATATCACTTTAATTGCATTCAGCAATAATGTGACATGTTTGTTTTGTAAAAAGCATCATCTCTTTCTTTATAATCATTTAACATTGTAAGCAGTGAAAAAGATCACTAACTGATTCTGAAAGAACCGGTGACACACTATCAGTAGCAATCAACTATCAAAGTAAAAAAATGTTTAACCTATTGCATGTGCATGCATGCATATACACATATTTGCACTTGTGAGTATGTGTGTGAATGTGTGCATGTGTGTACATGCAAGTGTATAATTATGATTAAGCTCATGTTTGAGCACCCACGCACATGGAAATGTTAGTGTGTGTGTGTACGTGTGGTGGCTATGTGGTGTATATAGTGGTTGTGTCCTTGGCTCAGGGCCTGAGGTCCCTAGTTCAAGCCCCACTCTGGCAATTTTTCCATCTAGTTTTCCATCAGCCTCCCCCAGCTCCACCGGTCCACCCAGCGATCATTGGGTACCTGGCATTTGCTGGGATGCAAATTAAGGACGTTTTCTCACAAAAAAGCAATGGTCCAGGTGGGACTTCGGGTGCCCACTCTACTTGCTGTGAGGAGGATAGGCCTATTCTCCTGCGAGTTCCTAGACCACCCCAATATCTTTCCATGCCATGTCCCCCATGGCATTCTGTAAATCTTTCATTCTTAATTCTTTGTTTTCTTCACAAATATGAGTAGCAAAATCATTGGGCTTATCTGTATAGCAATCATTAGCTACTATGACTCTTACTAAGTAAGTACTATTACTATAGAAACAGCAGATATTGTGGTCTGTGTTTGTGTTGCCATTGGGAAACCAGTATTGGTGATACACCTAGTGAGTGTTGCCCCAGCAAAGAATGAGTGAGCATGAAAAGGCTTAGGATTTAAACTTAGGATAGTGTGTCCCTTTATTCATCTAATCAGGCCTTGGTTGTAACCCTTTTTAGGCGCTTTAGGTTAATCGTTGGCTCACATTTGCTTTCACCTGAGGGAGTTCTGCTGTCTCTTTGAATTTGACATATTATTTGTAATCATCTGTTTTTTTTGTGTGTATTACAAGAGTTTGTATATCAGTGGGGATACATCAACCAAGGCTCAGGACCTACAGAGTTAATGCTTACTCTGGAAAAGTGGAACTCAAACTAAATTGTATTAAATGCAGGACTGGCAATAAAAGATGGGCTAGTCAATCCAGCCTGGAAACTGGTAAAGGAAAGCACAACATGAAACACAAAACTATTGACAAGTTCTACTGGAAACATTTTTGTGTGGCTTGTTGGACTATCTATAACCCTTTAAATCAAATTAAAGTAGCGTCAATCAATTCCATTAGTCTGTAGTATGAGAGTGATCAAGAAAGTTCAGACGAGGTGATCATGGATGAGAAGTATCTATGGGCAACTGAAGTTCAGAGCCAGAGGTACACTCGCCTCCAGATATATCAGACTGTGGCACAATGCATGCACATTTATTACACCTTGTAACTGTATCACCATTAAATCTATTGATTGGACATGAATTCAATTCAATTATTACAACCAATAAACATGAGCTACAAAAAGCTAACTGCATTCCAAAGTCTGTATTAAAACTGCTTTTCTAGCTAAAATTATGCTGTGCATGATATTATGTGTGCATATAATCTGATAAACACATATAAGAATACAAATTATTTTCACTTAAGCTGACAATTCTCCAGAAGTGCTTTGATGGTGCTGCAGCCTTCTTGAATTATATTGCCAACTATTAGTAGCAGTACTACATATTTAAGAATATATAGTTAGCTATGTTAAGTACATACTAATAAAGTGAGTTACTCATTTTCTTTTCATTAGCTATTCTAAGTCTATTTTTCATAATTATATTTATATCATTGTATTGTTGAGATGTATGAAGTATTAATGTTCAAATCACAGGAGAAATTGAAAGGATTCTTCTTTATGTTAGTAATTTAAAGGTGGTTGTTGCAATATTCGTTCAAGGCATAGTAACATATTTTCTGGTCTCTAGAATTTAAACAACCCTCACTCATCAGCCATCTACAAAATCTGACTTCATTTCTTTCCATCATCAAAAATATTCCAAGCACTTTCTCTACTTTTGGGTAGTGATAATTCTTTAGCCTTTTAGCTGCCACAGCCCCGACTCCTGGAAGCTCCTCCACCCCTTTGTCCTTGATAGGCTCTGCCACGAACTGTCTGCACTTTTTGGACGAAGACATTGCGCCACGAACATGGAAGAATCTTCGGAATCTTGTGTCAGACGCTGAAGGTAACATTCATGCATGCTATAGTTCACTCAATGTCACGTGCTATAAGCGTGCATCCAAAGTTTTGATTACTATGCTGATAGCTACTGCATTAGGTATAGTGCTGCAGCCATCGTAACACTGCCCCCTCAGTTTAGAGAAGGGAATTTGAAATCTCAATAAAATATCTTTGATAGCATTTACGATACTCAATGCATCAATCGATAGCATGTAATGAAAACCCAAAAATTCTTCTGAAACTTCAAACTTATCACTAACCCATCGCATAACTATAGTGAGCTGTTCTTTGTTTGACTTATCAGTAGTCTCATCTACCATGAGTGTGATAAAGGGTGAGGAACGAACTAGCTCCAATATATCTCTTAACACTTTGTTTGCCATCAGTTGCAGCATTTCATTTTGATTTTCAGGCGAAACATGCTGATGAGAACTTTTTTCTAGCCATTTCAGCATTTTAGGTTTGTCTTGAGCTCTCAACTTCAGAAGTTGCACCAGATTGCTTGATTCATCACTATTTTGCCCACGCAAAGCCAAACCTTGTCTTGCCAAAAACCATACACTGGATAATATTAAGTGTAACATCTCCGTTGCTTCTTCCGTCGCTTTTTTATGTTCTAAAATAAGCATTTCATCCAAGCTCTTACTAGTGCTTGGAAGTGTTACTACAGCTTCAATAGCTTCTTTATGGCATTTGGACTGGGCATGCTTTTTAAATGCAATTGTAGCATCTTTCCAGTTAGTATAACCCTTAGTAACCTATAAATACAGTTTTATGAATAGAGCAATAATAATTATTATAATAATAGTAATAAACCTAATATAACTATAGTTATTACCGTACTAATAGTACTGCTTGTAGGAATATTAATAAACCTACTAACTATAGGTATTTGAGTATTAATAATAATACTAGTATTAATAATACTAATACTAATGCTAATAATACTAATTAATAATAATCTAAGTAACTATAGCTATGCCACTTACAAATGAATCTGCAGCATTATTACTGGTTAAAAAAAGATTCTTTCTTGCAGTAGTCACACAAGGGTGGCAAAACATTGCATCAATACCTTCGTCGTAGGTGAAGAATGGGCCATGCTGAAAAACCAGCGACTCTGTGCGGAGCATTGCACTGGCTTAGCCTTACCGAATAATCTCTTCGGAAACTTAAAGTCCAAATATTGATGTGGCTTCTCAGGAAGAGTAGGGATAGAACACTTGGATGGCTTTTCGGCCATATCGATCAACCGCACTAAACCTCAACTGACAAGTCTACCGGAATTTAGCATCGGTAATGGTCGTCATATTTTCGTTAAAGATCGTTTTATGTTTACAAAAGTGGTCCGGTTGTTTCCGGACCTTCCGGACCAACCGGACAGGGGACTACGCCCCTGTGTGGTGATTACAATTGACAAAGAAAATTGATGTGCTTGAGCACAAATGGTGAGCAAGCCTAAAACTACACTATTGTTTTAACTTCAACACTCAAGCTACTAAAAAAAAAAGCCAAGTTTAAATTAAGTTTATACCGTAAAGGAGATTCAATGCCATAGTAGCCACTCCCTGCAACAGTTAGAATTAAAAAAAGCAACAAAAACAAGTAGCATTATTTACACATTTTTCTTTGTGATATTCTTTAGCTAAGTAAAGGCACAATACATTCACACAACTGAACATACCTACACAAGGCTTACTTTCGTAGTTACTCTAGTGGACAAAGAATTTTGAACATAATGTTTAGTAGGGCTTATAACTGTGACAAATAGCTTATTAACTTACCACCACCACTAACTCGAATAGAAATGGATCTCCGTTAAGTTTTTGAGTTTTAACTAAGAATTTAGAGCAGTAAACAATTCAATTTTTAGGATGATATGGGTAATGATCGCTAAACCAGAGGATTCTGTTTAGTGAAGTTTGGGATGGGGTCAAACAACAAGCTAACACAAATATACGAGAAGGTCAAAGTACAAAGTGACATACGTACGTCCAAACATATATATAAACTAGTGGTGTGCTTGAGCACAAATGGCGAGCGAGCCTATTCGCTGTAGCGGTAAACTTTAAGCCAAAGGTAAGCTGTAAGAGTGCATGCAGTAGTCTCAAAGCTATGCCGTTTTTTTAGCTGCTAGTTGAAACTATAGAGAATAAAAAGTAGCTTGTCTTTTCACGGCACGCTTGGGGTCTTTTAAGTCGTTTTGACATGCGAAATTTGGCATAGACGTAGAGTAAACGTCACTAAGACTAATTCTGCAAAAAACAAAAATAGGAGAAAGAAAGAATTTTTCCGATGACTTACTTCTGGAGCCTATATCTCAATTTCAATTTTTGCGCTGTAAGGTCCCTTTTCCCAACCCGCTCACAAATATAGAATTACTACTTACCTCAATTTCCTGAGTATTGGTAATTACTGTATCAAATTTAAGTAACTTTGACTATCCGAATTACCGTGAATTCATGACAAGATCTCAGCTACAATAACAAAAGACCATCAATTTTAGTACACAAATACAAAATTACTTCTTACCTTGAGCAGTGGTAACTTCAGTAGTATCAAATTTAAGCCATTTTGACGATTTGAATATACCAGTCACTGTTGACAACAAGCTCTTAGCTACAACAAAGAAAGGCCAGAGTTATTTTTTAATACTAACTAGCAAATATGAAAGTAGTACTTACCTCAACTTCCCTCGAGTAGTATAGTAGCCTCCTTAGCATTAACATTACGACTACCAATGGCTCTTGACAACCAACAATCGGCACTTCATATCCCCCTAAAATGGCGAAGATTTGAAATTAAGTCTGGAAAATGGTGTTCAATGCCATAATAACCGGTCGCAGCAACTTTTTGTCTTGAAAAACAAGCATTTCGCTGGAATTTTCTCACAATTTTGAGCCCAAGTTTAAAGTAAGACTTGGTTAATATTGTTGTATCCGAAGAAACTGGGGTCAAGCCTGAAAAGCCATGTTTTTAGGAGAAAAAAGCCACCGCCGCGCGCGTTTGAGAGGCATACGCACCATACATACATACGTAATATACATACTAGTGGTGTGCTTGAGCAAAAATACCGAGCGAGCCTGATAATTAGGTAACATAAAATTACAGTATTGTTACTGTTTTAGCTTAGTTCATGCAAATACTATACTAATCAGCAAATAAATGCAAAATCACTCTTACCTTATTAATGGTAAACTTCTGTAGTAGTATCAAACATCTGCCATTCTGATACCACCAGTAACTCTTGGACAAGCTCTCAGCTACGATAAAAAAATAATAAACAAGTGTTATTAGCCAGCAAATATTGAATTACTACTTACCTCAATTTCCTGAGTATTGATAACTTCTGTAGTAAGTTACTTGACTATGTGAATTACCTCACATTCTTGACAACCAGCTCTCAGCTACAAAAACAAAAGACAATCAATGTTAGCACACAAATACAAAATTACTTTCTTACCTCATTTTCATGAGCAGTAGTAACTTTTGTAGTATCAAATTTAAGCCATTCTAACTATTTAAATTTACCAGTCACCTTTGACAACAACAAAAAAGAAAGGCCAGAGTTATTTCTGCATGCAAAATGAAATATGGAATTATGTGCTTACCTCAGCTTCACTGGAGTAGTAGTAGCTTCCTTAGCATTATCATTACGGCATTCTGGCTACCAATGGCTTTGGACAACAAACAAGCGGCACTCCGTGTCCCCCTTAAAACGGCGAAGTTTTGAAATTATGTTTGGAAAAGGGTCTTCAATGCCATAGTAGGTTTTCGCCGGAATCTTCTCATACTTCGGTGCTTAAGTTTAAAGTAAAGGCTTTTTTAATGCTGTAGTTTCTGGGGTCAAGCCTAATAAGCAGAGTTTTTAGGAGAAAAAGTTTCTCACGCGCGTTTAAACACTCAAAAAAAAAAAAGATTGATGATTCCATGGCATTGTGGTGATTACAATTGACAAAGAAGTGACAATAATAATAATATAGGCCACTCAGCTTGTGGGGGGAGTGACAAAATTTACTGGGACACCAGTTTTCTCTAAATGAATGAACTAGATAAAAGTGACTTGGTAAATTTAAAATATTCCTGTGTCATAAGAAAAATTTATCCGAACTGGTTTCTGTGTCGGGAATTGTGCAGCTTAGGGCATGCATGAATGCTGCCTAGAAAATAATGGGATATGGTTGGCCACTATGCATGTTTTTGATAGTGAAGAAGTCTGTAAAGATTTAAAACAATTTTTTTTCTAAATATAAATTGAGCTCACACTGATACATCCACCCAATTCATACATTCCACAATACATTGAATAAACGCCTGTGATACATTGTATCCCATCCCATCTAAAGTATAGTATGGTACTAATGAATGTCTAGCAAGTAATTGAAATGTTTCTGTAGATTTTTTTCAATTTGGCGTGTTCGATCAAGAATTACAAGAATCTATGAATATGATATCCATACTCTGCTTTAAGTATTACCTACTATTCATTGGTTTACATTGATCATTCCCTTCTTATCACCATAATTTGTACTACTTTATCCACTCAGATACAACCTAAAAACATCTGTTTGTAGCAGCTAACTTGTGTTGCAAAGTGGGTATTACCAATTGGACAAAGCATTATTCCACCAGAACCCCAGCGAGAAGTGGGCACTGTATGCTGTGCAATGAGAATAGTACAAATACTAAACACAGAGCTACCCAATTATCTGCCAGTATTAATTCAAGTTCATACAAATTCTAAATATAAAAGCAATGATATAAAAATATATTATATGGCTTTCTATATGTAAAAAGTCTAGACTGTCTTCAGACTAAGAACTAGTAGAACTATTTAGGTATTAGATCTACCAGTGTGACTGATTGTCAGTCCTACTAGCAAATATTTCACCATTACTTACGGGTGAAAAACAATATTAACCTCATTTTTTTAAATATCTATAAAGTTATGTAGAAAAAACATTGGCCCAATATAATGGTAACTTTCTAAAAGAATTAATAGATTAAAATATATGTGCACTAGATACTGGCAATGGAAATGTTCATTTCTTGCTCAAAGAGATGGCATTAATAAATAGCTACTCTAAGAAAATGATAGTTAATAAAGTGCCACCAATTTTTTTTTTTTTTTGAGTTTTACAAAAGACGCTCATTTTATGAAGGTACTAGTACTCAGGAATATAGTGAGGTGTTGGTTAGTAAGAAGTTATAACAATTTCCTTTCTACAACATAACAACTCAGTAATGTTGACTTTACAACTTGAAACTATATGATACAGTTTATTTACCATTGCTAAAATAAATCAACAATCAAATGTGTGAACCTTTCTAACAAAGTGATTTTCTATATCTCCCTTTATTATAACTTAAGGCTAACAATGTTCTTTCAACTTCATTAGTGTAATTGAATTTGTTACAAGCAGTCACAAAAAAAAAACAGACATAGTGAAAAATTACTTCCAATAAACACAATACGAGAAAATAGATTTATTTTTAAACAACAAATTGCTAAGTTTTCAGTTTATAAGCTAGATCTATTGGTTCATCAGTGACAGGATTGTAAGACTGACTAGTGATGCTGCAGGCTGTTGCTATTCCTAATTGGCTCTTCAGTTCCATGCTACCGTTTTGCTTGCTTTCACTTCCATGAGTGACTGTGCGTAATTTCTTATTTCTCCAACAACAAAACATTTTCACCAAAATATGCCGCATTTCCCTTCTGAAATACATTTGAATGACAGGATTGGCCACTGTGTTGGTAAGAGAAAAAATGAATAATACAGCATCAACTTCTACAGGAACTATAGACACATTTTCATCTCCAATTAGAGCGTAAAATACTGGAGGAAATACGTAAGAAATCCATGAAAATACATTTACAATGAGCAGAGCTCCAAATATACCCACCAAATTCCGGACTCTGCGATTGTAATCACTTTGTTTTTGATCAGAGAACTGGGTATCTGCGTTTCTATTCAATACTTTCTTGAGGAAGCCACGAGTGAACAAGAATGTCCACAAAGTAGTGACTAGAATGATAATGATCAGAAACACAGAGTACACCATAAAGACAATAGTAAGAGTACGACTGTCATGGAGGACGAAAGACAGGCAACCTCCAGTTGTGTCAGACCAGTTATAGTCACCCAGACCAAAGATAGGAAAAAGACACCAAAAAATTGATAGCACCTAAAGAAATTCAATAATTAATATAATATTATATATAATCAACTGGATCTAAAACATTTAGAAATTTTATATCAATATAAAAATGATAGAAACAGTGTAAAATATTGTCAAATTATTGTCAACCAAGACTTATTTGCTTCAGCTTTCCCTGTAGGAATTAACAACGTTCAGTGTCAACTATAAAACTTGAAACCATCTAGGTTGTATAATATTAATTACTGATATAGTGAAAATGTGCCCTTCACACATGACTAACACATACAATAACAATCCCTTCATGTCTCATTGCTTACCCAAACTACAGTCATAATGACTGTAATGACTTTCCAAGACATTATCTTTGAGTGTAGATGAACTTTCACAATATAAAAGAAACGTTCAATGGACATTACCAATAACACGTGATTAGTCACTGTAATTGAAAGCTCGTACACAAAACCGTGAATGTGGCAGAGGACTTGTCTTATGTGGTCTGTGTTTCCAAATATCCACTTGTCTGCAGAAGTAGCTACAACGACAAAAGGCATGTAGAACAGAGCCATGATGAGGTTACTAACAGCCAGGCAGAACAGGAGGATGGTGGCTCCTTTCTTGAAGTCTCGACAATGACTGAGAGAGTATATGACCACAAAGAGGTTAGCAGGAAGAGCCAGCAGGAGGTGGAGGAGAACAATGAAGGCTATTCCAGGAGCATTCAGTCTTGTATTAAATCTCCAATCAGCATTATCAGGATAGTCTAAAGAGTCATTGTAGTCACCATAGGAATAGTCCTCATAGTCATCCATTTTGAAAGACTTGAATATTCAAATAATGAACTCTAACTATGCTAAGGACAGCAGTTTATAAGACTTCCTTGGCAGGAAACTGAAAAGGAAATATATCTGTGATGTAATTCTTAGAGGAAGTGGTACATAATTGGAAAACAAAACTACCACATTGTCCCTTAGTGGGGAAATAATCTCTGCCCTTTCCTCGAAGACTTGTACTGGTATGTGGTCTGTACTACAGGAATCACTTGTTAACATTGTCAAATGGTCTACTTATATGGATTCATCCATTATCTCAATTGAATTGTGGTTTACCAAGTATAAACATTAATGGATTCAACAAGGTTTTGGCAGTGGTAAATAATTCATTTCTATTTGAAATCACCCTACAATTAAGACCATGCTTTTGATAAGTAATGATAGATTCTGATTGACCATTCACAAATTTGAAAACTTGAATTTATTTACACGATACATACTTGCAGGAATTACAATTATAGCAAATGCTTCACAAAGCTACAGATAATATAAAATTTAGACATAATCAAATATCCTATTAGTTGTTTACATTATATTATATAGTATATTATCTATAGAATTCATAGGCTTAGAAAATAATGAAGAGTAATGATTATTGTATAAGTAAAAAATGTCCAAAAAAACTACTGGCTTTTGTGGCAAGATGCAGAGTTGTACTGCTACCAAAAATGGCAATAATTAGGTTAGATTTCCGCAAGTAAACTTGACAAATGGAATAGAAGTGTATTATAAACTATGTATGAGAATGAGTATACAGGGTGATACGCAAGTTTAATGTCAAAGTTGGATACACTAAATGAAGCAAAAAAGTTAAACAATTAATGACACAATGAATGTACTTAATTGACATTGTTTCACTTAAAATTGTTTCAGCTACAGTATGTAAACTACAGTTGTTATTCATTCGTTGCTGCTGCTTATACTGTATCTATAGAGTGTGTAAATCGAATTTACTAACAAAATGTATGACAGTTTGATTAAAAAGGAATGTGAAACTCCAAACAATATTTATGAATCTAGAATTGAAGTAACTCAGCTAGTAAACATACCATGAGCATTTAAACAATCAGTGTTATTGTCTATTTACTTTTTATGTCCCAAAGGGATAGCTATTATGGATACGAGCCTTTCAAGAGCATCTATCATAAACACAAAACAAAGCCAACAATTGACCTAATGTATCAAACTAAGGAATTAAAGAGTATGTTCTTAACTCCAACTATGCACACACATGTGCAGTTACTGCCCTCCAGAAGGACTGGGTAAGAAGTCGAAACGTCAGTTAAGTTTAAATATGCTTAAAAAAGGATTATATAATTAACACGCATCTATTATTATGTACCTGATGGCCATGTTCATTCTCATCATTCTTTTCACATATTTTTCTCTCTTCTGGCATTAATGTATTCTCACGTCATGACAGTGTTTCTTCCTTTCTTTGTTCTTATTGTTATTCTTATTATTCTCTTATATTATTTCCTTACATTTTTAAAGAATTTACAACGAACTATATGAGGGAGGCAACAGAACCAGATCAATGCAATTCCTAAGATACTAAGAGATGTAAGATGTAACTAAAATTTAGAGCACAACTCATTCTGATTGCTTGAATGGCAATTCTGACAACACACTTTTGTGTTGGCTAGCTCATTCATGCTCTGAAATCTAATAAGACTAAGTATTCATTGTGGCTATTTAACTTTTGTCCTTTAAATTGGTTTACCTGCCAATTTACTTCAAACAAAATGGAATATGGGATCCCCTTTAGCCTCCCAACCAGAGTGTTTAAAAATTACATGTATTTTGTCTTTCCTGACCTGTGCTTCAGTCAAGATGACAAGGATGAACATCCACACTTCATATTTAGGTAGTAGCATTATTAACATGTGGAATATTGTACTACATACACAACAGTTGAACCAATTTACATTTCCTGATCCTGTATGGTTACACATCACTTACACTTAGCAGTCTTCTATAATTGTAGAGAGAAGTACAAACTCAAGATTTCATTATATTTGCTGTACTATGGCATATGATGAAGCATATTAAAAATGTTAAAATGTCACCTCCCAACAATAATAATAACAGTGATAACAACAATAAACATAAAAATATAAAGTAGTAGTAGTAATAATAATAGTAATAACAACAACAATAATAATAACAATGATAACAATAATAATAATAACAACAATAACAACAAAAACGGCAGCAGCAGCGTAGTAGTAGTAACAACAACAACAATAATAATAACAATAATAATAATAACAATAATATTAATAACAATAATAATAATAATAATAATAATAACAATAATAATAATAACAATAATAATAATAACAATAATAATAATAATAATAATAACAATAATAATAATAATGATAATAATAATAATAATTACAATAATAATAATAATAATAACAATAATAATACTAACAATAACAACAACAACAACAACAATAATAGTAATAGTAGTAGTAGTAATAATAATAGGAATAGCAACAACAATAATAATAACAATGATAACAACAATAATAATAACAATAACAAAACAAACGGCAGCAGCAGCGTAGTAGTAGTAGTAGTAGTAACAACAACAACAGCAATAATAATAATAACAATAATAACAACAATAATAATAACAATAATAATAATAACAATAATAAATAATAGTAATAATAATAATAATAATAATAATAATAATAATAATAATAATAATACCCCACCCCACAGTGGCACTTGACATATTGTAATGTAGTAGCATAAGGTATTGCTCATCTTCACCATTTGATTAAAGTTAAAAAACTTTCCATTTCCTGCTCTCCTTTTTCCTAATCTATCTCAGCTTTTTCTCCCCCTCTTCACTATCTTCAGCTGTTATAGTCTGTTCTTCTTTTTCTATCTCTCCTGCTTCTGATTTTCTCAATCATGATTGTTGATTTAATATTTACTTCCCGTTCGAAACATTCCTTCAGCTAATAACGATGCTTTACCAACTGTTTGAGTTTATGTATATACATACCATCATCATTGTTTGACAATGATATTATTAAAAATAATAGTAATAAATAATATCAATAATAATAATAAATCGTAATCATAATTACAATCATAATAATAATAATAAAATAATAGTAATCATGATAATAATAATAACTAATTATAATAACCAATAAGTAATAAATAAAATATTATGTTATACTTTGAATACTGCAAAATATCCCGATCAGACGAGTGATATTTCTCGTATTCAAGTATAACATACTTATCATGTACGCATGCGCAAACTTAATCTTAGCATATTTTTATTGTCTTTTTTTTTTTACCAGTTGTATAGCTGAAAAAAAAATCTTAGCAACGACAATTTTTCTGGAGCTAAACCAGTAAGCTAACGTTGTTATGGCTGAAGATAATTCATTACAGGATTTGTTTGATGACAAAGTTCTTGAAATGATTGAGAAACAATCTGAATATCTACAGAAACTCCGTATAGAACCAACTGTTGCTAATCCAGATACTAACGGACAAACGGAGGAAACTAAACACGTAGAAGAAGTATCTTCTTCTGTTTGTTTGGACGATGAAGAGTTGGAAATGTTGGTGGACCAGCAAAAAAATTGTAACACAAGGAAGAAAACAATATCCGACTTGAGGAAGTGGTATGGCTTGTGTGAATCTGTTGATGAGTGTAGAAAAATAGGCCAAATTCCACCTACTGAATTAGACAGATTATTAGGACATTTCTTTTGCAAAGATGACTCATTGTATGAACCTGACACTCTCACTTCTTTTCAAAGAAGTTTGGATCGTCATTTGATCCAAGAATTACGAAAGCCTTATAGTATCATCCGTGACACTCGTTTTTCATCCTCTCGAGAAAAGTTGAAAGCAGTTCTTAAAATGCTCAAAAAAAAGGGAAAGGAAATAAGGACAATGCTGCTGAACCATTGGAAATGGATGACATTGTCTCGATGTGGACCAGTGGATCTTTGGGGACTACAGTCCAGAGGTACTACTCAATACTGTTTGACTCACGCTGCATATGGGGATGCGTGGAAGAGATGAACATTATAAACTTACATATGGTGATTTTTGTATCCACTCCACACCAGATGGTTTCAAGTATGTTGAATTTAATGAAACAGATACCAAGACATGTTCAAGTGAAACAAATGCAAGTCGCCAATTCAAACCCAAAATGTGAAACACCCCCAACAATATCTCTTGGTGTCCCTTACGTATTTTTGAAAAGTTTCTTCAAAAGCGTCCTGTTGAAATCTGCAAATCGGAATCCCCATTTTATCTGGCTGTGAACTATAATTACTCCAATATTTGGTACAAAAAACAGAAGATGGGGAAGGATAGAATCAATACAATAATGAAAAGGATGGCTGCAAGTGCTGGATTGTCTGGGGAAAAAACAACAAATCATTCAGCTCGAAAAACAATGGTTACATGTCTTACCAAGAATAGTGTACCAGAAACACAGATAATCCAACTAACTGGGCATAAAAATCTACAAAGTCTAAATAGCTATAAAAAAGCATCATTACAACAGGAAAAGGAAATGTCTCATGTCTTGAGCTCATACAAAAAGCCTGAAACTAATCCATCTTCTTCATACCCTACAACACCATCGAGTGGTACTATGAACCAACAAAATTTAAGTGCTCAGTTCTTCTTTTCTGGAACAACCATCACCAATTGTACAATAAATATTGGTTTTCCTACAGCAACACAAACCCAAAGTTTCACCACAATATCCGCTGCACCTAATGACACACAACCACAAATGAAGTGATTTACAATTCATACATACCTACAATAGACTATATCAAATTAATGTATTATTATTAAGATTTAGCAAAAAACATAAAAATATAAAATTAGCCTATGGGGACGCAATAACACTTGTTAGAATGCCCAAGGGGACGCAATATGGGAAAATATTGGGGTAGTTTCATTTGTATTAATCTCTATGGGATTACTTGAGTTTAGTACATGATAATAATAAATATTAATAATAAATAGTAATGATAAATAATTCTAACAACAATAATAATTACTAGCAACTTGCTTGTGTATTTTGGTCACAAAATTACAGTCAGTACAGACAACAAAATTTAAAATTACTAAAAAACCGGTCAACAAAATATCAGTCAAAAAATATCATCAACAAATAAAATAACATTTCAAAATGCATCCAACAAACTTATAAAAATTCAATAACAAGGTACTATAAAAACGTTAATTATCCTTTTAAGATAACAAATTACTAATCTTTAGCTTATATTAATATGAATGTCTAGTTTACTAAGTATTAAATGTATACAAAATTTAAAAATATTTACTTAAAAATATTTTTTTACGAAGTGAATTCAATTATATGACTAGCAAGTACCCATTGAATCTTAAAAAATTGTAACACTAGGTCGGTGATCTGAGTTGGGAAGTATTGGTCAGCTGCATGGAATCTATGAGTTGAATAAGAAATCTGGGAGGCTGGAGAGGTAAACAGAGAAGGAGAAGGGAATCTATAGGTTGTAAAGAAGGAAAAACAAGAACTGGGCTAGGATAATTGAGGGAAAAATAGAGAGCAGGAGAGGGAAATTGTAGATAAAGCTACTTTATGCTACTGCACTCCTAATTTGCTCAAGTTATGTTAGGTGCCACTGTGTGTGGCAAGGTTATAAGGCACTTCAAGGTACTCCAAACTGTTTAGTCACGACTTTATAATGGTTTGTGTGTGCACTTTGCATTCAAAGATTGCAAGTTCAAACCCCCAAAATGTCGCTTTATCTTCCATTTTTCCTCTTGTCATTTGCACATTCAGGTAATGATGATCCTTATCCAACTTTAATCACCTAATAAATTTTTCATGAATACACATTGCCAGTCACTGTCATCCTTATCATATTATTGTATAGATTGATTAATTCCTCTATGATGCAAAAAAGTTGCAGACATTTTTTTTGTCTTCATAACTTAATTTAAAAAAAATTAAGTTATGAAGACAAAAAAAATGTCTGCAACTTTTTTTCATATGGTGTGGCACTAAGTATCTATTCTTTTATTTTATATTTTTGTAAAAAGCTTTATTACATTTTTCATATACAAACCACTGTATTAAAAAAATTCAATATTATACTAAGTAGTATATAAAACTATAACAATTTATTATAATTTTGAAATAAATTATGTTTCTTTGACATCTACATGAACTTTGTATGTCTTTGTGCCAATACATAGGAAATGATATGTAGTATATTTTATTTCCATAGACCCAGTATTTGTTCATCCACAGTGGTCTGGATGAGTTGTTGACTGGTGGAGATACTGAAGTAGCAGCTGTCAATATGAGGATTGCCATTGGAAGGTTAAGTAGACCAAATGAGGAAGGATCTGAGGTGTCTGGCTTCAATAAATTCAATAAATTAACAATATTTTTTAAGTTTATTTTTGTGAAATAAACACTGACTCAATAACAAACAATTGTCGAGACTTCAAGAAAGGAACCACCATCCTCCTCTTCTGCCTGGCTGTTAGTAACCTCATCATGGCTCTGCTCTATATGCATTTTGTCGTTGTAGCTACTTCTGCAGACGAGTGGATATTTGGAAACACAGACCACATAAGACAAATCCTCTGCCACATGCACGGTTTTGTGTACGAGCTTTCAATTACAGTGACCAATCATGTGTTAGTGGTAATGTCCATTGAACTTTTCTTTTATATAGTGAAAGTTCATCTACACTCAAAGATAATGTCTTGGAAAGTCATTACTGTCATTATGACTGTAGTTTGGGTAAGCAATGAGACATGTATTATTGTATGTGTTAGTCATATGTGAAGGGTGCATTTTCACTATAATCAGTAATTAATTATACAGCCTAGTTGGTTTCATGTTTCATAGTTGACGCTGATCATGAAGCAAATAGTTGACACTGAACGTAAACAATTCCTACAGGGAAAGCTGAAGCAAATAATACTTGGTTGACAATAATTTGACAATATTTTACACTGTTTCTATAATTTTTATATTGATATAAATTTATAAATGCTTTAGATCCAGTTGAATATATATATATTATGGTGTCTTTTCCCCAACTATGGTCTTGGTATATATAACTGGTCTGATACAACTGGAAATTGCCTGTCTTTCGTCCTCCATGACAGTCGTGCTCTTACTATTGTCTTTGTGGTGTACTCTGTGTTTCTGCTCATCATTCAAGTCACTACTCTGTGGACGTTTTTGTTCACTCGTGGCTTCCTCAAGAAAGTATTGAATAGGAATGCAGATACCCAGTTCTCTGATCAAGAACAAAGCGATTACAATCGTAGAGTCCGGAGCTTGTTGGGTATATTTGGAGCTCTGCTCATTATAAATGTATTTTCATGGATTTCTTACGTATTTCCTCCAGTTTTTTACGCTCTAATTAGAAATGAAAATGCGTTAATAGTTCCTGTAGAAGTTGATGCTGTATTATTCATTTTTTCACTAACCAACACAGTGGCCAATCCTGTCATTCAAATATATTTCAGAAGGGAAATGCGGCATATTTTGGTGAAAATGTTTTGTTTAAGAAAGTACGCACAGTCACTCATGGAAGTGAAAGCAAGCAAAACGGTAGCATGGAACTGAAGAGCCAATTAGGAATAGCAACAGCCTGCAGCGTCACTAGTCAGTCTTAGAATCCTGTCACTGATGAACCAATAGATCTAGCTTATAAACTGAAAATTTAGTAACTAGTTGTTTAAAAATCATATCTATTTTCTCTTATTGTGTTTCTTGGATGCATTTTTTTTACTATGTCTGTTTTTTGTGACTGCTTGGAACAAATTCAATTATACTAATGAAGTTGAAAGAAGATCGTTAGCCTTAAGTTATAATAAAGGGAGATATAGAAAATCACTTTGCTGGGCTGTGCTAACCCATCCATAGGCTTTTCATTGCTTTAAATGACAATTTATTGTTATTATAATAATAATAATAATAATAATTATTATTATTATTATTATTATTATTATTATTATTGTTGTTGTTTTTGCTAGTTATTATTATTGTTGTTAGTATTTTTTATTACTATTTATTATTAATATTTATTATTATTGCTTATTATTAGTTATTATAATTTGTTATTACTATTATTATTATTACTGTTATTTAATATTGTTTTATTATGATTATGATTGTGATTATGATTACGATTTATTATTATTATCGATATTATTTATTATTATTATTTTAATAATATGATTGTCAAACGACGACGATGGTGTGTATGCGTGAACAATGCATAAACTTAAACAGTTGGTAAAGCATCGTTTTAAGCTGAACAGGTTGATAAAAAGCGGATGGAATCGTCAAGGAAAGGTGGCTCAAGTTTTAAAAAGGAACAGGAAAGTTTCGAACAGGAAGGCTAAATATTAAGTCCACAATCATGCTTGAGAGAATCAGAAGCAGGAGAGATAGAGAAAGAAGAACAGACTCTATAGCAGCTGAAGACGGTGAAGAGGGGGGTGAAGAAGCTGAGATAGATTAGGAACAGAAATAGAGAACCTTTTTGTAAGGAAAACACAGATTGCACAAGCAAAATTAGTAACATTTCCTGTATAGATTTTGAAACTGTCAATTAATACTTCAGTTGTAGTTAATAAAAGCATGTTGAAACAGCTGGCATCCTTCAGGACATTTTCCTCATTGAAATATTAAATGCAAGTTTTTATAAAGAATGGTAGAATATAGACTATGAAAAGCAAAAGAACAGACAATGAATATTCATACATGTATACAAGTCTTGACTTACTGCTTTATAGTTTCACTGTAAATCATTATAGCTACATGTGTATACACATTCATATTTGTGTGCATTAATTAGCATTATTCATGGACAATGCCAGGGGAGGGGGGAGGGAGGGGGGTGAATGACCATTTAACATTCTAATATGCTTCATAATACAGCAGATATAATGAAATCTTGAGTTTGTATTTCTTTCTACAATTATAGAAGACTGCTAAGTGTAAGTGATGTGTAACCATACATGATCAGGAAATGTAAATATTGGTTACAGTATTACAACTGTAGTATAATGTAGTACAATATTCCACATGCTAAATTAATTAATATGCTACTATCTAAATTTGTAGTGTGGATGTTCATCTTTGTCAACTTGACTGAAGCACAGGTCAGGAAAGACAAACTAGAAATTGAAAATATTCTTGATATAGAAGTAATTTTTAAGCAATCCGGTTGGGAGGGTCCCATATTCCATTTTAATAGAAGCAAATTGGCAGGTAAACCAATTAAAAGGACAAAAGTTAAATAGCCACAGTGAATACTTACTCTTATTAGATTTCAGAGCATGAATGAGCTAGCCAACACGAAAGAGTGTTGTCAGAATTGCCATTCAAGTAATCAGAATGAGTTGTGCTCTAAATTTTAGTTACATATAACTAAGTGAAGGTGAGTGTGGGTTTACATATCATGAATACTATTAAGTCCGACGACTTGTGTATAGTATGAGAAAAGGGTGAAGTGTTTAACTAGGTGTTGATGAGGTGTTGATAATCATGAGATTGTGTTGTTAAAATGTTCTATCTTCTATGTCTGGGAGATGAACAACAACTGAAGTTTACATAATGTAGCTGAAATTTTTTTTAAGTGAAACTATGTGTGGAAATCTCACCACATGTATTAGAGACTTAAGTTAGTTTAACTTTAAGTGATATTCAATAAAGTATCTTGCCACAAAAGCCAGTAGTTTTTTTTGGACATTTATACTTATACAATAATCATTACTTGTAATTATTTTCTAAGCCTATGAATTCTATAGATAATATACTATATAATATGTGACCGGTTTTGGGAAAATCGACCTAAACGCGGCAAACAATTTTTTTCAGTATCCCCCGGTAAAGCCTTATGGGTCGATTTTTTTCGAAAAAAAAATTATGGCAGAAATGGATAGACACCAGTTAGCTCATGACGCAGTTGTAAGCTCTGGCGTGCTCTAGAACTCACACTAGGAGGCTAGAAACACTAGCCGGTTGGACTCGTGTACGGAGAGTTGCTAAGAAATTATTGGCGGGCTTTTCACTAACGGTGGGAAAAAACTGTACCTAACTAATTCACTTACTATATTCTACATAATCACGTACTCACGCAATTCTCGTCATCATAGTTTCTTAAGGAGCCCTGCATTAAGCCTTTTAGACTTCTTTCAATCCGCCAGTAACCGGTTTATTCCACAGTGTCCCGGAGACACGCAGTAATAGTATACGGACACAAGCCACGCCCCCTGACCTTAGCAACGCCTTTACCAGGCGTTTTTTTCGAAATCAGCAATAACTAGTGGTGTGCTTGAGCACAAATGGCGAGCGAGCCTTGAACTACACTATTGTTAAATGATTGATTTTAACAACTAACACTCAAGCCACTAAAATAAAGTCGAGTTTTTAAATTACGTATGTGGTAAAGGGGTTTCATGCCATAGTAACCGCTCCCCGCAACTGTTTGAATTGAAAAAGAAGCAACAAAATCAAGTCACGTTATTTAAAATTTTATTTGTGATATTCTTAATAGTAGTTGTAATGCACAATACTTTCACACAACTGAACATGCCTACGCAAGACTTACCATCGTGATTCGTCTAGAGGACAATGCATTTTCAAGTAAACACTGTTGAGTAGGGCTTATAACTGTGACAAATAGCGTATTAACTTACCACCGCCACTAACTCGAATAGAAATGGAGCTCCCATAAGTTTTTGAGTTTTAACTGCACCCGCAAAACAATTCAAAGCCGTAAACAATTCAATTTCTAAGGTGATACGGGTAATGGTCGCTAGACCGGAGGATTCTGTTTAGTGAAGACTGGGACGAGGTCGAACGCGGAGCGAACACAAAAATACGGAGGGTCAAAGTACAAAATGACATACATACGTCCAAACATAATTATATATAAATAAATAAATAAACAAACATCCCCGATTTTCGATTGTGTTACCCCTGTAAGTGTCTCGCTCGCTACGCTCGCTCGCCAATAAGTTTAGCAAAAATACTGAAGTGTTGTAGTGCGTAGGGCGAAGACGGCTTGTGCTACAGCTTCTAAATTAGGAGGACGGCATCCCAAGGCCCCGTGCAGCCTACTGGTAGAATAAATTAGAAAACTTTAGATGCCGCGTTTAGGTCGATTTTCCCAAAACCGGTCACATATAAAGAAAAAACTAATAGGATATTTGATTATGTCTAGATTTTATGTTTATCTGTAGCTTTGTGAAGCATTTGCTATAATTGTAATTCCTGCAAGTAAATAAAATTCAGGTTTTCAAATAATATGTGAACTAGAGCACCGAGCTAGTTACCTAGTATGATAAAGAAAATAATAACAAAGGAAAGTGTAGAAACAAAAAAAAAAGAGAAGTGGCATGAAGAGCGGCAGGGAAGAGGGACAAAAGAAAGAGGAAAATAAAGAAAAATAAGGCAAGAAGACAAAAGGAAAAAGAAAAAAAAACGGGATGAAAAAAAGATGAAAATAAAAGAAGCGTCGACTAGAATCGAACCAGAGACTTCTAGGTTAGGTATTGCTCACTCAACAACTACTCAACGCAACACCTCACGCTGAATGCATGTAATTGTTAGCTATTTAAAAGTGATTTGCAATCTGCAAGCTGGCTCATGTGACAAGCAAGTTTTTTAGGGGGCGGTTCCCGCTGTAAGCCTATGATCGCACGGCTCTGGAAAGACTCGCTTTTTTCTGGAAAATGAAGTCTGGCTGGTTCCTACCTTCCAGAAGTGCCTGTTGACAGAGTGACAGAATGAAGGAATGACACTAGGACTACTGTAACCCTCTTGCGCATGCGCGCTGAGGGTTAATGACACACAGAATCTATTTATCATTACTTATCAAATGCATGGTCTAAATTGTAGGGTGATTTCAAATAGAAAATCACTTCCAAAACCTTGTTGAATCCATTAATGTTTATACTTGGTAAACCACTATTCAATTGAGATAAAATAGACCGTTTGCCAGTGTTAACAAGTGATTCCTGTAGTACAGACCACATGCCAGTACAAGTCTTCAAGGAATTGGCAGAAGTTATTTCCCCCCTTATAAGGGACAATGTGGTAGCTCCAATTATGTACCACTTCCTGTAAGAATTACATCACAGATATAATATTTCCTTTTCAGTTTCCTGCCAAGAAAAGTCTTATAAACTGCTGTCCTTAGCATAGTTAGAGTTCATTATTTGAATATTCAAGTCTTTCAAAATGGATAACTATGAGAACTATTCCGATGGTGACTACAATGACTCTTTAGACAATCCAGATTATGCTGATTGGACATTTGATACAAAACTGAACGCTCCTGGGATAGCCTTCATTGTACTCCTCCACCTCCTGCTGGCTCTTCCTGCTAACCTGTTTGTGGTCATATACTCTCTTAGTCATTGTCGAGACTTCAAGAAAGGAGCCACCATCCTCCTCTTCTGCCTGGCTGTTAGTAACCTCATCATGGCTCTGCTCTACATGCCTTTTGTCGTTGTAGCTACTTCTGCAGACGAGTGGATATTTGGAAACACAGACCACATAAGACAAGTCCTCTGCCACATGCACGGTTTTGTGTACGAGCTTTCAATTACAGTGACCAATCACGTGTTAGTGGTAATGTCCATTGAACGTTTCTTTTATATTGTGAAAGTTCATCTACACTCAAAGATAATGTCTTGGAAAGTCATTACAGTTATTGTGATTGTAGTTTGGGTAAGCAATGAGGCATGAAGCGATTGTTATTGGATGTGTTAGTCATGTGTTAAAGGCGCATTTTCACTATAATCAGTAATTAATTATACAACCTAGATGGTTTGAAGTTTGATAGTTGACACTGAACCTGAAGCAAATAAGAATTGGTTGACAATAATTTGACAATATTTTATACTGTTTCTATCATTTTTATATTGATATAAAATTTATAAATGTTTTAGATCCAGTTGATTATATTTATATAATATATTAATTATTGTTTTTCTTTAGGTGCTATCAATTCTTTGGTGTCTTTTCCCCAACTATGGTCTGGGTATGTATAACTGGTCATATACAACTGGAGGTTGCCTGTCCTTCTTCCTCCATGACAGTCGTGCTCTTACTATTGTCTTTATGGTGTATTCTGTGTTTCTGCTAATTATCATTCTAGTTGCTACTCTGTGGACGTTCTTGTTCACTCGTGGCTTCCTCAAGAAAGTATTGAATAGGAATGCAGATACCCAGTTCTCTGATCAAGAACAAAGCGATTACAATCGTAGAGTCCGGAGCTTGTTGGGTATATTTGGAGCTTTGCTCGTTGTAAATGTATTTTCATGGATATCTTACGTATTTCCTCCAGCATTTTACGCTCTAATTGGAAATGAAAATGTGTCTATAGTTCCTGTAGAAGTTGATGCTGTATTATTCATTTTTTCTCTTACCAACACAGTGGCCAATCCTGTCATTCAAATATATTTCAGAATGGAAATGCGGAATATTTTGGTGAAAATGTTTTGTTGTTGGAGAAATATGAAGGCACGCACAGTCACTCATGGAAGCGAAAGCAAGCAAAACGGTAGCATGGAACTGAAGAGCCAATTAGGAATAGCAACAGCCTGCAGCGTCACTAGTCAGTCATACAATCCTGTCACTGATGAACCAATAGATCTAGCTTATAAACTGAAAAGTTAGTAATTTGTTGTTTAAAAATAAATCTATTTTCTCTTATTGTGTTTATTGGAAGTATTTTTTACTATGTCTGTTTTTTTTGTGACTGCTTGTAACAAATTCAATTACACTAATGAAGTTGAAAGAAGATTGTTAGCCTTAAGTTATAATAAATGGAGATTTAGAAAATCACTTTGTTAGAAAAATTAATACATTTGATTGTTGATTTATTTTAGCAATGGTAAATAAACTGTATCATATAGTTTCAAGTTGTCAAGGACATTGTTATAACTTCTTACTAACCAACACCACTATATTCCTGAGTACTAGTACTTTCATAAATTGAGTGTCTTTTGTTTAACTAAAAAAAAAAAAATTGGTGGCACTTTATTAACTATCATTTCCTTAGAGTAGCTACATTATTAATGCCATCTCTTTGAGCAAGAAATGAACATTTCCACTGCCAGTATCTAGTGTAATGTGTTTTAATCTATTAATTCTCAATTACTTCAAAAAGTGCCAGCACGCCACAGTGTGTCAAGGGGAAAAAATAACCTAGCGAGCTGAGTTCAGGCAGATTTATCACTTCAAAGTGCAGGAGTAAGAATACACAGCTTTTGAACTTCTAGAAAGTTACCATTATATTGGGCCAATGTTTTTTCTACATATCTTTATAGATATTAAAAAAAATGAGGTTAATATAGTTTTTCACCGGTAAGTAATGGTGAAATATTTGCTAGTTGAACTGACAATTAGTCACACTGGTAGATCTAATACCTCAATAGTTCTACTAGTTCTTAGTCTGAAGACAGTCTAGACTTTTTACATATAGAAAGCCATATATTATATTTTTATATCATTGCTTTTATATTTAGAATTTATATGAGCTTGAATAAATACGGGCAGATTATTGGGTAGCTCTGTGTTTAGTATTTGTACTATTCTCATTGCACAGCATACAGTGCCCACTTCTCGCTCGTGTTCTGGTAGAATAATGCTTTGTCCAATTAGTGATACCCACTTTGCACCACAAGTTAGCTGCTACAAACAGATGTTTTTAGGTTGTATCTGAGTAGATAAAGTAGTTCAAATTATGGTGATAAGAAGGGAATGACCAATGTAAACCAATGAATAGTAGGCAATACTTAAAGCAGAGTATGGATATCATATTCATAGATACTTGTCATTCTTGATCGAACACGCCAAATTGAAAAAATCTACAGAAACATTTCAATTTTGCTAGACATTCATCAGTACCATACTATACTTTAGATGGGATGGGATACATTGTATCACAGGCCTTTATTCAATGTATTGTGGAAAGTATGAAGTGGGTGAATGTATCAGTGTGAGCTCAATTTTATATTAAAAAGTTTTTTTTTTTTTAATCTTACAGACTTAATCATTCTTAAACATATAGTGGCCAACCAATCCAATTATTTTCTGGGCAGCATTCATGCATGCTCTAAGCTGCACAATTCCACTATTATTCTGAATTAGCTACTATAATGTACTATAATTTGCATATTAAAACTTTCCTTCTTTTTCTTCCTCAGTGATTTGATAAAGTAACCTCTTTATGATATTATAAATATAATTATGGTTTCAATTCCATAGAATCTCAGGCATATAACTAGGATTTAGAAAGGGAAATCACTGTCAACTAATTAATGAAAAACACCCTCTTAATAGCAACATCTCTCTTGTAATAATGAAGTTGTAACTGATAACGAATAGTATTGTGTTGATAGTGAATATCAAAACAAGCTTGCTTGTCTTGTTTGAGTGGATACTACTGTATAATGTTTTACATATGTCATCAATGTTCAAGCTAACTTAAAAAAATTGCACGGCTGCAGCTTCAAAGCCTTTCTTCAGTTTTTGTTGACCTAATGTATGTACTTAAACGTGGAGCCTGAGCTTTTACAGAAACGTGCGCTCAAGCTTTCACAGAAACGTGCGCTCAAGCTTAGTAAAGTGTTTCGCACTCTACAAATTGAATATATCTGTAATCATGCTCAGCCATCAAATACAATCATATTATGCGGATAAAACTATAGATAACTCATAAAAATGCTAGTTATAAAACAATGAATATTGGTCTGTCAGAGAAGCAAAATATTCCTGCTTTTCAGCTACCAACACAATACATTTAAGGATTTGGGGTGTGAGGTAGGGGGTGTTACTGGTAACCTCTGAAACTCCCTGGCTACTGGCCAGAATCCTACTCTTGATTGATATAAGCGGCACAATCCACCTCAGTATTGTCTTCTTTTTTTTTAATTAGCAGACTATGGAAGTGGGCCTATTTAATTTTGGCACCCTGACAGGAAGTAAACTAATAATTAATAAATAAAATAATAAAAAATCTTGGTTGTCGCCTGGAATCGAACCCAGGGCGATGCCACCAGTGCTCTGACCACCACCACTGAACTACGGCAACCCTCAACTTACAAGACATTCATATTTGTCCTTTATACTATCGAGTAGTACCGCTATATAACCACATTTGTGGATTGAAAAGGCTTTATCACCACATACCTAGACCATAGCTAATTCAGGAAGCTTGCGAAGTGAGCGGAGCTGACTCTCTAACGAGTCCGCGATATAGCTATATATGTGACCGTCTACAGGAAAATCGGGCACAACGCGGCCCCGACGAAAAATATTTTTTTTGCACTTACAGACTCCTTGGCAAGCAGATATTAAGCTCTCCAAGTTTTATCGCCGTAGCCTTAGCCATTCCCGCTATATATCACCTAACCGTTCCCTTCATTAGGCTTATTTAATACAATTTTAAGAACTAAATCGATCTTTTTGCGACGTTTACGCTGCCGCGTTGTGCCCGATTTTCCCGTAGACGGTCACATATAATTTTGTTCTTGTTAGGTCTAGAAATTGTTTTTGTTCTTGCGTGGGTGTACGTGTGCACATTTTCTCCTACGCGTTTGGGCGGGTCGGGTAACCTTCTTAGCAACATTTTGTTTTGTTTACCCGCCGTAAGAAGTAGCGATGCCCAGTGAAACAAATTCTGCGAAAGAGAGACAAAACGTTAGAAACGCTCGGTCAAGAGCTTTGAGGACGTTAGAAACTCCAAAAGAAAAATTAGTAAGGAGAGAGATAAGAAATGAAAAAGACAGGGCAAGGAGGAGGAGAGCTAAAACGAAACAGAAACAGGTAGCAAAGTAAAGAATCTTTCTTTTGAAAAGCCATTAAATGTTCCTAATTTATTTATTAGACTGTTCCTGAGGATTACGGTACCAGGAGCCTTCATCATAGAAAAAAGCTACCACTATTGTTTTCTCACTTTGACAGTATTTTGTAGCCACAAAGCATGCATGGAATAGCTGCAATTACAGGGAACATGCATCGCTCGCTTCACTATTTTGTGCTATTAGAGCGCATCACTAGTTTAGACAAAGGCCTCGAGCTCAACTCTACGTGGACTCCGTTCCTGCGAGAACTCAAGCGTCAATTGACCCACGGCTACGTGCATTTTTATAGTTGACTATTTTGTTTATTTTATTTTATTTTAAACGGTCATACCCCTCACCCTTACAACTGAAGAAGGCTTACGAGCCGAAACGTTTTGTGAATATTATATAAATTTTAATGCTACTAGTTAAAGCTAAAAATATTTTTTGAATTACTAGAAATATAGTAGCAATTAAAATCTACCACATTATTATTATTGTCATTTTCTTTGTTAATTGTAATCGCCACAATGCCGTGGAGTTAATCAATCTATTTTGTTTGTTTGAGTGCTTATTCTTTTTACCAAGATGCCATCTACCTAGCGCCGTAGCTATCAGCCTAGTAATCAAAACATTGGCTGCACGCTTATAGCACGTGACATTCAGTGAACGTGCATGAGTGTTACCTTGGGTGTTACCTTCAGCGTCTGGCATAAGATTCCGAAGATTCTTCCACGTTCCCGGCGCAATGTCTTCGTCCAAAAAGTGCAGACAGTTCGTGGCGGAGCCTATCAAGGACAAAGGGGTGGAGGAGCTTCCAGGAGTCGGGGCTGTGGCAGCTAAAAGGCTAAAGAATTATCACTACCCAAAAGTAGAGAAAGTGCTTGGAATATTTTTGATGATGGAAAGAAATGAAGTCAGATTTTGTAGATGGCTGATGAGTGAGGGTGGTTTAAATTCTAGAGACCAGAAAATATGTTACAATGCCTTGAATGAATATTGTGACAACCACCTTTAAACTACTAACATATATATAAAGAAGAAACCTTTCAATTTCTCCTATGATTTGAACATTAATACTTCATACATATCAACAATACAATGATATAAATATGATTATGAAAAATTGACTTAGCTCAAATAGCTAATAATTTAAGACTAATAGAAAATGAGTAACTCACTTTATTAGTATGTACTTAATATAGCTAACTATATTCTTAAAAATGTAGTACTGCTACTAATAGTTGGCAATATAATTCAAGAAAGCTGCAGCATAAGGTATTGCTCATCCATCTTCACTATATTTTGATTAAATTTACAAAACTTTCCCTCTCCTGCTCTCCTTTTTCCTAATCTATCTCAGCTTCTTCTCCCCCTCTTCACTATCTTCAGCTGTTATAGAGTCTGTTCTTCTTTTTCTATCTCTCCTGCTTCTGATTCTCTCAAGCATGATTGTGGAGGACTTAATATGCCTTCCAGTTCGACATTTTGCTGTTCCTTTTTAAAACTTGAGCCACCTTTCCTCGACCATTCCACCCCCTTTTTATCAACCTGTTCAGCTAATAAAGATGCTTTACCAACTGTTTAAGTTTATGCATTATTCGTGCATACACACCATCATCGTCGTTTGACAATCATATTATTAAAATAATAATAATAAATAATATCGAAAATAATAATAAATCGGAATCATAATCACAATCATAATCATAATAAAATAATAATAATGGTAATAATAATAATAACTAATTATAATAACTAGTAATAAGTAATAAATAGTAATAATAAATAATACTAACAAAAATAACCAGCAACAACAACAACGACAATACTAATAACAATAATAATAATAATAATAATAATAATAATAATAATAATAATAATAATAATAATAATAATAATAACAATAACAACAATATGAAAAGCCTATGGATGGGTTAGCACAACCCAGAAAGACTGCAGTGTTCTCTCACTGCACTGCAACTTGTGACATCTCTAGAACAGCTTATGAGTCTTGTAGAGGCAGTAAGGTAGTCTCACTTTACCAATAGCTACCCTGAAAAGAGTCTGGCTACACGAGACTAGCAGTAAAGTACATACCTCGAAGCCCAGCTTTTGCAGACTAGGTGTGTTTGTTGCTTGTGTATTTCTTTTGTCTCTCCTTTTTGTCATTTTGTAATGCCTTGTAGAATAAAAAATTACTTTTAAACTTATTAGTATAATTGAAAGTTTTAGTCACAAAATTGCAGTAGTACAGACAACAAAATTTAAAATTACTAAAAAAACGGTCAAAAAAATAATATCAGTCAAAAAAATGTCATCAACAAATATAATGACATTTCAAAATGCAGCCAACAAACTTATTAAAATTCAATAACAAAGTACCCCAAAAAATGAAAATTATCCTTTTAAGATGACAAATTTCTAATTCTATAGCTTATAATAACGATCAATTTTTCCGTTTGAATTCTTTACTCCGCTGACAGAATCAGAAGATAGACAAGTGATGCTGCAGGCTGTTGCTATATCCGCTTGATCCTTAAGCTCCGTGCAGCCGCTTTGCTTGCTTACGCTTCTGTGTGCGACCGTAAGGACTTTCTTATTTCTCCAATAACAACACATTTTCACTAAAATATGCCGCATTTCCCTTCTGAAATATATTTGAATGACAGGATTAGCCACTGTGTTGGTAAGAGAAAAAATGAACAAAACAACATCAACTTCTACAGGAACTATTGATGCATTTTCATCTCCAATTAGAGCATAAAATACTGGAGGAAATACGTAAGAAATCCATGAAAATATGTTTACAATGAGCAAAGCTCCAAATATACCAACCAAGCTCCGGACTCTGCGATTGTAATCGCTTTGTTCTTGATCAGAGAACTGGGTATCTGTGTTCCTATTCAACTCTTGAGGAAGCCACGAGTGAACAAGAACGTCCACAGAGTAGTGACTAGAATCATAATGAGCAGAAACACAGAATACACCATAAAGACAATAGTAAGAGCACGGCTGTCATGGAGGACGAAAGACAGGCAACCTCCAGTTGTATATGACCAGTCATAGTCACCCAGACCAAAGATAGGAAAAAGACCCCAAAGAATTGATAGCACCTAAAGAGTTTCAAGAATAATACATACATATCAACTTGATAAGTCATGACATTTTAGTCAATCTAAACTAAAGAAATGATGTACTAATTATGATAAATAAATTATTACAAACTAGGTCCTATTTGCGTTGGTTTTCACTGTCATTTTCAATGGCAATAGCCTGGCCATTAAGAGATGCTAAATCAAATTTAGAACAACAAAAAAGTATAACCTATAGCATACTTAGATTTAGTTGAAGCCATATGATTCATGAATTCTCTCATACCCTTCATTGCCTCATTATACTTACCAACACTGCAGCCATGATAACTGTAATGACTTTCCAAGACATTATTTTTGAGTGTAGATGAACTTTCACAATATAAAAAAAACGTTCAATGGACATTACCACTAACACGTGATTGGTCACTGTAATTGAAAGTTCAAAAACGAATCCATGTATGTCGCAGAGGACTTGTCTTATGTGGTCTGTGTTTCCAAATATCCACTCGTCTGCAGAAGTAGCTACAACTACAAAAGGCATGTAGAGCAGAGCCATGATGAGGTTACTAACAGCCAGGCAGAACAGGAGGATGGTGGCTCCTTTCTTGAAGTCTCGACAATGACTGAGAGAGTATATGACCACAAAGAGGTTAGCAGGAAGAGCCAGCAGGAGGAGGAGGAGAACAATGAAGGCTATTCCTGGAGCTTTCAATTTTGCATCAAGGGACCACATTGATATGGGAGTCATTTGTAAAAATTTCAAAATATGAGTCATTGTACCCAACAGAATAGTCATCCATTTTGAAAGATGTAAACCGAACTCTATGACAGATTTTGAGCCATAAATACAGTATTTGAAGACTCCTTTTGCAGGAAAATGAAAATCAAGGACTATCAATTAACTCCTCTCAGGAAGTGACACACAAAGTTTGTCAAACAGCAGAAATAGTAAACATACTGAGCATTATCACCAATTTGGTGATTTTATCAGGAACAGAATTTAGCCTTTTGTTTACAATAAATGTCCCATGTGGCTAATTATTTAGCTACTATTATTATTTTATGGATTAGCAAATACCCCGCCACACTATGACACTAACCTTTGCAAATCAGGACTGCAATAGTATAAGGTATTATTAGCCATTATTATTTGTTATATCAGTCTGTATGTTTTTTCTCACTAACTTTTCTTAACCAGGTGCATGCATACACCATCATCGTGGTCATTTACAGTTTTCATTATGATAGATGTTTGAGGAGCAGCTGTCCATAGTTACAAATTAACACATCAATAAAATAAACAAAAAAAATTGGCAATGTAAAAATATAAGGTATTAAAATGAACAAACTGTACCAAACAAAAGATTATTTGTTTCAGATTCAACTTGGTCTAAAAGGGCAGAGCTTCGGAAAGCTTAGGATATAGCAGGAGTAAGCCCTTGACTTCTAACTATACGAAATGTTTTGACACTTTGTATGATTTATTAAACTATTTACTTCAACTGGAAGAGGGAGGGGGAGGGGGGGGAGGGGGGGCTGGTAAACTAGCATTGACTTTTTTAACTTTAGCTATAATTATAATAGATATATACCAAAGTCTTTATTGAGACACATTTGTGAGGGGCTTGCTTCAACCACAACTTAACCTTTTTCTTTTATTGATATGGTAATATTAAAATTACGGATGGCCACACCCCACATGAGTTTTCAAGGTCAAATGGCTTCTGTGCAAGCTGCCAGAGTGAAAACTTAGGATGCATTGGCTCATCCAAATGTCCCTTCTCTAGCTGTCATGATGAGATGGCAAGGTTCACTGAAGCCAATCTAAACAAGAAATGACTGCACTCTTATCCTTTTTCTGTGCATGGCTTGTGTGATATCTCAAAACTTTAGCAATGAAAATGATTGCTCATAAATATTGTAAACACATTAACTACACATTTCTTCCAAGAGTGATCCATAATAATGGCATGTATTTTTAGCTACAATTTAGTCCATATCTTCTACTATGAATTGTATTGACTACTTCTACTATACCTTTATTAGCCCTCAACGCACATGTGTGTGAGGGTTAGACCACTGCAGGGAAATTTCCTGTTTCTCATCCCCCTCCCTCATACAATTGCACTACAACCCCCATTTAAAAACATAATACAAATGTATATTAATATTTTCAAAATGAGTTTTTCTTTTTGGACTTGAAAAAAAAACACAGACTTATTGGTGTGTTGGAAAAGAGTGAAATAATACAAAAGTATGCTTTCTTGACAAAAGAAACATTTTCCAAAGAAGGGTCCTCCTGTTTCCTTGCAGAACTGACACAGGACTCACATTAGCATAGACTCGCTACACATGAGACTAGAACCAATAATGTTTTCTCGGCCGCGTTTTGTAATTTTCCTGGATGAAACAGGAAATTTCCTTGGATGAGAAACAGGAAATTTCCCTGCTGTGGCCTTATAGTAGCCTCATGGTCATTCGTTCATTCATTCACTGTGTCAACAGTGGGCGGACTTTTATATACTGAGAGAAGAAAACTCAGACTCAGACTATAGGGACGGTTTAAATGACCCTTTAATTTTTGTCGGCTTAGGTTTTGAAGGGGAAAAAATAGAGAATGGCAGACATTTTGAATAGTGAGCACTGCTCGGGCCGTGCCAAAAATGATCGTTTACTTGCCATTCGGAAACAAGCGTGCATGCTCACGTGAGCGAACACTTTCGTCAGTGCTGTAAGACTAAAGCTGTTTGCACAACTAGGTCATAGCTAGCATAATTTCACAGCTAACTAGATAATGTAGTAAGTTATTCATGAATAGGAAAGAAAAAAAAGATTGTTAATATTGGCTGAACATTAGAACTTATTATTCAACAATAGGACTTGTATTTAACAAACTAACTGGCAGCTGAGGGTTTATACTTTCAGTGCTTTAGTTTGCTCATGGTCATTGTATTGTTGAAATGAAATTACTGTTCAAATCACTAGGAGTGAAAATGTTTTTATTATTGTAATTAAAGGTGGTGATCATAGTTTGTTGTTTTTCAAGGTATCATAACATTTTTTTTTATTAATGCCACTCCCACTCATTAGTCATCAACAAAATGTGATTCCATTCCTTTCATTGTCTGAAACATTCCTATGAATACCATCCTCATAACCAGGATTCCTGGAAGCTCCTTCACAAGTTTGTCCCTGATGGGCTCTGTCAAGAGCTGCCTTCACTTGTTGGATGAAGTCATTGCGAAAAAAAAAAATGTGAAAGAATCTGATATTAGATGTCCTCATTCCCTGACAACACTGATGTCTTGGCTAGCTCATCCTGAGTTGTAAGAGAGGACAGAACTAAATCTATTACACTAATTACACTATTCACATCCTTAATTGTATAGATTGAATTTCTTGTTCCCTCAACTCTTAATTCCTAATTGTATTGATCAAGTTTCCTTTCCCTTGCTCTCTACCTATCCTCATCATGCCCATGCTTATAACTTATTGGTTTTGTCCTTTCTTTCAGTTTTTGATCTTGAGTTTTGTTTTGCATTTAGTTTTGTTCTATCTCTCTGCTAGTGGACAGTCATTAGTCATTTTAATTAAACTTATTTATTGTAGTGGGATCCTTTGTTTGTAGCGGCTCTGGCGTATTGTTGGTTGAGTTGGGTTTTGCTTAGCTAGCATAGTCAGTAGGCTAATAGTCATCTATAGCTGGCCCCCGCTTTCTCTGTGTTCGTCAGTCCATTGCTATTTGTGGGCTATACAACTATATTCTCAGTGCCGCCCACTGCAGGTTCTGAGTAGGCATTGACAATTTTTTCTTTAATTTCTTCCTAATTTTGCTATTCTTTTTTGCTAAATGGAATTACTTATGCTGCTCTTATAATTATTCATTTTGTTCCTATTTTACTTTTCAAGAACATTTTTTAGTATTCATAATAATATATAATTGCTGCTGAGCAAGTCATCATAAGTTGGTATATTTCAGCCAATCATTATAAATATGACAGAGGAAAATACTTTATTAGATAAACAGGGAAAGTCTATCCCATAAGACTACTAGTGGTGTGCTTGAGCACAAATGGCGAGCGAGCCTTAAACTACACTATTGTTATTCAAACTACTAAAATAAAGTTGAGTTGTTGAATTATGCATAATAAGGTGAAGGGGATTCAATGCCATAGTAACCACTCCCCTCAACTGTTTGAATTGAAAAAGAAGCAACAAAATCAAGTCACGTTATTTAAAATTTTCTTTGTGATTTTCTTAATAGTAGTTGTAACGCACAATACAACTGAACATACCTATACGCAAGACTTACCTCCGTGGTTCGTCTAGTGGACAATGAATTGTCAAGTAAATGCTGTTAAGTAGTGCTTATAACTGTGACCAATAGTGTGTTAACTTACCACCGCCACTAACTCGAATAGAAATGGAGCTCCCAGCACCCGCAAAACAATTCAAAACGGTAAACAATTCAATTTCTAAGGTGATACGGGTAATGGTCGCTACACCAGAGGATTCTAGTTAGTGAAGTTTGGGACGGGGTCGAACGCGGAGCGAACACAAAAATACGGAGGGTCAAAGTACAAAATGACATACATACGTCCAAACATATATCTAAATAAATAAACAAACATCCCCGATTTTTTCATTTTTACCCCTGTAAGTGTCTCGCTCGCTACGCTCGCTCGCCAATTAATGTTGTTTTCATCTAATTCCAGTTATAAATCAGGACCATCCACTTTAATTATTTCTGCACATGAAACACCTTCCATATCCTTGCTGTCAACTCCACCCCTAGTTACAATACCATATGGGGTAGCATAGCTAAAGAATCACTCACTTGTGATAAAAGTATGAAATTTGATACACATGAGTTATAGCTAGTATAAACTGGGTACTATTGGGGCAACTCTGATTTGACCTTGGATGACATTGTTATGGCACACAACAAAACTTTACAGATGATGGGCTATCGTCAGATTCCATCACAGTTCATGGTTGCCCCTTCCCCGCAGGTAAATTTATGTTTCGCCAATGTATAACTAATTACCTAATATAATGCTTGAGCATAAGATGTGTTGAAATCAGAGACCTTTTATATACTTGCTGTGTGTAATCACTTAGAATACTACACTAATTTTGAGTTTATTGGTGAATTGGGTGGAGAAATGGGCAATCTAATAGAGTGACATTACTGGAACACATCATTGAAATTCTAAGAAATGGTTCATAATGCAGTGAGTGTTAACTTGAATTACTTGCTTCAAAGACCAATAATAGGTGCCATATTTATATTGATTACTTGCAATTGAAAGCATGATCACTTTGTTGATGTCCTTTGAAGTCATTACCAATATGTTTATTTACTTCCTACATTAAAACAAAGGTTTAGATGAAATAGTCAATATACAACAGATGCCATAATAGGTTTCCTTTAATGCTTCACACAATAAATGCTGCAAAGTTCAGTGATGAATATGCTAAATGTTACTTAAAACGCCTAAAAAAGAGAAGTAATAAAAGAGTTAAATTTGCAAGATTTAAATGGAAGAATATGAGGAACTGGAGCTCAGGTCTGTGGTTGCCATCAATTCCACACTATTAAACATCACAAAATGGAAATTGTCAGACGATATCAATGGCCACATCTTAGCCTTCTTTTTCTTGATAGAACTCATTCTTGCTGTCATTTTCAACTTCTACATCATTATGCATTCCATATTCTTCAGAAAGAGAAATTTTACACGAAGTTCTACTATTCTTCTGTTCAATCTTGCGCTAAGTGATCTCATCATGATGTTGTTCTACGTACCTTTTTCTGTTGTAGCATCTAGTTTTGGAGAATGGATATTTGGCAGAACAGATTATGTGCGGAACATTTTCTGTCAAATTCATGGGTTTATATTCTTCCAGTCGTGTACAGTTTCTACTTATACTTTGGCAGCAATTTCAATTGATAGATTTTTTTTACATCGTTAAAGGAGAGGTTTACCACAAGTGGATGTCTGTCAAAGTTGCTGACTGTATGGTAGCAATAATTTGGGTAAATTGTAGTTTATTTTGTTGTTTGTTGTTGCTTGTTTTTTTTTTGTTAGCAACAGCTAGATCTCTTAGCACAGAATTGGAGTGTGTTATGCCGAGTCTTAAAAGACATTATTTCTTGATAAAACCACAATATTAGCATTTTAATATAATTAGATATGTGTCAATCATGTTTCCAGAATCAAGTATCTCCTATACATGCAATACACTATCATACCAAAATCAGTTTCTTCTATTGTATTTCTTATTGTTTATATGCAGATATATGCTGCTTTTGTCAGTTCAATCCCAAGTTACGGTTCAAAGTTCAAAGGTCATGTATGGTCTTTTTGAGTGGGAGGCTGTATGCTCATCCCGACTACTGTGGAAAACACTGTATTATTGAGTATAGTTCCAGTTCCACCTCTCACCATTATTATCATCACTTCCATTTGGACATTTCTGTTCACCAGGAATTTCTTGAAAAAAAATTTAAAGCGTCATTGAAAATCCCTCACTATAGAGAATATGGACATCCAGAAGAGCATATACAACTCAAGAATGAAGAGTTTGATGGGCATATTTGGGATGCTCCTTCTAGTTCATTTCATTTCGTGGTCACTTTACTTTGTGACCATCATTTATTCATTTGCATTGAGCTGGGAACAAATGCCATCCCAGCTTGTGGCTAGTAGTTTTGTTTTGTTTCTCTTCAACAACATTTCAAATCCTATTATCCAAATTTTATTCAGAAGTGATTTACGGAAGACATTATGGGCAATGTTTCATTGGTGTTGTCGAAAGCCACAACTAAGTTGGCGGCAAAAGATTGCTACTAACTCAGAGCAGCCACTTTCTAGTATGGCTGAATGCAATCCTCCTATTATTTTGGAAAAGGTGAAGGAAACTGAATCTAGTACAACCATTCCTTGTTCAAATAGTGTTATGTGTGTATAACTAGTTAGAAATTGAAGCCTTTAAAACAGTATTACATTTTACTGCTAAATGTTTTTTTTGAAATTATAGATTGTATCTATGATTTTGATATTAAACTCTTACTCAGAGTTTATGTTGCCATAATTCAGTTATCGTACCTGGAGTAAAGTTGGTTGTTCTTTTAGCTTCCATATCAACAACATGTACAGCAACAACAACAGTTGTCATAATGATATTGTATCATAATAATCAAAGTTAAGTCAATTAGTTTGATGGCTCCTATGAAAAAAGGGTTTACATAAAAAATACTACTTTTTTCTTTCAGTGTGGCTATTTTATAACCTAATTATATTTATATAAAGTTTTGTGATATGCTAGTCGAGCAATGAGACATGCAGAAAGATGTATGTTCATGCATTGTAGTATCCCAGTAGCTGGTATGAAATCTTTAAAATTTGATACAGTATAACATGCATGAAGTGCTACATTGCTATTTAACAACAGAATTATGAATTGACACTTGTGTTTAACACATTAATAACTAAATGGGATAATACAGTATATACATATAGACTATAGCTATTTTAATAAGTGATTATCCAGTGTAGCGTAAATGTTAAAATTGTGTGAATTAGGAAAAAATATTGTTGAGTTTCAATGAATATTTTCTGTTAATATATACAAAATATTATAAAATATTACACTATGTTAAAAGAAATGTGATTTCTCAGAAGATGCTCTTACTTTGGCAAAATAGTTCGAAAATTTTGTTTAATCACTTGAATGATCCTTCCTCAACCAAAGGAGTCTCAAGAAAAGAAAGGGTAGAATGTGAACAAAATCTCAGTTGTATCCAGGGAATCGAACCCATGATCCCTAGCTTGAGCCACCAGCACTCTAGTCACCGAGCTACAACAACTGATCATCATGGTTTAATTTTGTTTGTTTCTTTTCACCTAGATGTCAATTTAACTCTCTTCCTTCAAACCTTAAAGACACTTGTTTCCCTTTTTTTCAATGGCACTAGTCTGAAGGATAAGATGAATCACAGGCAATTCAGGAGAGAGCAGGCCTCCAATCGAATTCTAACACTACCTGGATGGATGCAAGCGGAACACTCTTTCCCATTAACTATTCTTTTGTTCCGGTAATAGTTCCAATGCTTGAGTCCCAAAAATCCACAATCTTTCCCTTCTAACTACCAATTATTCTATACAAGAGCTTAATAGTAGTGTTGGTCGTGAAACTGCATTATTATTCTGCCCGCCATCGACAGAAAGTGGCTGTGTAGAGCATACACTAAGTCTGGTTGATAGTGAGCTTACCAGCAAGATAATAATGGGGCACCTTATCATGCCTCACAACAAACACATGCAGAGTATCCTCCAGCAAAATACACTTCACTGCCAATATGTTATAGTTTTAGACACCATTTCTGCCTTCAAGGAAAGGGCAATGAGTTGGCTCTTGGCAGGCATGGCAGGCCGGTGAAGATACTACAGAAACTTTTGAATAAAGCTACCCTATATTGAGCACATAATAAGAGGACTCACATGAGTTGTAACCCTTGTGCATCTCGACTATATTACAGCCCCACACCTTTCATTAAATATCTTCACTGCAGTAGGTTTTACTAGGGCTGGTAACTCAGCTCATAAAATTGGCTGTAACACTCTGAGTGCTAGTTGAATGGGGCTTCCCCACACCTCCAGCTGATATTTTTGTAGCTGCTTTGATCCGGTTGAAAAGGTTTTTTTTTTTTGTTTTTTTTAGTTTGTTGTTGTTGTTTTTTGTACTGTTTTGTTTTCTGTTTGTTTGTTGTTGTTGTTGTTGTTCTTGGGGGGTTGTTTTAGTTTTTGTAGAGAAAGGTTTCTGTAAAACCTGGAACTGGTAAGTTAGGCTGCACTATTAAGTACTAGGGTTAGATAAGAAAGTGAAGCACCTGAGATATCACGTGTTCACACAGGTCATAAACTTTAACTACATACTGTGAACATACAATAGAATAAATATCTTTAAATAATATTGTGAAGATATCTAGCATAAACTAAAGATATTTCTTCTATGCTAGATGGCTTCACAATAAGTATTATGTTGAGACAGAGTAACCCATGATGTTACAATTATAATCTCACTCTGTATTGTTGCAAGCTCATTATCCTCAAACACAGACATGATTTCCCTCAAATATGCCTAAGTTAATTGCAATCTGCCTAGCATACTGATAACTATATTTTGAAAGTGATCTAGCAAGGCTAGGTATTTCACATTATATATAGTTGTGAAGAGTGGCTGCTGGTATAATGTAAAAACATGAACTACAAATTTCTACTAAAAGAAATGCTCAATGCATTTTTAGCTTAAATCTTTACATAGCTAATTCTACCTGCAAATAAACAGAAAACAATTTGGCAGGATTTTATTAACTACTTCTACTATATATTTATTATATGTACTTGCTCATTATTGATCATTGAGTGTTCAAATAGAATGCACGTTCAAGATCGCTGCAAATTTAATGGCTTCCTTTTGTAATTAAAGGTGGAGATCATAGTATTCTTTCAAGGCATCATAACATTTTATCTGGTTTTTGGAATTTAGACCACTCTCGCTCATCAGCCAACGACAAAATTCACTTTCATTCCTTTCCACCCTCAGAAACATTCCCAGTACTCTATCTGCACTTTTGTGAAATATCATCCTTTTTGCTGCCACTTTCCCGATTCCTGGAAGCACCTTTCCAAGTGTTGATGTCCTTTGTATCCAAAACACTATTTGTTATCAGTTACAACTTCATTATTACAAGAGAGATGTTGCTATTAAGAGGGTGTGGTTTTTCATTAATTAGTTAACAGAGATTTCCCTTTCTAAATCCTAGCTATATGCCTGAGATTCTATGGAATTGAAACCATAATTATTTATAATATTATCATAAAGAGGTTACTGTATCAAATGTTATCAAATCACTGAGGAAGGAAATGAAGGAAGGTTGTGTAAGTACATTACATTAGCTAATTCAGGAATAATAGTAGAATTGTGCAGCTTAGGGCATGCATGAATGCTGCCTAGAAAATAATGGCCACTATATGTTTAATAGTGAAGAACTCTGTAAAGATTTTAAAAAATGTTTCTGTAAAATTTTTTTCAATTTGGCGTGTTCAATCAAGAATGACAATTATCTATGAATATGATATCCATACTCTGCTTTAAGTATTACCTACTATTCATTGGTTTACATTGGTCATTCCCTTCTTATCACCATAATTTGAACTACTTTATCTACTCAGATACAACCTAAAATCATCTGTTTGTAGCAGCTAACTTGTGGTGCAAAGTGGGTATCACTAATTATTGGACAAAGCATTATTCTACCAGAACCCCAGCGAGAAGTGGGCACTGTATGCTGTGCAATGAGAATAGTACAAATACTGAACACAGCGCTACCCAATTATCTGCCAGTATTAATTCAAGCTCATATAAATTCTAAATATAAAAGTTATGATACAAAAATATATTATATGGCTTTCTATATGTAAAAAGTCTAGACTGTCTTCAGACTAAGAACTAGTAGAACTATTGAGGTATTAGATCTACCAGTGTGACTAATTGTCAGTCCTACTAGCAAATATTTCACCATTATACTTACGGGTAAAAAACTATATTAACCTCATTTTTTTAAATATCTATAAAGTTATGTAGAAAAAACATTGGCCCAATATAATGGTAACTTTCTAGAAGTTCAAAAGCTGGGTATTCTTACTCCTACACTTTGAAGTGATAAATCTGCCTGAACTCAGCTCGCTAGGTTATTGTTCCCTCTTGACACACTGTGGCATGCTGGCACTTTTTGAAGTAATTGAGAATTAATAGATTAAAACACATTACACTAGATAGTGGCAGTGGAAATGTTCATTTCGTGCTCAAAGAGATGGCATTAATAATGTAGCTACTCTAAGGAAATGATAGTTAATAAAGTGCCACCAATTTTTTTTTTTATTACAAAAGACGCTCAATTTATGAAAGTACTAGTACTCAGGGATATAGTAAAGTGTTGGTTAGTAAGAAGTTGTAACAATTTCCTTTCTACAAAATAACAACTCAGTAATGTTAACTTGACAACTTGAAACTATATGATACAATTTCTTTATCATTGCTAAAATATATCAACAATCAAATGTGTAAATTTTTCTAACAAAGTGATTTTCTATATCTCCCTATATTATAACTTAAGGCTAACGATCTTCTTTCAACTTCATTAGTGTAATTGAATTTGTTACAAGCAGTCACCAAAAAAACAGACATAGTAAAAAAATACTTTCAATAAACACAATAAGAGAATATAGATTTATTTTTAAACAACAAATTACTAAATTTTCAGTTTATAAGCTAGATCTATTGGTTCATCAGTGACAAGATTGTAAGACTGACTAGTGACGCTGCAGGCTGTTGCTATTCCTAATTGGCTCTTCAGTTCCATGCTACCGTTTTGCTTGCTTTCGCTTCCATGAGTGACTGTGGGTACTTTTTTATTTCTCCAATAACAAAACATTTTCACTAAAATATGCCGCATTTCCCTTCTGAAATTTATTTGAATGACAGGATTGGCCACTGTGTTGGTAAGAGAAAAAATGAATAATACAGCATCAACTTCTACAGGAACTATAGACACATCATCTCCAATTAGAGCGTAAAATACTGGAATAAATACGTAAGAAATCCATGAAAATACATTTACAATGAGCAGAGCTCCAAATATACCAACCAAGCTCCGGACTCTGCGATTGTAATCGCTTTGTTCTTGATCAGAGAACTGGGTATCTGCGTTACTATTCAATACTCTCTTGAGGAAGCCACGAGTGAACAAGAACGTCCACAGAGTAGTGACTAGAATGATAATGAGCAGAAACACAGAATACACCATAAAGACAATAGTAAGAGCACGACTGTCATGGAAGACGAAGGAAAAGCAACCTCCAGTTGTATATGACCAGTCATAGTCACCCAGACCAAAGATAGGAAAAAGACACCAAAGAATTGATAGCACCTAAAGAGTTTCAAGAATGATACATATATATCAACTTGATAAGTCATGACATTTTAGTCAATCTAAACTAAAAAAATGATGTACTAATTGTGATAAATAAATTATTACAAACTAGGTCCTATTTGCGATGGTTTTCACTGTCACTTTCAATGGCAATAACCTGGGAATCATTAAGAGATGCTAAATCAAATTTAGAACAACAAAAAAGTATAACCTATGCATACTTAGATTTGTTGAACCATATGATCATGAATTCTCTCATGCCCTTTATTGCCTCATTACTTACCAACACTGCAGCCATGATAACTGTAATGACTTTCCAAGACATTATCTTTGAGTGTAGATGAACTTTCACTATATAAAAGAAACGTTCAATGGACATTACCACTAACACGTGATTGGTCACTGTAATTGAAAGTTCAAAAACGAATCCATGTATGTCGCAGAGGACTTGTCTTATGTGGTCTGTGTTTCCAAATATCCATTCGTCTGCAGAAGTAGCTACAACGACAAAAGGCATGTAGAGCAGAGCCATGATGAGGTTACTAACAGCCAGGCAGAACAGGAGGATGGTGGCTCCTTTCTTGAAGTCTCGACAATGACTGAGAGAGTATATGACCACAAAGAGGTTAGCAGGAAGAGCCAGCAGGAGGAGGAGGAGAACAATGAAGGCTATTCCTGGAGCTTTCAATTTTGCATCGAGGGACCAATCAAGGCCGACATTGATATGGGAGTCATTTGTAAAAATTTCAAAATACGAGTCATTGTACCCAACAGAATAGTCATCCATTTTGAAAGATGTAAACCGAACTGAAAACTCCTTTTGCAGGAAAATGAAAATCAAGGACTATCATTAACTCTACTCAGGAAGTGACACACAAAGTTTGTCAAACAGCAGAGATAATAAACATACTGAGCATTATCACCAATTCGTTGAATTTATCAGGAACAGAATTTAGCCTTTTGTTTACAATAAATGTCCCATGTGGCTAATTATTTAGCTACTATTATTATTTTATGGATTAGCAAATACCCCGCCACACTATGACACTAACATTTGCAAATTAGGACTGCAGTAGTATATGGTATTATTAGCCATTATTATTTGTTATATCAGTCTGTATGTTTTTTCTCACTAACTTTTCTTAACCACATGCATACACCACCATCATTGCCGTCATTTACAGTTTTCATTATGATAGATGTTTGGAGCAGCTGTCCATAGTTACAAACTAACACATCAATAAAATAAACAAAAAAAATTGGCAATGTAAAAATATAAGGTATTAAAATGGACAACTGTACCAAACAAAAGATTATTTGTTTCAGCTTCAACTTGGTCTAAAAGGGCAGAGCTTCGGAAAGCTTAGATATAGCAGAGTAGCACTGCCACCAAAAATGGCAATAATTAGGTTAGGTTAGTGTCGAGTCACTTTATCTAGTTGTATCTACAAGTAAACTGGACAAAGCGAATAGAAGTGTATTCATGAGAATGAGGATGCAGGCTGATACACAAGTTTAATGTCAAAGTTGGATACACTAAATGAAGCAAAAAAAGTTAAACAAATATGACACAATGAATGATGGCCACACCCCACATGTGTTTTCAAATTGCTTCTGTGCAAGCTGCCAGAGTGAAAATTTAGGATGCATTAGTTCATCCAAATGTCCCTTCTCTAGCTGTCATGATGAGATGACAAGGTTCACTGAAGCCAATCTAAACAAGAGAATGACTGCACTCTTATCCTTTTTCTGTGCATGGCTTGTGTGATATCTCAAAACTTTAGCAATGAAAATGACTGCTCATAATGCAAACACATTAACTACACATTTCTTCCAAGAGTGATCTATAATAATGGCATGTATTTTTAGCTACAATTTAGTCCATATCTTCTACCCAGCAGCTATACAGACAGGAGTTGCCAATTCAAGATATGTAACTAGTATGAATTGTATTGACTACTTCTACTATACCTTTATTAACCCTCAAGCACATGCGTGTGAGGGTTAGACCACTGCAGGGAAATTTCCTGTTTCTCATCCCCCTCCCTCATACAATTGCACTACAACCCCCATTTAAAAACATAATACAAATGTATATTAATATTTTCAAAAGGAGTTTTTCTTTTTGGACTTAAAAAAAAAACGCAGACTTATTGGTGTGTTGGAAAAGAGTGAAATACTAAAATAGATACAAAAGTATGCTTCTTGACAAAAGAAACATTCCTTGCAGAACTGACACAGGACTCACATATGTACTAGCAGACTTGCTAAAGATCAGTTACTGTACTTGTACAGCACATGAGACTAGAAAGAGAAGATTCTGTGACCAATAATGTTTTCTCGCCCACGTTTTGTAATTTTCCTGGATGAAACAGGAAATTTCCCTGGATGAGAAACAGGAAATTTCCCTGATGAGAAACGGAAAATTTCCCTGCTGTGGCCTTATAGTAGCCTCATGGTCATTCGTTCATTCATTCACTGTGTCAACAGTGGGCGGACTTTTATATATTGAGAGAAGAAAACTCAGACTCAGACTAGAGGACGGTTTAAATGTCCCTTTAATTTGCCATCTTTTTGACGGCTTAGGATTTGAAGGAAAAAAAATCGAGAATGGCAGACATTTTGAATAGTGAGCACTGCTCGGGCGTGCCAAAATGATCGTTTACTGGGTAAGACTAAAATTCGGACCGGACCGGACTGCGGACCGGGCTAAATTCGCGAAAATCTCGCGGACCACCAACGCGCATATCCAATACACGTTCTGTGGGGGGGGGGGGGGCGTCCGTCTCTGCTCACTTGCGCATGCAGTCAGCTAATCCAGTAGTCTGGATGCTATACGCTGAGAAAAGCGAGAAGAAATGGGGAAGCCATTGCCACGTATTTGCAGAAATCTCACAACACAAGAAGTATTAAGTTATTTTAATAACTGCAGTACTTATTTGACTTCAGACAGTGTTGCTGTGAGGCCTAAGGGTGGAGAATTGTTTCTGTATTCCTTATGTCAGGGCAATAAAGGTGCAAATAGTACAGCTAAAGCCAATTGATTTATATAATGATTGATTTTTTTCCTGGTAGATTGGAGAAGTGATGGGTATCGGTGGTTCCAAAATGGGACAAAATTAATTCCCAAGAAAAATCCCAGCATAAAAAAGATTTATTTTATTTGTGTTTTACCTACGGGAAGCGATTCTAGATTCAGAAAATTTGCATATTTTCTTGAAGATGATGAAGTTTCAGTTGTATTGGTACATTATTTAGGTAATGAAGAAATTGTAATTGATTTTCCACACGGAAATGCTCTTCATAAGCAGCCTTATTTCCGTACATGCCCTTCAGTGCTAGACTCACTCAGGAAGAGGGCTGAATTCCCAGCAAATGTGTATAAAAATGTAACTTCATCAAGCAATGTTCAAAGCTGCGATTGGACAATGAAGCCACGCAACACTAAGCAAATTTCAAATATGCAACAAAGTGAGCGTCAAAAGTCTAGATTATCTCATGATGCTCTCTACAATCTCCATGAACTGGCATATGACATCAGTCCATTTGTTATTTCAATAAAAAAAATTTCCTGATGTTTTGATTGTATGTGGCCATAGCAGTTTGTCTGAAGAGCTAAATTCATTGCTTCAGGCTGAATCAGAATCTCCTCAACTTCTGTCGTATGATACGACCTTCCAGCTTGGTGATTTTTATTTATCTGCTTTTTATTCAGACATACCATTTTTTCATCTTCACCAGTGATTCCCTGTTTGTTTCTATTACATGAAAGAAAATTTCAATCATGTCACGAAGAACTCATGCGTGAAATTGCTTTACGTGTTCCACGTTTAGTAAATGGACAAGCAGAAGTACCATTGGTTACTGATGAGGAATCTGGCATATATAAGGTAAGCTATTTTAGGTTTATAGAATAAAAGTTCTAAAAATTGATTGAAATGCTAAGATAACATGCATACATAGACAGCAGTTTTCTCAGTTTATACAGCCAGTATACAGTTATTTTGAAACTTCACACATTATGGACTCCTTTCCAAAATCTTCCTCTTAGATTATTGCTCATTTGTCCCCCATCACAGCTTTTTGTGGTAAAATGTTAGTATCTAGTGATTATTTACATATACATACTATTGTGAGATGTGAAGTGATATTGTAACAATCGTGCATATAATACTTCATTATATAAAAAACTATATAACATCTGCTTTTACACCAGGAGTCCTTTCTGAATCCAATCATTGTAGCAATTGACTTGTTTAGTATGTATGTATGTATGTATGTATGTATGTATGTATGTATGTATGTATTATGTATGTATGTATTTATGTATGTATGTATTTATGTATGTATTTATGTATGTATGTATTTATGTGTGTATGGATGAATAATTATTATGTGAGTCAGTATACACTATGGAGAGATATTTCATAAGCATAGTTATTTATTTTCATGAACTGAAGGCGAGTGAAAATGCATTAAGCGTGAGGTTAATATATTGTTTATTGTACACTAGACATTTTTCCAAATCAGTAAAAAAAATTGTGCTTCAAAGACTCGTCGTCTAGACGTAACTTGGCCATACATCTAAAAATATAGTTGTCCAGAAGTACTCTTGGTCATGTTGGAGCATTCAATATTCAGCATTCAATATAGGTACATATTTAATGCTCGCGTGATGCAAGAAATCCAAGAAAAAGATCCTATGTAAAATAAATATATGCGTGTTTTTGCATGTGTGTGTGTGTGCAAGCATGTATATGTATACAAGTATACCTATAACCTATTTATACTTTTATTATTCAATTCTTGATTTGTAAATGTATAAATACAAATACAGATGAGGAGTGAGGATATTGTCAATGGCCTGCAGATAGCCATGCATTCACCTGTTCACACACTCACACACTCACACACACACACACACACAAATAGCTACAATGGTTTTCATGATACATACATACATTAATACATACATACATACATACATACATACATACATACATACACACACACAGATTTACTTGTAATTATAGTTATTTTTATTATAAAAAAAAGAGTTTCAGAAGATAATTATAATCAATAACTATTTCATGTTGGTTAGATTGTTTGCATGTTATTTGTATGAGGGGAAACTGTCGTACACGCTTTAATTAATGAGAAGTCACTTCAGATGCGTCCACCGGCACAAATTATATGAGGGGAAACTGTCGTACACTCTTAATTGATGAGAAGTCACTTCAGATGTGTCCACCAGCACAAATTATATGAGGGGAAACTGTCGTACACTCTTTAATTAATGAGAAGTCACTTCAGATGTGTCCACCAGCACAAATTATATGAGGGGAAACTGTCGTACACTCTTTAATTAATGAGAAGTCACTTCAGATGTGTCCCAGAAATTATATGAGGGGAAACTGTCGTACATGCTTTATTTGATGAGAAGTCACTTCACCAGCACAAATTATATGAGGGGAAACTGTCGTACACTCTTTAATTAATGAGAAGTCACTTCAGATGTGTCCACCGGCACAAATTATATGAGGGGAAACTGTCGTACACGCTTTAATTAATGAGAAGTCACTTCAGATGCGTCCACCGGCACAAATTATATGAGGGGAAACTGTCGTACACGCTTTAATTGATGAGAAGTCACTTCAGATGTGTCCACCGGCACAAATTATATGAGGGGAAACTGTCGTACACGCTTTATTTGATGAGAAGTCTCTTCAGATGCGTCTACCGGCACAAATTATATGAGGGAAACTGCCGTACACTTTTTAAATAATTAGAATTCACAACAAATTTATCTATGTTTTAAAATACAGTAATAATAATAATAATAATAATAATAATAATAATAACAACTGATGATGATAATAATATTTGTTATTATAAATACAATAATAATAACTTATTATTATCTGGAATAGGATAGTCTTAATATCACGATAGCATTGTTGTATGTCAACTATTTTCGTAAGATTAGATACCAAACTTAATAAAGAGTAGTCAGGAAGCATCACTGACGACAAATTACTTCACTCTCTACGAGTAACTATATTTTTCTTACCTTTGTTACGTAAATAACCATCTTTCTCTCCAACTCATTAAATGGCACTACAACGGACTACACGAAGTCCGGGCATGCGCGTTGGCGGTCCGGAAACAAGCGCGCATGCTCACGTGAGCGAACACTTTTGTCGCTCCTAGTTCGGCTGATCTTTCCTGGATAACTTGCATTAGGAAGGAAGTGTTGTTGCTGTATCATCTGTAAGTATGCCAGCTTATGAAAGATGTTTCGTGTACCTTGCATGTCCGGAAAGTCCTGACATTCCTGTGGTTGGGCACATTGACAAGTTGTTGATAAGCCATTAGTAATTTCCTCACTTGGTAAGACTAAAGCTGTTTGCACAACTAGGTCGTAGCTAGCATAATTTCACAGTTAACCAGATAATGTAGTAAGTTATTCATGAATAGGAAGAAAAAAAGAAAAGATTATTGATATAGGCTGAACATTAGAACTTATTATTCAACAATAAGGACTTGTTTTTAACAAACTAACTGGCAGCTGAGGGTTTATACTTTCAGTGCTTTAGTTTGCTCATGGTCATTGTATTGTTGAAATGAAATAACTGTTCAAATCACTAGGAGTGAAAATGTTTTTATTATTGTAATTAAAGGTGGTGATCATAGTTTATTGTTTTTCAAGGTATCATAACATTTTTTTAAATTAATGCCACTCCCACTCATTAGTCATCTACAAAATGTGCTTCCATTCCTTTCATTGTTTGAAACATTCCTATGAATACCATCCTCATAACCTGGATTCCTGGAAGCTCCTTCACAAGTTTGTCCCTGATGGGCTCTGTCAAGAGCTGCCTTCACTTGTTGGATGAAGAAAAAAAACGAGAAATAATCTGAAATTAGATGTCCTCGTTCCCTGACAACACTATATTCTCAGTGCCGCCCACTGCAGGTTCGGAGTAGGCATTTACAAATTTTTCTTTAATTTCTTCCTAATTTTGCTATTCGTTTTTGCTAAATGGAATTGCTTATGTTGCTCTTATAATTATTCATTTTTGCTCCTATTTTACTTTTCAAGAACATTTTTTTAGTATTCATAATAATAGATAATTGCTGCTGAGCAAGTCAGCATAAGTTGGTATATTGCAGCCAATCATTATAAATATGACAGAGGAAAATACTTTATTAGATAAACAGGGAAAAGTCTATCCCATAAGACTATTAATGTTGTTTTCATCTAATTCCAGTTATAAATCGGGACCATCCACTTTAATTATTTCTGCACATGAAACACCTTCCATATCCTTGCTGTCAACTCCACCCCTAGTTACAATACCTTACGGGGTAGCAGCATAGCTAAAGAATCACTTACTTGTGATAAAAGTATGAAATTTGATACACATGAGTTATAACTAGTATAAACTGGATATTAATGGGGCAACTCTGATTTGACCTTGGGTGACCACTACATAGGCAATGTATTATACTCAACAATGTCTTCCCATCAAAAGTGCTTATGCTAGGTATCAAAGAAAAGCCCCATTCATAAGAATTCTAATTTTATATCAGATAAAAAAATTACTTTCGATTCACATAAAAATAATAACGGACAAAGTGAGGTTTACCAAAAATAATCTAACTTTCAAACTAAACGAATGTGGGAAAAGTGTTATGGCACACAACAAAACTTAACAGATGATGGGCTATTGACAGATTCCATCGCAGTTCGTGGTTGCCCCTTCCCCACAGGTAAATTTATGTTTCGCCAATGTTTAATTAATTACCTAATATAATGCTTGAGCATAAGACGTGTTGAAATCAGAGACCTTTTATATACTTGCTGTGTGTAATCACTTAGAATACTACACTAATTTTGAGTTTATTGGTGAATTGGGTGGTGAAATGGGCAATCTAATAGAGTGACGTTACTGGAACACATCATTGAAATTCTAAGAAATAGTTCATAATGCAGTGAGTGTTAACTTGAATTACTTGCTTCAAAGACCAATAATAGCTGCCATATTTATATTGAATACTTGCAATTGAAAGCATGATCACTTTGTTGATGTCCTTTGAAGTCATTACCAATATGTATATTTACTTCCTACATTAAAACAAAGGTTTAGATGAAATAGTCAATATACAACAGATGCCATAATAGGGTTTCCTTTAATGCTTCACACAATAAAGGCTGCAAAGTTCAGTGATGAATATGCTAAATGTTACTTAAAACGCCTAAAAAAGAGAAGTAATAAAAGAGTTAAATTTGCAAGTTTTAAATGGAAGAATATGAGGAACTGGAGCTCAGGTCTGTGGTTGCCATCAATTCCACACAATTAAACATCACAAAATGGATATTGTCAGACGATATCAATGGCCACATCTTAGCCTTCTTTTTCTTGATAGAACTCATTCTTGCTGTCATTTTCAACTTCTACATCATTATGCATTCCATATTCTTCAGAAAGAGAAATTTTAAACAAAGTTCTACTATTCTTCTGTTCAATCTTGCGCTAAGTGATCTCGTCATGATGTTATTCTATGTACCTTTTTCTACTGTAGCATCTAGTTTTGAAGAATGGATATTTGGCAGAACAGATTATGTGCGGAACATTTTCTGTCAAATTCATGGGTTTATATTCTTCCAGTCGTGTACAGTTTCTACTTATACTTTGGCAGCAATTTCAATTGATAGATTTTTTTACATTGTTAAAGGAGAGGTTTACCACAAGTGGATGTCTGTCAAAGTTGCTGACTGTATGGTAGCAATAATTTGGGTAAATTGTAGTTTATTTTGTTGTTTGTTGTTGCTTGTTTTTTTTTTGTTAGCAACAGCTAGATCTCTTAGTGCAGAATTGGAGTGTGTTATGCTGAGTCTTAAAAGACATTATTTCTTGATAAAACCACAAAATTAGCATTTTAATATAATTAGATGTGTCAATCATGTTTCCAGAATCAAGTATCTCCTATACATGCAATACACTATCATACCAAAATCAGTTTCTTCTATTGTATTTCTTATTGTTTATATGCAGATATATGCTGCTTTTGTCAGTTCAATCCCAAGTTACGGTTCAAAGTTCAAAGGTCATGTATGGTCTTTTTGAGTGGGAGGCTGTATGCTCATCCCGACTACTGTGGAAAACACTGTATTATTGAGTATAGTTCCAGTTCCACCTCTCACCATTATTATCATCACTTCCATTTGGACATTTCTGTTCACCAGGAATTTCTTGAAAAAAAATTTAAAGCGTCATTGAAAATCCCTCACTATAGAGAATATGGACATCCAGAAGAGCATATACAACTCAAGAATGAAGAGTTTGATGGGCATATTTGGGATGCTCCTTCTAGTTCATTTCATTTCGTGGTCACTTTACTTTGTGACCATCATTTATTCATTTGCATTGAGCTGGGAACAAATGCCATCCCAGCTTGTGGCTAGTAGTTTCGTTTTGTTTCTCTTCAACAACATTTCAAATCCTATTATCCAAATTTTCTTCAGAAGTGATTTACGGAAGACATTACGGGCAATGTTTCATTGGTGTTGTCGAAAGCCACAACTAAGTTGGCGGCAAAAGATTGCTACTAACTCTGAGCAGCCACTTTCTAGTATGGCTGAATGCAATCCTCCTATTATTTGGAAAAGGTGAAGGAAACTGAATCTACTACTACTATTCCTTGTTCAAATAGTGTTATGTGTGTATAACTACTTAGAAATTGAAGCCTTTAAAACAGTATTACATTTTACTGCTAACTGTTTTTTTTGAAATTATAGATTGTATCTATGATTTTGATATTACACTCTTACTCAGAGTTCATGTTGCCATAATTCAGTTATCGTACCTGGAGTAAAGTTGGTTGTTCTTTCAGCTTCCATATCAACAGCATGTACAGCAACAACAACAGTTGTCATAATGATAATGTATCATAATAATCAAAGTTAAGTCAATTAGTTTGATGGCTCCTATGAAAAAAGGTTTACATAAAAAATACTACTTTTTTCTTTCAGTGTGACTATTTTATAACCTAATTATATTTATATAAAGTTTTGTGATATGCTAGTCGAGCAATGAGACATGCAGAAAGATGTATGGCCATGCATTGTAGTATCCCAGTAGCTGGTATGAAATCTTTAAAATTTGATACAGTATAACATGCATGAAGTGCTACATTGCTATTTAACAACAGAATTATGAATTGACACTTGTGTTTAACACATTAATAACTAAATGGGATAATACAGTATATACATAGACTATAGCTATTTTAATAAAGTGATTATCCAGTGTAGCGAAAATGTTAAAATTGTGTGAATTAGGAAAAAGTATTGTTGAGTTTCAATGAATATTTTCTGTTAATATATACAAAATATTATAAAATATTACACTATGTTAAAAGAAATGTGATTTCTCAGAAGATGCTCTTACTTTGGCAAAATAGTTCGAAAATTTTGTTTTATCACTTGAATGATCCTTCCTCAACCAAAGGGGTCTCAAGAAAAGAAAGGGTAGAATGTGAACCAAATCTCAGTTGTATCCAGGGAATCGAACCCATGATCCCTAGCTTGAGCCACCAGCACTCTAGTCACCGAGCTACAACAACTGATCATCATGGTTTAATTTTGTTTGTTTCTTTTCAACTAGATGTCAATTTAACTCTCTTCCTTCACTTGTTCCCTTTTTTTCAATGGCACTAGTCTGAAGGATAAGATGAATCACAGGCAATTCAGGAGAGAGCAGGCCTCCAATCGAATTCTAACACTACCTGGATGGATGCTAGCGAAACTCTCTTTCCCATTAACTATTCTTTTGTTCCGGTAATAGTTCCAAAATAAGTTGATGCTTGAGTCCCAAAAATCCACAATCTTTCCCTTCTAACTACCAATTATTCTATACAAGAGCTTAATAGTAGTGTTGGTCGTGAAACTGCATTATTATTCTGCCCGCCATCGACAGAAAGTGGCTGTGTAGAGCATACACTAAGTCTGGTTGATAGTGAGCTTACCAGCAAGATAATAATGGGGCACCTTATCATGCCTCACAACAAACACATGCAGAGTATCCTCCAGCAAAATACGCTTCACTGCCTATGTTATAGTTTTAGACACCATTTCTGCCTTCAAGGAAAGGGCAATGAGTTGGCTCTTGGCAGGCATGGCAGGCTGGTGAAGATACTACAGAAACTTTTGAAAAAAGCTACCCTATTGAACACATATAAGAGGACTCACATGAGTTGTAACCCTTGTGCATCTCGACTATATATTACAGCCCCACACCTTTCATTAAATATCTTCACTGCAGTAGTCTTTACTAGGGCTGGTAACTCAGTTCATAAAATTGGCTGTAACACTCTGAGTGCTAGTTGAATGGGGCTTCCCCACACCTCCAGCTGATATTTTTGTAGCTGCTTTGATCTGGTTGAAAAGGTTTGTTTTTTTTGTTGTTTTTTAGTTTGTTGTTGTTGTTTTTTTGTACTGTTTTGTTTTCTGTTTGTTTGTTGTTGTTGTTTTTCTTGGGGGGTTGTTTTAGTTTTTGTAGAGAAAGGTTTCTGTAAAACCTGGAACTGGTAAGTTAGGCTGCATTATTAAGTACTAGGGTTAGATAAGAAAGTGAAGCACCTGAGATATCACGTGTTCACACAGGTCATAAACTTTAACTACTGTGAACATACAATAGAATAAAATATCTTTAAATAATATTGTGAAGATATCTAGCATAAACTAAAGATATTTCTTCTATGCTAGATGGCTTCACAATAAGTATTATGTTGAGATTGAGTAACCCATGATGTTATAATATAATCTCACTCTGTATTGTTGCAAGCTCATTATCCTCAAACACAGACATGATTACCCTCAAATATGCCTAAGTTAATTGCAATCTGCCTAGCATACTGATAACTATAATATTTTGAAAGTGATCTAGCAAGGCTAGGTATTTCACATTATATATAGTTGTGAAGAGTGGCTGCTGGTATAATGTAAAAACATGAACTACAAATTTCTACTAAAAGAAATGCTCAATGCATTTTTAGCTTAAATCTTTACATAATTCTACCTAGCAAATAAACAGAAAACAATTTGGCAGGATTTTATTAACTACTTCTACTATATATTTATTATATGTATTTGTTCATTATTGATCATTGAGTGTTCAAATAGAATGCACGTTCAAGATCACTGCAAGTTAATGGCTTCCTTTTGTAATTAAAGGTGGAGATTACAGTATTCTTTCAAGGCATCATAACATTTTTTCTGGTTTTTGGAATTTAGACCACTCTCGCTCATCAGCCAACGACAAAATTCACTTTCATTCCTTTCCACCCTCAAAAACATTCCCAGTACTCTATCTGCACTTTTGTGAAATATCATCCTTTTTGCTGCCACTTTCCCGATTCCTGGAAGCTCCTTCACTTGTTTGCCTGTGATGGGTCCGGCCAAGAACTGTCTGTATTTTTTGGATGAAGACATTATGGCAAGATCGCGAAAGAATCTTCGGAATCGGGGATTCGACGCTAGGTAGCTCCCTGGCAACACCGTGCGCTCGCCAAGTTTTCTCATGCTGACAGATAAGCGCGGAATAGGCCTTCACAAAATTTGCTCCTTTTAACTTCCATTTTTTAATGTCAATCGCAGCCTAGAAATTTTTTTTTCAGAACGAGTGAACTCTTTACCTGTTGTCCAAATGGTCGTGCTGTCGTGTACTCCGTAACCTTTGGGAGTTAAGCGAAGTCGTGATTTACAAACTTAAACGGGTGAAAAAAATAATGATATTGAAAGAATGATAGTTTTATTATAATTTACTGGACACGTGGAGATATATTCTGGGACCAAGACAAATCTAAGAAATCTGGGAGACTCCTGAATATCCAGGAAAGTTGGAGTCTATGAATTTATGGAATTGCCTAATTTTGCTTTTTCTACCCCAATTTGCTCTCAGCATTGCTTCATTATTTTCTATACCCATCTCTGCTAAGAAATAAGTTGTTTTGTTTTTTTTCATTCTCATGAATTATTTGACATCTCATATATACAGCAGAATGAAAATTATAAAATTAGCTCTATTGACATAATAAAGTATACACAAACAATTGTAGTCGTTTTGATTTTCTCTTTAGACCAAGATATTAATAATAGTGGGACCAGATTTGGAGTGCAATTTATATAAACATTACCAGTTACAATAGTGATAACCCCAAGATTGAACACTTAAGTACTTAATAATAAATATAATCAAACATAGCTTTTCACCTAACATAATAATATGATAGAGTATACTTTATTATATGCTGTGTGTAATCAAGTTAGAATATTTCACAAATTCCAGTTCATTGCTGAATTGCTCAATTGGGGGACAGAAATGGGAAATTTAAGGGTGCAGGGTACTGGAACAGATCGTTACAATTCTAAGAAATAGTTATGTATGTAATGAGAATCACTCATTTCAAGGACCAAATAGCTACCATATTTAGATTGAAAACTTACACTTGAAAAGCATGATAACTGTGTTGATGTCCTTTGTATCCAGAACATATATGTTTATTTACTTCCTACATTAAAACAAATGCTTAGGATCCAATGAAATAGTTTATGTCCGCTACATCCCAAAATAGGGCTTCTTCTAAAACTTCATTTAGAAAGGCTTCACATATGCTGATGAATGCATATATTATATTGAAGAGGTCACTAAACTTTGAATGCCTGAAAAAACAGTTAAATTTACAAAAGTTTTTAATGGAAGAATATGATGAACAAGAGCTCAGGTCTCTGGCTGCCATCAATTCCTCATTATTAAACGTCACACACTGGAATTTGTCAGACGATATCAATGGCCAAATTTTAGCCTTCTTTTTCTCAGTGGAACTCATCCTTGCTTTTGTTTTCAACTTCTACATCATAATCCATTCCATGTACTTCAGAAGAAAAAGTTTTAAACGAAGTTCGACTGTTCTTCTATTTTATCTTGCCCTGAGTGATCTTGTCATGGTAATTCCCTATTTACCTTTTTCCATTGTAGCATCTAGTTTTGGAGAATGGATATTTGGCAGAACAGATTATGTGCGGAACATTTTCTGTCAAATTCATGGGTTTGTATTCTTCCAATCTTCCACTGTTTCTAATTATACTTTGGCAGCAATTTCTATTGATAGATACTTTTACATTGTTAAAGGAGAAGTTCACCACGTGTGGATGTCTATCAAAGTTACTAACTGCATGGTAGCAATAATTTGGGTAAGTAGCTAGTAGAATTTATTGATGTTGTTGCTTTTTTCATTTGTTAGATTATTAGCGATAGTCATAATACCCATTAGCTCAAAAAATATCTATACAACAATAGTATAATTATAAAATTACATGCAATGTGAAGTCATAACATTCTTTTATTAAAACAACAAACAGAAACTTAGATACAAGTTATAGTAGCTGCATCAAAATATATCTCTTCAGAATCACTGTCACATTACTGAAATTAATTTCTTCTATTGTATTTCTTGTCGTATATTTGCAGATATATGCTACTTTTGTCAGTTCAATCCCAAATTATAGTTCAAAGTTCAAAGGTCATGTATGGTCTTTCCAAGTGGGAGGCTGTATCCTCCTCCCAACTACTGCGGAAAACATAGTATTATTGAGTATAGTTCCATTTTTACCTCTCACAATTATTACAATCACTTCCATTTGGACATTTCTGTTCACCAGACGTTTCTTGAAAAAAAATTTTAGGCGACAAAGAAAATCCCTCACTATAGAGAATATGGACATCCAGAAGAACATATACAACTCAAGAATGAAGAATTTGATGGGCATATTTGGGATGCTCCTTCTTTTTCACTTCATTTCGTGGTCACTTTACTTTGTGGCCATCATTTATACAATTGTTCTGAGCTGGGAACAAACACCATCCCAGCTCGTGGCTAGCAGTTTTGTTTTGTTTCTCTTCAACAATATTTCAAATCCAATCATCCAAATTTTCTTCAGAAGTGATTTGCGGGAGTCCTTAGAGGCAATATTGTGCTTGTGTGGTAGAAAACGACAAAAGAATAGGAGTTTAAGCATCTCTAGCAGGCCAGAATGCTGGAGTAGAACTACCAGCATTGGTACTGTCAGAAAATCTAGTGTTTTGCGGGACCAAAATTATGATAATAAATTTAAAATTGCTGGATTACATACAGATTCATCACCAACAAGGAATAGTGAAATATGTGTTAATGGCCTTGAGAACTCAATTACGATGGTAGAGCAAATGACAGATGCTAGTAACTCAAAAGAGCTGCCAGCTTCTTCTCAGTCTAAGGAAAATTCTCTTATTAATTCTGGGCTGCTAACAGAAGACTCAGAAGGACCAATTGCAATGAGCGTACATAGTGATACTACTACTGTAGACAGGCCTTGTTTAAAAAGGATTAAGTCAATTTAGCTACTCACAAATTAAACGTTTCATGATAATACTATTGTTTTAATTATTTTCTTAATTATAGACTGTATTTATGGTTTTGATGCTAAAATTGTGATTCAGTAATTATTGTGTTGGTATAGCTGGGTATGTAAGATAGGCTGTTCTTCTTTCTGCAACCTTAGCCACAACAAAAGCAGCAATTACACACTCAATTGGAATATCAGTATTACTATAATTAATGTGAAGTTAGCTAATTAGATAGCTGGGTTACAATTGTTAATGTGTATTTTAACAAAAAAAAATGGAAGTAAACATGTGGCAAGAAAAGGCTGATAAGGCACTAAATTTTTTTTTTCCGGTACTCGACTGCTACTGACTGTTAAATCCCACATGAATACACTTCGTTAGGTCCTTTTCCTAGTTTGTCCAGAATTGAGCATACAGGCCACAAATGCATACCACATGCGTACTGAAATAATGATCCATCGGCCAGGAGATCCCCCCCTCTCCTCCACCCCCCCCCCCCCCTTCCCCATTCCCCTAATCCTCTTCTCTCCCCCTCTTCCCCTCTCTTTCTGTCTTCTCTTATCGTCGCCCTTTCCCCCACCCCCCATTTCACGCCTCACCCCCCCCCCCTCCCCCCCATGCCCTCCTGTGTCGTCCTTCCTTCTCGACCTTTCTCCCACCTCCCCTCTCCTATCCCCCCCCCCCCCCCTCTCCCTCCCTCCCGCCCCCCAGTACTCTTCATGTCCTGTCTTTCCTTCTCCCCCCCCCCCCCCCCCCGACCTCCTCCCACTACCCCCCTCATCCCTTCCCCTCCTCTTCCCTCACCTCTCGACCCCTCCCCCCCGCATCTCTCCCCACCCCCCCTCCCTCTTCCTCCTTTCCCGCACTTCTCCCCCACCCCCTCTTGACTCCCCCCACCCCACAACCCCCCACCACCTCTACTCCTCATCACCCACCTATCTTACCCCTCTCCCCTCTCCTCCCGCCCATCTATCGTCTACGCCCTCTCCCCTCCACCCCCCTCTTCCCTCCCCCCCCCCCTTAGACAAATTATACTAATAATATAATCTTTATTTACTGTAATATTGAATGGAGAACTAAATGGACTAATTAATAACTTTTAAAGGTGGGTACAAGGTCAACATGGTGGTATTGATGAATGATTAGTGTTCTTGAGTTTCTGTAATAGAACTAAAAATAAAACAGTATGAAGAAACTAACTGGCAAAGTAATAAGACATTGGCATGAGACAGCAGCTGCAATGGCAAGACCATTTGAATCCATTAGGCAGTTACCCGTATCATCAAAATATTTTCCCATGATGTTTCTGCTCCTATGGATGCTTACACAACAAAACAAGCAATTTACACTCTCAATTGAATATTGAAATAACACAATTGGATAAGTCTTTAAACACTAGTGCAGGTTTGACAAGTACATTTCTAAAACAAACATAAATTGTAGAAACTACCACCAGTTAGTTATTAGCATCTTTGTATTGTCTGAACATGCATTTCATGTGTGTTTTTATTTGGTTGAATACAGCTGAATAATGTAGATGTTCTGTAGGGATTGCACAACGTTGTCCAGTTGCAACTGGATCCAATTGTGTTATTGGTGTAACTGATACCAATTACATTAACTTGTCATTCAGTCATCTAGTATACAAGGACTGTCTGTGACGTTACCATAGACCAATGGTTGGGTTTTCAAAACTGGACAAGTCCCCAGTATGTAATGACACCTTTTTTACATGTCCAGGTATGTAAACTGGACGTATTCTAGCCATCCAGTATGTAAACTGGACAGTATTCGCCATCCAGTTATGTAAACTGGACAGATTTAGACCATCCAGTTATGTAAATGGACCAGTATTCTAGTCATCCAGTTTATGTAAACTGGACAGTATTTAGCCATCCAGTTAGGTCACTGGACAGTATTTAGCCCCATCCAGTTATGTAACTGACAGTAATTCTAGCCATCCAGTTTTATGTCACTGGACAGGATTCAGCCATCCAGTTATTGTAACTAGACAGTATTTCTATCATCAGTATGTAACTGGACAGTATTCTAGCCATCCAGTTATGTAACTGGACAGTATTCTAGCCATCCAGTTATGTAACTGGACAGTATTCTAGTCATCCAGTTATGTAACTGGACAGTATTCTAGCCATCCAGTTATGTAACTGGACAGTATTCTAGCCATCCAGTTATGTAACTGGACAGTATTCTAGCCATCCAGTTATGTAACTGGACAGTATTCTAGCCATCCAGTTATGTAACTAGACAGTATTCTAGTCATCCAGTTATGTAACTAGACAGTATTCTAGCCATCCAGTTATGTAACTGGACAGTATTCTAGCCATCCAGTTATGTAACTAGACAGTATTCTAGTCATCCAGTTATGTAACTAGACAGTATTCTAGCCATCCAGTTATGTAACTAGACAGTATTCTAGCCATCCAGTTATGTAACTAGACAGTATTCTAGCCATCCAGTTATGTAACTAGACAGTATTCTAGTCATCCAGTTATGTAACTAGACAGTATTCTAGCCATCCAGTTATGTAACTGGACAGTATTCTAGCCATCCAGTTATGTAACTAGACAGTATTCTAGCCATCCAGTTATGTAACTAGACAGTATTCTAGCCATCCAGTTATGTAACTGGACAGTATTCTAGCCATCCAGTTATGTAACTGGACAGTATTCTAGCCATCCAGTTATGTAACTAGACAGTATTCTAGCCATCCAGTTATGTAACTGGACAGTATTCTAGCCATCCAGTTATGTAACTGGACAGTTGTATTCTCTCAAGTTACACAACTGGTCTATCTTGTTACTTAAGTGGATAATTATTCCATCCACTTACATATCAGATCCATCCAGTTATGTGACAAGAGGGCTCCCACACTCAAATAGATATCATTTAAGAGATAATGTTATTGCTTAGTTTGTTTTGATTTCTCTAGTACAGTTGTTTTAGTTAGCTAATACTTTTTCTAAATAGCTACTTAACATAGTGTTGAACTCACTGAATCAAGGAACTAGTTAACTGTAATTGTTTGTTGTTGTTTTTTAAACTTTGTTTTGTAGGTGTTAGAACGAGAAAATTTGCTATTATGAATTAATAAGAAAAAAATAATTAAATATACAGCCGAACTTCCAAATAAGGGACAAAATGGGAACATGAGTTTTGTCCATTGTTGAGAAGCTGTCCTTTTTGGGAAGCCATCACTTAATTGACTTTTTTCACACCTATATGACCATTCCACTTCTTGCCAAGTCCTCTTCAGGGGTCAAAAGGACTTGGCAAGAAGACTGGAAGTTTAAAGGTAGGGTTAAGTTTTAATTAACAAGTATAGGCTGTTAGAACAACCGTTTTTATTATTATAGGAACAAATACAAAATTGATTTCTTAGGGCGAAGGAGTTATTTCCTCACGTGAGTGCGGCGTGACTATAGGGGACGTTGCCAGCAATCACTCACGATCGTACGGCCAAAAACTATAAGTTTTTCTGACCGATAGATAAATCAAGTACTGTAATCATCTTGCGCATGCGCGATGACGGTTACTGATCCTGACCTGTAAGGAAGAATGTAAATAATTTACAAAAACTTAGCTGCCCTGTGAGGAATCTAAGATGAGTGTGAGGAAAAGTGAAGAAGTACTGAGTCAGTACAACCACTAAACTTTTGGGTTCTAAATGCTTGTCAAAAAATAGAGAAAGAGCATAAATGCAGAAACCATTCCTACTTCAGAGAGAAACAAAACATGTTTTCCCAACGAAAAAAAATTGCCTTCTCTAGCTGTTCTGGGCCGTTTTGTAACCTATATCCTCCAGAACACTTGTAAAACTTCTCTTCCACGCTGACACAAGCTGACTGACTAACTAAGGTAGTGGAGATGTATTACTCAATATAGCTATTTCAATTAGGGATGAATTAAAAAGCTTGAGGTTGGTCATGCAATTAGTGCCGCCCAGATTTGCTCTACGCTAATTGCTGCAGTAAATCCGAAACCTAGCGTCCATCCCCAGAGGAGTGGTAAAGGGTGAAGCCCGCGAGACTAAGTATAAGCCTAGATTGTCATACCATTGCTAATTAGTAAACTTAGCGTCCAACTCCAAGTGGCTAAAGTTCCTAAGATTCTTTCACTCTCTCACCACAATGTCTTCGTCCAAAAAGTGCAGACAGTTTGTGGCTGAGCCCATCAAGGACAAAGGGGTGGAGGAGCTTCCAGGAATAGGGCCTTTGGCAGCAGAAAGAATGAAAAAGTATCAGCTTTGGAAAGCCGAGGAAGTACTGGGAATGTTTTTGCAGTGTAAAAGGAGCGAAATTGTATTTTGTAGATGGCTAATGAGTGTGACCGGCGCAAATTCTAAAAGCCAGAAACAATGTTATGATGCTTTGCAGCAATTCTGCGATCAACACCTTTAATCATGACAGTGTCAACAGATTTCTCCCAGCAATTTTTGAACTGTCATTCAGTCATTCATACATTTCAACAATTAAAATATTGCTCATTAATTTCCTAATATTATAATGATACAAACCAGCAGTTAAATATACATATAGCTATTATACACAACGTTACCCACCTCACCAATATAGATATCTACTTTCAATTTAGCTAGTTATCAAAAAGTACAAGGGGCATTGAATTCTACTCTAACTTTTGATACAATCAATGTCTAGTGGATAAGCTGTCCAATAAATATAACTAAATAGCTGCTAACAAATTATGCCATAAGAAGTTTGTTATTTTTCTGTTGTTGTTGTTTTTTAACAATTGCATAAGTGTTGATATAAAACTTATGAGAATGGGTACACACTTCATAAATTTCTTCTTTCATTGATGGATAGAGCATTAGCTGTGAGCTGTGGATGTCTATGGCTAATAGCTACAAGTTCTGTATTTAGCTACAGGTTTATACATGAAGTTTATACCTGGCATACAGCCTTAGCTATAAGGCTGCTGGTAACTTCATGTATAAACAATTAATGTATACATTAATTGTTTACATCAAATTATACACCTAACCAGTATAGTATTCAGTGAGGGAGGGTGTGGGCTTACACTTCCAACTCCCCAGGGTTCTACTTTACATAACAACTTATGAGGTTAGCTGTTTTATAAATGTTAGCCTTTACTATGTTTCCAATAAAATGGCCACCAGACTGAAGTGTTTAAACTGTAATAATTAAGCACCAAAGGTGCTAGGCCTGGTTGCTACTATTTACTAAGTTAGCTAGCTTTCACAAAAATCATTTCTCAAATTAAAAGAATGATTTCTTTAGTAATTCCAAGTGTCAAATACCAATTCATTCTTAAGAAAACCATTTTTATATTTCATGGAAATAAAACTAAATAAAAGTTTTTAAACTCCATTTGAAAGTTGCATTGAAAATTTGATGATTTCAAAATTTAAAATGGATTTAGTTCAATTAAATTGTCCAAAAAAATTTTCTTTCTTCTTTTATTTCTTTCTATGGATTTCTTAGCAACCTCAATGAGTTCAACATTGTTTGCTTTGACCAACTGAGTTTTGTAGTTCCTACTGGAATAGGATATGATGCTGGGTATTGTTACATGAGCCAATTAATATTATGAAATAGGTGTTACAAATTTTCGCCCATACAACATAAGAAGCACTTTATTTACTTAATTTATTCATTTATTTATTTAATTATTTACCTGCCTAAAAACACGCATATATGGATCTGCATAGCTATATCAACAAAAGGTAGGAAGGTTACGCGTGGCACTCTCCGTTTGCAATTGCTAAGTAAACTCAGCGTCTAGTTACAAGTTCTGAAAGTTTCTAAATTTCCCAAGTTTTCCGAAGATTCTTCCACATTCTCGCCAAGATGTCTTTGTCCAAAAAATACAGACAGTTTTTGGCCGAGAGCATCCAGGGCAAGAGATTGGAGGAGCTTCCAGGAATCGGGCCTGTGGCGGCAAAAAATATGAAAGTGTGTAACATGAGCAAAGCTGAGCAAGTATTGGGGATGTTTTTGGATTTTGACAGGAAAGAAGCTCCATTTTTAGACTGGATAAGTAGCGTGAGTGGTTTAAAATTGAAAGGACAAAAAGAATGTTACAATGCTCTGAAAACATTCTGCGATCAACGCCTTCTATAATGAAAAGAGTTACTGAACTGTAATTGAGATTTTTCTCATTAAAATTTTTGAATTGTCATTTGCTGGTCATTTATTTATTTCAAAAAATAATATATAGCTCATTTATGCCAATGGTGTAATATTCAATTCATTACGCGCAATACCTTCCTAGGAATGAATTGTGCTGGCAGGAGTGCTTTGAATTCTTGCTTGTGTAACTTTATGCACAGTAAACCAATATCTAGTGAGTTAAGCTGTTCAGAAATAATATGTAACAAAGTCACTGCTAACAAGATCATTCCATAGGCAATTAGCCATTCTCTTCTGAAATAATTTGACGTCAAAGTGTAGAATTGTCACTTTTACATTATATAATTCTTTATGGTGTGGTGTCTGTTTGTTGTTCGTATTCAATTAACTAAACTGAGCTGGGTTACGCTCACTCGCGGCACGCTATACGGATTACTGTGCAAAAAAAATGTTCTATTAGTCTAGCTAGCCAGAGACGCTACCCCGCTACGCTAAGTAGCGGTAGGTAAAGGGTTTCCTAGCGCTAATAGATCATTGCGCTCAGTTGGGAAGTGAATCAAAGCGTCTAGCTGATTCAGAGTTCCGAAAGTTCCGGAGATTCTTTCACGTTATCGCCACGATATTTTCGTCCAAAAAGTGCAAAAGGTTTTTGGCGGAGTCCTTCCAGGGCAAGCGATTGGAGCAGCTTCGATTGGAGCTTCGATTGGAGGAGCTTCGATTGGAGGAGCTTCCAGGATTCGGGGTTGTGGCAGCAAAAAGGTTGAAAGAGTACATGCAGAATGTTCTGGCAAAGTTTTTGTAACTGGCTAATAAGTGAAGGCGGTTTAAATTCTAAAAACCAGAAAGAATGCAATGATGTTTTGAAAGAATTCTGCGATCAACGTCTTTAATCATAATAAGGATCACTGAAATGAAATAGTGAGATATCTTTCCAAGGGATTTTCGAACTGTCACTTAATCATTTCTATATTTCAACAGATAACCTAATATCATAGTGATTTCATCAGTAAATACAGTGCACAATGCATCACTACGAATTAACAGGCAATGGCAACACAGGGCCAGAAGTTGTAGTTTCCCATCTGTATAATATACCGTATATCGTGCTGTTATTATTATTATTATTATTAGTAGTATTATTATTATATTTGCTTTTCAGTGACCTTTGAAGGAATAAGGTGATGAGCATTGTGAACAACTAAGTTAGGCCATAGATAATAGAAAAGAGAAGGGATTGGAAACGCACGTTAACAGTAATGATGACATCACGGCGAATGCTTGTCACGGCCACGTCCCTTTTACAGTCTTGCCGCTGAATTGGTTTACTGCTGTTTACTGCTGTTTACTGCTGTTTACTTGGTATATGGTGTTATCTGCCAGCCTGAACTGCTCTGAATCTTGTTACTGGAGACGTAGATAAAGCGAAGTGTTAGTTGGAGGCCCCTTTTGACCCTAAGCACCTCGTAAGTTACCTGTGGGATTCTTTTAGCCTAGCCAGTTTAGCTGAGTCCAGACTTGAAGTTGAACTAAGTTTGTAGGCATCATTACCCTACATTTAGCGGGTCTGATGCTGAAGTGCCTTCCTTATTATGCAGTCCAACACAATCTTTTCCTGATTCTGCTTCTCCATTGGCAATTGGTCTACAATCTCTAATAGAAACTATTGTCTTGCCTGATGCACATTGGGTCATTCAGAATCAATACAAGGTATCCCGTGAACCTTCTTCATCTTTAGTAATTACGCACTCTGTTAGGATCAAGGAAGACTTAACCTGGAACCTGTCAGTTCATGGCTTTCTAGTTGATTCATTGAAGTGTGGGCTATTATCTGACATCCCAGAGAATATGTGTCAAAGTTCCTTGGTAAAGCTTCTAAATCTTCTGGATAAGTGTAATGTCTGTCCTGGAAATCCAGACAGTAATATAATAGCTAAGTCCCTACCAGTGAAATAGCTTTTCTTGGATAGGATATGAAGTTGAATGTATCTATCTTGCAGTAAATAAAAAGAAGTTGCTGTAATTAAGTAAACGTACAAAAGAGAGGGGTTAAGAATTACTGGTAAGATAATGTTATGTCCAAATAGAGCACATTCCTCAGTGTCTAAAATAGAGCACACCCATGCTTTACACCTCTGCAGCTATGTATGATTTGTGGTCCTTTAGTGTGGTGTATTGTTTGCATATACACGTGCTACAGATGTTGTGTGTCATGGTAATGTTATTTCCTTTGTAGGAGATGGCCCCATGTTTGCTGACTGGAGTAGAGTATATATTATCAGAAAAACTCTGCCAAGACCCACTGGAATCATTTTTTGGTAAGCAAAGGGCTGCTGGTGGACGGAGCGACAACCCTACTGTTCAGCAGTTTTGCAAGAACACCGTGTCCTTGAGGGTGCAAGGGTCTGCTGCTTTAGAACCACTCTGTGGCAACTGTAGAGCAAGATCAACCAGCTCATCAAGCACGGATGATGTTTCTGACCTGTCTGAACCATTGCCAAAGAGGGCTAGACATTCAAAGCACTAACAACCAACAATATTTAGTTTGTAAATAATGTTGTTGTTGTTTTTTCAAAAAAAAAAAAAAAAAGAGAGAGAGAGAGGGACTACAGTAACTGTTCAGAATCTGGAGGTTGCTTGACTCTTTTGAGCTCAGTACGTAATCCCTTCTTCTTGGATGAAGCCTGCTTACTGACCTGCAAGTATTGTTCCAACCATGCACCAGCAATAGAAAAGCCACGCACTGTCAACCAAGCACCAATTATTTGCTTAAGCACTTCTGTGGCACAAGTTTCATTTTCGATATCTGCACTAAGAATTGTCCAATAAAACTGAACATTATCATCACTTGCAACAGATACAATGATGCTTTCTCTGAGGTCCTGGTCTGATGTCTTTCTATTAAAAGCCATAAGGAGTTTCTTCCTAATTTTAGTTTCAATTTCTCTGAAGAATGTATATGCGGTATCATTGACTTCAAATAATCCCCCTCTGTTCACTAGTCCAATCCATTTTGTTGTATATTCCAAAAGGCTACCATCTTCCCCATTAACTGCCATTGCAGATAGGCATTCAATGATACCATCACTTAAAGAAATGTCATTTTCGTAGCGATTCAGTAATTTAAAAGGGATATATCCAGCAACATATCTCAGGATGTTCTCTTCATCACTTGTTAATGTTGGAATGTCAACAGCATTATCATCAAACTTGGCGCCAAGGTGACAGTTAATAATATCTGAATATAGTTTCTGGTTAACATGCTGATACACAATAGGGCTCAACTTTGGGAAACAATGACAAGAAAAGAGATCACACCATAACTTTCGCGCCATGAACACAGAGAGCATCCAGATTGACATTCTGGTCATGAGTTACGATCGCTTTAGTCACAACAAACTCATCGCTCTCTGAGTATCGGATCACAGGCACAGCAAATTTCAGGGAAAATTCACTGGAAGGAAATATTGAAAAATCAGAATCAACCAGTTAGTCGCTGGCATGCTATTTACAATACAAATATTCCTCCTCATCACACCACTAGCTCTCTGACCAAGCGTCTCTATCAAGTTTCAGGAATGCAGATATAGCCAGTTGAAAGTATATTTCATCTTTTATGGGGAAAAAAAACAAAAAACAAACAAAAAAAAACAACAAACAAACAACAACACAAGTACAATCCCACTAATTTGTATGCTTCACTTATGTCACACAAACTCATGATTTGATTAATTTATATAACAAGGAATAGATGTTAAGGTGACCAATAGAAAACTCCTTCAGTATTTACTTGTGCAGTCATTACCAAGAATATGTTTAAATCTCAGGTTCAATGAATCGCTAGTAGATTTAAGTTAGCTATGTGATATTACAAAACATCATAAATGTAGGAATAGTAGTAATTTGGAATAAACCTTGCATACTGTGTCTCTAAACTTTATTTATAACCAGTAACCACAGCTACAGATGCGACTATTCAAATGCTTCTTGCTAGTTTGTAACAACTGGAGTAGCCAACAACTGGTCCATTCATCAACTACAAAATGAAATCTCAGCTGAAGGCAGGGCAAGATGATGGAGTCACTATAACAGAAGTAAATTCATGAAATCTTCATTGAGTTGCAGTACTCTACATAATCTAGATTGACACCACAAACATTTCCAAATGTTTTCCAGTTCCAACATTAGATTAAGAATGACAAACACAAACAAAACAATCACATGACAAGTAAATATATAAAAAAGCACTCTGCATTTTTTTAATTACAATTACATAAATTAAATTGGAATATTGTATTGTATGCAATAAACCATATAAAAATATTGACCTCTTAACTATTGTATGTAAAAGTGCAACAGGATAGTTTGAAAAGGCGAGTGTATTGTTGATCACATAAATAACGCCAGATAAAAACTACAAATCATAATACTACTGTGTTCTCTTTGTTGTATTTTCTACTTATTTTTTTGATGGCTTTCTTGAGAGATTTACTACAAAAGAATTACTTTAATTATATTATTATTATAACTATTGTGTGGGTTTGCAATTTATATATACCCCATCACTAATGTGAGTTAATCGGTTGATGTGTTAAGCTCTTAGAATCTGTTTAGATTGTGTTAAAAAACAAATGAAGGTCACTGCAGTCATTAGTAATTGGATATTGAGTGTGTAGGAAATACTTTTACGCATCTTTTAATTTTTATAATGATTACAAAAAATTTGGTACTACATATGCCAATTTTTAGTGACAAAAAATACAAATTGCAGAAAATTTAAACAAATACTTGTAGCATTTTGCACAATATATATAATGTGTAACAGTTTGGCAATAATTAACAAAAGGGTGAAGAAACATTATCAAGAGTGTACAGATCTGAGCCAATTGTGTTTATTACAGGAGTCCAGAGTGTGATATGGCATGAGCAGGCTAATTTATTTCACAGCCAGAGGTGAATGAAAATAAAGCCTGAGAGTGAAATTTCTTGCCACACCACTCTGCCAGAGATCTTCACTACTGTAGTTTGTACTAGCCTGAAACTCACAGAGTGTAAAGTTGGCTGTAGGGGTTCCCCAAACTGGGCTTCAGTTCTGCATGTGATACAACTCATATTCAGCAACATCTTTGTCATCATCATCATCATTGTGTCCATAATTTCTTTTGTGCAGTATGCATTACCCAAGTTGAGGCATAAAGGCTCCATACGTGTGCCAATGTACTAAGAGCAACCAATAGAATCAAAGGATTATTTCTACCACAAACCAAAGCAAAGACTTGTGGTCATCCATTAGTTGACACCCAGGAACCTAGATACGAGCTCAAACATTAACTATTTGCCAAGTCCATAATAGCTATTTCTGTAAAACTTGAAAATGAAATATCTAATAAGGATGTCAATGAGAATTACTAGAGTCAATTCTTCCTTTTTTTGTAAATACATTTTATACTTTCATTTTTGACTGGCATATCAAATAACAGTTGTACTTTACTTAATTACAGCAACTTCTTTTTATTTACTGCAAGATAGATACATTCAACTTCATATCCTATCCAAGAAAAGCTATTTCACTGGTAGGGACTTAGCTATTACATTACTAGTACTCACTATAGTTTATACTTTCATTTTTGACTGGCATATCAAATAACAGTTGTAATAATTAATATTTAAGACAGATTCAATGTATTTCCAGCTATAGTGAGTACTAGTAATGTAATAGCTAAGTCCCTACCAGTGAAAAATAAAGTTGAATGTATCTATCTTGCAGTAAATAAAAGAAGTTGCTGTAATTAAGTAAAGTATTCTAGGATGCACAGCTTCTCTAGCTGTGCATCCTAGAATACTTTACTTAATTACAAGGAAGTGTTGATTATAATAAAAAAATACCTGAAGAGTATAAAAGAAGTCACGGTTTTTTCACCAGTGACAGAAGATAAGTTTCATCTAGCGTCCTTAAACTATAGAATAATGAAGATTGCTATATCTTTCGTCTTCATCTTTCTTCTTCAAGAAAGTGTAGGATTACCATGGCATTCTCCAAGACTGAACAATTTTGGTGTAGAACAATACAATATGAATCAGTACAGCACTGCTTATTCAAAAATAGGAATATTTCCTATAGGAGTTACCATCTACCTATGTGGTATGTTCAGTTTTGTTTGTTACTCTATACCTTGTCATAGAATTGTTTTTAATTAGATGAGAGGCCTTCAGGCGTGTGTTACATAAGTACTATGAGAAAGTGCTGTAGTGGTGACTTTTTCGATGCTGTAGAAGCTCCAGGTGACAGAAGTGTTACTATTGGTGAAAGGACAATTCCAATTCGGTTCTATCAAACAGGAATAATAGGTGAGAACTGCACAATATTTATAATTAACAAATTATTTATTCCTGGACCATTTTAACAGGTTCATGCTTCTACGTCCCTGAAAATGAACATATTGCTCGATGTGAAGTCAGTTCACCTACTGGATGTGATAATCCTGTAACTCGTAAGTTTCTGACTGGCTGCACCATTTTGCTCCTCTGATACCCAATATAGTGTATAATGTAGGTATTATGTACCACTTCAGTACTGTTTCTTCCATATATATTATATATTAGATATTGTCTTTTTGTGTATATGTGTTTTATAGAAGAAAGTGTCAATCACAAGGCTATTCAATTTCTTGCTGCCATGATGACAAATTTCCCCTCCAACTAACCCTACAACGCATACTTGTTAATTTCATTTATTTGATCAGAGACTATAAATAGCATTGTTCAATATCAATATTAATCTGCAAATGTATCAGTTGTCCTCACGTGCTAATAAAAAATAAAAAGAATATGTCATAAAATTTTAAAATTTGTTGTGCTATTTTGTAGGCAGAAGAGCATTATTGGATAACCTCTAGTATAATGGTCAACATTCATTGAACTAAATTACAAGTTATGAAACTAGATTTTTTTCTTAAAATGTGTATATTGATGTCCATAGCTAGTAAATAACTTTCTTTTTAAAGATCGTTGCATTCGACTGCAATCGATGCCTCCGCACAATAATTCAATCATGCAGTGTGGACTAGTTCAGCAAAAAATAGAAATAAGGGTGGAAAGTTAGTTTCTAGATTATCTGTTCCTGTTAGCCATGGACTCTCAAGTATGCAGTGCACATAGATACGGTCTAACTGAGCAGCTTATTTTAGACATCTATGATTAGTTATGTCACTCTATATTATCACTCACCTGCACCCTTAGCTGAATTATTATCATTACTACTTCCTTTCTTTAATGTGAAGTTATAATAATAATAATAATGATAATAATAATAGGTAATAATAATAATAATAAATAATATGGTGATGATGATGCTGACGATGATGATGATGATGATGATGATGATGGGGGACTGCAATTCAGTCTGTCACTTACAATTAAGAGACAGGAATTTCTATAAAGTCACAAATGCGCCTCCCTACCATATTTACACGGCTGGATCTAAAGGACACAGACGCAGTTTATTAGTAGTCTCGCGTAGCCAGACCCTTTACCAATCGCTGTTGGTAAAGGGTCTAGCTACGCGAGATTAGTTTATTCAGCGAAGCGAGCGAAGCGAGCGGAGCTGACTCTCTAATGAGTTCGCGATATATATATTTATACCATGGTTGCTGCGGTAACACCCATGGATTAAAAGTGATATTTTCCCGGTGATTTTTCCTGGGGCTATGATATTTTCCTGTGCAGTGTCAAGCGAATTCTTCCGTGTTTCCGGCCCAAAATTAAAATTCAATTAAAATTCAATTGATGCACCCAGAAAGTTTACTTTAGCAAGTTTACTTTAGCAAGTTTACTTTAGCATTGTAGCTGCCAGCTGTTATCTCCAGATCTAACTCTACCTGGGCTGCTCAGCAGTAAGCAGTAAAGCAGCTAGCTGTGGTAAATTCCTGTGGTATGAGAGCGGCAGGAGAGTTATATGTGGTAGGGCTGGTCCCATATAGGTGGGTATGAGAGAGTAGTAGTAGCAGCAACCGTGGTATAAAACAGTTGTGCCATGGCAACATCGGGGTTATGGAATATCACGCCCTTATCCCTGGGCTTCTCCCTCAGGATCGCCCTTATCCCTGGGCTTCTCCCTCAGGATCGGAAGGTGATATTCCATAACCCCTCGTTGGCCATGGCATAACTATTACATATTTCAGCGAAGCCAGCGAAGCGAGCGGAGCTGACTCTCTAATGAGTTCGCGATATATATATATATTTAGGTCTAGAAATTGTTTTTGTTCATGCGTGGGCGTACGTGTGTACCCTTTCTCCTACGCGCTTGCGCGGGCCGGGTAACCTTCTTAGCAACATTTTGTTTTGTTTACCCGCTGTACGAAGTAGCGATGCCCAGTAGACAAAACGTTCCCTTTATCCTACGCGCTTGCGCGGGACGGGTAACCTTCTTAGCAACATTTTGTTTTGTTTACCCGCCGTACGAAGTAGCGATGCCCAGTAGACAAAACGTTAGAAACGCTCGGTCAAGAGCTTTGAGGGCGTTAGGAACTCCAGAAGAAAAAATAGTAAGGAGAGAGATAAGAAATGAAAAGGACAGGGCAAGGAGGAGGAGAGCTAAAACGAAACAGAAACAGGTAGCAAAGTACAGAATCTTTCTTTTTGAAAAGCCATTAAATGTTCCTAATTTATTTATTAGACTATTCCTGAGGATTACTGTACCAATCAACTTTATACAGCTGTAGACTCAACTACTCTTGAAGACACTGAAAATGCAGCCACACCATCTGAACAAGAAGCTAATATCCCCACTACTTTTTGTACTGCAAGAGGAAGGAAAAGACATCTATCAGAGGACATCCATTCTCATATACACCCAAAGCAACAAAAATAGTTGCAGAAAATATAACTCAAACAATTTCGATACCGCAAAGCCTTTCAGCTTATCAGCAACGAATGCAAGAGGTAAATATAAAATAAAATATATACTTTTTCGTTTAGGAAACCATTATGCATAGAGCAACGTCTACAACTAATGTCACAAAAACAGCAAGTCACACATTTGTTTGAAAGTGATAGTGAAAGAGATCACAGGCTCCACTGTTTGTCCACTAACCAACTGTTGAGAACAGCAAATGAATCTTCATTACAAAATTCCTCTACATTAGAGCAGTTGTCAACTAACCAACAGCAGAGATTGGCATGATGAAACACCACTTCAACTGGAGACTAGATTGTCTCAAGTTAGGGGGAACAGGTCAAGACAACATCCCCAGGTTCCATTGCACCATATTATTCCAGCATTTGATGATCCTCAAGTTCACACAGCAATGCGTAATTTTCATGCTGAAATCTCATCGATTACTATCCCAGTCTGCATAACGTGTATGGAGAAGTTTCCAGGCACCAAAATGAAATTTAAGTCATTGGAATGTTGTCGATGTAGCCAGGATAAACATATCCCTAAGCTCTATTCAGCTCAAAATAACATGCATCCTGGAAACATTCCTCCACTTGCAGGTTAAATTTAATGTAAAACTATAAAAATTAACCTAACTCTACTATCAAACTATGTAGTCTAAGATCTACATCCATTTAACATACTCTGCTCTCCCTCTGAATATGTTATAGTACCCAAACAAACTCTTGTATTTTTTATTTTTATTAAACCACAAAGTTTACATCAGCTATAACTGTAATGATGTATGACATTTTTAATTAAATAGCTGTATATTCTGTCTAAAACACCAGCCAATAACTTTGATGGTAAAATAATTCATTATTCTTATATTATCACAAATAATATAACATTTAAACTTTATTATAATATAAAGCAATACTATGTAGCTGATTACGAATTACATTAATAAAATAAATAATAAAATAATTCATTACTCATGTTTTACCACAAAAAGTATAACATTAAAACTTTATTATACATAGCCTAAATTATATAGCCTTCATCATACAGTGGTATAGAATAGAAGCACCAATGAATCTATATGAAACAACAGACAGACATAACATTAACAACATCAAAATAAATAACTGTATCTATAGCTGCAATTACAGGGAACATGCATCGCTCGCTTCGCTATTTTGCGCTATTCGAGCGCACCACTAGTTAGGTCTAGAAATTGTTTTTGTTCTTGCGTGGGCGTACGTGTGTACCCTTTCTCCTACGCGCTTGCGCGGGCCGGGTAACCTTCTTAGCAACATTTTGTTTTGTTTACCCGCTGTACGAAGTAGAGATGCCCAGTAGACAAAACGTTCCCTTTATCCTACGCGCTTGCGCGGGCCGGGTAACCTTCTTAGCAACATTTTGTTTTGTTTACCCGCCGTACGAAGTAGCGATGCCCAGTAGATAAAACGTTAGAAACGCTCGGTCAAGAGCTTTGAGGGCGTTAGGAACTCCAGAAGAAGAAATAGTAAGGAGAGAGATAAGAAATGAAAAGGACAGGGCAAGGAGGAGGAGAGCTAAAACGAAACAGAAACAGGTAGCAAAGTAAAGAATCTTTCTTTTTGAAAAGCCATTAAATGTTCCTAATTTATTTATTAGATAATTCCTGAGGATTACTGTACCAATCAACTTTATACAGCTGTAGACTCAACTACTCTTGAAGACACTGAAAATGCAGCCACACCATCTGAACAAGAAGCTAATATTTAGGTCTAGAAATTGTTTTTGTTCTTGCGTGGGCGTACGTGTGTACCCTTTCTCCTACGCGCTTGCGCGGGCCGGGTAACCTTCTTAGCAACATTTTGTTTTGTTTACCCGCTGTACGAAGTAGAGATGCCCAGTAGACAAAACGTTCCCTTTATCCTACGCGCTTGCGCGGGCCGGGTAACCTTCTTAGCAACATTTTGTTTTGTTTACCCGCCGTACGAAGTAGCGATGCCCAGTAGATAAAACGTTAGAAACGCTCGGTCAAGAGCTTTGAGGGCGTTAGGAACTCCAGAAGAAAAAATAGTAAGGAGAGAGATAAGAAATGAAAAGGACAGGGCAAGGAGGAGGAGAGCTAAAACGAAACAGAAACAGGTAGCAAAGTAAAGAATCTTTCTTTTTGAAAAGCCATTAAATGTTCCTAATTTATTTATTAGACTATTCCTGAGGATTACTGTACCAATCAACTTTATACAGCTGTAGACTCAACTACTCTTGAAGACACTGAAAATGCAGCCACACCATCTGAACAAGAAGCTAATATTCCCACTACTTTTTGTACTGCAAGAGGAAGGAAAAGACATCTATCAGAGGACATCCATTCTCATATACACCCAAAGCAGCAAAAAAAGTTGCAGAAAATATAACTCAAACAATTTCGATACCGCAAAGCCTTTCAGCTTATCAGCAACGAATGCAAGAGGTAAATATAAAATAAAATATATACTTCAATAAGTTAATACGAGACATATTTTCGTTTAGGAAACCATTATGCAGAGAGCAACGTCTACAACTAATGTCACAAAAACAGCAAGTCACACATTTGTTTGAAAGTGATAGTGAAAGAGATCACAGGCTCCACTGTTTGTCCACTAACCAACTGTTGAGAACAGCAAATGAATCTTCATTACAAAATTCCTCTAGATTAGAGCAGTTGTCAACTAACCAACAGCAGAGATTGGCTGATGAAACACCACTTCAACGGGAGACTAGATTGTCTCAAGTTAGGGGGAACAGGTCAAGACAACATCCCCAGGTTCCATTGCACCATATTATTCCAGCATTTGATGATCCTCAAGTTCACACAGCAATGCGTAATTTTCATGCTAAAATCTCATCGATTACTATCCCAATCTGCATAACGTGTATGGAGAAGTTTCCAGGCACCAAAATGAAATTTAAGTCATTGGAATGTTGTCGATGTAGCCGGGATACACATATCCCTAAGCTCTATTCAGCTTAAAATGACATGCATCCTGGAAACATTCCTCCACTTGCAGGTTAAATTTAATGTAAAACTATAACAATTAACCTAACTCTATTATCAAACTATGTAGTCTAAGATCTACATCCATTTAACATACTCTGCTCTCCCTCTGAATATGTTATAGTACCCAAACAAACTCTTTTATTTTATTTTTTATTAAACCACAAAGTTTACATCAGCTATAACTGTAATGATGTATGACATTTTTAATTAAATAGCGGTATATTCTGTCTAAAACACCAGCCAATAACTTTGATGGTAAAATAATTCATTATTCTTATATTATCACAAATAATATAACATTTAAACTTATTATATAAAGCAACACTATGTAGCTGATTACGAAATACATTAATAAAATAAATAATAAAATAATTCATTACTCTTGTTTTACCACAAAAAGTATAACATTTAAACTTTATTATACATAGCCTAAATTTTATAGCCTTCATCATACAGTGGTATAGAATAGAAGCACCAATGAATCTATATGAAACAACAGACAGACATAACATTAACAACATCAAAATAAATATATATTATTCATTTGATACAGGAGAATATCACGAGTCTGTTGGCTTAGTATTTACGCGAGTGCCGCAGGCACGAGCGTAAATACCGCCAATCAGACGAGTGATATTCTCGGGTATCCAATGGATAACAAATTTATTAGGTACTGCTCATGCGCGAATACCTTGGTAACAAGAAATTTACCTAGGGGGACGTAATAACCCAACGTAATAACTATGAACACAGGTGATATGGAAAAATATTGCCCTAAGCCACATCCTGTTTACTTTAATGCATTTTCTATGTGGCAACAGTTATCAGGCTCTGTTCAGTACCTAATAAATAACTGTATCTATAGCTGCAATTACAGGGAACATGCATCGCTCGATTCGCTATTTTGCGCTATTCGAGCGCACCACTAGTTAGCTACATTTCACGCCGTAATTGGCTCCTCTATGCATTCAGAGAAACGATAGAAGTTATAGCTAATGTAGTTAGCGTCACTTCTTGAGTGCCTCAAAAAATAATGCGGTAGCAGAGTGGAAAAGTTTGTCCCAACCGAGTTGTACTAAAGCACCCCACAATCCTAACCGCCTCCTAATGGAGGAAGATATATAGTCCACCTAATAATCGAGGTAAAGGACACTCACAAACGGTTAGAATTGGCGCAAACAATGGTCCAGTATTTTAGCAGAGATGACTGGAGACACCAACATATAAAAGACTTTAGGAACTTGATTTCTGGGCTAGCTAACTGGATAAAGTCATCTAGTCTACAGGTTAAGATTGTTTATGTGGTCTACATTAATTCATAGCTATATTCTATATTGTGTGTCATTAGGTTTCTACTACTGCCATGAAAATTATTGGCATTATCGGGACAAGAATGAAAAGAAATTTTTATGGCTACCTAGTAAGATATTAGCTTTCCCATGGTCAGATTTTAAGACTTTTTAAACTGACATGTTAACCTACTGAGGTCACTGAGGTCATTTGCATAGTGAAATTTAATTGAGAATCACCTGTGAATAGAAAGTCCAAATGCTATTTCCAAAATTCAATTACTAAAGTAATTATTTTTCAGTTTTAGTTCAGCTCATGAATTGGCTTGGAGATGGTAAAGTACAGGTTCAAGAATCTGCTCAAAATTTGATTGAAATTCTCCTCAAGCAATGTGTAGGGAAGCTTAATGAATTCCTAACTAGAATCATGGAGATCAGCTCAGCACATAAAAACTGGAGAGTAAAGGAGCAAGGACTGCATTGCCTTACTAATGCCATAAAAGTGTAAGGAGATGATAAATTAATGAAAGTCTATTGGAAGTTACATATTATGTTTATCTGTCTTTTAAATAATTATGTTAACTTCCATATATAGGGTGAATAATTGGATACTTGCATTCTCTTATCTGCAGGTATGGTGCCGACAAGATAAATGTTGGAGAATTTCTTTCTATCATTTGTACTCTGACTAGTGATGGTGCCGTTCAAGTACGATCTGCTGCCATGGATACTCTAGTAGAAATGTACCGTGCAATAGGCAGCAAGCTGTACTCCCTCATTCATAAATGTCGGATAAGTCCAGTAAGGATGAAGACATTAACTGAAAAACTAAAGAATTTAGAGTCAGCAGAGAAAAAATATCAGGTATCATTTGGCATTTTGATCACATTAATTAACTTTCTGTGCAAAATGGGAAAGACATTTGCTGTGTGTGTGTTTATGTGTGTATGTAGTGAAGTCTTTTAGAACACTTTTTGGTCCAATTAGTAAATGTGATCGAAGAGTATGAAAATTAACAACTACTTAAAACTGTTTGTTGCAATATTCTGTTATTATATATACAAGTATTTAAGAATAGTCTTAGGATTAGAGAAACTTGAACCATATTATGTCTTCATCAGTTGCGAAGCAAGAACCATCAGTACAGCTGTAGGAATAGAGGTCGTGCGTTTGACCAATTAATGCGTGGGCGTTCTTAGCAACAGTTGCTTTGAAGGGCAAAGTACCGCGGTGAAACTGATTTAGAGTAGCACTATTGGCAGCAGTTGCAAGGTTCCCCCCCCCCCCCCCCCCCCCCCAAGTATTCTGAGTTTGCTGGCTCACTTTCTAGTACTACTGGGAGCTGGTACAAAGCTAAAGTTCTTGCAAATAATTTTGTTTGACACTGATCCTTATGCCGTATAGGAGATAGTCTCTGGTCAAATGAACTATTAGAATTGATTCCCAATATATCATGAAGCTTACTGTAGTTTCCACTACCAGTCCTTAGAAATGTTAATAGCAGTACTTTATTATTATTATTATTAATTATTTTTTTGTAGGCTCTGTGATTGGGCCGATTCTGAAGGCTTAGCTAGTGAAGGCTGGATGGTGTGCAAGACTCCAGGCTATTTAAGTTTAGGCCAACAGAATTCCAAAAATTCAACGCATAGTATATTAAAGAATAGTGAATACTCATTTTTTTCTCAGGTTAATCGTTTACAAAGAACAACACATCTTTTTGTCTTTATTTTTTTCACCTTGGATAATAGTTCAACTACCTTTTTCAGTGACAGTGCTGCAAGAGGCAATGCTGTAGCCATTCTGGGTTGTGCTGAGCATTCTATTGACATTTTATAATTTTAAAGCTATATTATTATTATTATTATTATTATTATTATTATTATAATTATAATTATAATTATAATTATAATTATAATTATAATTATAATTATAATTATAATTATAATAATTATTATTATTATTATTATTATTATGATTATGATTATCATTATCATTATCATTATCATTATCATTATTATTATTATTATTATTATTATTATTATTATTATTATTATTATTATTATAAATTATTTTCTCCAGCTCCTAGAGCTGAGATTTCAAGTACGAGGGAAGAAAAAAGGATAATAAGTTTCCAGCCAAGGGGCATATCAAACACCATCAGAAAATGAAGGGGACAAAAAAAAATTTCTAAAAATAAGGCCAAAAAAAAAGATAAATTAACCGGATGCCAGATTTTCTTCCTAAACTTGGTGACAGCAGACTTCAACAACAATCACTATAAATATAATAATCTTTTTATCCAGTTACACTTGGACTATTTAGAACTAATAAATTTATGTGAAATGTTTTAATCTCTAAAGTTTATCTGTATAACTTAATTGCTAAAATAAGCTCAATGTTGATGAAATACCATTGTGCAGGTAACTTTAGAACAAATCATACAGAAACAATATGTATATCCTTGGTCTGCCAGAATAAAATCACTTAGCTAGATTGAAACTTTCTCACCTAAAGTAATATAACTGTAACAAACACTTTATTAAATTGAACAATATACATGATTAATTAAAATAGACGGCAATTATCAGTAGGTAGCTTCTGCACTGATCATAACTGGACATTTTTCAAACTAAACTAGCAGGTGAGCATTATCAGGATAAACTGGTACAATTTTAAGGTAGAGGGAAACCTGTTTGTGTTCTTCTCTAGGCGACAGCAGACCATACTGTATATATGATATAACATCATAGATTCTACTTCCGTGAATACTTTTAGCCTTCTTCTAGGTTTGTCCTTACGTTGGTTGAACTGATTTGTACCAGTTGATTATCTTGCAATTTAATACAACTAGGTGTAATAGTACATTGATAAAGTCGGCTAGGTTAAATTAATTTTATTCCTTTAGACAGCGAAAATTAAACTTGACAACCGAGTCAACAAGAGAAGCAGAGTCAGTAGTGATAAAAATGTGAGTGATATTGAAATGGCAACTTCTGATGGAGCACTAAGGGCAAGTTCACTTGGTGAGGATGGACACTCGTCTACCATTGCTAGACAGACCGATACAAGCTGTATTGATTACAATTCTTCATTAAGTACTCTACATTCAGTTTCTAGCATCCAATGGAGGCAGAGCTCATGGCAAAGATGATTCCCTCCATTGCTTCTCACGTTCTCAGAGTTCAACTTCATCTTACAAGATGTCTAATCAGTCAACACTTCAAAAGCGTGCAGTTACTAATTCAAGTATTAGCTCTCTGTCATGCAGCAGCAGTTCTCAAGGAATTGGAATTCAAGACTTTGAAAATGAATTCTCTTGTGTCACAGAAATTAGGGTACGTTATTGTATCTTTTAAAATAAAATACCTCCAAATAGTAAGTGGATCTAATAAGTTAATGTATAGTTAATAGTATGCAAGTATAATACTTGTAGTAATTGTTATTACAGTTAAGTTCATGTCACAGTTTCAGAACTATTATAAACTCAACAAGAACTTGAGTGAAATATCTAAAGTCCTGATCAACGTACAAGTGTCTTGGGATATCAGAGTAAATGCAGTAAGTTGCTGTGAAATATTCACATGTATTTTCATTTTATATGACACTGGCTGTAGCTGAAAGAATTTCATGGAGTCCTTTGTGGAATTCATAATACAGTTCACAAACAGGAGTTTAAAGCGTTCATTAAAGACATGGAAGTCGGTTTGATTACTTCAGTAAGTTAAAGTATGATTTTTTTCTAATGGATTAATTTTATATTACTGTAGCTGAAAGATCCTCGATCTCAAGTTATCAAAGAAGCTTGTATAACTGTCAGCTACTTGTCAAGTGTCCTCAAACCTCACGTGTCCTCTTTGGGAGTGAAAATAATTCCAATTCTTATCTCATTGCTAGTTAAACCGGTCAGAGTTATTGCCAAATTCAGCAGAAATATGCACACATTATATCATTGTGGTAAGCTTAATTTGACTTGCACAAAGCTGCTAGCCAGGTTAGCTAGTCATATAAATTAAAACTAAATACTTGCAAACAACTGAGAAGTTAAATATATTTTTTTTACTACTTATATGTGAGATCACACACATTTTAATTTCCCATACTGCTTGGGCCTCAGTCCAAAATGCCCAATTATGAATCCCTATACGATAGTATTCTTGTGTATTAATAAATTAGGTATTAATTTAGAATTGGTAAGGGTTCTTCGTATGATTCTAAGAAACTTGTAAGTCAATTGAGACATTAAAGTTCCTCGTTTCTTGATGGAAAGCACTCCATACCTTCTCTCTTTGTACATACTTGGATCTACATTGAGCATCTTCAGATATACAGGAAAAGAAACACTTCCCTAACAACTTCATGAGTTGGGTAGCGAATAAATCAAACTGATCGAGGTGAGAATCATCTTTAGTGATAGCTTGGACAAACAGTCTCACTACTTCTTTTGTTTCTCTGTACCGTTGGACACTCTCGAGGCAGTCCTGATCAACAAGGAGGGAACAGATGGCCGACTTAACAACAGCTGTAGACATTATTTTAAGTTCATAGTTCAACTTTAATTTTGGCGGGTTTTATTTAAGCTATCACGTGACCGAGACAAGCAATCGCCTGGAATTTGACCTCGTTTCCAATCTCTTCTCTTTTCTATTATCTATGGTGCTACTGAGAATGTGAAATAATTAAAGAACAGCTCATTAAAAGAAAAAGTAAAGAATGCACAACGTAATAAAAACAATCAAGAATTGATGTTTTTAGAACATGGGCAGAGGCTAGTCTTGCGTAGCCAGACCCTTTACCAACCGTAACCGCTACGCGGGGAAGGAAAGGGTCTGGGAACATACAATATACGACTTGTTCAGCAGCACCCCAAAAAGGGTGCTCAATTATCACATTCCAGCAAGCTTGCGGTATACTGTGTGACGTCAACATCACATCTGGGAGGGTGAAAACGTTGCTCAACTTCATTAAACTGGTGAAGTTGTTTTTTGTAGGCGATTTATAAGCACTCCTGGCAAGCAATAAACGTACGAGCATGAATAGGAGACCTGCTACCCGGACATGGTTGTGACGTTATTGGCTACCACAAGCGTTGGAATGTGATAATTGGAGCACCCTTTTTGGGGTGCTGCTGAACAAGTCGTTGTATTGTCGAAACGGTCTAAGCAATTTCACCAGACCATCCTCCTTCCCTTTTCCAGCTCTTCGCGCGTGCTTCTCTGTACGGTCGTGGGAGGGGGGGTCTGGCTTGCGAGACTAGACAGAGGCAGTGGTGATAAGTACATTTATCAGGCACAAAGCGGTGAAAGTTCCCAAAAATGCTTTCTTAATTGCAATTTATTTGTGCAGACAGTTAACTCCAGATTAATTGTGCCCGCATTCCTCCACATTGAGACAATTCTGACGAAGTAAAACTTGCTTGTTTACTACCCCTAGTCTGGCATAGGCAACCACTTACCTTCTAAAATTGGACCATCAATAATAGAAGGTAAAGGGTCGGCTACATTTCTCATTCAGAATACTTCAGTAGATTGACTAAAAACTAAAAACAGACAGACCCTGTATACTAGCTACATGTATATTTGTACACCCTGTAATCTTGACACCATTATTTATTATATTACCTGGTAAATGCCATGAAAGCTATGAATCATTCAGTTGATCATCCAGCATAGCTCCCTCCCATGTATACTGGTCACGTTTCATCCAGTATATTCCATGTAAACTATTATGAAACTACTCTGTCTATTCCTATATAAATGCTATATTATACATACTTATGTACTCTCCCTTTAATTAGAATACATAAATTCAATCGTAATTAGCAAAACATGAACAAAAATGGTAAATGATCAATATATTAAGAGATTACCAAACCAAGAGATCAAACTAGTCTTTTCACCAAGTTCAGAGGAGATACCTAAAGACATAAAAAAAACTTATAAAATTAATAAACAATCATTGACACATCAAGAGATTACAAATACCAACAGAATATTTTATCTAAGGGGACACATAGTTTACCAAACTAATTAAGAGATTACACGCATTGTCAAATGAAGAGATTAGCTACACACTTTAACAAACAAAAAGATCACATAATATACTATATCTAACTAACAGATCACACAAACATACACGCTTTACCAAACAAACATACTTAGAGATCAAACTAGTTAACACACATGTAGAAATAGTAGGCAAAGTACAAGTCTCTAGAATGGCCTTTATTAAAATCAAGTGAGTTTGATGCTGATGGAGAGCCAGCTTCAGCGTTGACTCTAAATAAGTGGACAAACTATAAAATGCTCAGAAGATTCCAGTACATCAATTTCAATAATTTTAAAAATTCAAGATTCATTGATTCATTATCCAAGTACTGAGCAAGGGGATGTTTCTGTTAGCGATAATTTTTTCATATCTTTCTCAGAGCTTAACCATTATGAAGAGATAAGAACTGACTAATTCCATTGCACACCATATTTTTCTGTGCTACAGTACATTAAAACAAAATGTAAATTTTTACACTTTATAATTCTTTATGATGTGTCTGTAGCTTGTATTCAATTAACTAAACTGAATGGGGTTACGCTCATGGCACGTTCTACGGGAGACAGAGCAAGAATCTTCCATTAATCTAGCTCGCTAGAGACGCTTTACCTACCGCTACGCTAGGAGCAGTTGTCTGGCAGAAGCGTAGCAGTTCGGTAAAGAGTCTCGCTACGCCTGACTAAGGTAGTAGTGGGTAATGGATCCCACTAGAGAGACTAGTCCATTATACGCTTAGTTGCTAAGATTTTAGGAGTGAACCAAAGCGTCTAGCTGATTCAGAGTTCAGGAAATTCCGAAGATTTCTTTCACGTTATCGTCGCGATGTCCTCGTCCAAAAAGTGCAGACGGTTTTTGGCGGAGCCCATCCGGGGAAAACGAGCGGAGGAGCTTCCAGGAATCGGGGCTGTAGCAGCAGAAAGGTTGAAAGAGTATGGGTATAACATGGAGAAAGTTCTGGCATTATTTTTGAAGTATAATAGAGACGAAACTGAATTTTGTGAATGGCTAATGAGTAATGGTGTAAATTCTAAAAACCAGAAAGAATGTTATGACGCTTTGAAAGAATTCTGCGATCAACATCTTTAATCCTAAAAAGGGTCACTGAAATGTAATATTGAGATATCTTTTCAAGGAATTTTTAAACTGTCATTTTAGTCATTCCTATATTTCAACAAATACCCTAATATCATAATGATTTCAACAGTAAATAATTTATACAATACATAGCAGTAGTGTAGGAAGATGTTTAGGCATAGGGGAGGGGGAGGAGGAGGGTGGAGGGGCTCCAAGGGCATGTGTCTTGTACTTTAAAAATGTTCATGTGAGAAATAACATCGCTTTATTATTGTGACCTAAAATCATGTGGGGCTCCATAGCGATCCTCCCCCCTTACGCCACTGCATAGCTACCTCCCTGGAAATTAGTCCGGCAATGGCCACACAGGGCCAGAAACTGTAGTTTCCCATCTATAAAACTATACAGTATTCCTACCTTATACCATAGCACTGATTTACAAAATGATGCTGACTGACTGCTATCAGTTCCCTGGTCCGATAAGATTACCTCAGGCACAGATGTTCTTGCAAAGATCTGCCAGAGAGCCTCAGCTACAGTCTGGGCAGTAACATTCTTAAGAGGCACTGCTTCCGGCCATTTGGTGGCCATACAAACACTAGTTAGCAAGAACCTATACCCGCCCTTTGCCTTAGGTAAGGGACCATCAATGTCAATAGCTATTTACTCAAAGGGCTCTGACAGGATGGGGCGCTCCACAATTGAGGTCTTGGGTGGGTAGTGCTTAGACTTTGCTTGACAGATAGTACATGCCTTACAATGAACTATGATCTCTTTAGTCATCCCGGGCCACATAAAATATCTAGACACTCCTTTCACCGACTTCTCACTTCCCAGATGACCCCCTTTATCATGAGCGATGCCCTTCCTAAATGATTTTGGTATCACTATCACCTCCCTATGAGTCTCCCAAGCCCCAAACTTCCTTTGTAAGTACGCCCGCCTTATAACAGTACCCTCTCTCACCACGCCTTCCTAATTCCCTCCATGACTTTAGCTCCTCCTCCTCCTCAACCTCGCGCTTAAGCCTCTCTCTTCACCTACCAACCCAATACTACTTTCCATTACCTTCCTCACCTCCTCATCTCCCTTTAAACTGTCTAATCCCTTCAAACCACACAAATCGTTTCCCTCACCAGGTATTCGGTCACTCTCGGCGGTCGTGGAAGAATCCGCTCCCACCGGCACACTATGGGCCGCAGACTCATCCACTTCCACACTCTCTTCCCCTTCATCTTCAGAAGTATCTTCCATCCGAGTCTCCCACAACAGTCTCGTTTCCCTCTGAAATGTTGATTTTGCAAGCTCTTAATAGCTCCGCTGAAGCAGTCTTGGTACTGGCACTGTTGCCATCCTTGCATCCACTGACACCCTCTTCCTCCAGTCCACCCTCGGCATGAGCCGAATTGAACTTCACAAACTTTGGAAGCTGGAAGAAAAATAACAAAAGGAATAATGACAACATCCGCACGCACAGAAAAAAATCACAATTACGATACACTTTACAGCACAAAATGTCTCTGATTTTCGTTCACTGCCTGACACAGGCCAACTGGTCTTTGATTGTCGGATGCCCGTAGGTCACCGAAGGTGCTATAGATATCTCTTTAGACGAATCCAACGGAGATATCCCACCGCTTCCACCAAGATGTGGGCTGCTGGGGGCAGAATCCGTAGTGTCTCCTCTCAGACAACTTGTTCGTACTTGGGCAGGATAGTCGCTGCCACCAGAATCAGCAGACTTAGCTACCCGGCGAACCATCCCTCCCAAAGGATGACTTAGGTTAACTAAGTTTAATTTTTATAGTAAGTACTGACTTACAAAATGATGCTGACTGACTGCTATCTGGTGAAGCAAGGCTGATATGGTTAGCCATACTCCACCTATTTCTCACACAAAAATGATGCAACCTTTCTGCGTTCCACAAACCACCCTCATAGGGACTAACATACAATCTCCTAATCAGTAGTTCACATCTACCACACCACGTTGCATGACATAGAACTAACTTAAATAAGAATGTTACTGCACATACACACACTGTTCATGTTCGAATGTGGGTGGACCCATTATTCAGTGGGGGGGAGTGCCCACACTGTTTATTACCATTATTATGATTATTATGATTATGATTATTATTATTATTATTATTATTATTATTATTATTATTATTATTATTATTAGATTTGCTTTTCAATGACCTTTGACAGAATAAGGTGATGAGCATGGTGAACAATGGTGATTAAGTAAGGCTAGCTACTGGGAGTCTGAAACCAATTAAGGAACAGAAAGAAAAAAAAGGAAAATTTGAGAAAATGCACAAAATAAAAATAATCCAATCAAGAATTGGACATAGACTGAGGTAGTGATAAGTACTTAAATTATCGGGGCACAAAACTTTGAAAATGTTCCCTATGTTGTCTTAATTGTAATTTATTTGTACAGATAGTTAGCTAACTCCGATGCTATTTGGTATGGCATTCCTCCACCGTCAGACAATTCTGACTAAGTCAAACTTTCCTGCTACTACCCTATATAGTTATGCATAGGCAATCCTTTACCTTCTATAATAGGGAGCGTCAATAATAGAAGGTAAAGGGTCGGTTACACCAGACTACATTCCCTCTCATTCAGTATGCTTTAAGTAGATGAACTAAAAACAGAGACCCTGCATAATATTTGACATACTTGACATGTTTCATCCAGTATTATTCCCATGTAAACTATCGTTATGAACCTACTCAGTATTATTCCCATGTAAATGCTACATATACATACTTGTTTACTCCAAAGATTAGAATTCATAAATTCAATCATTTTTTGCAAAACATGAACAAATGATCAATATAATGATTCAGTCATTCTCAGCTGAAACAATCATAATGATAGCAAATTTTTCTCATTCTAACGGCCAATATTGTTAAGTTTTAATTAATAATATTGGCTGTTAGAACGAGAAATTTCCTATTATTATAGTCTGACGTGACAGACTCGTCTACTCATCTGGTGTCAGGGGAGATACCTAAAGACATAAAAAAAATTAATAGATAATCGTAGACATATCCATATAAATACAACAGATCACAGATTACTAAACTAATATTAACACAATGTTTTATATAATTCAATAATCAAAATCTTCAAGCTTATGCTTCACAAAAGGAAATATTCCATCAAGTGGTAATTCATGCTTTTATTTCTGAATTTTGTTAGGCCACACCCACTTCCTTGCCTAACCAATTTTTTTTGGAATCCAAGCTGTCCCTGCTTGTGTTTACCTAAAAGATCAAACATATTTTACCAAAAGTAAGAGATCACACATACTTTAAACTAAAAAGTCACACATACTTTACCAAACTAAGAGATCGCATATACTTTACCAAACTAAGAGATCTAACATCTTCACCAAACTAAGAGATCACACATACTTTATCAAACTAAGAGATCACATGTACTTTACCAAACTAGGAGATTTACCAAACTAAGAGATCAAACATACTTTACCCAACTAAGAGATACCACATACACCATGCCATATCTATTCTCTTCTGAAATAATTTTGAAGTCAAAGTGTAGAATTGTCACTTTTACATTTTATAATTCTTTATAATGTGTTTGTTTGTTGCTCATATTCAATTAACTAAACTAAACTGGGTTACGCTCACTCATGGCACGCTATACGGGTTACCATGCAAAAAAATGGAATCCCGTTGTGTACCGTGAAGCTAATTTAAACCGAAATAGAAGGGTGTACTTTGAACCCGTGCAAAACCATTTGGATTTGGTTGGAAGGTAAGCTATAGAGAAGTTCCTAAATCCACACTACAACACCTATTATTTTTCCCCAAATGTCCAGGGCATTTAGCCCTATCCTGTACAGGGAAGGTGGTGAAAGTATGAAATGTCCTAAATTTTAATAAGTGACTACAGGAAATTCAAGTTTTTTCCCTGTGATACTACATCTTTTGTCAAGTATAATTCTTGAGAATATTATTTGTGAGTGTGATCCCCCCTACTTCGAAACAACTTCCATAATGGCCAGTGATCATACCAATGACACCCAGCAATTACAATACAATTCAGTGGTTAACTTAGCTGTATTTATAATTGAATATTATTAGTATTAATTGAACAATAAAAATGTGTTAATGAATGTAATTAAATAGCTACAACCTGCTGGATTTTTTCCTGCAAATAAAAATTTACCAATAATTTTTAGTCCCAAATCCAAAATTTATTATCACAAAGTAGTTTACATCAAAATGCTTGCTTTCTTTTTGTTGTATTCCTGGTTATGATTTCATAGCTATATTAGATTTTGCAGCATTGATCACCACAGTTAGTTAGCAGCAACACACATCCAGAGTGACTCGAGTCAACATGTAGCATGACATGTCTGAGTTAGCCTGCAGCAATTAATCAACTGATAGCTACATTATTTTAATTTCAGATACTATTATAATTGCAATTAATAGCAGCAAACTAATTAAATAAATAATGCCATGCCATTATTTTAACTTCACACATACAAAATCAGTTGCAGAACATTATATGCCGCTTCAATTTGTTTTAAAAAAGAGTTGATAAATAAATTCATTATAAAAAAATACAGCAACAAAAAGTATGATATCCAACTGAATATTATTCACATGAATATAACAATATACCAAAGAATGTACATATATGTGGAGTGTAGTATTTACAGATTAAGGCTATAGGCATCTTGAGTCAGAACATGGATCAACCGATGGAGGGTAACAAACAGACTGCGTCTTTTTCCCCTTTTAGTGCAAGTTGCCACCATTTCATACAGTGAAACTCTTTTCACATCACTGCAGAATTGTTACATATAATCACTAGTAAATACATCATTTCTCATATGCAATTTTTAATTAATACTCCCCCCCCTCCCTCCCCAATGTTTTCAAAGGAGACTTGCTAACAAGCATGTACATGAGCTTTATATATGGACTATTATTCTTTTGTGGTCAAGTTTGTGACAACCATTTGTGAATTAGAATTATTGCCATAAGAATATTAGCCATTTGAATCATGGCTTCCTGGGTAAGGCAACTTTGCTGGGAGAAATTTCTAAAATCAAGGGGTCAGCCAAATAGTTTGTGTATATCCTCAGTAATGTGTGTAGACTAATTAACTAGCTGTTGATGAAGCATTGACTCTCATATTTATTAACTAGATTTTTTCTTCTTGTACAAGTTAAGCTTTATCAGGGGAATAGGAGGCCAAATTGGATTGGTGCGGCCATAACCACACCCACTTAACCACACCAACTCGTTTAACTAGTGAATCTGATTTATGAAAATGACAGTTTGGAAGTTCATTCTCGATCAAATGAACCAAAAATGTATTAACCCACAAGAATCACTCCAAACCATTCAGTACAAGCACATTAAATATTATTAACCCTCGCGCGAGAGGGTTACAGTAGTCACTTTCTGTATGTCATTTATTCATTCATTGTGTATGTCATTCAACAACAGATCTTGAAGGTGACGGACTTCCAGACTCTGAAACGAAGTAGAGATAGAGAACTCTACCAAGTAAGTCCGTTTAATGTGCTAGAATTTTTTTGTTTTGACATGGTTTTCAAGAATAAGCTAGCCAATTTTTTAACCGTACGATCATTATGATATTGTGCTACCGATAATGCCCCTTTACTGGCACATCATAATCATGTGACCTGAAAATTGCTAGTGGCCAGCTGGCAGTGCTATTCAATTGTCGTGCTTCCCACATATAAGGAGGCCAGAGTTATACCAGAGCTGATCTGTTTTAACCGAGAGGCATTCCTTTCTTTGTTGTTTGCTGCTTTCTTCGTTTCTTTCTCAGTGGTTTACCGGAGTGTTTGGAGTTTCCTGTTGAAACTACTGGTGAGGTGAGTATCACTTGTATGTTAAGCTTCTCGTATAAAGATAGCATTAACGTCTACAGTTTCATTACACGAGTTGCATGTTGACTTGCTCAAGCTTTATATATCGACGTGCACAAACATACATATTGGCATATTCATATTAACACTACTCCAGATAATTATTCATTTAGTCTTTGTAGTCGCTAGCCTGTGTATAGTAACGCTGGGGGTTCACACCCTTGGTGCTTCATATTACAATGCAAATGATTTTATAAATAATCAGTGGGTTCACATCAGATTAACAACTTTTTAAATATAACTATGTAATGTAGAGTGCCTAATTGCATAGCTAGCATAGCTACTTGGACATATTAACAAAAAACACAATGACAAAAACAAAAACTAAAAACTAAAAATAAAAATTAGAACTTAGTACAAATGCCTGGTCTGCTCTTGTGGTGTCCTTGGTTTTTGTTGTTGTTGTTGTTTGTTTTGCTTTTTTCATTTAAACAATTTTAAGTATATGTGGCAAAAAACTACATCAGCTGACTGCTTATAGTTAAAAAATGGCTACTTCTCAAACCAACCATGCCGGAAGGACCTCTGAACTACATTTGTTTTTCCAAAGATTACTTTGGAAAACCAAAGGACGGTCAAGATTCCCCATCCACACAGCATTTACTCGCATGTGAAAGTGGGGAAGGTAAAACAACGATGTTCATTTAAATTGTCCATATACATACATGGTGTGGTATGTGTGTGTGTGACCAAAATCTTTGGCAAAATGGAGATTTACAAATTTAATAAACTTTAAACTTGATTACTTCGAAAATCTATGGCACTGCTACTTGACAAACTTAAGTTTACTCACAATACTGTGCACAGTCCTGATTTTTGTTGGTGAATTTGATGCTCTTTACCAATATTTAGCTAGCCAGGCCAACCGCCACGTTTTAGTAATGGTAATATTCATGACATTTCCTACAGTACCACTTCGCTGAATGGTACTTTCTTGAACAAAATAAACTATAGTATTATCAGAGTCTGAGACTTACTGGTTAGTATGAGTAATAACATGGGTTACTGTGCTATTAGCTTCCCATATTAGAGGAGTTTGAGTGTATAAGCAAAGGATCCCCATAAATGAGGGATAACAAATCTGGACACTGATGTTCATCATTAGTACAAGACCTCATTAGTGCAAGACTGAAAACTACTGATTAGTCATTAACATACACCATATACGATAAAATTGTCTTTGATTAGCAGGCACTATTAGTGGGAATGAAGTAGTTGTTTTTATCTATATAAAAGTTCCCAGTTAACTTTGTTATTTAAATGGTTAATTCAAGCAATTATGAAAATATAGCCTACTAATACTTTATTTAATAGTGACCGGGCTGCCAAGGCACTAGATATCTATTGACTAACGGGTCGTAAATCCGTCACTAGCCCTTGGATTTTTATGATAGATTTAGTTCGGTCATTAACCAGCCATGTATCGATTATCCTAGACTTATTGTTGATCAAAATAGATAATAGACTTGATATTGATAACAACAACAAAATCATAGAATGAAACTAAAACAAAGAATACTGTTGACATAGAAATAACGTTAAAGTAAGCCTCGGGGTTTGCCGAGAACGATATAAAAATAGTGCATGCACGTAATGTTAATGTTCAATGATTATCATGCTCGTTGGCCTGAACAAATAGTATGGCACGTAAATTGCCCATTCAAAAATGTATGGGAAAAATCGAAATCATACGGGGAAAGTGAAATAGTGCGGTAACTAAGTGGAAACTAAGTGGAAACTAAGTGAAATACCGCGGTATCTAAGTGAAATAGTATGGGTAAGTGTGCACGTGTGCAGCGTTAACCTTGGAAACATACAATTCGAGTAGTTTCTAGTTGGAGACAATAAGTTATAATTCTATTGCAATAAATATATAATAATGGGTGTATTTAAACCTTAACCGGTGAATTTTTTTTTCAAGCAGATGATAGAAAAGTTTAAAAACATGGTAATATAATATTATACTGAGGATATTACCCAACAACGATATTATCATCTTGTTGCTTGTGAGTTATATATTTTGACAGCCACATAATAAGTTTCCTAGCAATAAGCCACAAAAATTTAATTAACCTTTGGGTTCTTTTTTTTATTTTATGTAATTGTAAAGTTATAATATACTTAGATAACTGACTTATAACTGGAAAAGATGAAAAAAGAGTTAAGCTGTTCAGGTATTATGACGTCTTTGTAGTAACACTCATAATACAAGTAATTGTAATGTTCCTTTTGTCATATTTCTGTTTCCTGAGCTCTATAGCTAATACTGTAATACTTGTGCCTAGTCAACTATAACCTTTGGTTCTGGCTTACCAAGTCTGAGCTCTAGTAATTAGTGGAAATGCTATCTGGAGTGTGTAGACTGTTTTCAAGGAGTGCTGCAACACTAGTTCCAATAAACTTACACACATTACTGACAAACTTTTCGCCATATTTTATGCCTCTTTTGAGCTTGGAAAACCCAAAATAAAAAGCCTTCAATTTATTTGTGTCCAACTGAGAATTTATAATTGCCACATTGGCATACTGAATGTCTGACGTCATGATTTCCCACATTACTGTGTTAATAAAAATGTGTAATAAAGCAAACTGTTAGTTTATGTCGATGCTTGAATTGTCAATAGCTTAAAACGGTTCAATTTTTATGATTAACAGCTTATCATCAGAACATTTAAGATGACCAATGAAATTTATACTTACCTATTTTTTGCAATAACACGTAATCATTATGATGCTATTGCATACTGAAGCACTAAAACTCACCAGAAGAGATGATCCAAAAATATTATTATTGAATGATTTACATCGTCCATCAATTTCTGTTGCTTCATTATTTCTTCATACTCATATAACTTAAATAAAAAAATGAAAAAAGAATGATTCAATATACACACTTGTAAGTATATTTAGCTCTTCAATCTACTGGAATAGGGGTGTTGTGGTTCATATTGCTAAGATAAACTAGAAATTTTAAAACTTGCTCCTAATTATTGCAATCTTAACCCACTCCCTTTTGTAGCCAGACCCTTTACCGAACCGCTACGCTGGGAATGGTCTGGGGACATGGCAATACCAAATTTGTTCTGCCGTACATAATTGCGGCGGTCAATTACCGTTAGCAAATTAGCGGAATAGCCCTCCTCAAACACAAATAGATATTCCTGTGCGCATCAGCCACCCTTTCCAACGCTAGGTATGGCTAATTTGGTATAAAGGAGGTGGGGCACTCACCACTTCCACATTCCTCCAGAACAAATTTGGTACGGCCATGTCCCCAGACCCTCCGCGCACTTTGGGCGCTACATGGGTCTGGCCACACGTATAAGCCTAGATTGCCACGCCATTGCTAGTATAACATTAGTAAACTTAGCGTCCAACTCCAAGTGGCTAAAGTTCCTAAGATTCTTTCACCTTTTCACCACAATTTCTTCGTCCAAAAAGTGCAGACAGTTTGTGGCTGAGCCCATCAAGGACAAAGGGGTGAAAGAGCTTCCAGGAATAGGGCCTTTGGCAGCAGAAAGGATGAAAAGGTATAACCTTTGGAAAGCTGAGGAAGTACTGGGAATGTTTTTGCAGTATAAAAGGGACGAAACTATATTTTGTAGATGGCTAATGAGTGTGACCGGCGCAAATTCTAAAGACCAGAAACAATGTTATGATGCTTTGCAGCAGTTCTGCGATCAACACCTTTAATCGTGATAGGGTCAACAGATTCTCCTGGCAATTTTTGAACTGTCATTCAGTCATTCATACATTTCAACAATTAAAATATTGCTCATTAAATTTCCTAAATAACCAACATTTAAATATACATATAGCTAGCTATTATACTCAATGTTACCTACCCTCAATGATCTACTTTCAATTTAGCTAGCTATCAAAAAGTACAAGGTGCATAGAATTCTACTCTAACTTTGAATACAATCAATGTCTAGTGGATAAGCTGTCCAATAAATATAACTAAATAGCTGCTAACAAAATTATGCCAATACAAGTTTGTTATTTCAAATTACATAAGTGTTAATATAAAACTTATGAGAATGGGTACACACTTCATAAATTTCTTCTTTCATTGATAGATAGAGCATTAGCTGTGAGCTGTGGATGTCAAGATATGGCTAATAGCTACACATTCTGTATTTAGCTACAGGTTTATACATGAAGTTACCAGCAGCTATAAGGCTGCTGGTAACTTCATGTATAAACAATTAATGTATACATTAATTGTTTACATCAAGTTATAGACCTAAGTATACAATGCATTTATGAGTAGAAGAAAACAGAGGGAGGGTGTGGGCTTACACGTTTCAACTCCCCAGGATTCAACTCTATATAACAACTTATGAGGTTAGCTGTTTTATAAATGTTAGCCTTTACTATGTTTCCAATAAAATGGCCACCACACTAGCGTGTTTATACTGTAAAAATTAAGCACCAAAGGTATAATATAATATAGCTCATTTATGCCAGTGGTGTAATATTCAATTCGTTATGCGCAATATCTTCCTAGGAATTAATCGTGCTGGCAGGAGTGCTTTGAATTCTTGCTTGTGTAACTTTATGTACGGTAAACCCATATCTAGTGAGTTAAGCTGTTCAGAAATAATATGTAACAAAGTCACTGCTAACAAGATCATTCCATAGGCAATTAGCCATTCTCTTCTGAAATAATTTTGACGTCAAAGTGTAGAATTGTCACTTTTACATTGTATAATTCTTTATGGTGTGTCTGTTTGTTGTTCGTATTCAATTAGCTAAACTGAGCTGGGTTACGCTCACTCATGGCACGCTATACGGGTTACTGTGCAAAAAATGTTCTATTAGTCTAGATAGCCAGAGACGCTACCCTGCTACGCTAAGTAGCGGTAGGTAAAGGGTTTCCTAGCGTTACTAGATCATTGCGCTCAGTTGGGAAGTGAACCAAAGCGTCTAGCTGATTCAGAGTTCCGAAAGTTTCGGAGATTCTTTCACGTTATCGCCACGATGTCTTCGTCCAAAAAGTGCAAACGGTTTTTGGCGGAGTCCAACCGGGGCAAGCGATTGGAGGAGCTTCGATTGGAGGAGCTTCCAGGATTCGGGGCTGTGGCAGTAAAAAGGTTGAAAGAGTACAAGTATAACATACAGAATGTTCTGGCAAAGTTTTTGAGGTACAATAGGGAAGAAACTGAATTTTGTAACTGGCTAATAAGTGAAGGCGGTTTAAATTCTAAAAACCAGAAAGAATGTTATGACGCTTTAAAAGAATTCTGCGATCAACGTCTTTAATCATAAAAAGGATCACTGAAATGAAATAGTGAGATATCTTTCCTAGGGATTTTCGAACTGTCACTATCATTTCTATATTCACCTAATATCATAGTGATTTCTAGTCTGGCGTTGCCGACCCTTTACCCCCTTCCGTATTAATAGAGGGTAAAGGGTCGGCAACGCGAGACTAAGTGATTTCATCAGTAAAATACAGTGCACAATGCATCACTGTGAATTAGTTGGCAATGGCAACAAGGACCAGAAGCTGTAGTTTCCCTATACGGTATATCCTAGCTAGTTTACTCCATAGTCTACCATGCTGTTATTATTATTATTATTATTATTATTATTATTATTATTATTATTATTATAAGAAAAAGTAAAGAATGCACAACATAATAAAAACAATCAAATCAAGAATTGATGTTTTTAGAACCTGGACAGAGGCAGTGTGATAAGTACATTTATCAGGCACCTCCACATTCAGACAAAGTGACAATTCTGACAAAGTAAAACTTCTTGTTTACTACCCAGTCTGGCATAGGTAACCCCTTACCTTCTAAAAGTGGAGCATCAATAATAGAAGGTAAAGGGTCTGCTACGCTAGGCTACATTCCCTCTCATTCAGAATACTTCAGTAGATTGACTAAATATAGACAGACCCTGTATACTAGCTATATGCCATTGTGTACACCCTGTATATGTTTGTAAAGTTGACACCATTATATATATAATTATCTGGTAAATGCCATGAAAGCTATGAATCATTCAGTTGATCATCCAGCATAGCTCCCTCCCATGTATACTTGACATGTTTCATCCAGTATACTCCATGTAAACTATTATGAAACTACTCTGTCTATTTCTATATAAATACTACATATACCTACTTGTACACTGTCTATATAATTAGAATACATAAACTCAATCATAATTAGCAAAACATGAACAAAGATGGTAAATGGTCTAGCTATATATTAAGAGATTACCAAACCAAGAGATCAAACTAGTCTTTTCACCAAGTTCAGAGGAGATACCTAAAGACATAAAAAAAAACTTAGAAAATTAATAAACAATCATTTGCACATCAAGATATTACAAATGCCAACAGAATATTTTATCTAAGAGTACGCATTACCAAACTAAGAGATTGCCAATGAAGAGATTACACACTCTAACAAACAAAAAGATCACATATAGCTACTACAGTGGTCCCTCTCTTGAGAGACCCCCCTGACCAACGACCACTCCATTTGTAAGACCAGTTTTACCTGCACCGACAGCGTCTGCAGTCTTTCTCACCTCTGTCCAGCGACCACCCCGCTAACTAGTCTGGCGTAGCCGACCCTTTACCTCTTCTATATTGGGGAATGGGGGAGGAAAGGGTCTGGGGACAGTAGTACTAATGACCAGTTCTAGCGCCAGATTCTGGCGCTAACCACTAATTTTAAAAGTTTACCGCAGAGGTTTAATTACGGATAGCCGTTTGATTGCGAATTTTTCTGCAAACTTGAGAGGCTACAAAGGTATGGCTAGTGGAGACCGAGCTGAAGCTGTAAAAGTGGTGGCGGAAGGAGTAGCTAAGCGCTTGGGATACAGCGGCTTGAAGAGCTTACAGGAGGAAGTGGTAGTAAGCTTTGTTACAGGACATGACGTTTTTGCAATTCTTCCCACTGGCTATGGAAAGAGTTTATGCTACGTCTGCTTGCCAGAAGTTTTTTATTTACTGGACTCACCACCACTACCTTCCATCATCATAGTAGTGTCACCACTAACAGCAATCATTGAAGATCAAGTAAATATTGTTTTAATGTTATTAGAAGTTTGCTAATCAACTAGCTGATAACTGTACATATAGGTGCAGCTCTACTCGTCCAAGGGTGTAGCTACTGGTAGTGTCACAGGAGAGTCCAGTGCAGCTATGCTGGACAGTGTGTATAGAGCTGAGCATCAGCTGTTGTTTTTCACACCAGAGATGATTCTCCGGAAAAAGTGGCGGAAACTTTTGCAGAGAGATGACTATAGACAAAGAGTGAAGGGAATGATTATTGATGAAGCACATACTGTTAAGAAATGGTAAGTTGTTTACAATAGGTTTTTCTAAAAATGCAAGCCAGTTATACATTAAAACTATGCAAGAAGATGTATATTTTATGTTGGCTGTTGATAATTGCAGGGGAGAAACATTTAGACCAATCCTGACCCATATAGGTGAAGTCAGAAGTATTTTGCCTGAGTCTGTCAACCTTTTGGCCTTGACTGCTACAGCAACTACTACAGTTCGTACCAGCATGTCTGAAATACTTGGCCTACAGAATCCTATTGTTATTGTAATGTCACCTTGCAAGAACAATATTGTGTATGCCGTAAGTAAATTTAATAACATAGACACTTTCGCACCCTTACTCGATCGGTTACGTACGGATGGAGTAAGAGCACCTAGAACAATTATTTACTGCCAAAGGTATGATGATTGTAGTAGTCTATACATGTATTTTAAGCATGGGCTAAAAGAGAAGTTCACATACCCCACTGGAGCTCCTGACCTATCAAAATTCAGATTGGTGGAAATGTTTTGCGGATGCACTGACTTGGAGGTAAAGAACCAGATCATCAAATCATTTGGATCAGAATCCCAGCTACGTATAGTGTGTGCAACTATTTCATTTGGGTTAGGAGTCGATTGTCGCGATGTAAGGCAAGTAATTCATTTGGGGTCACCCGAAGACATAGATGCTGGTAGGGGTGGAAGAGATGGAAAGCACTCGTTAGCTTTACTCTTAAGCCACAAGCGAGGAGGGAAATTTGTGTGCGAGAAATCAATGCTACAATACGAGAATAATAGCACTATTTGCAGACGAAACTTATTATTTCAAAATATAGACAATTACAAACCATTTCAAACTGATTACAAGTGCATGTGTTGTGATGTTTGTAAGCGTGTTTGTCAATGTGGATCTTGTTTTGATAATCAAAAATCATTTGTGTATTTGTAATATTGTCAATTCATTAATTACATTAAAATTTTACATGTCCCTGGATCCAATCAATAATCACAGCTGAAGGTTTCGCATGCAGAATATTCCTTGGATTGGGGAAAGATGGGTAATACCTGCCAGTAATTTCAGTGAAAATAGACATTTCTTGTAACTCTTTTAGAATAATGTTCATGTCAGCTCTTGAGTTCGGCACATTGTGAGCAGAAGAACCACTATCTGAAATTTTGTTGTCTGCATCAAAAGTGTCCATTACTGCTGATATTGTTCCAAGGGCCTCTGCTACTCGCTGAATGCACTGGGGTGTCTTGTTTGCACCAAGGCTCTTAACAGCTGATTTACAAATACGTATCTGGTGCTCACAATGAAGATCATTGGGAATGTTTTTCCCAGGACAACCATGTACGTTAATGAATCTTGTCCATATAAATTCCATTGCTTGGCGCTTAGATAAAATATAATCATAGT
>WLWD01000563.1_pt1:115000-223873 | contig 223873 bp, 138 predicted proteins | sample 6712731 | NCBI WGS metagenome assembly WLWD01 (sample SAMN12718690, study PRJNA576275) | sponge metagenome | isolation source: marine sponge | host: Mycale hentscheli | place: New Zealand: South Island, Marlborough, Capsize Point | collected 2014-11-01 | reverse complement strand
TCGTCATGCACGCTGGAGGGATAATTAGGCAACACTTCAGGAGGAATGCTAGCAGCAAGAGGAATATGATACTGATAAAATATGCAAGGCATTGCCAGGAAATTTGCATGGATGATATAATTATGGAGAAATGGAAGAATGAGGGAATTAACTGGACAATGTATAATTAATGAGGGTTAATCTTTTGTAAAAGTTCCATAGCTTTATCATCCAGAACAAGGACTGATTCTTATTGTACATGATGAAACAACAACAACAACAACAACAACAACAACAACAGAGAAAGTCTGGGGGAAAGGGGACAGATGTGGAAAAATGCTCTAGCAATTAGTTACATTAAAGCACGCCATGTTTGACACCTAGTATATATAATAATAGCACACAGCCAATATAATAAACATTTAATTTAAACTTAAAATTGTCATATATGTTTAATTAAACATATACTGGCTGTTAAACTAAGAAAACTTTGCTATTATTATAATTATTTCAACTGAGAATAACTGAATCAATTATAATATATATATAATACATATATAATATATTATATACAATAACAATTTTACTCACATTTGGCTCTCTGCTTTCTTTGTCGTACCTCGTGCGAACAAACCTGCACACAACACACACAAACATACCATTGGAAGGAATAGTACACTACCACAACACTAACCTAAGTAAGAGATTGCAAAGCACATGCACACACATGTATGAAAACAAGGAACTCCTTCAAATTTGCAAACTTCTCACCAATAGCGTCATTAAATAAACACGAGTCTTCCGATAAATACATGGACAAACGAGAGAAAGCAGCTGGTACAAAAATGGAGACACTTTCCAGGGGATTTTTTTTAAACACATTAACTTTTCCTGCTTTGCACGAAACCTAGAGCAAAGTTCAAGCTCTATATTTACATATCTTAATTGAACTATAGAAAAACATTTGAACATATCCCCTTAATTAGGAAGTATAGCTGCAAATAAACAAACCAATGGCTGGACGTTCATTATAAACTTCAAATCAAAGCTGAACTTTACACTGGACCAAAAAAATCTCCCTTCTCTCCCCTCCCCCCTTGAAAGTTCAGCTTAACAGCTGGAGGTAAAATTTATAAAACATAGTAAACAAATCAAAGCAGAAAGACTTGTCACTCCAGACAAGATAAACAGTGGGCATATTGAATTATAAAAGGCATAGAGCTTCCTGTGGCCAACACAAAGCACACAAAAGATGGCTGATTGAGTTAGGTTTCCTACAAGTATTTCGATTAAACAAATAATACATAAAACTTCTACACCACCAGAAAGTAAGGCCACCCAATTTCTCTAAAAGGGTCTCGTTTTTAAAGTGAAAACAGGAAAGGTCAGCGCCCGTTGCATTACCTGTGGTGATAAACTCCACGCTTGTGGGGCTTTCTGTGGCTCGCTGGTCCAGCCCGATACACGCCACTGCTCCCATTGGAAGATGGATTAACACAATTCCCCGTTCTTCCCAAAACTTTTAAACTTTAGAGCTCAGCCGGAGTAGGGATCACCCCTTGCTCGTACGGACTATTCGTCCTCACCCTGGGGCGTTTAATTCGATGTTTGTATGTTTTATGATTGAGTTAGAGCACCACTCTTCCGATCGATTGGCCAAGCTAGCGCATAGACATTAATTAATTAGTTTAAAGGGGAAGTTGTTTAACGAGAAAATTTTGGTATTTAGGGTAGACAGAACCCAGAGGGAGGATGACTAATTATTTTATTGAGAAATTTACACTCATGGTAGTAAACGTAGACTAGCGGAACATTTTAACACTTTATTGCTGTTTTCTGTTGTTGTTGTTGTTGTTGTTTATACATATATTACTTGTGAAGCTTCTGGATGGGTCCTCCAGTCATTCCTGCCAGACTAGCAGAGAAGGTGTTCATCTCTACTTGTTTGATGGACATATCATTGAGTACATCTCCTTCAACTGCACATGCCCAGTCGGGAGCAGTGAGCATGTAGTCAGATCGACACATCAGGACCACTGGCTTGTCCTAGAGATGACAGACATAAGGACAAAATGACAGACAAACTGATAAAGGACATTGATAAATGTGTACTGCAGATAAATGCACAGACTGACAGATAGACTGACTGACTAGACTGATAGACAGACAGACTTGCTGGCTAGACTGACAGACAGACAGACTTACTGACTAGACTGATAGACAGCCAGACTTACTGACTAGACAGACAGACTTACTGACTAACTGACAAACAGAATCCATAAATGGACACATTATAGGTAGATGGACAATGCACAGACAGAAAATTCAGAGACTGATAGCTAGACAGATGCCAGTATAGGCAATGAGAACTCCAGCTTGAAATAACCCACAAATTAAACAATTAGTCCATAATAAATAGCTCACTTGTAATACTAGTGGTGTGCTTGAGCACAAATGGCGAGCGAGTCTTAAACTACACTATTGTTAAATGATTGATTTTAACAACTAACACTCAAGCTACTAAAATACTAAAATAAAGTCGAGTTTTTAAATTACGTATGCAGTAAAGAGGATTCAATGTCATAGTAACCGCTCCCGCAACAGTTTGAATTGAAAAAGAAGCAACAAAATCAAATCACGTTATTTAAAATTTTCTTTGTGATATTCTTAATAGTAGTTGTAACGCACAATACTTTCACACAACTGAACATACCTACACAAGACTTACCTTGGTGGTTCGTCTAGTGGACAATGAATTTTTAAGTAAATACTGTTGAGTAGGGCTTATAACTGTGACAAATAGCGTATTAACTTACCACCGCCACTAACTCGAATAGAAATGGAGCTCCCATAAGTTTTTGAGTTTTAACTGCACCCGCAAAACAATTCAAAGCGGTAAACAATTCAATTTCTAAGGTGATACGGGTAATGGACGCTAAACCGGAGGATTCTGTTTAGTGAAGTTTGGGACGGGGTCGAACGCGGAGCGAACACAAAAATACGGAGGGTCAAAATACAAAATGACAACGTACGTCCATATATACAAATACACAAACATCCCCGATTTTTTTTATTTTTACCCCTGTAAGTGTCTCGCTCGCTACGCTCGCTCGCCAATTAGCTACTAATAATAATCATGATTATAATACAGGAATGTCTGTCCTTGGCAATTACTGCCCAATGGCCTAGCTAATGCTCTCTCTCTTCCACTCTGCAGAGTGGGTGTGGGCATACACCCACTGCCCTCAGGGTATCACATCACTCAAAATTAAAAAGGACATATCCAATGATACACGCACGCCAGCACCCTGGCTGCCTGGCGGACTAACTGGGTGCGGCTAAGAAGTGGAAGGGAGAATAAAAGAGTTGGTAACACCTCGTGGTGACTTGAGTGATCGTCATCCACCCAACTGGGTCTTTCAATCACTATCGTAAAGCCCACACTCCAACCACTAATACTCAGGTGTCAGGCATACTCAGCTCACAGGAAGACAGTCTACAAGCTAACCAGCAGGGCCAGAGACAGTTCTATCAAAATGGATTTCACAGCTGTCACAGATCGAAAGCACCTCTGATTATATCACTTGCCATAACACCCCCGACTTCACCGTCACCCAGACGAGTAATCTCATTAACTGCCTCGGCCCTCAAAGCTTTCCTTAGCCCAGTGAGTGGGTGGATAGGTCTGGAAAGAAAACACAAATTCATCCAATTGGTCTGAAGGGATAAAACCTCCGAACTCGCAATGGTCACCTGTGTCCCAGAATAAAACAGAGGATTCAGCAACTTCGACTTCCACCCAGGTCCCTAATTAGCACTTCCTGGTAGGGTGATATCAGCAAGGTGAACTGTATCGCAGTCAGTCGGGTTGGATGGTGTTATTCGGCTTCGGTACTGCTCGATGAAAAGGAAAAGAATTCATTTGAAGTCTGGAAGATTTAACAGCTGCACATGTGCCTTCTCTTGTTGGGGCTAGGGGTCTATTTTCATTGAAGTACTAGCAGAATTTCCAAATTATATATTAAAAAAACACTTCCTCCTCCTCCTCCTCCTCCCCTTTGTTACAGAGTAAAAGAAACTTACCTGTAACTGAAATTAATAAGGATCTTTTGAAGACCAGGGGAGTGGATTACAAAACATGGTTTCTGGCTTGAGGTATCTTCTTTTTTTTAGCACAATTTGATAGTGGAGTCTCTATGCACTATGAAGCTATTATTAATGTTTTTGTTTTAAATGTTTAGAACTGGAGGGGAAAAAAAACTACAAATGTGATCACCTTCGACCCACCATTTTTGAGTGCTCATTACCTAGTTATAAAAGTAAAATTGAAAAAAAATATCTCCATTTATCACTTGGTTGAATTTCTGTCACACTTGGTGTGCAGTAATACAAATACAAACGACATACAGTGGAAAAGGCTATTATACAAGAGAATACAAGACCACTAGCTGTCATGGGCACTAATTATATGATAATGAGCAAAACACTCTGATATGACATCAAGTTTGAGTTTAGTTTATGTACATGTACATTTAAAGACACGAAAATTAGTGCTGAAGGTGCTTCTATGAGGTATAGGGGGGGGGGGGGGGGGGGGGGGGACTCCCAGTAATTTTCCCTTAAAACAACAGGTGTTAACTCCCCCAGTTACAAACAAAGAGCGGGTTATACTAGGAAAGTCCAGGGGGAACTTTATTTCAATAAACCTCAAATATCTGTGGGATTAGCCAGATGGGACTTACCCTCATTGGCATTTCATTCCTACCATAAAGACAATGAATATTAATAACTAGCTATGAATTCATTGAAGGACTACAACAAACAAAAACAGTGGAATAATTGAATATCATGTGACCAGCCATCTTCCTCGATAGCTATTACCTGCATGACTAACTATAGGGTATTAATACATCATTGCCTGAAATGACCTAGTCATCTATAGGGCATTATTACACCCTTTTCTGAAATAACCTGGTTATCCAGGGCACATCAGGTTTATTATAGGGAGTAAGGAGGTGGATTTAATTACTCTTTAAAATGTCTGATGTGCTAAAGTTGCAAAAAGGAAGTAATGTCATTTTAAATCTTAGCAAGAGTTGAAGAGGATACTGGGTGATCAAATTAATGTGCATTTATGCACTGAAGCAAAACTGCTTTTTGGTATGAAATACTTTCTTTCTTACATTCTAAACTAACAATTTCCCATGGTAACCTCCTGTAACCCTCATACATGCTCATTTTTAAACACTTCAAACAAGGATTTAAAAAAAAAACCTATTGAGGGACATTATACAATGGACGAAGTGGAGAATGGTATGCACACAGGATAAGTTGGAGGTTACTGGAATACTCTCAAAAATGGTAACACTATAGAGTCAGCAAAAATAAATAAATAAATAAAAACTCCAAATTTTTACACTTGGTAACTACATAGCCAATTGATGACCCTTTCTTTAACCTGCCCTTTCTTTTAACCTGCCCTTTCTTTTAACCTGTCTGGCCAATAATATTTCAGGAGCTCCACTTGTCGTGATCAGCCAGTTGCAGCATAAAATTTTGATCTGTCAAACATGCCAGAGTATTAGTGTGTGACGACCCCTTGCCTATTAGGATTGTATTGTGTTGCAATATGATTGTCGTCAACACCGTGAATGTTTGTAATTTGCAACTACAGCCTCCAGCTACTCTGTATGTATAGATATTGCCTATACGCTGACATGGCACACTTCTGCAGCTGCAATTACATTTAAATTCAGTTGAACAACCAGAAAATTATAAAAAAATTTAAATTAAAAAGACTAAAAGGAAGTAGATAGATAAAAGTAGAGAGAAAAATGTCTTTCTGTTTCAATGAAATATAATCTTGCAGTTGTTCTCTCTCTACTCTCCCTGTCCCCCTCTTCCACTCACATATACACACACATGTTTACAACATCAAACAGAAGTAAGCTGGAGTGAAACTTGTACTCCATATTTTCCAAGAATATGCTGCAGCACCTCTTCCCTCAGCTCTGTAAGCCAGACAAGAAAGGAACAGTGATGGACTCCATGACTACACATTTCCAAGAATATGCTGCAGCACTTCCTCACTCAGCTTTGTAAGCACAAGAAAGGAACAGTGATATCTTTGTAGCCAGAGCAATTCAATGAAATTGACAGCACAAAATCAGAAGCCATTGGCGATTAGAATTCGTTTCCTTTTACGCAGCCAACAAAAAGCCAGGCCAGTCGATCAGCTGTTTCCTCTGGGGCCCGCCATCAATCACCCACCACCCACGGCCAGGTGAAGACGCGGGCAATTGCTAACTTAATTAACATAAGTGACACTGCAAAACTCAAGAGCCCCTAGTAAATCACAACTGTTTAAAGATAAAGTGCTCAGTCAGTGAATATTGGAGAGACAGTTGTTTTATGGTAGACACGCTTTGAAATTTATATATCACTGGGGAAAAAAAGAGACATATGTGCAAGATACAGACAGAGACTCTGCCATCATGAAGCTTTAGTATTCTCTTGAATGTGTGACTGCAGTTAAGTAAAAGCATTAACACAATATTAATACTACTACTACTACTACTACTACTAATAAGAATAGTTACATAAAATGACTTCTCAACTGAGTATGACTTGCTCACTTCACTCGCTTGCCAATAACAATAATAATAATAATAATAATAATTATTATTATTATTATTATTATTATTATTATTATTATTAAACTTACGGTTTCACACAACATTAAGAATTGATTTAAAAGCAGTCATACATTATCAAACAATACATGTGACCTTGCCACTAGTAATGTCTGATAAGTGACCTCCAGTGGACAACAGAATCTCTGCTATGTTGTGCCTGCCCGCCTGTTGCTGTTGTTTTCTATTGATGAAATTTTTTTAAAAATTTTTAAGTTTCAAATATTATGTATTCTTGATAATAAGCCAGCTTGATCAGCATAGGTAGGTAGACAAGCACACCAACCACCAGATTTTTAAAAATATATATATATATATAAATCAGCCCAGACAACTTGTCAGAGCTTCCATGAAAGTCCTGGTGGTTACAGCAACAACTACAGCAACAACTAACAGTCGAGGAGTTCCCTGACCTTCTGTCAATACCTGCCACTTTTAGTCTGGTGGTGGCTTAGTGAAATTACTGTTTTTTGGCGGACAAAAGGATCAAATTTTGCATGAATTTTTCTTTCAACTTCATAAATATTATTAGCCTAGGAGCCCCACCCAAAATTTTTAATTAAGCCCACTAATTAAAAATGGCCGCCAGAGCATTTATTGTTATTTATGCTTTAAATATTCTGTTTTTAGGAGCAATATTATTATGCAAGAATTATTGTATAGCTAGTTAACATGTTAAATTTCAAGTTTAAAACATAGATTGATATATTTATGGCTGCATTAGCAACTACACAATGGTGAGCAGCATACATTAACTTTGGCACAATTATATCTACTGTAATCTCCTTTGCAGGCACACTTAAAAAAACTTCTGGTATGCTAAGCCAGACCAGTTCTCTACACCATGCAGCAGCAATTTTGACCAAATTCACTTGGATTTGAAATTACTTGGTGGGGTCGAGTGCAAGAAGTCCATATTCCAGCCTGGTATTTACTCACTTACTATGTTAATGTTTAGGCTCTTACAGCTAAACAATTCCTCTCTGGCCCCATCACTGAACTCAAACTGGTCTTATCCCTATAGCACAACTGTTAATCTTTCTATCATTTGAAAGTGATTGGAGCTGCAAGGTAATGCTGCTTGCTTCCAGAAAGTGATATTTATAACTGAGGTCTAATTTACCCAGGGTTTGCACTATAGGAAACTGAAAAAGGCTGATTCCAGTTCCATGAAATGACTTCACTGCAGTTGTCGAGTTGGGGTTTATGGTCAAAATTATCAAGAGCACCAACAGTGAATAATCTATCTGTAAGACAGGCCGGGGCCACAACTCCATTTTATTGTTCAGATACTGCTGCAGCTATCATACTTTCAATTTGTAAACTTTAATACAAATTCACATGTAATAAGTTGTTCAATGAGTTTCTTGCTCCAAGCCATGTGGTGAACGTTTAGACCAATGTAAATGGGAAGAGGTGGCTCAAGATCAGAGGAATGCCTTGTTTCATGGTACAAGATTCAGAAGCTTTCTTATGTGCTAAATGACTTGACCTACAGTTAGTCATGCCTGAGTTTCACATCGCCCTTGGTCTTTCAAATTAGTACCATCGAAAATTAAAGGAATAAGATATATGAGGCTGGAAGGACGAGACTCCTGTAGGCAATTAGATGGAAAGGAACCATTGAACTTGAAAGGGCTGATCAATAATTATTGTAGCAGCCTTGGCTAAAATGGTAGCATCTTCAGAAAAATTCCCCTTCTGTAAAGCCTCCCTAAGCATATCTTGGACAGCCTTATTGAATGTGATGACATTATTTCTGCCATCAAACTGTTCTTGGGCTTCTGGGAATTGTTCCAACAGTCGTTCCTTCAACTTGATTTTATTGTAACCCCTTAGAGATATCAAAATCATGAAAATGACTGACCTAGAGGGAATACTGACAGTTGAACATTGAAGTTCCAGAACTAATGGCTTTCTCAATGTAGCTAACCAACTCCACAAATACTCTGGAAAGGTTTATATTATTTTCCCTAGTGTGGACTTTCTCTTCTCTGATCTTTTTCCTAAAAATGACTTCTGTAATGGTTTCTCAAACTCGTAAGGCACTTAAAGTGATATTTAGCTACCTTTGCTATAAGGTCTCCACCACCAGTATGAACCAGAAGCTTAGAGTCCTGCAACACTTATTATTCATCGTATGTTGCTATCGGCAGCAAAAGTAGAAACTTGTGGAGATTACTTTCTTCAGACGTTTTTCACAAAAAAATGCAGTTGTTAACTTTTACTACACTTGTTAACTTTTACTACACTTGCTGGGTGGTCCTCTTCGTTGTAGTCATCTACACTCTTGGATTTATGTTTCCTTGCTTTGTTCTGTTTGGAACTATTAAACGTTAAATAATGAGATTTGTGCCAAGATGCACTTGACAACAAAATCTAATGCACTTGACAACAAAATCTAATGCACTTGTACTACCACTAAAAGAAACACATGCAGGAAGGGCATCAGGTCCCTCAACTCAGCTACGTTGCCTAAAAATGATCTTCTCCACATTTTCGCACTTGTAGGGCCACATTGGTCGTCATTAATCCTGCCGACAAATGACAATCGTTTCCAATCTAACTCCATGTAATACTCCACATAGCACAGTTGCATGAACCTAGCCCGACACCAGGATGGTTATGTAATGACTTAGTTTTTCCTACTTCACACTTTAATTATGAGTGTTTTCCCGTATAAGTGACAATTTTTCACACTTGTTATTACTTTGATTCACTAAACTCCAAACAGTTGTCCAGTATTATTTTTGATTGGCAGCCATCTTGCTTTACGAATGCGTTTCATGAGGGCTCCTAGGCTAAAATTCTTTAATAGGCCATAAGGAACAGCCATACAAAATTTTATGCTTTTGTCCAGTGGAAACTGGTAAACTTGCATAATACCCCTAAGCCACCTGACTATTCGTCTCTCACCGTTACCAAGGCATGACTCACCAAGGCACAACTTTACTAAAAATGGAGACTGAGTAAGAGGAATGCTGGAGTGAGTATTAATTATCAATTAAACAAGTCCTCTGAGATCTAACACTTCAAAGAGACAATTACTAAAGGAGCAACCATGTGACCTTGCCACTAGTAATGTCTGATGAGTGACCTCCAGTGGACAACAGAATCTCTGCTATGTTGTGCCTGCCCGCCTGTTGCCATGACACTGTTGGCAAAACTACTCGCGAATGGATGCTTTACCTGATAGCATGTGACTCTAGAGTACAGGGTGGATAGAGGAGGGCGTGGGAGGGGGGGGGGGGGCATTTAAAAAATACATTTAACCACAAACAAGTCTGTTTTATTTCTATCAAAGATCACAGCATCATTACTTATATAACATCTTGGCAATAATTTTAATGGAATTTCCTAAATTCGTAACATTTTAATTACTGAATCAAAAAACTTCAAATCACACTTAATAAACTAACGAAATACCAAAAAAAAAAAAAGAAGGAAAAAGCGGTCTGACTGTTACTACACAAAACCTTAGTAAAAATCTCAGGCTTGAAATAATAAGATTCTACTTTTTTGGGTGTTTTCTTGTCAGATATTACATGACTATTTAAATAGATCACTATTTTAAAATTTATGAGTCTAAATAATGCCATGTTCTATGTTGTTGTTGTTTTCCCCCTTCTAATATTACTCTTATAGCTTAGCAGAATGAAATGAATACTCCTAGTCCCTCAGGATGACATAAACTCTACTTCATCCTCTTATGTATTACTAACACACAGTGCGGACAGAAATGCGCATGCCTTCCTACAATATCATTCTTGGGCAAGAAATAATAATTAATCCAAACGTGTTACCACAACAATGCCAGTATACAATAGATGAAATTGTGCCATATAAGCAGTTGTGGTAACGACATCTATTGTCATCACAAACTGTCGCCTTTTGAAGTATATCGGCTTTTGTATCCTTATAGCGTCGGTACCTGCCAGTAGCCGTGCTGATTACCGCCAGTCAGTCAGACGGACAACGGGAAATGTAAAATAATTAAAAAATATATATTATATGGTTGCATCCAAATAGAAGAAATTCTTATTCAGGCTATATTGCCATGACAACACATCTCCGATTAACAATAAACACCATCATGCACTTACTTAAAAGTGGTTGCGCAAAAAGTGCACAATTCAATGGGAGCTGTTGCTCAGGGATTTGAGTGCTTTCATGGACTGACCACTAAGGATGGGATCATGAATTAGATCACAGGAGTGATCAGGCGATCCAAACAGGATTTTAGCCTTGAGTTAATGATATTTAAGACTTGGTTAATGATATTCACGACTTGGTTAATGATATTTATGACTTGTGGTCCCAGAAGACTAAATACACAGAGTGTTCCATACATCAAACCCCTGCGTACAATTTGGCCATCAACTAACTTAACTTAATGTTGAATTCACATGAAGTACTTATTAATAATATTTATAGCACAGAAAGCTTTCCATAAGCAACAAACATCGCTCAACTCCATCAGGTAGTAGATTAAGTGCTGCAAATACATCCAGTAACTGACAGAGGAACTTCTCACATGCAACTTTATCATGTGACCGAAACTTAACAACACTTCAAAACTTATTACATACTCCAGCATGCATGCATGCATGCACGCATACTCAATGAACACCTGCACTCCCGGCCTTAACAAACGTTTAAAACAAGTTGAAGAATATAGTCTTGTAGGAGAAGTGAGTCTGGTACATCGTGGAGTAGGAACACAGGACAGCTTTGATAGCTTGACACCGGAACACATTCGACTGACGCACAAGAAAGACCATTGTTGCCATGGATATCCACAGTTGAACTTTTTTTTTTTTTGTCTGATTTTGAGTGGCACTGCTGAGGTAAGGAAAGTTAGTGTGAAGAAATCACCTGCAATAAGTCATTTGGTCAATATGTACTTTGCTAACGCCAATTGGAATTAAAGATCATAAATGATTAATATAATTTTAACAAAAAAAAAACATGTGACCTCGTTATAACCACACCCTGTAGCCCCACCCATCACCCCACCTAGAGTTTCCTCCTCTTACTCACAATTTGCCAATTAGTCAATATTGCATAACACTTGATGCATCACAACTTATCTAACGCCTCCTATAATGGGCGTGGTTCGGAATATATTATGATAATCCTTCTTTTGCACATGTGCACATCCCAAGTCTGGACAGCTACCATATCACAGCCTCAACATCCGAACTACACACGGTTGCCACAGGCAATGCAAAAACATCATAACAATATTACTAAAATTAATAATTAATTGCATAATACAGGGATGGAACCTTGCCCCCAGATTTCTAACCCAAACAAAAATGTCATAAAACCAGAAATCTCCAGTTTTGCTGTAAACATGGCCTATGGCTTGAACCGATGGCCTAGGGCTTGAACCAATGGGGTCTACCGGGCTTGAACCAATGGGGTCTACCGGGTACACATTACTTCACGAGGATGTCTATAACCTTTCTCACAAAAGCTTCAAACATCGCACTTTGCCAGCCACTTCCTCGTCTGACCAGGATATGAGGCCTTGGAGGGAGGGCAAGACTGAGAGGAAGAGGGTGTGAACCCAGAAAGTAATTATATAATTAACTTCTACTGTAACTTAGGGTCACTTCCTCAACCTCAAAGTGACTTGTTTGTGACCATTGATACTGTAATTTAAAAAAATAAATATTTATTTGGAAAATTTCTCTGTTAAAACTCTCCTTGTGGTTGTATAGTCAGGCTATGTTTGTAGTCACATGACTGGTACACTTAATGACTAGGAAATAATACAGGGGCCACACACTTTGCACCAGTCCCCAGGTGCTGTCACAAATGTGTGCTCAAGGACAGTACGACACACCCACTTAAATGGGCGGAGACTCACAAGAAATCCTATAGTGGACTATCATCACATGGTAAGTTGGACCATGTGCAGTGGAGAGGAGAGAGGGCGTGGCAGGGTGCCGTGCACTGCCATGTACATGTCCTTATGCTTCAGGCAATTCATGCCAAGATTTTCACTGAGGTTTATGTAATACAATCTGGTTACACTGCAGAGAACAGATTGGAACATGCACTAAACCAAAAATAATTGTACGCACATTTCAAACTTCTAGAATATGTAACTATCGTACAGCTAATCTATCCTAGAATGGAAGTGAATTTTGGTATTAAATGGTTGTCACTAATCTTTTAGTCATCTGCCATTTCAAAGCTGTTACTAACACACACAATCAGAATTCAGGGCAACTATGATAGTAATGCTTGACACCTGATTGTCTGGGACAAAAACAATCCTAAAAATAAAATTAAATAAAATTTAAAAAAAGATTAAAAAAAAAAGAACAGAATGAAAGCAAAATCAATCTCGTTGATACCAACCCTGCGCCATGACAACATGGAAATCACATGCTGGCAATGAAATATGATGCGTATTTAACCAGAAGTAGTGAATGATGGATGAAGGTCATCTTGTGCATGAATAATCTCATCTTCCCCAGATACCCCCCACCCTCCTTCCCCGTCACAAGTCTATGACTTTGGTGACACATCACCAACAATTAACATGAATGTAATTAATCATTGACACGATAAGTCCGGACGTGAGAAGACGTGACGAAAATCAGGGAGACTTCGCCAGGATGAAATGGACGGGTGTAAGTTTGGGAATGGATACCTAAAGAAGAAAAAAAAAAGTGTTGCATATAGTGCTGGATGGATCAGAACAAGTGGTTGACTGATTTATATGAGTGGAAGTGACATGGGGATTAGGGTGGGTGGGGCTGACTGCAGTTGATTGAATACGAGTGGGATGGGCTGACACAGATGTTGACTGCAAGTTTGAAAGTGCAGACCAAACGCAATAGCAAAATCACAAATGTTTTTTTTAACTTCTCTTCTGATAATCAATTCAGCCATCTAATTACATATTAATTATTCATTAGTCTACCATCTAATTATCCAATAAGTACGCACAACAGACTGGAATGATGTCGTGCAGAGCTGAACATGCCAACGGCAGATGATGCAACATCTACTCAGCTCCACCTTTGACGTGTGAGAAAGAGAGCAAATGATCAAAACACCAAACATGGCCGCATCTGAAGGGACTGGGAGAGAGAGAGAGAGAGAGATTCTATTTTATTCATATTAATGTAAATGAAGACACAACAAACTTGGGCTACAATGTAAACAATTAGATTTGCGGGGGTGGGGGGTCGAGTTGAAACTACTGGAATGACAACAAACAAGAAAGGTCAATGGTGCGCTATTTATCACTTGGCAACCACAGAATGTGCGCCCAATTCTCACCCCCACCCCCCTTTTGTAGCTCTTCACTATGGAAATGTATTATTAAATTATTGACACTTTACATGAACTAATATGGAGAAGTTAAGTCTTTCCAGACTCAAAATTTTGAACAATGTAACAATAATAATACTAATAATAACAATAATAATAATAAACAAAAAAATTACTGAAATATACAATGAAATTTGACAAATAATGACAATAAATAGCCAACATAATATACCAGCCAGATTAAAATGGTCTGGCATACTTTAAAACGGCTAGATCATTTTAAAACAGTCAAAATTTGTAATTAGCCTGTGAAAACTTCTACAAATTCGTTAGATCGGATAAAAAATCTGTCACAAGATAAAACAATGCTGGGAGGCTTAATCAGGATTAAACTATACTACTAATCAAGCACCTCTGCTACACTACATAACTTACAGTAAACCTTCGCTAATTTAAACTTCGCTAATCCGAAACCTCATATTATGAACAAACCAATTCCTATGATGTAACTTTATTGTTTAATATTTTAATATGTGTGTATAGCAATACAGAATCCAACATGTTGATCCTTACCATGTCACTTATCCATCTCTCAGAAGAATGCAGCTGCTAGAAGGGATCATAAACACTTTTTCCAGATGACAAAGATTAGAAAAATTAGTTCCATCACTCACAAATAACTATCACTGGAATACAAAGTGGGCAAATGCAGCTGCTATTAGCAGATATTAAAAATAAGGGGAACACGCCTGAAGAGTATGAACAGAAGTCTGACCAGTGGTTTGCAGATGTCTGGGAAAATTATGAAGGCTTGCAAGGAAAATCAACTAGATATGGTTGTGTTCTTGTGGTATAAGGGAAGAATTATTATTACAGGTAAGTACACAACGATATTCATTGTACATAAATAATATTCATAGTTTTACTATAATCCAAACACTTCACTTGATCAGAGTTCGAATTAGTGAGGGCCTCCTGTACTACTACTATAACTACTACTATACTACTACTACTACTACTACTACTACTACTACTGACTTGAAGGCAAACAAACAGAACGAGCACGTACCAGAGGCAAGGCCAAAGATTCCAATCATACCAACACTCCCTATTCACCACACCCATCTTTCAAAACATCACTACACACAGAGATTGTTAACTGCAAATATTTGTGCCAAAACAAGCCTTAAATAAACAACAAACATTACATCACATAAAAACACCCACCTACACAAAAACAACTCAAGTTTCAGTAAAATGGGACAACAAAAGGCCTAAATTAGGCCAACATCTGATAACTAACACTTCACGTCAACAACTTTCTTGGCCCCCTCCAACAATAGACAAACTGGTGGGCAGCCAGAAAACCTACTAACAGAGCATTTGTGACAGAGTTCCTCCCCTTACACTTAAACAGCAGCGACCCTTCCGCCCACACTACCTTAGAGTTCACAGATATTTACAGCAGGAAATGCCAGAGAGTCTCACAAAAAGCTTATTGAAGTTCCAAGCGCGTGACCACACACCCCACACTTTGTTTGGCTTCTTGCCTTTCCTTCTTTTATTTTTTTCCCATTTTTATCATCCTTTCTAATTAATCCCTCCTCCCACCCCACACGCCCTCCCACTGCCACCTCCGACGCAAGCCAGCAATTGAAGAGGCTAATTGGAGTTTCCTTATGTAGTAGCAGCTCGGAGTAATTGAATTGTGTAAGGGGAGGCTTAATGGATCCTGTGCGCTAATGCACTCTCACGTACACGTCAGATAATAATAAATAGTAGTGGTAGTAGTAGTAATAACAATAAGAGAGAGAGAGAACATGAAAATCTGACTTGTAGTGATCAGTGGCAACACGAGCTATTCATTAGGTACAGGAGCATATCACAAGTCTGTTGGCTTAGTAGTATTTATACATGTACACAAGTGTTGCAGGGCATGAGCACAAATACGGCCAATCAGATGATAAGTGCCATTCTTCTGCATCTAATGAATAAATAAAATTTATTGTGTACAATGAACAATGCTGTAACCTGGGGTGACATAATAACCACACCCACCGAATCACCAAGAACATACTAACAATAGTGTCACTTCAACAAGTCCTATACTGGAGGTTAGAAACTAAAAAGCTTGAGGGACTCCATCAAACTAACATTTACCATAACATCAAGTTTCTCTTTGAGCAATCCAACACATCAAGACTTTTGTTGTTGTTGTTGATGTTGTTGTTGTACTTATTTCAATTCTATCTGTAAATATATACAAGTGGAAGTGCTATAGAAAGTTCTATTGCCATCTGAGCAATATATAATGGTTAAACTATGGATGTGAGGAATTATCGTTGATACCCGCCCTGGTCCCGAGGGCAGGTTATCTAACGATAATTTTAAGAGTTGCCATGGTTCAACTATTTATACCATAGCTACCACTTCAAACAGGGTAAAAGACCAAATAAAAAAAAAGAAGAAGGATATAGTTGTTACCAGGGGAAAACTATGTTCAGTTAATGCAGCGAGGGTCATTCTAAATTACCAATAGCAATAAGTGCCTTTCATTCGTTGTCCACCGCAAAACACTCTTGTGGTACGAAGTTTATTTTCCCCCTCAGGCAATTAGAGGGATTACATGGGGATAACATTTTAATCCATGGCTGTTACCGCAGCAACTATGGTATAAAAATATTTATTGTGCACTAAACTGTGTCACAACCGTTGGAAATGGTCAATATTTTCCCATATCACCTGTGCCAGGGGGATTAACTCACTCCATATATATGTATACCCTCGACTTATAGAGAACATCAAAGACGAGGAAATGAAACGTGTCATCGGAGGAAAATATAACACTTTCTTCAGTCACACTGACCTCCACCATCTTTAAAGGTTTGCTGACAGATTTTTTTTTTGCAATATAAATAGATAAATAAATAAATAAATATACACACACACACACACACACACACACACTTGATATAGGTATAGCTGGACTTAATAGGAGCAGAGTTAGTGCTAAGCATTTCTGTCATTACCTCATCTTGCGTTGTCATCACCTCTCACATAGGGTCTAATCTTTTCACGAGGACTGGCTAATAATCACTTGTGGTAATTATAAAACTCACCCCCCCCTCCCCCCCTCCCAGGTATCATGGTGGGAAGCATTTGTCAAGTATAGGCACTGGATATTAGTAAGTTACTCAACAGTGCACAAGAGAGCTTCCTACTGGTTTATGAGTAAAAAAATGAAGTAATTAATCCTAGAATAGAATATCAATTTATAAACAACAAATTTAAATCAGCCTAATAGCATCCAATGACTTATGAATACCATCTGCAAGCCACACCCACAAGAACATAGCAGAATTGTAAACGCTTAGAAAAAAAAAAAGTGAATTACAATTGAAAAAAAAAAAAACTCCAATGAATTTAGCATTAAAAAAAAAAAAGAAAAAAGAAATTTATGATAGTGAGAGCAAGTTTGGCCACTTAGCTATAATTGCATGATTGGAGTAGTTCTGTCATACACAGCAAGCAGCATAGATCCCCGGCAAATTTTACCTCATGACAACAGAAACTACATGTCACGTGAATAAATATTTGTCATGTTAAAATCATCTAAAAACCCCAATTACCATTACAGTAAAACCATTTTGCTCTACCTCCATACATGTCTATCACAAGGAATGTGACAAAAAGTATCTTCAAGAACTAAAGAGAGCCCAGACCTTACAAGTCTCCAAAGCTTGCAATTCACTTCCCTAAAGTTCCTATTAGAAGACAAACTTATAGTTACGCCATTACCCTATTTGAATAAAAGTATTCATTGAACTTGAACTTTTAACATCAAAGTTCCTAATTATTTTACTTTATAAAGGAATAAGAAAGCCATAGTGTAAACTGAATCACTACCATACTATCTCTTTGTCAGTCATTCTTCTTATATTGTTTTTTCCCATGGTGAAAGGCGTTAAATAAACAGTTGTAATTCACGAGAGATGCTACCGGTTCAGTGTTTCTATAACTGACGTGGCACCAGGAAGTTATCGCAGGCACTCTATCACATGATCAGTCCTAGTTCTGGTTATTATGGTACCTTATACAGGCAAGGTAAACTCTCCATGTGGGGTGGGAGTTGAATATGCCTTATGTACGTACACACATAGCAATGGAAATGATTCGGAGACAACACAAACAAAACCAGTGGAATATGAGACAAAAAGTGGGTTATAACTACACACACAGTTTGTTATTTTTTTATATTTTCATAAACAGGAGTTTGATAAGGAAAAATCAAAGATTAGTTTTGACTCCAACCAACCAAATATAAACACAATGGATTAATGGATGCATGACTAGAATGCATTAGTATAGCATGGTGAGTGGTGAATGAGCTCTCGAAACGAGCTTTATACAAATATACAGTAATTATCACTATTGTGTAAGGAATGCTTTTACTGCAGTCTGTATTAAAATTAAGTTTATAAAAAAGAAATGGTTTTTTTTTTTTCTTTTTTTTTTTTTTTAGGTTCAATTCCATTAGAAAGTAAAAGTCGGTTATTTGAACCGGAACAAACTTACAACAAATTAACAAATTTAAAAAAACTCAATCCAATTAAGACACCACACTGGAGATCTCTGACCATCATGAACTGGAAAAGGACATCAGTGGCTGTGTAATGCATTTAAATATCCCCACCAAAACAGCCTTTGAAGCTTCCCATAAGAGAGACACAACTAGGCACAATAGAGGAAGCAGCTGGACAGCACTCTAAACCCCAGAGTTCAGAGGAGAGGGGGACTGGACAGAGAGGTGTGAGCCCCTGGGGTAAATACCAGTTCTTTAAATAAAAAGGAAACAGGCTCATGTTAGTGGTCTGTTCAACATAATTAAAAGGAAAAAAAATGAAAAATAAAAAATGTAACCAGAGCATGACTAATTATGACTCACGACAACATTGCACAGAAATATTTTATTGTATTATTTATTTATTTAATAGAGCAGCTGCATTTTGGCCAACCCATAACAGAAGACTCCCATCAATTTGTGTTAATGCATAATAAGTAAATAGAAAAAGTGCAAACAATAATTTGTATAAAAATATATATTTTATTATATATCGGCTTACGGATGAGGACATTAATCATTTTGAAGAATATTTACAGTTTTATCTCTATATTTAATTTTAATTAAATTATGCAATGCTCCTGGAGTAAAAGATTCGGCACACATGCACACAACCACAACAACAAAAACAACTAAGACAGAAACTGTCAGATAGCATTACTTTTCACTGATACATTCTAACTACTCTCTTCAAGCTAACCACTGGCAGTGGTTTTTCGTTGTAAAACAGTTTCATTTTATTGCTGAACAAGTATTCGGAAAGAAACATAATACTGCCTGCATTACAACTTAACGACTTCCCTTCAAGTATCCCGTAGCTGTGGAATTGAATTCACTTTCCCTCCATATTTTTCTTACTTTCATGCGAACGGCATGCATGTGAAAAGGGTTAATCTCACGGCGTACCAAAATCTTGATAATTCCTATCCACCAAAATCACAAGAAAAACCATACGAAAAGACATAAAAACCGTCCCTTCCTGCCACACTAAAAGATAGATGGAAGCAGAACAGGAAATGCAGTTTACCTCATACCCAGTCTCTCTCTCTCTCTATGACACACAACACATGGACTTACCAAACCCTCAGGAAGCGTACCCCTCCCTTTGGGCAATGTGACACGCCCACATCAGTGGACTAGTCCTGCCTGGTAGACTCAACAGAACTCTGTCAACTGCCCGTACTCACCGACAGTCTATGGCTTAGTTCCTCCTTGAGGAATGCACCAGAACTGACCAGACCAGGAAGACCTCTCACTCAATAGGCCACACACATGGGACTTCACAATAGCACCAGAAGAAGGGAGGATCAATAGCAATGGTTAGCTCATTTATACCAGCAGTGATGATGATGATGATGATGATGATGATGATGATGATGATGATGATAATGATCCCAACAAAATAACAATAATAGTAATTGTAATAATAGTAAAAATAGTAATAGTAATTACAACAGTAATACAATAATAATAATAATGATGATGATGATGATAATAATAATAATAATAATAATAATAATAATAATAATAATTCAGCGAAGCGAGCGGAGCTGACTCTCTAATGAGTTCGCGATATATATATATATTTAGGTCTAGAAATTGTTTTTGTTCTTGCGTGGGCGTATGTGTGTACACTTTCTCCTACGCGCTTGCGCGGGCCGGGTAACCTTATTAGCAACATTTTGTTTTGTTTACCCGCCGTACGAAGTAGCGATGCCCAGTAGACAAAACGTTAGAAACGCTCGGTCAAGAGCTTTGAGGGCGTTAGAAACTCCAGAAGAAAAATTAGCAAGGAGAGAGATAAGAAATGAAAAAGATAGGGCAAGGAGGAGGAGAGCTAAAACGAAACAGAAACAGGTAGCAAAGTAAAGAATCTTTCATTTTGAAAAGCCATTAAATGTTCCTAATTTATTTATTAGACTATTCCTGAGGATTACTGTACCAATCAACTTTATACAGCTGTAGACTCAACTACTCTTGAAGACACTGAAAATGCAGCCACACCATCTGAACAAGAAGCTAATATCCCCACTACTTTTTGTACTGCAAGAGGAAAAGGCATCTATCAGAGGACATTCATTCTCATATACACCCAAAGCAGCAAAAAAGTTGCAGAAAATATAACTCAAACAATTTCGATACCGCAATGCCTTTCAGCTTATCAGCAACGAATGCAAGAGGTAAATATAAAATAAAATATATACTTCAATAAGTTAATACGAGACATATTTTCGTTTAGGAAACCATTATGCAGAGAGCAACGTCTACAACTAATGTCACAAAAACAGCAAGTCACACGTTTGTTTGAAAGTGATAGTGAAAGAGATCACAGGCTCCACTGTTTGTCCACTAGCCAACTGTTGAGAACAGCAAATGAATCTTCATTACAAAATTCCTCTAGGTTAGAGCAGTTGTCAACTAACCAACAGCAGAGATTGGCTGATGAAACACCACTTCAACGGGAGACTAGATTCTCTCAAGTTAGGGGGAACAGGTCAAGACAACATCCCCAGGTTCCATTGCACCATATTATTCCAGCATTTGATGATCCTCAAGTTCACACAGCAATGCGTAATTTTCATGCTAAAATCTCATGGATTACTATCCCAGTCTGCATAACGTGTATGGAGAAGTTTCCAGGCACCAAAATGAAATTTAAGTCATTGGAATGTTGTCGATGTAGCCGGGATAAACATATCCCTAAGCTCTATTCAGCTCAAAATAACATGCATCCTGGAAACATTCCTCCACAATTGCAGGTTAAATTTAATGTAAAACTATAAAAATTACAATACAACATTACAATTAATTTAATTACATTACAATTTAACATACTCTGCTCTCCCACTGAATATGTTATAGTACCCAAACAAACTCTTTTATTATTATTTTTTTATTAAACCACAAAGTTTACATCAGCTATAACTGTAATGATGTATGACATTTTAAATTAAATAGCTGTATATTCTGTCTAAAACACCAGCCAATAACTTTGCTGGTAAAATAATTAAATAAATAATTAATTTTATTATTATTTTAATAAAATAAATAATAAAATAATTCATTACTCTTGTTTTACCACAAAAAGTATAACATTTAAACTTTATTATACATAGCCTAAATTTTATAGCCTTCATCATACAGTGGTATAGAATAGAAGCACCAATGAATCTATATGAAACAACAGACATAACAACATTAAATAAATAACTGTATCTATAGCTGCAATTACAGGGAACATGCATCGCTCGCTTCGCTATTTTGCGCTATTCGAGCGCACCACTAGTAATAATAATAATAGTAATAACAATAATGAATTCCAGGAATAATAAACACATGTAAGAACCCGCATAAAAGTGAACCATAATGGCATGATCTGGTTATAGTTCTAGTCCAGTGTGTTATTACTATTTTACAAGCTTTGGTACTAATGGACCAGACAGAAGTGTGATTAGAACCTCAAAGAAGAAAGTGGGAAGGAAGGAGGAGAGGGGGAGGTAGGAGGGGAGGGGGAGGTAGGAGGGGAGGGGGAGGTAGGAGTTGGTCAATGAAATTTATCACGGGACTTGTTTAGTTAAAAACATTTCTCCTACTATTCCTACTCCAACATCTTTGAGAAGACACTCAGCTTAATCCATCTATTTGTGCCAAGATATTCAAATAGCACTGAAGCACCTACATTTACAATGTCCTTTGAGATGAAAAGAAATTAGTCTATTATCTAGCTGGCTCAAATGGGAGGTGCACAAATTTGCTTCCGTATATTAATGAACCTTCCTAAAAGAGCCGATTGCCAGGATGTGCACGACGTGCCAAATTCTGACTGACAAGATGACCCCGTGCAGACAAGCAGGACAAAAATAGTGACCTTGACAAGGAGATGAAGGAGGTATTTGTGGGAGGGGTCGAAGGAGTGGCATGTTTATAACAAGTGATACTGTACTAGCAACAACAACAACACATTTGATCATAACAACCAACACACAAAAAATGATATCAAGTAGGAATTCGTGACACATACACCGAGCCGATTAGAACCACTAAGAGTTCCTTCCCCCTCTCTTAGACTACTCCACTTGGCTACAAGCCATCGTAGAGCAAGGAAGTGATGAATCAACTACATCACTTGCTTCCACACATTGAAGTCACGAAACCCTCGGCACTTCACCTCACTCCTTATTTCATGTTTTTCAGCACCTACCTCAGAAGTATGGAATTAGTCCTGCTTCCGTGTGTGTGTGTGTGTATGTGTGTGTGTGTGTGTGTGTGTGTGTGTGTGTGTGTGTGTGTGTGTGTGTGTACAGTGATAAACTTCCTTGGCAAACAGGGGGCACCGGCCCCAGGGGTATTTGGTGTTGAAATTATGTATATTACCAGGGGAAAAACAAAAACAAAAAAAAACAAAAAAACCTGGTAGTCCACAATCTATATCTAATGGGACTCTCTTGGAATTTACCTTTAGAAACTAACACCTCTCATTTAAGTAATTAGCAGTGCCACGAGCACCTTGTATCAGTCTTACAGATCGAGTTCACACTGTTCAGCAGCTGGGCTGGATGTGTTGCATCCCTATCCTAATCATTTGCTATAGCAACTAAGCCAGTATTCCTACAGAAAGCACACACCCCAATTAGCTCGTTAAACCAAATTAATGTTATTACTGAAAGTGCGCCGGTATCCCTTACCCGCCACACATAATGGCCGCCCTAATCTGACCAACACAGATTTGCGTGCAACCAAAGGAAAGACCACACCGTACTTCTTCATGCTCCCTTGGGGGCCAGTTACCAAGGAAGACGTTATTGGCTGTTATGTAACATGTCACTTTTATTGTGTTATAATAAAAAAAAGATAATTTCATTAAAACATAAAGCTGTATGAAAAATATTGAATTACCGTTAGGTGAAAACCCTGCCATAACTGATGCAGCCTACAGCAATAGTACCTGAACCAGAGGAAGACTCTCTCTCTCTCTCTCATCCTTTAAAATGTAGTTGATTTAGATATGGTTAGTACATTGCACTCACCTGGGGGGGGGGGGGGGGGGGGGGGGGGGGGGGGGGGTAAGTGAGGGAGGAGGAGTGAAGTCCTAAAGTCCAGGTATTTTGAATGGAGTCAGGTTTTATGTTATCAAATTGAATGGAGTCTGGGGAGGTATGATAGAGGAATAGTGAGTAATGTACATTCAATATACTAATCTTTGAATGAGATCTCAAGTAGCCATCACCTTCACTATAGGGGACCAAAAGGCAACTTGATATCTATTGTTGTGTCTGAGACTATGCTTGTATTAACACATCTTTCATTACATAGGGTACATGAACTGAAGAAAATTTACAAACCATTAGACTCCCAAAATTGAATATTTGCCATTGACTTATTCATCTTTAGACAGCAGAATGGCAGATGTTTGATACTACAGAAGTTACCATTAATCAAGTAAGAGAGTGATCTTGTATTTGTTTGCTGAAATAAAGGTCTCCATTATAGTTTCATAGACTTAAATTAATTTATTGTATACGTATAAAATAATTCAGTGTACAAGGTGGCAAGGAGACTGAGCTTGCGCAGACCCATACAGACGGACACGTTGCATTGTCCTCCGATAATAACTTCACTATTGACAAACTTGAGCAAAGCATGTTTTGCCTTCGTCAGCTCTTGAAGACAGAAAACTAAAAACCACATACTTCATATGGCGGTCTCCAGAATATGTCCGGCACTTCATCAAGACAATCAAGGTCCAATCAAACAGCTGGGTGTGTTTTAATACATATTCAAAGCACATAACGAGCGTCTTCTATCCCAATTGAAATTTTGCTTAGTAGAATTGTCAGAGACCCTGTTATTTTAGTGTCAGCCCCACAGTTTACCATGTCACCCAGCAACAAAATCTAATTAGAGGGACAAATACCAGACTGATGATGCCTAAGGGTCGTTTGTGAAGCCATATAGTGTTTTAATTAACGAGGTTTGATCGATTCTATTGGAGCCATGGAAACTTATAGGCCATTCCATTCTGTTTAATCCACATTAATTGTATTGTAAGTATACCACAATGGGGCTGAAGAGACTGGGGCGAATCTGACATTTTAAATAGCAAGGGAGAAAATGCAAGGTCGTGAAATGAGATCAGTTCAGAACAATTAATATGTACAATAATGAAGTAATGATTCAGTCATTCTCGGCTGAAATAATTATAATAATAGCAAATAGTCTTGTTCTAACAGCCAATATTATGTTAATTAAGTTTAATTAACAAAATATTGGCAGTTAGCATGAGAAAATTTGCTATTATACAATGAAGTACAAAGAGAGAGAGAGAGAGGAGAGAGATAAAAAGATAATGGTACTCGTCTTATAATAGCTGTTTTTCTCTGTTTTAACAGCCAATATAGCTTTAGCTTAAACTCTATCTGACGCTTTGACTTCTTGCCGAAGTCCTGGAAAAACTGCAATTTTATTTATTTCAGCCGAGAATGACAGAACATGTTTATAAAGATCCACTCACCACGTGCTTGCTACACAATAGTTTGATCTACTGTGTTCGGAATAATTGGGAACATTAAAGCTACCAAAGGATGATCATTTTATGATATTCATAGAACAGACACAGGAAACAAATGCCGGATGAATACAATGGAACACATTATAACCATCAGCCAACATCCTCTAGAAAAACAAATATTATGTGTATCTCTAAAAGCCTTACAGAGGGGGTGGTTGTTTTAACGGTTTTCAATATTAGTCAAGCCATTTCTTAATTCAATGTAAAGAAATATTTCACTCTAGAAGACTCACTGACCTGATTTTTTAAAAACACCATTTGCACTAGAGCGAACCTTTAAATCACGAATATCAATACTAATAGTTTACACGACAGACTACAAGTGCCAATGACATGCTCAAGTTTCTCCTCCCCCCCCTTTATCTACTTCAAGTCTCACTACTACTACTACTACTACTACTACTCTTGATCACCATTTTGTTTTTTACAACTGTCAGTTAGACTAAGATAAGATACCCTCAACCACACTAACATCACACTCAAACATCATAACTTCCAGACTTCCACACACAGCAGGCATGTACACACACACACCACACGTCTTCACACAAATTACTGCAGTAAGTGTTGAAATTAGTAGCACGTTCTTAGAGTAGTGGGTACTCTGCAAGGTGCTCCAGAAGGTCATTCCTACTCACTGGTTGTGGTGGCTGGTGGGAGAGTTGTAGTAAACACCTGGCCGTTGCAAAAAAGGGTGAAATGAAGTACATGTGAACTAGGTGTATGTGAATGAAAATGCCTTGTCCATGTGGTACAATATATATAATACATGCTTTCACCGCATTTCCCCCAACATATCTTATAAATATTATATATTATATATATATATTTATTCCACCCTAGATATCTTCACAATATTTTTAGGTACGTGACCTAGATATCTCATGGCTGTACTGCTGCAAGCTCATTACCAAGCTCATTACCGGAGTAGTTATAGCAACCTGGCCTGGCCACAAGTTTTCTGGGTTTTTACAGCTACCTTTACTCTAGTGGAGCCTACCCAGCCAGGTTAGAGCAGCTGCTATAATATCAGCTGGGGTTGTGGGGAGCCCCTAGTAAGTTTTCGCTAATTTAAAGGTATCTAGTGTGGAATAAACCACTTATTACACTCCTTCAGAGTGATATGTAATAGTTATGCCATGGCCAACGAGGGGTTATGGAATATAACCGTCCCGATCCCGAGGGGAAGCCCGAGGGATAAGGGCGGTGATATTCCATAACCCCGATGTTGCCATGGCATAACTGTTTTATACCATAGTTGCTGCTACTACTACTCTCTCATATCCACCTATATGGGACCAGCCCTACCACATATAACTCTCCTGCCGCTCTCATACCACAGGAATTTACCACAGCTAGCTGCTTTACTGCTTACTGCTGAGCAGCCCAGGTAGAGTTAGATCTGGAGACAACAGCTGGCAGCTACAATGCTAAAGTAAACTTGCTAAAGTAAACTTTCTGGCGTGCTTCAATTGAATTTTAATTGAATTTTAATTTTGGGCCGGAAGAATTCGCTTGACACCGCACTGGGAAAATATCATAGCCCCAGGAAAAATCACCGGGAAAATATCACTTTTAATCCATGGGTGTTACCCAGCAACCATGGTATAAGGCTAGTTATACCATGGTTCGTTCAAACCGTCCAATCAGATTTCTCAATTCGGGGTGAATAAATCACTTATACACCGCCTAGGAGGTGAATATTTTTTGCCCGTGGCCTAGAATTACGATCTGTAGCTAAGCGAAGCGGCGACCAATGAGGCTACAGAAAAAAAGGTTGTTATGTATAGCCTAGAGCCATGGTACAAGTCGGTTGCACCGCTCGGTGCGCGGTCGGTACGGGATTTACACTATCCTCGGGCCTTCGGCCCTCGGTTGTGTAAATCCCATACCGACCTCCACCTCGTGATGTAACCTATACATATTTCACTCTCAGGCTTTATTTTCACTAGATTTTGGCTCATGAAAATAAATTAGCCTGCTCCTTGAAATATTTCACCATATAATATCACACTCTGACTCATGTAATAAGTACTATATATATATATTATTATATTTATATATATATCAGTTTTTCTTCATTTTAACAATTATTGGCGAGCGAGCGTAGCGAGCGAGACACTTACAGGGGTAACACAATCCAAAATCGGGGATGTTTATTTGTATATATGTTTGGACGTACGTATGTCATTTTGTACTTTGAACCTCCGTATTTTTGTGTTCGCTCAACGTTCGACCCCGTCCCAAACTTCACTAAACAGAATCCTCTGGTTTAGCGACCATTACCCGTATCACCTTAGAAATTGAATTGTTTACCGCTTTGAATTGTTTTGCGGGTGCAAAAACTTACTGGAGCTACATTTCTATTCGAGTTAGTGGCGGTGGTAAGTTAATACGCTATTTGTCACAGTTATAAGCCCTACTCAACAGCATTTATTTTAAAATTCATTGTCCACTAGACTAACCACGAAGGTAAGTCTTGCCTAGGTATGTTCAGTTGTGTGAAAGTATTGTGCTTACAATACTATAATATCAAATCACTGAAGGAAGTAATTTTTGTGTTGGTACATCAAGTGAACAAGTGTATGTGAAGGTGCTGTGTGTTACAAGGACTGCTTAGCTGATGAAAAATCTTTACCTTTATTGACAGGTTAGGTTTTTGTCTCTGACCTATCTGATTTTTTGCCTACACAGTTACGTCTTGTGTACTTATTGAGTCCATTTTCTAACTGATAGCATTCAAACTGCAAATTTACATTTAGTGTTTAAGGCTCGCTCGCCATTTGTGCTCAAGCACATCACTAGTTATTAAATCTGCCTAAACACTCTTTTATTTTTCTTCTTCTTCTTTTATTTTTTCTTTCCATTTTCTTTTTCTTTGGGAAAGGGAGAGGTTAGGGGATTTCATGTAATGTTCTTCAAACTTGCATAGAGTGATAAAACACAACAAAATAAGCTGGTAGCAGATCCACTATGCTCCAGGGGGATCCACCCAGGGAATTGACCCTGTAACTAATATGAGTGATAACTTGAAGGAAGAAGAGAAACACCTACACAAAGTACTTCAAAGTAATGGTTATGACAACGCAACCATTAGGGCAGGCTCTAAAGAGTTACCATGTAAAGATCACACAGATACTGAGCAAGAGAAAGGTTTGATTCTTACTATTCCATACATAGCAGGATTGAGTGAGAGCATTCAGAGAGTGTGTAGAGACTTGACATCAAAGGTAAGACACTAAGAATGCTCTCACTCAATCCTGCTATGTATGGAATAGTAAGAATCAAACCTTTCTCTTGCTCAGTATCTGTGTGATCTTTCTAAAGTCAAAGATACTAGCTATACCCATTACCACAGAGTCATCCATAGTGTACAGTATACCCTGCAGTTGTGGTAAAGTATACATAGGTGAAACAACTAGAAGGCTTGAGCAGAGAGTGAAAGAACATTAGGATGATTGTAAGAGAGGTGATGAGAAGGTTTCAGCCATTGCTGAACATGCTTGGCAGCAGCATCACCCCATTAAATGGGAAGAGGTAAGAGTTGCAGACAGAGCCAGTAAGAAATCGTGAGTTGAAGATCAAGGAAGCTCTACAGATACAGATGACACCTGACAACAACAAGTTTAACAGAGACTTAGGTTTAGAGCTTCCAGGATGCATGCATATCACCCTCCAGGATACAATAAACAGTAAGCGTATCCTCCAGAAATCTTGCTGTTTACATTGTGTTATTATATCACCACGGAGAGTTCAACCTCAGTTGACCCCCGAAGAGGACTTCGGCAAACAGTCAAAACGTCGGGTTAAGTTATAATTAAATTTATTGGCTGTTAAAAAGAGAAAAATTTGCTACAAATATTCTTAGTACCCATATCATCCTGCATGAAGATATGGTGCTATTCACAGACACTAGACACCCACATGGCAACCATCATCAAATAAACTTATGGCACTTCAAATAATAGTCACACAGGGAAAAACAAAATTGTATGTGGTATTCTCCCCGGTTATTTCCACACTACATCTATGAATATCGTTATCTAACACCTTCACCACCCACACTGATCAAGTGTCAACATATATAACATTACATAGCATTCTCTTACATTCCACATTTTGGCATTAAGAACTTTAGTCACATGACCTGAAGGGATTCATTCATTACCACATGTCTTAAGATGTGCCAGCCAGTCATGGCAGCAAATAGAACTATCTAGAATTCACACGGCATACAAAATTGATATCTAAGTGCCTGAATGACATCCATTTCCAGGCTGCAACCTTTCGTATCATAACTTTGGGGAAAGTTTGCATGTTGCTTCAAAAACGTGGAAAGTTAAGTTGTTGAACTCAAGTAGAAAAGAAATGTTGGTAGCAGAACTCTTCTTAACAAACAAACTGTCGTCATACAGGAGCGACAAAGAATCATCATTGCCCAAAACAAAAAACAGCCCCTTTCTTTCCACAGACAAGAGAGAACTCTCATTGTCCTCTGTCCCGCCATTATCAATTATAGAAGCCATACATGTGGTCGAGCCAGCCCAACCCTTGATGAACCGACTCTTACAATCTGTAGTAAAACACACCAGACTTTGGTATGTAAGGCATCTCTGCCTTCAGCAGCAAAACCCAGGTGCAAAGAAACCAAAGAGAAACGTTTTTTCCCCTCTTATCATCACCACGCCACTGTAGTAGGTGTGAAAGGGTGTAACCAAGCGCCAGGAACAACAATAGAGTGTGGGTGCTGGTATGACTGTGAAGGGTAACCACGGAGATGGATCGCTATGGAAATAAGCTTGATGCAGGGCTAGACAGCTCATACAGGCCACTTGCATGATGACACCCAGGGAGGTTTATCACCTCTGCACTGCGACTAGAAGTTACGTAAGATGGCCGCTTATGAAAAGTTAACTGAAACTCGAGACGAATTGAAAATTAGGCGAGTCCTTGAAACACATTAGAAATAATCCAGTCACCTCTTGTGTCACGCTCCAACTAGAAACCACAATGCACTTGCTCAAACTGAAATGACAAATTGACCAAGTTTTCAAAGAAAGGCGGGCCATGACGCTTTGGCATTAAACTTAACACTTTTGCTACCACGAGACACAAAATAATATGAAAACATCCCAACAAACTCTTTTGAAAAGTAGTTTTTGAAATGTGGCTTCTGGATTATGGATTGAAAAAAAAAAAGTCGACTCTTCTCTATTAAAGTTTGAATCAAATAATTCTTCCACCGGACACTGCTAACCGTCTAAAGCCTCTCTTGATTCTTACCTGCTTTGTCTACTGAACCCTGGATATTATTCAAGCTCCAGAATACTGAGCATGCCCAACATTCTCCCACACTTGCACTGACTCCTATAATGCATTGCCTACAACATGAACTAACCAAGTTCTACCCACAATATTATGAAGCTAAATTCTCAGGTTAAATATCATTTTTAATTCTTAACATGTAGAAATTATTTCTAGCGTTATAGTGCAATTAAAAAAGTCAAAATTTAGACGTTGTTACACAACTATGATAAACCACATTTTTATAGACTTCATTTTTTTAAATATATAGAACAGCTGTAGGTGGTATGGAAACAAAATAATCACATAGTGGTACGAGAAAAATCTTCAAGATTCTTAATTTTCAAGAATGTTATTTTAACATGGGGTAAAAAGATTTCGTCTAATTGGAACTTTGTCACCATCTTTACCACAAACAAACATTAACTCATCCTTCTACAAATGGAGAGATAAAACGAAGTTTTCCCCAAGTTGCATTCTACCAATGTCAACTAGCCATGACTTCTTAAATCGAGCTGGCTTGCTAGTTAGGCTAGACTAGACTAAGTTGAAATTATATTACTAGGTCTAACATGACTGAACGCATGCCACTATCACTATGGCCACTAACCAACTGATCATTTAGAAAATAAAAAGTTCGCACTGCTGAAATATCCTCAAAATACAATCACACGGGGAATTGTGGCATATGCATGACATGTGTATCTATGTGTGTAGGTTAGATATTTCCACATTACCATACTCAGTATCTAGCCCGACAGCTAGTGCTCAGTACTGTCTCTCTCTATCTTAGTGCAATAACTAACACCAGCACAAACTGATAACTGTTCCCCCCCCCAATTTATTTCTTTTGAAAATTTTATATTAAAACTAATCTGTAGTATTAATTTGCTGCGTACTACTTTCGATGCCCAGAGCTCAGGTCATGTAAAATGGTGTTTCATGGATAGTTGTTTCTGACTTAACAAGTAAACGAAAGACAGAAGAATGACTCGGTAACCCCGGTAACACTCATCGCGTCAAGAGGCTAACAACAAATTAAATTGTAATTTATCCAATAGGCTTTTGTTATAACAGCGAAGCAGATTCTGAAGAGGTACACAATCAACAATTAACAACCAATTCAAAAATCACATGTTCTTTAAACCACTAATCTCATAGTCCAGTCTATTAATGCCCGGTTTACTGTCCTTTTGAAATTTGCTCGGCAATCAAAGTTCTAGCTCGTCAGGTAATATCAAAATGAATTAACCCATTAGCACGTGTAAAGTTCATGTAGTTTCACAGCCAACTTTATTAAAATTATAATCTTTTTTTATAATAATATTAAGGAAAAAATTGACAGACACGCCCCCACCCCACTTGGTGCCTCCTGGAGTCTCCTTTCTATCTTACATAGCAATTGATTATGAATTTACCGGGCAATAAAAAATGACCACAAACCAGGAAGAAGTCAGAAATTTTGCCTGCTGGACTGATGAATAATGGCACGGGCAACATATTTAATGATATTCATGGCTTAACCAAACAAACTCGGCACGAGTTGCCACCTTTAATTGGCCTAAGTGTTTAAGCTGACTTGTGAATCAGGTTGGCTCTATAGTGTGGTCGAGATAAACTTTGGACCTTCTTAAGAACACCTGCAAAGAATATAACAAAGTAAATATTTATGTATTTATTTGATTGATTTTAGTCACATGCATGCTATGCAGACTTCTCAGAAAGCGGGTGGACATTCTCGTGGCGCCCATGACGATCTAAATCATCTGATCAATCGCAAGGAACTGTTATTCATAGTTTTAACACCTTGTTCGTTATTACTTCATACTATCACGACATTTGTGGTGCTTGATGACAATATGGACATTAAGAGCATCAAACTGTCCAGAATATAAGTTTAACAGATTAGAGAAAGAATTAAAGGGGCACAGTAGAATTTATTTCGTTCCCTTCAATTTCCACTTTATTAGAGTAACTACGTTAGGCTATCAAAAAAAAATCAACAAGCTAAAATTAAAAAAAAATTATCATAATTTCTTGCTCATAATTTCCAATTCTTAACTTTTAAATCAAATTAAGAAAAAAAATAATCTAAATTTGCAATTGTATGAAAACTTTGCATCATTCTGACTAAAAGTGTGAATTTGTTCAATAAGCAAAATTCCACAGATGAAAGCGGCCACCTGTTCCAACTTCTACCCAAAGCACAGAATATGACTGAAAGCCTTAGAAACGCTGTTTGCTGCAGTAATATTCCATATGGAGTCTATTTATAGCTCACTACCGCAAGGAGAGAGTCATTCTGTCTCTATTCAGGCCAGACACTCTGAACCGGTTAGACTTTACTCTAGACGGCAACCCCCCAAGATTATTCCACCATCATCCTTCATATGGGCAGAGTGAATTGCACAACACACACATAACACCGAGCATGGCACCTGCATTTCCTCTACCTTCAAATGCTATACTGGTATACACTAGGGTGGTACACTTGACCTGCTCCAGGAGCAAAGCCATACACATCCTACTAGGAAATTCACCTCCCCTGCATAGATCAAAGGCTATTGCTAAGCAGGTCCTCTATTAGCCAGTCACACACACACACACACATTCATACATATGGTCCAAGCCTCTAAACTAAGGACTCCTTATTAATGCAAGATTGTGCTGGCCACCTGCCCTTATTGGTCAATGATATAAGTATCTAGAGGATAGAGTGACCTTGCTCTGAGCCCGCCGCAACCACCTGACTTCAAAAGAACTGAGATCAACTTGAAAGGGTGCAAGGAATTTGTTTTTACAAATCTACAATTCACAGCTGATAACGTCTACAGATGCTGCTACTACAATTGGTACATTCCTAAACGTAGCCCTAGACAGCCGAGAGAAAGAGAGAGAGGGAGATGATCTGGCCGATAGAAATAGACTGGGCCAGTTAATTATATAGTGGAAGCACAATTAATAGAGTGCTTATGAGAAAGAAATAAGTGGAAAAAAAAAAGAAGGTAAATATAAAAAACATGATGAATAAGTGAAAAGAATAAAAAGAATAAAAATATTATGTGTATAATAAATAAAATAATAAATACAAAACAAATATAAATATGTGACCGTCTATGGGAAAATCGGGCACAACGCGGCATGCGCAGACGTCGCAAAAAGATCGATTTAGTTCTTAAAATTGAATTAAATAAGCCTAACGAAGGGAACGGTTAGGTGATATATAGCGGGAATGGCTAAAGCTACGGCGGTAAAACTTGGAGAGCTTAATATCTGCTTGCCGAGGAGTGTGTAAGTGCAAACAAAAAATTTTTTCGTCGGGGCCACGTTGTGCCCGATTTTCCTGTAGATGGTTAACTCCGTTGCGCTCAGCAGATCTAGATGCCCATTAATACATACTTACCTCTAGCTCATCTTACCTAGGGTTTGGCAGACCGGGCTTACGTAAAGGCTGACTGTGACGCCCCCGCAGTGGTGTGTCATCAGCCGTAGCCCCCCAATAGCCTTGAGGGGGAGAGATGTGACGAACCCTGATGACGTGGCAATTATCAGTTAGCCCCGGCTCTATTTGCTGCTAATCAGGGTCACTTACATCCCCCAAGGGGGCCGCTAGCGGCCCATCCCCCCAAGGCAATATAGTTAGGGTAGTAATTGACCTTTAACTCAACTAATACGTACACACACACACATAATTACAAAAGAAAGTATAGAAACTATAGAGTACAGCATGAGTGTTGTGATTAAGAGTTCTTTGCTAGGACAGTAGACAGTCTAGCCAGCTGCTCACTCGGCATTCTCACATACTGCAGGTATGCTGCACTCTGCCATCGACCTAACGTCTGTATTGTCGCATCCTCAACACCCACCATTGCTGCTGTGGTAGCTGCACCTCGTTATTCACCCGCGCATTACTAACACGTGTTAGATATACCTCACGCTACCCCCACGTGATCTATACGTACTTCCTCCCACACACTTCCTGCAATACTACTTCCCTCAATCAACCCACTTACTTATCCCAGCCCCACCCTCCCCATGCAGTATGTCTGCTACTCTACGTTAACTACATTTAATTACATTAAACTACATTCACATATATGCATGTGAATTATATAAATACATAAATAGTTTTAAAAATAGTATATGAATACAATAATTTATTTGCAATCTATAAAAAATATTAAGTTACCAAGTACATAACTTGAAGAAAAAAATAGAACACACAAAGGAGAAGTGTGAACATCAGTGAAAGCAGGACCAACCATTTAACACCCAGGGTTTCATACAGAGGTAAGGGCTCCCTGGGAGTTCCCCCCCCCCCCCATCCCCCCTCCAGAATTTCATAAAATAAATAATAATATTTACTACTTAATGGTATTCTGTGGTTATGATTTATAATGGTATTCTGTGAGTTTGTTGTTGTATATATCTAATAGTTGATGAAAGTTCACTTCAGTTAATTGAGGTCCTTCAATTGCAATACACATTAGTCTTCCAAGATTGGTGTCATTAATTCTAGACCTGAGACGATTTTTAATTAAATGGGTGTGGTTTCAGCAAAATTGGGTGTGGTCAATCAAACGTGTGGGGGCCCCCCCCCCCTCCCCCAGAAAAAAATCCTGTATGAAACCTGACACCTACGACTACATTTACGTGCTACAAAAATATAAGCACTGTCTTATGGCAGCCTCACAGAGTTTTTTAACTTTGTTCATTAATCAATCCAGTTCCTGTGGAAGCCAGATGTCCACCATTGACGGGACATTCTGGGAACATAATAGTTACCCGCCAAACTCTAATCCAGCGATTATGTGCGTGTGCATGCATGCATGCTTGAGCCATCACACATGCATTTGCGCATGTGTATGCATGTGTGCGTGTGTATAGCCAACCTCAAATATCTTTAGACAGGACCAATGCTGGGATGAAGGAGGCGCGATAACCCCAACAAAGACGACCATGTCAGCCAGCTATTATTCTGCCGGCTGAGCTAATGAAGTTGACCGTGAAACAATATCTCCTTACTGTTTGTTTTAAGTAAAGTAATCTTGTAAAGGTATGCAAACACAAAGTCAAGGTTCCTTTGAAACCTGGAGTCTCTGGGTGGATCGTCACCCACCACAAGGGGCATCCCCTGTAAAGATTGAAGCATCAAATTTTATTAAGGTTGGGAAAATGACAACAAAGTAAGAAATTATATATTGGGGAACAAGTAAGAAGTTAATTTTGGGAAGTTATAAATATACCATCTAATCAGCCAAGGAAAGAATTCATAAATACTAGCTTTGTGTTAGAAGACAAAATTGTAGTGATGTTTAATGTATATCGTGATGATAATAATAATAATTATAATAATAGAATTATCAAGCAACAATAAAATTAGTAAAAAAAAAAGTTAATTTTTTGCCGAGTGGAGAGCCAAAAACAAGTTATTCAGTAATAAGATACCAACATTCTTTCTTCACATAAAATTGACACATACATGCAAACACACAAACACTACATGCATGCTCACACAAACACACGAACACACAAAACACGAGCATGTGCACAAAAAACGAGAGCACAAGCACACACAAACTCACGCAACAATACCCACGTCAACCACATAACAACTAGAATCATTTAAAAACCCTTCATGACTCATCAATTGGTAACCATGCACCAAGCGTATTCCATCTATCGCCACGGTAACATAAACTACTCGCAACGACCCATTTTGCAAAGTAGACCTGGCATGGTTTGATGAGCTCACCTGAGTAATGGACTTCTGGACGTCCAGATGCAGCTGATAGAGCCGCCGCATGAATTCGTCCACCTTTATGACACTATAAAAAAAAAACAATAAGAGAGATAGAGAAGCCAGATGACTTGCAATGCATGAACAATATGTGACCTTTTGTAATAACAAGAAATTTTGAAGCCCATGGAGTTGACTTTCCCTAACTTACATTTATACTTTCACTATAGAGAAGGAAGAAAGGTCTTTAACAGAAGAAGAACAAGCTATCACAGGAAGATTGCTTGATTAATTAGAATTAAAAATACACTTATAAATGGCCAGTACTGGTCACACAAAGTGAACTAGTGATTACACATCCTTATCACGCACCTTCACCTTCTCACACTCGGCTCAACTTTATCTTATAACAAAGTGCCCATTATTCAAACATTCAAGACATTTGGCCAATAACATTTATAATACCACAACTTGTCCAGATCTTTAGCCCAACCACAGGCATCTTGCCATATATTTTTATCTGCCCACAGAGATCAAGTGAAATAACCAAAGCTGCAAGCTTTTGCAGGGTCTCTTTCTTAACTATCTGCATTCCCTAAAGGCCACTCCCTCCCATCCCACAGGCTGCACCAGACCAAGTGAAATAACCAATTGAGCTGCAAGCTTGAGCAGGCTCCCTTTCCTAGCTCTCTACTATCCAAACGCCACTCCCATCCCAAGTCTTCATGGTTGGAATGATCCTCCCCTTAGGTACACCTACCTCTTGCCTCTGCCTCTAGCTGACTCAGTGCCCTGTCTGTGCTAGTGGTAACTGTTTGTGGTAGAGCTGTTAGTGAAGTCTCAAGAGCGAGGGAAAACAAGTGAGCAAAAGTCCTAGCAAAAAGTCGCTGAATGGACTGCATGCAATACTACCTATCAAACTATGATTATGGAAACTGGAAGAGGATATTTATTCCACAAAGGTCCTCTTAATATTACTCTCTATGTGCTTCCTAACATTAAAAAGTTCTAGTTGATAGCCTCATGGCCAGAAATGTCACTATTTATATATTAATGGACAGTTTTTCGTCCCATTGTATTGAAAGATATCTGGTGGGATAATTCGGTAAAGGTTAAATTGAATCCAATCTTCTTCTGGTATATACCTTTTGACTCTGTATGTATAAGAAAGGGTGGATGAATGTAGGTGTAAAAGTAGTGTTGTTGGACGGATGTATGATGGTAGAATAATTCTCCACATGTAGAGTTTGTTAAACAAATGTAAGTGCATTTTTAGAATAAAGGATATACAATATTAAGCTGGATCAACACTCATTAAAATTTGCTAAAAATTTTTTTTTCCTTTTCCTTCTTCATCAGAGTGTGTAAGGTCATCACTATGACAACAGGTCTAGTGTTTGATGTTTCATCTGCAGCACTAATGGTGGCATCACATGACCCGCAGTTGATACTGCTTCATCCTAATACAGGAGGTAACAGAGAAGCCACCAAGTCATGCATGCAGCTTGCTGTTATTCAATTTTAAGGAGCACCTACCAGTCAAATTAAGTGTAACACTTTTTATTGTATTTAAAAAAAAAGGGATTTTTATTGTTACTTGTGGTGAAAAAAGGGTGCAGAGTGAGAGGAAGAGTGAATATGGACACTATTATGGTGAGTGAAATTGGATGGACTTTACTTATACTAGTTTGGGATACTGTTGATAAAACTCTGTATTAATCAAAGAAGAGGCTTCGAAATACACGAGGCCAACGAAGGTCATTTTAGTAGTGTCATGCAAAAGTATTCGATAAATATTAATCAATTTGGTGGAATGATAAACATTGTCCACTTAATTCACTGTTATGACCCTTCACTCATTTAAAATGTTTGCCTATTACAAAGGAGTACTATCAACAATACCAATATTGTGGCTATTAATTAACTTAGATCGCCCAAGCCAACCTCCTCGATAGACCTTAATAAATGCGCAATCAAGCCAAAGAGTACATGGTCATTGGTAAAAGTGTTTTAGTAGACACTAAACCAGTAAGTCTATTTACGATAGCCATTCTATAGCAAGTCCTGGGTGTTTTGATGCACTTTAATTGAGCAATGTGGCAAATTAGCATAAAATTCATTCATCTTTCCAATACAAAAGGCGTTCATTATACAATTTATCTAAGTTAGAAATCGAGTATTAACCCCAATCAACTCTCCCTTCCACCATTCTCCTTCCTCCTAAATAAGCACTTACTTCCTCATGGATTCCTCCATAAATGCCTCATCATGGCAGACTGCGTCCAGCAGCTCATGCAGGTAAGGCTGGATAGTGGCGACAAGTTCGTAGTGCTCCTGAGGGAACTTGGACGGCCTGAGGGTAGCGGACATGTTTACTGCACTGGTTGGGTCCGACGGCAACAACTGCATGAGGAGGCCACACAAGTGAGCATAGGCTCGTACAGAGTCTGCTGCATCTGGCTCCTCCCACCACTGGGCCTTGCTGGAGGACTGGCTGGACATTGTTATGCTGTAGGCCAATGAAATAGAGTAGCACAGAATGTACTATAATAATGGTTGATAAAAATATTATTGTAGTAAATATTTAACTAATTGTGATAATGGTACAATTAACAACTGCTTAACAATGACACAGTGTTAATAACAATAGTGCCAATCAGTTCTTTTGAAAGTCAAGCAAGTTGAATAAATTAAGAAAATAATTAACGCTTTATTATTTTTATTTCATATTCTTTACATAAAATCCTATGATTTCAGCGCAAATAATTAAAACTGATGGATTTGTCTTTATATTTCTAATAGGATGCTACTACTACTAACAATAATAATACTAATAATAATAACAATAACATTATTGATGCTTGGTAAATAACACTTCTTCTCCTTCCTACTTTATAAATTAAGAGAATCAAAATAAAGTTTTACCGAACATCAATTAAACATGAAAGCATCCTCTCCGTACTAACAAGATTTAATAATAGAATATTTCATTTGGCACTCTTTCTCGGTTATTATGACTGCACCAACTGAAGCATGTCTACCGGATCCGATAGTACAAGCCAACAAGCCGGCAACTTGATAAGGCCGTACGATCTGTGCGCATCTGGAATCAATTTTCAAACTGGCAATCACGCCCGTATCCCAATCGATGAAGCCACAGTTCCACAGTCAATAGAAGCATCACAGTGGCCAAGCTAATTCTTGTGCAAACAGCAATAATACGTGCACTTGAGTCTGACCTCCCACTTGAGAGAATTAGTAAAATATGGAGGTGAAGTGCTGATCACAGTATTAAAAAAAAAATTATAATAGAAAGATGGTAAACATGTTACAAACCAGGTGTTCACCATATACGAGGCTTCAATTAAATGTTTTATAATATTCCGTTCCCCCCTGTTACCCCAAATGAACGGGAGTTATGAAATTATGATTATCTGCATTACCCTAGGGGCTGCTAGCACTTGGTCCTGCATCAGCTAAACTATTGCTGAATTCATGGCAACCATCTGGGATAATACGTAGTAGTTAATTGAATTAAATAGTGCAGAATAAGTTCTGGTAGAGAACTCGTTAGAACAGGGCCAGCATACTACTATAGTACTTCTGTATTTGCTGACATAGTATAAACTTGTAGAGAACAAACAGCTTGTGTTTCATCTGCTAACTTTTCTGAAAGCTGATCTCTACAATTTCTTTTTTCTTTTTTAGTAAATGTATCAGTAGGACACATTTAATGATTGGAATCTAGTTAACTTTCAGGAAGCCAGAAAGTAATACCAAACCACAGTAACTCTTTTTAATCTCAATGCTATGTCCTTAGAGGCTTTGCCGACCAAAAAATATCGCCTGCTTATGTTAAGTCCTAGGCATTGAATTAACAATTCCACTCCCAGCCTACTGCAGAGTTAAAAGAGCTACGTGAAGCAACGCCAATATTCACAGTTATTCCAACTAGAATACATTACGACATTATAGAATACATAAGTTATGAACCCAAAATAATATTCAACTTTACCTCGTCGTCCCTTGCCGACTTGCTTTGGACATAGCAGGCGACTCGTCAAAATAGAAAAATTAGATCTGGAGCGGCGCGGATTGAGACTGGGGGGGGGAGGAGCAGACCGAAATCCACGTGGCCTAGACCACATAATAAAATTATATTTAGAACAGGAAACATGACGTCATTATATTCCGCTCCTGTTTATATATAAGGGGTGCTACGTTGCACTAACATCAAAACCAGTGGTCGTAAAAGATTAGTGAAAAATCCTAAATGGAGATTATGCCTCCTGTGACATCGTACGGTGGAGTGGTAGCTGAAGTACCTACACCTGAATTTGATAACTACCTACGAGAGTTTGAAAATCAGCAGTACGGCAGCCATTATCAGGAGCAGTTCCACAACAGCAACCGAATTAAGCAGGAGCAAGTTGCGGGGGCCCCCGTCCCGAAAATTGAACCCGCACCGCCGGAGTACGACTCCTACCTAGACACTCCCTGGCCGCACTGGCAACAAAACTGTCAGCAGCATCAGCAGGCCCATCACCACCCTCTACAACACCATCCTCATCCTCATCACCATCACCAGTTCCATTCTGGGAACTTGCCGATGGCGGCTTATCCGCCAAACGGATCGCCGAATAGCCAGCCTCTTCAGTTTTCAGACCCTCCAACTCCAGCGGCGGAATGCCAAGTCACTTCTACCAACCTTAGCCCGATTCCTCACTCGCCTTACAGCCCCAACTCTGATGTGGGGTCGTCCTACGAAGGAATGGACGGCTTGTCCGCAGAAGGATTGGGCCTGGACAGCAATATCATCCCTTTCGAAACTGAGTTTAGTGACGTGAACATAAAAGGGTTGACTGAGGAACAACTGGTGAGCTTGACGGCCAGAGATCTGAACAGAATATGTAGGGAAATGCCTGAAGATGTCGTGAAGCAATTGAAAAAGCGTAGGAGAACTTTAAAAAACAGAGGCTATGCCTACAACTCCAGAGTCAGACGAGTAACGCAAAAAACCGCCTTGGAAACGGAAAGAGATGATCTCAAATCTCAAATTCAGCAGCTCAGTGATAGATGCAAGAAACTTGAGAAAGAAGCAGAGCAGTGGAAAAGAAAAGTTCAAACTTTGGAGAGAGGGAAGATTTAAAAACTTCCACAAACTCTTTTAATGCACACCTTTCTTCATCAAATTTGTTCCATCTTGTCTATCACTCTTTCACCCTTTCTTGTTTCAATACCACCAAAATATCCACGATGCAATTCTCAGTTCTCTTAGACCAATCCAGTCATCCATCTTTTTTCTTCTTGATATTTTTTCAATAATATAACAGGTTTTTTGCACTTTTAAAACAAGAGAATATAAAATTTTAGTATAATACTACGCTTAAAAAATATGAGTAGCTGTGATAATTGAAGCAAAGACTGCTAGAAACTGCCAGGCTCTCAAGAGTTGTATTGAAGAATGTACTAAATAATTCAGCTGGAAAACTAACCATATATATTTCTATTCATCAATATTGTATTAAGATTTAATGATTTCACAAAAAAAATCACAATAAACGATTACAGATGAAACAATGATGAAAAAAACAACAACAAAGTAAAGTAAATAAGTAAGGTATAAAAATAGAATTAAAGTTTGCTCTGAAGGTTTTGTAAATAAAATAAAAATGACCAAGACAAGTGGAACAGTGAAGCTATGTGGGAGTGGCTTCCTGACTTCAACATGACACGATTTCACCTACATATTATAACATTGAGAAAGCAGTACATGTAACAAAAATGCTGAGTAAGCAAATCTTGACAATACCACAACTTCCCCAGGGGAAAACCCTACAAATTTAGTCTATATTTAGAACTTGTGGAATGCAATTAATTATTCACAACAGGTCAAACCTGCAAAAGCATGCTAACAACATGCATCACTATAAAAAGATCTGCAGGCAATTGAGTGTACACTGAGGTTTGTTCTAAAATTGAATCCATTCTAATGCAATATAAATGGCTAAACAAAAAAAAGAAAAAAAAAAGATGTTTGCTTGAGATGTATCTCAAGCAAACATCAAAGCATTGCATCATCTTCCAACACCAGTATATACATGCATTCTCACACTATCATATGATATATGCATCCAAGTCTTGTAGTGAAACAAAAGAGCCAATAATAGAAACGAGTAGCAATTACGCAGTCAATTTCACTCATTGCTCCATTAAACCAAAGGGAAATATTTAATTATCATAGGTACTATGCTAAATAGAACAGAATATACAAGAAGCACAGGTTGGCTAAAACTGGAAAAGTGACAAAAAAAGCACCACATTCTTGGTCATCACAGCGTTTCCCAATGGCTGCAGCGGTTAATAAAACTAGGGTATACCTCATCCCACTAAGCCAACTTCCACATATCAACTCCTATTCACTGCACACCTTGTGAAGAAAAGTTAGAACTGCTGCCACTGTGGAGGGGCCCCATCACTTCAATATCCTCCATCATATCTCCTTCCTCCTCTTCTTCTAGGTCCACATCATCCATCTCGTCATCTTCTCCTTCATCTGCAGAAGAGCTGCAAAAGAGAAGAGTAAGTGACGGTACCAGTACATTTACATACAATAAGCATTCACAAATTCAGACAGTTTTATAAGGGCACAACATGAATATCATCAAGCTAGTAGTTTATTTCTGTAGCAACACAGCTTAGAAGTTTTAGGATTTGATATGTTAAGCTGATTTATCATCCACAATATCTCAATAATAACAAAAATAATAATTATAATAATAATAATAATAATGAAATAGCAAATCTCTATTGATGCAAGTAATCAGAGCCTCAATGTAAGTAATTAAATAAAACTAACTATAAGAATCGCAAGTGATTAGTAATCATTGGTTCAATATTTGAATAACTGCTGTAATCAATACAAAGAACATCACACAACACACTTGAAATATCCCATTGTACAAATGAACATGACAAGGTCATACATGCATGTACAACACAAATAAAAGTACAGGTTAAAGGGGTAAGTGATAATCTGCAACATCTCTCTCTCTAGTAGAACACAGGAAGACATCACAAAGCCCACACAAGTGCTGCTGCTATATAAACCAGCTCCATCACGTGAATGAAAACTTTAGACTATATAGCTATTTTTAGTATCATATTCATTTTAACATTTCACAACACACCAGCCCACACAAGTGAGGCTTCTTATATGCCACTGTAGAATGTGGGTAACAGCTCATTGAACGCTATGAATATCATTACGTGAGATCATCGCAGCACAGCTACACCCACTCTTTCCCCAAATACAAGTGAAAACTGATATGGCCGAAGCCTAATGTTACAAAACTTAAAGTATATACTTATTGAAATACGACCTTATTAGGGCAAATTCTGAAGGACCATGCTCTAAGAGATCTTGCATAATACCCATGATATTAAATATCACAACTCATTCTTAATTCTTTTCCTGAATACCATAAAGTGTGAGATTATGCAAATCTATTCACTTTTATGTTAATAGATACTATAAATAAATCTAAAAGTGTGTGCTTCTAATTGGTTAATGAATTAATACCATAATGTCCATTAAAATTGCAAAATTTAGGAACTAGACTTTCAAAAGTGGTCACAGTAATTAATAGCAATGAAATATCAAGGAGGGAGTCAAAGATCAAAGATGCTTGCAGAAATGAGCTGAGACTGTGGAAGAGACAAAGAGACCTTCAATATTGTGCAAATCTTTCTGAGACATTGCTTGTAACTTATGGTGCCGTTTTAGTGGGCGGTGTGATAAATGGGGCTCTGTACAGAGATGTTCACAAGTCTGTGTTCGCGGACTTGATAACATGGTCAGGGATTTAATAAACACCATCTTTAAAATGTACGTACACTCTAACAGAATAGAGAGGTTGACAAATGTTATGGGGATAAAATAAAACAGTTAAACTTGATATCTGTGAGCATTATTTTAGCCAATAATAATCAATTATTGCCTAACAAGTCATATTTATTGGGTTTCCATGCTCAAACCACCGAGCAGCCAAATTTATAATTAAATGTTGCACATAAATTTTTATAATATTGACAAACAAAATGACATCATTATTCTCATTACGGAGTGTTACGTAATTCTTCAGGAGCAGCAGTAAACATCTGGCAGTTTTAACAACTGTAGAAGTAAACAATTGTTTAGACTGGTCAATTAACACCTGGGCACAACAGACTCTGGCAGAGTGAGAGATTTGACTGTTGCAAAGCAAGTAATAACCCTAACTTAATTGTCAAAAGGCGTGAGGTCCCTGGGAATAATTGCCGTGGGGAAGACTCAAGAGCCATGACAACCAGCAGACTGGACCGCTAATAACATCTAGCACCTCTATTGTTACGTGACATCCAAACTCACCCGTTGAATCGCTAACTCACCCGTTGAATCACTATTCTGAGCATAAACCTATTAATTTTGTCATAATAATGAAATGTTAAATTAATTGATTGCTTCACAAATACCTTGGACAATCATGCGTGATTTAAATTAATAATCCCATCCATCCTTGATATCACTCTTATAACTATTGCCTCTGGGATAAAGAATTAAAGCAGTATTTCTAAACCATTTAATTTTTATTCTTATATTTCCCAACAGCTTTTTTCCCCCCCTAATATTTATACAATAGCAAGAAAATAAGTCCAATTGGCCATGGTGCCAAACCCTCCACTACATTATATTAACGAGATCTCTGTCTATTATATACATTACAAGATATGAATAACAGCAGTAACATAATGTGTTTATTCAGAATAGCCCTGTTTTTAAGACTTCAGCCAACGGTAACTATATTTACGGCGAGGAGGGTCCAATGCTATATTCATATGATTCTAGGAACCAGCATCAAGACAGTTTCTTAAGAAGTCACATGCTGTATGTAAGCCCCATAGCCAATGCGTGCGCCTAAATTGTGCTAGCAACTGACATGCACAAAACATACCATACCGCAGGTGTGCATTAAAAAAAAAAAAAAAAAAAAAAAAAAAAGAAGAACAAGAGTGAACTATCATAGCTGTTTGGTGGCGGAGATGATGTTTAGGTTGTTGATATGGCTTCGCCGGTGTTCCCTCTGGGCATCCCCATTACTACACTGGAATGGAGTCATTACTCATACCTTTTGTTTATTTATGTATTTTGTCCCCAGGATCATCATTGAAAGCAGACTAGATGTCTGTGCTTACTGCACGCTGCATGTTGTATGAATGCATGCATGTATTTCCATAATTTCAGAAAAAGGGAAATTGGGCGAGGGGACAAAACAAGTAGAAAAGGAAGGACCTAGTTAGTGTTTTGCTGTGGCAACAATGGAGCTGAGTGTTTTTTAATACACTTTCACAACTTGAGCAGCTAAAGTTACTAATATTGAAACACACTAACTATGTTCTCCTCATTAAATAAAATACATATGATTTCCAACGGAATCTTCTAAAAGCCTTGGTCAAAAGCAAATATATCAGCTTGATTTATTTTCTTGGAAATATATGGTATTTTTTTTTTAACTGCCATATTTGTGCTTGTTCGATTTATTGAACTAAATTTTTGATACATCAAATTGTAAAAATTATACTCTAGGTTCAATTGAACAACAACAGAAATTATTATATTTTAATAAAACGTTTGCAGTAAAAAATACTTGTGTATACTTACCCTTTTGAACAATAACACAGCAACATACAAACACACACGGATACGTCTTCTTGAAGACCTCGGCTCTATAGACGGATGACCACAACCCAGAACCCCATCTCCCCAGTGACAGTCACATGAACCGGAGTCAAGATAATGGAGTAAGAAACAACTCCACAACCCACACCGGAACAAGCTGGACTCGACCACAAGCAAGCCAACATCAGGAGCCGCTGAACAATCATATCATGTTCTTATGGCCAAGGACTCCCTTTCGTTCCCATTGCTTAACCAGTATAAACTTAAAGTAGCGTGTACTAAGGAAGGTCAGTGGGAAAAATGAAGCAAATAAAACGACCCTGTATGCACCATTTTTCTACTTTATGAACACAATGAAGAAAGAGAGAGAAGAAACAAAACAGGTGTGAGGGGTGACCAAGCCATGAGAATTAATTACTAAGAGTAATTTACTCGTTTCGTAGATTCAAGCCCACTTCATAAGCTTCAAAGTAATAGTTCCGCCTATCAACCAATTACAGAATCCAAACAAATGGCCATAAAATTCTATTGTAGCTAGTCACTCTATTCGCAACGCACAGTATTGTAACAAGGCTATAGCAAGGGATTATTGTCACATGCACACAAACAGACAGTGGGGGGCCCAAAGCCAGGATCACAGGACTATTGCTTGGTGTGCCTCAACCACAACCCAGGCTCAAGCAACCCGGGTAGTCAAGTTCAACAAAAACATTAACAGTTAGAAGGAAATGAATCGTTAAAAATCCCAGGAATGAAAACTGTCCAAAGCAGTCGCAAAGAAACCACGAACACCACTTTCCATGCTCCTGACTTCCGAACTGTTTGGACTGGAGGAGTTGCTTAAAGAGTTTTTTAACAGAATCATTAGTCTCTAATCCCACCATAGAGAGATCATGTTGTTACGACTGATTAATTGGCACACTTGAGAATGGAAAATGTTAGGTCACCACACACTGGTAGAACTTTGTTGGGAAATTCCAGCGGAGTCAGAAAGTCGGGGATGGTCCGGAACTGAACGACGTCGCTAAACAATAGCAGTTCAAAGGTGAAAGGTATCTGGTTAAATGTGCTAAAAATGCATTTCCATTGCTCTCTCATGTTATATAGTGAATTAAAGACATAGGTTCAATCTGCCATAAGGATGACAATACCTTGTCTTTATATGACTAGAAAATTATCTGGACAGTTAATCTACACATATAACATATTCTGTGAAGACATTAAATATAAGTTTCAATTCATGTGCTTGGGAAAATACCAAATATAAATACGATCAGATGATCCTAATTTATATAATAATAAGAATTAAAAAAGTAATAATAAATGAAAAAGAAGGAAGGAAAGAAATTAAAGTTAGAAAACAACAAAAGTTAAGTCTTAACATAATATTGGCCGCTAGAACGCTATTATTATATAATTATTTCAGCTGAGAATGACTGAATCAACAACAAAACAATACACAGAGATAACAAAATAATACACAGAGATAACAAAACAAGGAATCTCTCATTTTATTTCTTCAATCAGACAAAAGCATTCACTATATCCAAGTGGCATAAACATAATTGTACAACTTGTCTGGGCACAATGACTGCCCCTATTGTTTTGTGAGCATTCTATTTTTAGCTCTATGTCTACCAACATTGTTTAAACATAAACAAAACAGCTGGTAGCATAAAAAAGTGTCTTCTCAACCCACATCTATATACACAAGCTAGTCAGTTACATGAGCTTCAGCCGAGGGTTTATGTCTGCGTACATGAGAGTGGGTGTGTTCACATGACTTTCTCTGCATTACTAATTTACCACTTGCTCACCTCATCCCATGGCAAGAGAAGAAAAGTATCCTCTTGAGCTTCTTGTTGTAGAAGAAAAAATTGAAAGACCACAGAGAGCCTTCTTCACCATAAGGGTCAGAGTCCAAATCAGGATTATAGCTAAAAAAAATAAAAAAAATAAAATAATTTCAAAATAATAATAATAAAAAAGGAATTGCATACTTCTACTGCATATACGTAGTTACCAAAAATAGTGCACCATTCAAAGTCGGATAAACTTCTAAAAAAATCTCTCCAGCAATTACTACCTTTATTGTATTTATGTAATTAAATACAGTGCATAGAATCTATTGCGTTAGCAATAGCATTAAGAAAACAGCTTTAGCAATTGCAATATATACTTTCAACCTTGAATTGCAATTCCTCCCAGTAGACAATTCTTAGCAATGTGAGGACCTGTCACAGCCATCTCATACATGACATTGGTCACATCTGATTTCAAAATCCACAAGAAGGAACCACTCCTTCTAAGAACACCATTTGCTGCACTTCCCGACTTATCGTACTACCTTCGAACAATGTGACCTGACTTCAGCTACAGTGTTTGTTCAACTAATGAGTAGTTATATTTCTTAATACATTCTGTAAAACACTCCCTACCACAGTACTACTAGCAGCTACTAGCTCATCCAATGATGTCACCTGGAACCTGGGCTGCTCATATTCGTGGGCAACTTAAGTGGTTTCCTGGAACCAAAATAAATAACATCACTGGACATGCTTTTATTTTTATTTATTCATTTTATCTGATTCAAAGATCCTCAAATTACATTGGACCTATTGCTGCCTTCTTTTGTTATGTTGAGTCGGTAGAGTTTTAAGTTCCTGTAAAATAATAATTTCTTTGAAGTTCTCTAATACTTCCTTAAAGAAAGTTCCATAAAACAATTTCATCCCTACAGAATAAGCATTCCTATAATAGCTAATACGCAACCCAACTACCAGAATCAAGAGCAGTTTAATACCAAATGTAAATATTAGAGCACCACTGAAAGTTTTAATAGAAAAACGTTGTTTGAATCTTAAGCAACAAGCCTTGTATATCTATCTATCTATTTATCTATCTAAAAGGACTAACTTCATCAAAATTGCATAATTTTATTCAAAGTGCAAGAAATCCACCTCTTTGTGTCAGTTAGATCCTATCTTTGTATTGTAACTACATGTACATGTGTGTAAGTTAGAGCATAAACTATCTCCCATGGGAAAATGAGCTCCACCAACCCAGCCCAGATAGCTGCACAAAACAAAATTGAGCCATCTTCAATGGTTGCTTTGATCTCGTCCTTAGTTGTGGGGATGATCAAAGGACTTGTGGCCAGCAGGAAGTAGAGCAAGCTTTGAAAGTTGGCTGAAGTGATCAACAAGAGAGCAAGGACATTACAAGCTCATGATGAAAACAAAGCAGAGCTTAGTCCCATGGGGAGATACCCTCGGATAAGCTGTCAAGACACTCGTTTCTTTGATATAGACAAAGGAGATTGCAATGAGAGCTACTCTGCCCTGAACTATTGGCTTGCATGGTTCCACTCCAGTGAACGCCAATCTTTGTACACAACTCAAACTGTTCTTAAAGTGAAGATACTTGTAATACATGTATATAATAGTATAGGACAACTATATATAAGTGTTGAACATCCCACGAAATCAGGGTCGATTGCAATAGAAAATACTGCTAACTTCTCAAATAATAAATATTTGATCTCAGAAGTGTAATTGCTTTGTAAGCACTTGCTGGAAAGATGCATCCTGTTCAGTGACACTAGAACTTTAAGAAGAAAAAACAGCCAGACCCAATTGCATTAGGATTATACTGGGAAACTAAAAAAAGGAATTTAATAGCAAACTATTATAGAACAGTCGGGCAAAATCATATTGGGATTACGTATTTCGAGAAATGAAAAAGGAAATAAATAGCAAACTATTGGGATCAGCCACGTGAACCCTGTCAAAAACCTACTACCTATCGGAAAAATACAAAAGGCAATTTAAAATCATGCCTGAATGAGTTTGTTAGAACAAGGTTTCCTGCCGGCACTTCAGACTATCTGATCACGCATCCAAACAAAACTATAGTGTTTCCACATGACAATGCTACACCTCACAACATAAACATTTCACACAGACAGATCACACCTCCTGGTACTTCCACCCTGCTTCCTTCCCCTGTTTCCACCCCATAAGGACTTCCCAATACCAAACAAGACGCCCAGTTGATTACAAACACACCAAAACAGTTTCTTTGCCTCTGTGCCATGACTTCATTCACAAGTCACAAGGCAAGCCAGCCAAGTGGCCTTGACTTAATCACCAGCACGATACCTTACTTCCAGATTCTGTCATACTTCCTAATTCCATTATGAAAATAATATCGTAATCAAGCCATTTTTGTAAGCCAGCACGCACACAGTAAAAGAATGCCCCATCTCCTTTATCACATTCACACGTCTTAAAATCATGTCAGTGCCATAGTGACAACCATACATGTGAAGATATAGCCATTAACTGCTTCCATAAGAGCCAGTTTCCATAAACATCCACCCAACAAGTGGCAGCTAATACATACCACTACGGCCCTTACGAAATGCAAACCTATAGATTTCACTTGCACATGTAATACAACCTTTAAAATCTATATACTCTGTAGTTCACATTCCACTCTACTGAAATTAGCTCAAAACCTTATCATTATTATTTATTAATATTATTATTATTATATGATTATTCCATTCCACTATCACATACGTACATGTTATCCCCAAAGAAATTTAATGTAAAAATACAGGAATAGAATATAAAAAAAGAAGATTATATTAGGAGGATGACAGAAGTGCCCCTCATTAAACTCAATAATATGAAGCACCAAAGGTGCAGCGCTACTAAACACTACCTAGCTATTACAATATAATCTCAGACCAAAAGAACAAGCAATCTGTTAAGCTATTTTAATCATGCATCAATATAGCTCGAGCAATGAAAATGGTACGTGGAAACGCTGTCTTCATAAGAGAAGCTAAATAGGTCACCGGTATACATTTTCAATGCGACACTTACTTCTTTCAACTCCGTTAGAAAACTACACTTCAGGCGGCAAGAAACTATTTGCTAACGTGATTATGACGTGATGCTACGGGGCATTTCTGCAAAAGCTAGTACCTACCCCACGTTTTCTCAACAATTAGCCCAAAATATAAAAAAAGTAGCACAACGAAAGGTCCTAAATCCTTGTTCTGAGTAAGTTCATACCTAAATTAATGGTTAATTGTCAGTAATCTCCAAAATCAGAGCATGACAGACAGACAGACAGACAGACAGACAGAAAAACAGACAGGACAACTACTATAACCAACCCTCTTGCACATGCGCGCTGAGGATTAATAATCTTGAAGTATCTACGAGCACTGTGTTTAGTTATCATACCTGTATATGTCACATTCTGCAAGATGAATCTCTTCATCAATTGCAGTCCACAGTGTCTCCTCTAGAGAGGTGAAGACATCTCCAGTTGCAGCCGACAAGTTGCCCTTGACAGCATCCATTACCCAGTGGATGCTGGGCACACGACTAAACTCCTCAGACTTGGCATCAGAGAAATCATAGTCAGGCAGAAACGAGGAAGTTAGTGTGGAGCGCAGGAAAAAGAGTGTCTTGCTACTGATTGTGTCGCACAGACGAGGAAGGGGATCGGCATTGCTTGGTGCTCCGCCCACTCCGCCCCCAGTACCCAGGAGGCCCAAAGTGCTACTGCCACTCATGGTGCGCACCAGGATAGAAGGAGGCGTGGCTGCAGTGGTTGCCGGACTGGTTCCTGGAGAGAACACCGGGGAACCGACAAAAGTCAAGGGCGGGGAAAGAGCATTTAGAGCACCTGGGTTGGCAGAAATGGGAGGAGTTTGCATGTTACTGGTACCACTCGTGTTGCCGTTGCCGCTGTCTTGATGACTGAGTTGCTTGTAGAGACGCTTTTCATTGCCGGCCATCTTGCATGAGTAACTTTCCACTCTGCAAACAGACAAAGTATTTAATCAATAAACAACTAACTAATAATTTTTTTTTAAATGATATAACACTATAAATGTAAGCAGTACACTTTAGGATAGCTCAACTTATAAATACTGTAGGCGCTACGTACACATATAATTTTAAAAAAATTATATACCTATTATTATTGAAAAAAAAATGTTTTGGGAGTGATAGTTGACTCAAACAATTAATTAAAATGTCACATTGGAAACTAAATGAGAAACACGATCTATCAAAACAATAAAGGGACATCCCATGTAGCACTGCCGCACAACCTTTCACAATAAAAACAAATGAGATGCCTGAGGGATCAGAAAAACAGAAAGTCTAAAGTTCGTCACACACAAGAGCTGCTCTAACAACAGCTAAAGACACCGTTTTGGCAACTAGAGCCTCAGATATAGGTCAAAGGTGGTAAATGCTGCATAAGGGCAACACTCGCTCCATAGTGCTCGTCCTGTTATTTGTTGTCTATTCTTGCCCATTATCGTTTACGAGCTGCTAGATAAACTGAACCTTGCTGATTGGCATGCCAAACGTAATCACTCCACTTGGATAGACAAATGGCGCCACATTACCGGGAAAGATAAGAAAAATTAATGCAGCAGGTCCAAACAATAGATGTGTGTAAAGTTCTGGCTACCGAAACATTGTCAAATAATAATTATATCCACTTAAAAATAGCTACAGATGGGATGTGAATTAGTACTTACTGAAATATGTGCTACACAAACTAATTTTTTGGCTACAAACTAACTACATTACATTTAGAAGTTGGTAAAAAGATATCACCAGGCAACAGCCAGCGCATTTAATGGCAAAACAACACATGTGACTGGAAACATAATAAATTATTTCCCTTGTCTAAATTTCACACAGGATCGAATGATCTGCCAAACAAGTTAGGATTAAGTTTTGATATAAACCCACTTCTTCCTTTGATGGTATTACAAATGGTCATATTTCACCTATTATTAAAAACACAATAGCACTTCCCATCTGCTGCCTGTTGCCTTTAGTCGTTGGCAATCCTAAACTAAACAATGAAATTTAATGCCCCAAGTCCTTACAATTCCGTCTGCATAGTGTGTGTTACTAGCACCTGAACTTGTGGATAGCCGAGTCATATGCTATTATTGACAAATATTCATTACCATGCATCAGACAGTACTACATTGCACATCCTATATAGCCACCCAAATAAATGTAAAAAAGGTGGTAAAAAACAGATGGGCATTTCATCTGAGCCAAATGAAATCAGCCTATGATTTCAAATTAATAAAATTGAAGCAAACAGAATTAAAAATATCCACAACAACAATGAAAAAAATAAGCTATTGAGAACTATTAACTATGTGTCCACTCTAAGAATATTGATCTATTTGCCCATCTAGTTTTGTAACAAATGAAAATAAATCATCTTACAATAATAATTGTTCCTTATATATTTATTGGGAGATGGAAACAAGAGTACAATAAACATAACATTTTATTCTTAATATTTATCACTTTCATACGAAAAATCAATCAATTGCTTATTTTTCATTTAAAAAAAATAGTGCTAATCCAGCATTTGTGCTATTGTGACGACCACGTATTATGACTATCTTCGAAATTTTCAGTTTCCAAAGTTTAAGTACCTCCAATGGACTCCAGCAGAGGATAAACAAAACTATTATCACAGCTAAGTAGTTTGACATACTCATGAATACTAACATTTAACTAAAGACCCTTAGCAATCCAAATAAACAATATTCTAATGCTTCCGTACCAATACAACCCACCCCATGGTGGGGGTGATGAAGTGTGGGCAGAGGATAAGAACCCCAGTGTATGAGAATCTCCGAGTGTGGTATGGCCAGTGTGGGATTACTAGAAAATAAAACCTATTACCAATGAAGAAATTCATTTGGGAAAGTTTACTGTTGCGATCAGAAACACATTATTTCATCGTACAAACGTCACACAAGAGAAAAAAAATTCAGGAAGTTGGATAATACATCAGCTAGAACTATAAGCAGCAGTATGAAGGCTAATGGTGGGAAAGTTAGATATAGTATTGAGCAGTGGGCATTGCACAATTCACTTCTAGACCATTAGTCAAGTCACGAGACAATTGGACATGTGCTATGGTGCAAAGGAAACAGCTTGCCGCAAATGCCCATGTATTCATGCAGCATACAACACCCACATCTATACGATTGCCTTTTCTGTGTACATAACATGTGGAAGTGTCTGTCATCTTGTGTGTATGTTTGTGCACTATTGAACCAACTCAGAATCATTTCAAATAACAACATATCCAACTAGTATAGTCAACTATTACAAAGAATGTAATTAAATGTGCAGTAATGTACTATCACACACACACACACACACACACACAGTCTTCTTACCTTCCAGAAATCTTGCAGTCACCCGTGTCCATGCACAATGCACTGCTGATTTCATCCAATTTGGCATTTTCCAAAAGCTTCATTTTGTTGTGATACAAAAAAAAATGTTTGCGAAAGTGTAAAAAAAAATCAGTAACCTTGGTGATGAGGTGTTGTTAATGAGAGTTAATTTCTGCCGATATACAGTTCGGAAGTATGTGGATGACTCCGCTGTACCGAGATGTACCAATCAATTTGACAATACCCACACAATCGTCTCCGCAGCTAGATAACACGTGATTACTACTAGGTGCAAATGACGGGTATGCCTTAGAGTGCTTAGAAATCATAAAGAACTGAGCCATGAAATAACAACCAAACGATACAATATAGTTCTATCTCTATGAATTACAGTGTGGGTGTGTCACAGGATATGCAGTACTTTCCGTAAAGCCTAGTAGTAATGAGAAAGGCAGAAATAAACTACCTGTTAATGAAACATAGTATCAATATAATGTATGAACCAGAACGTATGGCTAGTAAATTCAAGGTTAGCACACATTCACATAATTTGGCGCCACTTTACGCCATGTCTATTACTAACTTTCAATGATACCTTTTAACTTCTATAACAATAGTTCTAGTATCTCTACGGGTTTTTCTTCCTACTCTGGTGTTATGACGTATCCAGGACGTCTTACTCGGGAGTTTCTTCCTTCTCAAACAAAGCGAGGCTGAAGAGGCGACCGGTCCAAATGCTGACTAGACAGTACCGCCACGTAACCTTAGTAAACAATTACGTCACTGTTTGACCTTCGAACCCGAAATAAAGATGGCGGCTATGAGGTACAGAATGTTCGGTCAGTCAACAGAAGACGACATAACCAGACTACCGTCTGATTATGAAGCCAGAGTTACTGACGACAACAAGGTTTTCTTTCTAAAGTAAGCTTTTTTAATAGGCATTTTTGTTCAACTAGATTCTTTGGCTAGCATGACATTTTTTTACTTGTATTGCCAGCCATGCCAGTGAGCAGACACAATGGGATAGCCCTATAGATGGTCAGAGATATAGAGTGGCTAATGGTAAGAATAACACTGTAAATATTTGGTAGAATAACTATTGGTAATGTCACATGATAAACACATTGAATTTCATAGCAGATGGTGTACAATTTCCTTTAGTTAGGTAATTTCATATCTTAACTGGTAGTTCATGTTAAGACAAACCATTGTGCTGCATAATTTAAAGCGCAACTTTGTATCACATTGTTTGGCAGAGTCTCTGTCAAACTTGAATGTAATTTCAATATTGTTAAATCACTGTACTTTCTACGCCAGCTGTATTACTTCCATTGCATTAAACTGTTGGTGCATGATGTTAGTTGCTGTTAATTATTCAATTCAGGGCTACCTTATGGCTGGCAGAAATTTAGAGACGACAAGGAAAATCAAATTTTTGTTGAGTGAGTTAAATTTTCATCATACCATGCGTACTTAGGAATAGACATGTAACCTGGGAGTTTATGTGGTGCCACTATATGTGGTGGGGTATATGTATGCGGAAGCATCTAAGATGTGCCATAGTTTATTAGCTATGGGCGTGATTTTAAAATCTTTGTTGTATGGGTGTGGATTAAGGTAAGGTGTGCCTCATTTATGTGGGTGTGGTCTGAAATGTGTGTGTATGTTTAATGTTGTTCCACAAAACAAAACATTATTTAAGGGGAAAAAAAAAAATATATATATATATATATATATATATACACACACGTACATATACCTATATATGTAACAGTTTTGAGGTCAAGTGAGGCAGTTACTTTGGTGTGTTAATAAGGTTTAGCTGGAGTGAGGTTTGGTTTGTCTAGATGATTTATACAATAGGCTGTGATGTGTATCAACACCTTTCTAGCCACACCCTCCTGTCTGCATTGCATTGCGCAATGTATTATGCCTTTTGCGCAAATTGCGCAATGTGCCTTTTGGGGCAGTTTAATTTTCTTGGCTCCTCCTTTATGGTTGTGTGGTGGTGAAATTATGGCTGCACCTTCCCCGGGCAGCAGTTGTGGTTGGCTCCAAGCTAGTTATTTATGTTGGGTAGAACTGAGGAAGGATGAACTTGACAAAGCACACTGGTTAAGTTTCTATTCTATGGTTATTTTTAACTTTCACACTGGGTTATATGGCAGTAAGTCATACTGAATACACAAAATCACAAACACTGATTACCAAAACTAGCAGTACCTGCCACACTGTTGGGTGGAGTTGTTAAAGGGATTTTATCTAATGTACGTATGTAGTCCTGTTTCTCTCCCTCTCCTCTTTTCTTTCCAGTGAATCAAGCTCTAATTCGTCTCCAGCTCATTGGTTTATTTGTCTGTCTCTCTGTGTGTATTTTTTTTTTTTTTTTGTCATCCTTGGCTCACTTGAAAAATGTTTGGGGATTTTAGGGACAATGCGTGAGTGAGAAGTCAAGTGGCAATCTCAGGTCTAAGTGGTGGAAATGGTTGCGCACGTGCTCCTAATTTGAATAGATTTTTGTGAATGTTTATGGTGAAGCATCGACATATTATTTAAATGCTTTTCTCTTAGCCTTTAAGCATGTGACTCCAATGTTCAAGAAAATGGAAGGAGATGCATTTTTGTTTTGTTTTTTTCCCTTGCCAAATCGTTTCCCTCTCAGTGGAGACAACCTTGGCACGTCTCCTTTGTCCACATTTCCATGGGTTGCCAAATATCCATGTAGGATAAGTGGGGAAAGCTGGAAGCCAAGTTGTTCATCCCCTTTTGTTGGCAATGTCGTATGGAAGGCATGCGTTGTTGAAGAATGTGTGGAATTCTTGAAGTCATGTCATGAATTGAATTATCATATTGTTGAAGTCTGAAAGGTTGAGTGATTCTTATGGTAGTCGTGTGTGATTTAGCTAGAGTGAGTGGTGTTTCACCTCTTTAGGTAATCCCTGTAGCGATGTCCCAGCTCCTGTTCACAATGCACTGTAATAGGGAAGGTTTTAGGCATTCAAAATTTTTCACTATTGAAATGGGCTTGATATGGAAAATACAATCAACAAATAGTTTTAATGATTCAGTCATTCTCGGCTGAAATAATTAATAATAATAGCAAATTTTTTATCTTTTTAACAGCCAATATAGTTAATTATAACTTAACCCGACATTTCGACTTCTTGCCGAAGTCCTCTTCAGGAGTCTCGGCAAGAAGTCAAAACATCAGGTTAAGTTACAATTAACTATATTGGCTGTTAAAAAGAGAAAATTTTGCTATTATAATAGTTTTAATGTTAGTATGAATGTTGCTTGGCATGATGATTCATCCAACAAAGTTGGTCTTATTGTATTTTATTCTATAAATTGCTTTTTTGTTAAATGTTTTGGTCATTTTCACTAATGTGGGGCAACACATTCTTTCTTCCTAGAGCCTCTAATACTCATGCAGGCATTGTATTAGGTGACATAATCAGCCCTTAATGCACGCACATGCTGCAGTCTTCTTGGGTCATGCACAGAAGTCTCACTATGTCAGGCTTTGGCGTGAAATGCACTTATATTTCTTTAGACGTTGACACTGATGGATGTGTAGTCTACCACCAGCATGGTGAGCACCACAACACATTTACATCATGCTATTTTATTGGTGAGAAGTTCAGAGTATGGTGACTTCTTTTAATATTTGTTAATGTACCGGAACTAAATTGAAGCTTTACAAGTTGTTGTTATTTTGTTGGATTGAAATTATATATATATAATTTATATTTATATTATAATATACTGCTATTCCCCCATGTTAATAATTTTTCCAGTTCACTCGGTTCTTCACTGTCAAAATAATGCACTCTAAGCTAGAATCAAGGACTTTTTGTATTTATGTGTGTGTGTGTGTGTGTGTGTGTTTGTCATTTGAAGGCTAGGCCAGTCCACACAGAATTAAGAGTGATTTTACAAAATGATCCAAGAATTGTGCAGAAAAACAATGATTTTTTTAAGCCACTCTACAACCACATGTACTGTGTGCACTGCCTTCCTTTGTGCATGATGCCCTACCCATTTGACTATTAGATCAGAGGAGGTGTCATAGAGTGTCACCAGACATTTCACTTCCCTCTGTGAGGCCCGATTACTACACCCACATCACTGGCAGGATTTAACCCCAGTCACAATATAGGATGGACCAGGTTCAAACTCAATCACCACAGAATGGATTCAATAGATTCGTTTAGACCAATGTTCAGTAAATATATTTATTGTTTGTTGTTGTTGTTTTTAATGGCACTGAATGTAGTCAAGTGACTTCGTACTCTGCATGAAAGTTGTTGTTTTTTTTTACAACATGGGAATATAGAAGAAATAGCATGCAAATAGAAATTTGAACTATTCTTATGAGAAATAATAAGAAGAATGCTGCAAGAAGAGTGCACTACTCAATAAAATCCAATTCAAGTATTAATGATAGTAATAGTAATGATGATGATGATGGTGATAATAATAGTAGTAGTAATAATAATAGTAGTAGTAGTAATAATAATAATAATAATAATAGTAATAATAATAATAAAAATGATAACTTTATTCTTGATTCAACCAAGCAATCATGCAGATTTTTGGTGGTCATCTTTCTATCCAATTGGAAAAATTAAATGATTTACATTACTTTCTAGACATTAAAGTTAAACTCAGGAAATTAGATATTGGTGAGAATGAGCTCATCAGGAAGTGTTATTCATTTTTTGTGTAATATGTAGTTTACTTAAAACCTTTTTTAGTATAATGAGATCGCCAGTTCAAACTGACCACAAGGCCAGATACGCCAGGCACAGAGCTTGGGACATGAAACAGTGAGACCAAAAGATCAAAAGGAAGAGCTAAATCTGAAGAAAAACAGGTCATTACTGCTATAGGATCTAATCTGTTCTATCTCTTTTACAAGCTACTGATGTTGACAAATTGCTTTTTTGATATCTTCAAGTTTATGATATCCAACTTTTAAGGATAATATTATTTTAATGGAGCTTGAAACCATGGATAAAGGATTGATACTAACAAAGCCTGTCTCATCTCTCTTCCCCCCCCCAAACTTCCCCTGCAGTTCAATGTTTAATTTCAATAATTTGCATTTATCTAGCATACTTGCTTGACATAGTTATAGAGATCATCTCAGTTTGTTTGTCTATGAGATATCAAAGATGACTAGACAACTATTAAGTTGGCCTATGTTTTCAAGTATAGTATTGAAAAGAATACATAAATCATTTTCTTTTCTTTTCTTTCCTTTTTTTTTTTTTCCTCATTCTATATTTATAGCTGCAAGTTTATTGAATGACATACAGTTTATAGCTACCATTGTTGATGTTTATACCCATGATTTGCAGGTAGCTCAAAATTCATGAATGGCTGCTAAGTTATCTGTACATATGTACTTCACCAAGCACAAGCACCAAGCACAGCATACAATCAGCCTGAGCTTCAAACCACTGGTGTTTTTGTTTGCATTATTGGAACTTAGCCTTGAAAATACTTCGAAATAATTTTTGAAGCTCTAAAGGCAATAGTGTAGCCACTTTTCCCACATTCATATTCATTTCATGTACCATAAAATTGTTAACATTTTTGCAGTTACTTGTTTGTATAAATTGTTATAAGACACTTCAAACTTTATTGTTCCACTTTTCTTTCACCTTTCCTCCAGCCACTTGAACCAGATGCGCTCCTACGTGGACCCACGGCTCATGACCCAATCTGTCTATGATTTCCCCAACAAGTATGGAATAAGGGATTATCCCAGCATACAGAACCATTTCAGCAACCTGATAAAGGCAGATGACGTAGTTAAGGACACTGATTTGGATGGTAAAGTGGTGATAGTGACCGGAGCTAACTCTGGATTAGGTGAGGATTATTATGATTGGTTCGATATGTAAGGAATACATACACACATACATCGTAAGTACATACATACATACATACATACATACATACATACATACATACATACATGCATTCACCACTGTGCAGAATTAAAAAAAATTAAATAAGCACTTGAAAAAAGAATTATCAATGCTTGTTAAATATTTTTTGGGGTCAACGTTTTAAAAATAGAAGATGATTCTGTTGAGACTGTAGCATCACTCATCCTCTATGAGAACCTATTACACATCAAATAGATTCCTGTCACCTAGCTCATCCTGGGTCTTCAACATTAGCCTGACAAAACAGAACCCCCAAGTTTATATAAATATTCCAACCAATTCACAAGGACTAATTGAACTAGATCCATGCCCAATTAACAACCACATACTAGCAACTTCTATGACGTGTTTTTCCTGACACTTACCAATGCGATTCCATGAGGTCAAGAAATACATGACACTTGATAAATATTATAATGATCCTATTTCATGAAAGGGACTTTAACTGGAAGTTGTTGCAGACTCTGTGATCAAAAGAGTTTTTGACATGGCTCTATTGAGGCTCAGCAGAGAAGATATTGATCCAACAAATCCTATTTAGACTCATTGTTAATAAGTGCCTTAGCTTTGATAGGACTATTTGAAGTCGGGTAAATCTTATAGAAAAGATGTCTGTTCAGCTTTGTGTAGCTTCAGAGCTCCAAATATATCATTATTTAAATAATAGGAAAGACCAATTTCCCTTTAAGGGGTGAAGATGAAGTATTTCATTTCACTCCCAACAAACAAATACCACATAACTCTCTGCTTGATATCATCGTGATGCCTTGTAACTACAGAATGACTGAAATTCAGAAAATACTTTATTTGTTGTGATCTGCAATGCCAAAATGACAACAACTATAACAACAGAAACCACCAGCATAACAAGGATATGATCTTGTTGATTCCAGTTCTTACTTCCGGCAATAAAGAATGTTCTGATTTGTCCTCTTTGGTACTAATATTTCAATTTTTTAAGTGGTATAATTTTAATGTACTGTATTACTTCCACCATTATAAATAAATTGCCATAATTAATATAAGAGGTGGGGAATTTTGTTCGTCATATTACCGTATGCGAAACTCTTTAAGTAATACTTAATGCTATTTAGCTGATTAGTAAACCTTCTTATTTAGTTTCATTATACACTTCAGTATACCATACAGCTTATTTCAATATAGTACAAATAAGATGAAGAGGTATCAGTGTGTGTGTGTGTGTGTGTGTATCGCAATTGATTCATTAATTGCATAATTGTTGAGAAAAAAATGTATTGAATTATACCATGCTGGTGATGGTGAATTTATAAAATTTTAGGTGAATTTCTCTATACATTGTTTGGGCTCTTCCCTCATTACTATGTTTTTCTGCCACCTTACAATTTACTTGGCATTTACCTGTTCAGTGTCAAGCATCAGATCAAGGTGACAACTAATTTTGTCCCTCATTGTAATACCTGTGACAGATTGGTACCAATGCCACTACTTTTGTTCTGGTTTGGTAAGATTTCCTGATACTATCTCCCCCTCATTGTTCTGATGTCTAGGTATCACAGTTTCCAGATACTAATTAGATGAAGTATGTGACAACTGACTAGCCCTCACTAGATTCTTACATAACACACTTCCACATGAGCATGCATTTATATGTATGCGTTTGTACTTAATGTTGGCCCCCAGGTACACGCCCATCATATGTTACCTTGCCAACAGGGGTCACCCTCCACTTCAAAGACACTTTTCTTGTCTAACCTTGTTTAGCTATGGGCCCATTACCTGCCACTTCAGGAGCTTCCCTCGTGGTTGGCAGTGGCATTGGCTAGGAATGCAGGTCTTGTGACATAGCCATTGTGGATAGATTCTGGCCACTTTGTGTGCCAGGTGACTCGACCATTGACCACTGGTAATTTGATATTCTTTCTATTTCCCACAAGTGCCTTTTGACGCTGTACTTCTTACATTTTCTGTGCTTAGTAAAAAAATATGAGTTTATAACAGTAATACGCTTTTAACTAAGCTTTTATTAACCCTTTCCCACAGTAAGGTAGTTTGAAGTAATGCCTCAACAAAAAAAAATTTGTTTATTCTTGTTTGCACTGCCCTACTCCAACACTATAGCCTCCAGAAGTTAAATTATTAATTATTAAGTGAAGTTCAAATTTGCACAATGTGGTATTTCTAGAGTTACTGCGGAGGTCAGAGTTTGGCTTACTTCAAAGGGCGGCAGTTCAGGCAATCTGCACATAAGATGGTGATTCTAGTAGACCAGATGGTGGAGAAGATATTATGCCTACAGGAGCCATTCAGCAATAGACAGGAAGTTGCATGTGAAGAAAACCAGTATTTGACTACAGCTTTAGAAAATGAGGCTAGTTGTGAAGATTTGCACAGATGAACCAAGTTATACTGGACTTAAAAACTCCTCTCACTATTTAGCGATGAATGGGGCTAAAAAAAGAAACACAGACCAATGGCTATAAAAATGGTCACTTTCCTCTCCCAGCTGGATTAAAACTGTTCACTGATATTGTTATTCAACGATGACATAACACTCAAGACCATGAGTTACTACTTTACCAAACTGTGCACTTTTTAATATGCACTTGTTAATTGTGGTTTTTTTTTGTGTTTTTTCATTTTCATTTATTTATTTTTTGAAATAGTTATAAAACAGCTAGGCTATGATTGCACCTGACCATTCCTTATGATTATAATTAATTCAAGCAAGGATAAGTGGCTAACAAATATTCTGTTTCTTATGTAACCTACGAAAATGATTATTTTTATTTATTTATTTATTTATTTTATTTATTTATTTATTTTTGCTGTGGGTTTACAGTTGTAGGCAGTATGTATGTGACTGTATTATAAGTTCCTCTGTCTTCAGAGACTGGTTTAGATCTGCCTTGAAGTGGAGTTGAACTATTTAGTTTGTATGGTCTCTCATTTGTCTGTAGTTGGTCTTGAGTCCTGAGACCTTGGTTTCTGATGCTCCATTTTCTAGGGCATATGTGGACATTGGTGATTGCTTTGTGTAAAATGAGCTCTTCCCTTTGGTTTGCAGTAATGGGTGAAGGCACACCGAGTAGAATTCATTTTCATTTCAGTTCACTTACAGTGTATGTACTATATTCCTATTTCTTATGACTTATATATGTTAGTTGTAATCTAGTTTGCCTTAGCAAAAGAACTATGACACATGTGAACAGGAACTTATAGCAGAGATTTGTGTTTAGCTTGCTTTAATGTTCTCTTGCTCGCTAAAATTAAAATAAGACACAAAATTAATATAAGGTGAAAAACAAGTGAAATTTTTTTCTGGTCAGAAGGCAGTTCACTCTGTTCCATTTTACCTGTCACTACTACATATCTTCATTACTGTCTGGACGCCCACTGGCATTGAAATTACAGCAATAAACAGTATATACTCTCTAAGTGCACCACTGTCTGTTGTGACTTATGTGACTGGTTTAGTGAAATGTGTAACATGACCCACCCGTTCACATATGCGAGCACTGTAACAGTCATGAAATATGTTTTTTATTTATTCGTCAATTGTTTTTGTTTTTTGTTATTGTTTTTGTTGTTGTGTACATGTAAGATCTCCTACTAGCACAGGTAGAGTGTACTAAATGAAACTGGTATCTAAAGGAAGCTGGGAAGTCTGAGTAGTCCCTATCCAATATATACTCGGCCAGTTCTAAGAAATGGAGCTTAGACAAGTTAGGTACAGTCTCGCTCATAGGGGTGGGGCTTTAGAGGAATGAGTTAGGCGATGATGATAGAATAAAAATAACAAGAAATGATTATATTTTATTAATATATTTTGTCTATCAAGTTGGTGAACAAATTTCATTGAAAGTTGTATTACTGAAACTAAGTTGAGGTAGCTTACAATGTGTTGATATGTGTAAGACTTAAATAATCCTTATTTATGCTTCTTTTTATATTTATTCCTAGGATATGGGTCACATTAAAAAAAAGAAAAAAAAGAAGAAATCCTGCTAAGCAAAGTTACTGTTATGACAAAGACACCTAATTGCACTTAATTACTTTAGAAACACTCTTTCTGTTGAAATCACACATAACATCATGGCCTTAGCAACAATCACATGACAGTGACAGCTAGTTTGCCATAGCAACAGCCAAACCGACCACATGCTAGCAATCAATCTACTTTCTTTTTTTTTTTTTTTTTTTTTTTTTTTTTTTTTTTTAATTGTGGTGCTATATATAGATTTGTCAATATATAGAACCCATTCAGTTTTTTCCCACTTCGGACAAATTTAATTTTTAGAACAATTTCAGGCCATCTATGGCCAATTACTACCATGGCACCCATATTGTTGATACTACAGTCACCTGGTTTATTTCACCCACCTGGGATTTTATCCTCAACCAATTACAGCCAAATTACAATCAAAGTGAAGTGGGTTGGCCTGCACTAATAACAATTCATGAGAAGCCTGTCCAATTACATGCTATTCTCTAGTGATCCTCCTTTTCAAACAGAAAGAAATCATATAATGTAGACTAGGCCTCCCAACACGTGTCACTTTTAGGTGGGGGGTGGAACCAGCGGTCATTATTATCTAATGGTAGCTAACATGTTTTTTACAAGGTGCCTGCCTGTGTTTCTTTTTTTTTTTTTTTTCTTCTTTTTTTTTTTTTTTTTTTTTTTTTTTTTTTTTTTTTTTTTTTTTTTTTTTTTTTTTTTTTTTTTTTTTTTTTCCTGACTAGATATCACTACTAGTGTGTGAAATTGTGAAATAATTTTTAGGTATTTTTTTTTGTTGGTTTATTTTAAGAGCCTAGTAAAATGAACATTGAGCCTCTCTGTACGGCTTTTTTTTTTTTAATGTAATGCCAAACTTTATCGATTCTTGCTAAATGTTTAATCATTCTTCCTTCCCATCAAATGTGATTGTCCTTATAGTTTTCTGCATGTTAATAAGTATGTTACTAGGGGCAACATAACAAATAGTTCTAGTCATGTTACTAATTGAAGTTTCCATCTGTCTAATAGCAATAACCAGTTGCACTCTGACAGAAGTTCAGTTGTAATGGATGTTTTGTTTGCATCATAACATAATAAAAGTGTGTTAGATTACAGAATCAAACTGTTATTGAGAGGGAGTTGTAGAAACTCTTACTACAGTAATTTAAACTTCATTGATGTCATATAGAAGCATGCTTACTGCTGGGTTCTGATGTCTTCCTTAGGAACAGACACAATGTATTTGTTTTATTTTCAGTTTATTGATGACAAAATGAGGTTAGCTGTCTTCAATAATATTTCACTTTTGGTTAATTTTATGATGTAGCACAGTCTATCTGATCAATTAAGGTTGTGCTAGCTGTAGTCTAGTGATATCCCAACCCCCCCCCCCCCCCCCCCCCCCCCCCCCCCCCCCCCACGGGGATGTAAATATGGGTTTACCTCCGGAACATTGGATGTACATCCTTATACAGGCATAGAATTATTACACCCCTGACAGTTTTTTTTTTTATTGTATGAGGATATTTATATAAAGGTACACTCCAGTTATTCAATTCCATAAATGTTGACGTTATTGGTTTATTATTCATTGTTGTTTGTTTGTTGGTTTATGTGAAAACATATTATGCAAGTTCAGAGATAAGTAGAACAGATAATGAATTTCCAGTAAGTTTGCACTTGCACTATGGACTATATAAACTTGACCTTTGTGTGTATTGTATAATTATTCAGTACCTATAGTAATAATAATAATAATAATTAGTAGTAGTAGTAGTAGTAGTAAATAACTGCCAAGCTAATGCTTTACGATAGACCAATACAAGAAAAAAATCTTTGTGGACAGGAAGGAATTTTGCATTGCATGGACACACAACACTGCAGCTTATGATCACAGGAACAAGTTCTTCAACAATGCTGTCTAAGCATATTCTGTCTGTAAAGTGCAGGTGCTCGACACTCCCTGGTGGTCTGAGGGTCTCCCATAAGCCACCTGGGTGGCTGGTGGATCATCTTGGGGTGGGGGGGGGGGGGGGGGGGGGGGGGGGGGGGGGGGGGGGGGAGCTGATGCACCATGTGGCCCAGCCGTGTGTGACTCTCTCTCCTAGCATCCCAGCAGTAATGACATCACATGACCACAACCGGCACATTGGCATGGTAACCACTCACGACCCGCTCCTCCCGTGATCACATGACCTCATGGACCGCTTTATTCTTTGGAGTCTTACTCTTTTATTGATGGTTTTGATCTCTTGAGACCCACAATGCTGGCCTTGTTGCATCACAATGGCTTCTTGCGGCAATGTGGAAGCAAAGCTTTTGACCTCTTTTGGTAAATTAGCAAAATAGATTTTAAGATCGAATAATGATGTATTATTTGGTCTGTAATTTAGTCTGTCCCGTATTAGACTGTAGTAAGACAATAACATTAAATGCTACGTGCTATGCTGATAAGTTGTGGGTTGCAACTGAGAGATAGATTGGAGCAGTTGAGGTAAAGCCAGGATTCTACGCTTTGATTTGCAGTGGCAGCCTTGTTTGTTTGTTTGTTTGTTGTTATTGTTGCATGTGTTACCATTGTTAATTGTTTCACCGTCACTGAATACATTTATGATACTTGTTGTGAAGTTAGAGAAAGGAGTGAGGAATGGATTGAAAGAGTAAACTATTTTGTCTCGTCTATAATAACAATCTTTTATTGCCTTTACACGCCCTTTGAGTTTATGATAAAATTATTAATTAGATTCACAGGATCAGTTTAACTGGCATGGAGTTGGCAAATGTTATGTAGTATTGGATTTCTTGGAAGCTTTGCTTGCATGCACAACTTGTATAGACTCGCATAGTAGACTCGGCTGTAAACAGGTGCGATAGGTTTATTTGGTGTTGCTAGTGTTGTGTTAGATATTAGATAGACTTTCTGGTTCCTTTTTTGATCTGGATGGTCAAAGTAATATGGTAACCACTGCTGCAGTAACTTCTAAATCCTCCCATAAACAGAATAGGGAGTACCACTTCTTTCTTGTTTAGGTTAGAAATGTGTAGTATATTGATAAAATAAAAAAATAAAAATTTTTATTTTTTTTATTAATAGAATACTGGTGCCGTGTGTATTACTATTTTGCTGTGGAAATATAATCTCGACCATTTTAACACCTTCAAAGGCAAATTATCCTCAAATGTAGTAATGCAGAAGATGCAAGTTGTAAAGGCAGTCGTGCGCGTCGCTGGGGTAAACATCAGACTGAGCACGCTCAACATAAGCACATTCAGTAATAATGTCTGGTCCATCCTATGTTAGAAATCTGCTCGTTACATAATTTATCGTGGGTGTCATGCAGGACTCCAGAGTGGGTGTCAAGCAGGACTCCCAGAGACACACTCCATTTGCGTGCAGTTTGATGTCTGTCACTCGGACTCAACAATGGGCAATGTCGGGTGCTCCTTCCAACATTCCTGTTAGATTGCTGCCTGTCATGATGAGCTCATGGGTGTGGCTCACTGTGTTAAATGCGCCCCCGTTGTCTTGACTTGAATTGCCCACGCTCTCACTATATTGGCTGTAAGAGGTTCAAACCTTATGACGTCTTACGACATCTTACGTAAGGCCACCTCCTGTTTCATGTGTTTGTTTGGCGTTAAGGAGATAGATTTGAATAGGAGGTAGTGAAGTGCGTAGGACATAGTCAAAGCAAACTGTGACGCATTATATATACTTGTATGATCTCTTTTATTCTCTGACATTGTTATGTGTAAGCCCTTACCGGCACTGAGGGCTGAATTAATTTAATTAGTAAAACTTTTGGTGAAAGGAGTTGGTAACTTTTTTGGACACAACATATAATATTCAAATTTTGCATGAATTAATGGAACATACAGTTAAGTTTGTGAAGAGTATAGGAATGAAGACTTGCTTGTAGTTATTTATTGAACAGTCAATTAAGAGAACAAGAAGCGTAAAGAATTAATCCACACTTTGCAAAACTGTATTACTTTTGTCCAGTTCTTAAGTTAAGGAGTCAGGAGTCCAGTTGTAGTGACATTCTCAGTTACTAAGTGGTTAGAGACAGACTCGATATGGGCATGACATTGCATCCAGGTGGAGGCACTGCTCTTTACCCTTGCTGGAGCTGCATGGCTCACATGAGCTCATGCTGCCCGCCATGAGTTGCCTCACTGACGCTAGGTGATGGGGAGATTATTGTACCTGCTGCATCACGTGTGCATGAATGCCATTGTTATCTGTCTCGATGTGTAGAGTAGTAGCTCTGCCTTTATTAACTTAATTGTAATATACATATAGAGAGTGAGTTGGCATATATACTTTTTTATTATATCATATTTTATGTAGCAATAGTATGGTTTATATATGATAATTCTAACTTTTCTATCTTGATTTCTTTTTAGCCCATGTGAAAACATTATTGAGAATTCAAGTCTTGAAAAGTATACATTAATTTACCACTCCATTCTTTCATGCAATACAACTGTGCTACCCGTTAACACTTCTTAGAGTCCTAGAGCCTAGGTATAGTCTGCACTGGATTTAAGGCAGCATTTGAATTGGGTGCTGTGGTTACTAGTTACTACTCTTAGCGCTCAGCCACATGCATATATCATTGGTGTGCAGGTTATCAGACGTCGTTAAGTCTCGCTAAACGAGGGGCTCAGGTGATTATGGCCTGTCGGAACTCCAAGAAAGCTGAAGAAGCAGTTTCCAGGATAATGACAGCTCATGTATGTATAATTCATAGTGTTGTTTGGGAGTTTAGGTTTAGTCTGTCAAATACTTGATCAGAAGTTACCATGCTTCTAAATAGCTTTTACTATGGATATAAAGTTGCTATCAACATTTCAAGTTACAAAATGTCCTTGCATTAATTTTTGGGGGGTTTGAGAGTTATATTGATACATAATGTTACCGCTTGATCAGCATCAAATTTACTCCTAAATAAAATAGTCTTTCAAAGTACAAAATATCCTTGCATTAAATTTTATTGTTTGACGAGTTAATATTTAGTATGATACATAAGGGTACCACTTGATCAGCATCAAACCCATTACTGTACTCCTAAATAGCTTTTTTTTAATATGATGAATTGATATTATAGTTGCTTAATCAATATTACAAGTTGCTTGAGTCCTTGTGTTAATTAATATTAATTACGACGTGTTTTCAAGCACATGGTGTAACATTAGATTTAGTCATTAGTCTGGCACTAGCTGATTACGCAACATCTATTTGCTGGAAGCCATCTGTCCAGGAAGCAGATTAGCTTGTCTTATCACTGTAGTATTATACGTGTTGAGACTGTAATCGTGTCTTAGTCCTTTGGACTCCTCTTAATCAGCATCTGCGACTACATGTTCTAAATTAATTAGTACAATATTAATTCACTCATTTCCCTTGATAGTTAGCTTAGTTAGAATATATTGAATATGCCTCAGACACAGGACTTCCTCAGTGGTTCAAACATTTCAGAATTATCTGTTAAAATAGATATAATTGTAATAATTATAAAAATAATAACTTCTATATCGTGACCTCTGTGACCTACAAATTGAGAGTTACTGGGGTGAAAGCTACAGTCCCAGATGTGTCTATCTGTCTAGCTCCAACGAACCAGTTGAAATCATAATTACCTAGACATACTAGACAGTTTTTATCATAATTTGATCTAGACCAGGAACTTGGAAGGAACTATCATTATTCTAATCACTGTTTCAGGGTTCAGAGGTCAGTTAAAGGATTATACACCCCTTCTTTATCTAATATCTGATTTTTATGAGTTTACCTAGGAAGTTGTAAGGGGAAGTGGTAGACAATATACATAGATGTGTGTGGTGTCATGGAAACAATACTTGAAAGTGTACGTTCATAGTAATGGCAGACACTCAGCTGTACCTAAAACTCTACAGCCACTTTATGTGGCTGAGAATTGGCTATTCATGGAGTATCTGGTCACAATGACTTCATATGAACTCAACTACCAGGCCTCTTTGATCGTGCCGGCCTTCTTCCGCTTGTTTCTATAGCAACTACATTCAGGTTAATTAGCACAGATTTTGTGGCCTTCAGTTTGGAAGACTAACTACCTGTAATTATTGGCAAAGCAGTTGGCCAGAGAGGGAAACTTATGTAACCTTAACCAATGGTAGAGAATGATAACTGAGCAAGATAACTTGTGCTACTGCATTCTTACTTTGCAATACATCAAGCGCCACTATGTGGCGGGGTACTTGTCTTAATAAATTCTTGTGTTCCCTTGCTGCAGTCTTGCCCTTCTTGCACATTTCCTGCAGAAATGTATTCTGATGAGCAAATTAATTTCAAGTGGTGGATATTTAGATCAACAATTTTTAGGTATCCAGTGATTATATCCTTGCATGAACAGTTTTGTTGCACAAACAGTCAATATTTGATGGGGTCTGCTCAGTAGACCAGATGAGTGAGGTCCTTTGCATATGCTGGTGATTAGGCTACACTTCCAAGATGTGATGTTGTGCAGTATTTATAATTCCAGTGTATAAAGGGATGATTGTCTATCAAACATGTATGAAGTGTCTTAATGAGCCTGGGTTGGAAATGGCTTAGTCTAGCTAGGTGCTTAGGATGAACTAAATTAAAAGGCGGTGTTCATATTGTTACTTGTAACTATCATGATTTTTTATAATTTGCCTGTAGCTGTGCATAATTATAATTTTATTTTTCAAGAGTACTTACATAGTAATTTCTGATTTCTACCAACTCCTCCCTTTCTGTGTAATTTAGAAAATGTAGATAACAATAACTTTTTGTTCCACGTTTCACATGGTGGTTGAATTATGAAACACACTGCCATGCTAGTGCTTTATCAGCTGGACTAAACAGGAATGAGTACTTCCTGGTAGACAGAATTTGTTGTTGTTATTTTAAATTTGTCGTTGTACACATAGAAGGTTTTAGCCACTAAATTAGCTGTTACTACATACATATAGATACTCATGAAGTATTTGGAGTCGCAATCTTTTTTATTTATTTTGGGAGGAGGGGGGGGGGAGGTTGTTTGATAAAAAAAGGTTTTATTGTTTTGTGTGTGTGTCTATAAAATTATAATGAAAATCTGTCGTACATTTTAGCACTATATATGGAACAGTGAGGAAGGAAATTGTCCCTGATACAGGAATCCTTATTTACTAGACATGCCCAGTTGACTGCACTCTATCTGACTGACTAATACTATGACAGTATTGCCTTTTAAAGTCATAGAACCATTCCTTTACTCACATAGGTACTCTCCACTCTTCATCATTAGAAGCATACTCTCATATATACATGCATGCTATATATATATATATATCACTGTGCATTTTTAAACAAATGTAACACAATACAGATGCACCGTTATTTAACTTTCATTGAACTACTTCATAGTTATAATATGAATGAGCCATCTATGCTCATAAATTAGGATATATATAGCTGTAAGCCATCTATAGAAACATGACTTATTTATTTTCCCTTGCCAATAATTTTTCTGATGTTGCACAACTGTCTATACAGTTATATTAAGTTTTTCCACCTCTTAAATGTTTTTTTCTTGTTAAGTGAAGCACATCTATAGGAAATGGCTTACATGTATACTATTACAGCAGCATTTGGTGGTAACATCTATAGTTTATCAATTTCAGTTAACCCATATCTGTAGAAAAAACAACCAGCTACGATACTGAGCTATTTCAGTAGGCTATAAATTAATTATTGTTCTCATAAATAGCTACAAGTGTTTTTATTTAGCAGAGGTGTATTAAATTCCACTTGATTTAGTCTCCCATCTTTCATCATCGGTATGGACTTCCCACTGATTCTATTCGTCTTTCTCCCTAACCTTAATTTCATTAGCCATGTTTGCACACAAACCCACGCACACGTGAAGCTTTAATCACGGTCCAGTGGCGCCTGGAGTCTTGTGAAGTCTGCTGCCCGCAGAATATGGGATCACATGAGATGTTTGGTGACCACTGCCACATAATGCACTGGATAAGAGCACACTGGCTCCTGTAAGAATGAGATCATAAGTTGCGGCATGACTCTGCCCCAAGTGTCATGTGATCGAGGAGTGTGGGAGATGAGTGGTTAGCTGAGAGGGACTATGTAATTGAGAAAGGGGACGTTTTAGCCTGGGCTATGGTATTGTTTCAGTGTATCTGGATGTGTGTATTTGTAAGTCTTTGCTATAGTATGTACGTAGGTTTTCCCAATCTACCAGAGGCCTATTTGGAAAATTGGATTAGGGTGGGTCAAGAGGAGAGTTTCGCTGGTTGCCTTTTATTTTATTCATTTTTTGAGAGTGCTATTACCATGTACGGGGGAAAGTGCCCTTACCTGCAAGCTGATCGTCCAAATAGGCAATCTGCGTGGGAGGATAGCAGATTGCTGGTGCCATGCCGGCAGACAGAATGACTAGATTAATGTGAATGCGAACAGTTGCGGTAAGGGCATGCACATGTGTGTGAAAGTGTGTGTATTAGTATGTTTATGAATGTATGTCGAATGAGAGACAATTTTAAGAAAATTAGTAGCAGCTTATTTATTCTCTGGCGAAAGCTTGTATTGCTTGTGGCTTTGCTACAAGTAGGGTGGGGGAATTAAAAAAATAACAGTGGATGTCGCAAAAGAATACAGGCAGTTATTGTTGTTGGTTTATTTGTGTTGTTTTGTTGTTGGTTTATTTGTGTTAGTTTGTTGTTGGTTTATTTGTGTTAGTTTGTTGTTGATTATAACTTAATCTTTCCACTCTAGTAATAAATTTAGCAAAAACCCGAACAGACTTACCCACCGCTTTATGTTCATATGTCAAATGAGTTGATTTCAATCTTCCTCCATTCCAATGGTTTAAAAAAAAACTTAAATGCAGCCATAAAACCGCAATGCACAGTCATGTTGTTGTGTGCTGGCAATGTGAATATAGCAAGTTATGAACTCACAATAAACCAATGCTTTGTCATATCTGCAAACAGTTTGTACTCATGGAGTCTTCCTTGGTATACTATTATCATCTTCACTTGTTAAATAATAATGATAATCAACTAATGTGATAGTTACAGTAATAATAATAATAATAATAATAATAATAATAATAATAGAAAGTATTAACAGGGTTCTTTCTTGATGTTTTAGACGCGTAATTGTATTTTGAGATTTTGACCCTCTATGTAATACATGAAAGATTATTAGCAATTTTCTTGTGTTGTTGTTGTTGTTGTTGTTGTTGTTGTTGTTGTTGTTGTTGTGCAGCCGCGAGCTAATGTGGAATGGATGTATTTGGACCTAGCGTCACTCAACAGCATTGCTGACTTCGCTCGGGAGTTCATTGCGAGGGAGATCCCCTTGCACGTGCTTGTGTGCAATGCCGGAGTGTTGTCGGGCTCATTTCAGTAAGATTTATTCATTGCCGTGCAATATTTCCCCACCTACAATAAAATGGCAGTTACCAATGAGATCTACATAGGTCTATTAGACTATATAGTGCAAAATTAGAAAAGGAGATTCAGCTAGAGTAGTTGAAATTCTGAGACTGACAATGGTATGGTCTAGTAATCTTGATTAAAATGCTTTTATTAATTTTTCAGTTATTGTTGTTGTTTTTGTACTCATATTTGTTTTGTAAAAGTAGAGAGGATAGAGAGGATAAGCTTGTTGTGATCTAATCCTCCCCACCCACACATACATTCTTGCACTTCACACCTAAGCAATCAACAACAAGAGAATAGCACCCTTACATATGTACCTGCAGTTGTTGTTCCTTCTCGTATTCCACTGAGTGTGTGATCTAGGACTTAAATAGACACACATAAGTATCACTAGCGTAGTTTCCTCAGTGATTTGAAGTCCTTCAATTTCTAGTATGTGCACTCCTGTCTGAACTCACTCCAAGTATTAATCTGTTTTCTAACACTGTGATGGTGGTAATCACCCTGGGGAATCCCCTTCGTGTGAAACCTCGGTTGCTCAGGGTTGTTGACCTGAATTCTCACTTCACTGGTCGTAGTCATGCATGAATTCAGCTTCTTAAAATATTTTGGTCGGGAGGGTTAAAGTTAATCAGCATTGATGTGGCTAAAGAGGTTTCAGTTTAATTAAGAGAGCATTTCAATAACAGCAGACTGTGATCTCACTATATATATTGTACAGAAGTAGGTCATGTTGTTGCTTGTGGTTACAGGACTTGACATTATTTGGAACTTAATCATTAGTTTGGCATGCTCTGTAGACTGTTACTTCATTTATATAAAGGAAATGGTGAGAGGTAAATACTTAATATATTGCATATTTTTTTACTTTCAATCTATTATATAAATGTACACCTTTGTTATCGCTTTCCTCTGGCTCTTTTAACACTCAGAATTTTAAAATACTGTCTGAATCTAAGACCAGACTGTAGTAGTAGTAGTAGTAGTAGTAGTAGTAGTAGCAGCAGCAGCAGTAATATTTCAATTGTCTCTGCTAATAGAATAGTTTGGTAGCAGGTGTTAAAGTTTTAACAAAATAGTTTAAAATATACAGAAATAAGTCACCTCACCTGGGTGTTAGGATAACTGTACATTTCAATGAGGTGTTGTCAACTGTGCCCACTCATGTCTATAGGAGGCTTACAGTGCTCAGAAAGGCATGCTATTTATTTTATTGCTTTTGTTGACAATGTTTTGATTATTTGTTGTCACATGAGACATGACATCCATACATAATTTGCAATTTCCTGTTCTTTCTCGCTCTTTGGATGTGCCCACATTCTACTATCTAATAAAAAATTCCCTCTCCTACGTCAGATATACATAGGTTATGGATACCTATTTTTTATGTGCTTTTTTTCACATATTTGCAGTGGTCAGTGGGACTGGGTAATTGGTGTGAGCTTTATGATGGTCCAATTGAAGCACACATTACCTACATTTTATTAATATAACTAGTGATGTGCTTGAGCACAAATGGCGAGCGAGCCTAAAGACTATACTATTTTTATATGAATGATTTTGACTTCTAACACTGAAGCTACTGAAAATAAGGTCCAGTTTTTAAATTTCGCATACACGGTAAAGGGATTTCAGTGCCATAGTAACAACTCTCTGCAACTGCTTGAATTGAAGGAAAACAACAACAACAAAACAATACACGTTATTAAAACGTTTTCTTTGTGATATTCTTTAGCTAAGTAGTGGTTGTAACACACAATGTTTTGACACAACTGGACATGCACCTACACAGACTTACCTTCGGGTAGTCTAGTGGACAATGTATTTTCAAGTAAATACTGTTGCGCACGGCTTATAACCATGACAAAGAGCGCATTGACTTACCACCCCGCCACTAACTCGAATAGTAATAGTCCCCTAAGTTTTTTCAAGTTTTAACTGCACCTGCAAAAGAATTCAAAAAAACGGTAAACAATTCAATTTCTAGGTGATACGGGTACTGATCGATAAACCAGAGGATTCTGTTTAGTGCAATTTGGGACGGGGTCGAACAAATAACTAACACAAAAACGCGAGGGTCAAAGTACAAAATGACATACGTACGTCCAAACATATATACAAATAAATTTATAAACATCCCCGATTTTCGATTGTGTTACCCCTGTAAGTGTCTCGCTCGCTACGCTCGCTCGCCAATTAATTTGGCCCAACCATTCAGTTTTTGTAATTACAAGAAACATGATAACTTTGAGAGGTGGTTTTCCCTTCTTTCCTTATGAGCTTTTGTTATGATTGAGATTCTGGGCACACTCTAATTGCTGTAATGATGGTCTCCAATGGCAACCACCCAGAGCATCCTGCGAGTATACCAGTGTTCTTTGGGGGATACCGGTATTTCATTTTTTTTATTGGGTCACTAGGTTTGACGGAGTTTGTTGACAAGGAAAAGGTAAGGGACTCCACTTGGGACTCTCCTTGATCACTTAAAGATTAACTTTAGACACATGATTGTTAATTATACCTAATTCCTGTTTCAGTGTCTAAACAGGATGCCTCATGGATGTTCTTAATTAGTCTTCGAGTGCCACGGGATGGTTGCTACAAGCACTGCCTGCCATATAATTGGAGGGGGAGGGGGCGCTAAGGAGAATACGTACTTCATTGCCATTTATGGGATACGATTCTATAGCTCAGATTGCAGCGTCTCTAGGTGTGTTTCCAGCATTTGGAGAGCTTGAAATAGCGTTGTGGGTAGGAGCTGTATTAGAATTTGTGTGGCTTTAGGGAAAATCTTGACTTGTTTCCTGAAGCCGGATAATCACGGACGACTGTATCTATCAAAATAGGACTTTCCCCGGTACATCCTGAATTTGTGAGCCTAATGGTGCGAATTGGGAACTGGAAAAAAATTTTTTATTTTGGTTTAGAATTTGTTTTACTGAAGTGTACCCCCACTGTTTTAACCTCTCTGTGTGTGTGTGTGTGTGTGTGTGTGTGTGTTGCCTCCACCAGTCCACCCAGCTGTGATTGCTATCATCTGCTGATTCAAGGCCTTTTCAGCAATAGTCCATATGTGGAATTTCAGGTGCCCATACCATTTGCTGTGAGGAAAGGCCTGTTCTCCTGCAAGTTCCTAGCTCAACTCCAGGAGCTTTGTTTGCTTGACTCATAGTGCTTGCTTAGTGCACAGAAATCCTGGCTCTACCAGGTGCGGCATGACCGCCTTGCGGCAGCAAGAAAATTTGCATTTTGTGTGTGTGTGTGTGATTTTGTTTGACGGAGGGAGGACGGGTAGAAGTTTAGCTAATTTGATTTCATTGAGATGAAGTAAAGTAGCGGAAATAGCAGTTGAAGTAAGTATTTAGATTTAAAAATGGAGTTGTCTTTCAATCAATCAACCAATGAAATTATTTTTCATAAATTAAAAAAACATTTGCCCATAAACTAACCTAAATAGGCTTTATACACCATAGTAGCTGGATAAATGGAAAACCCTTGGAAACTCCCTCTGTGTGGTGGAACCATCTGTTAAGACCCTTTGCAGGGATAGTTTGTTAGTAGAGGGCACTCTATGCCAAGCCCCCTTGGTTTCTCAACCTGCAGCCGCCATTGGTTGGGTTAAGATTAACTTGTTGGTAGATTATAGATAGAACATTAAGAGTTTAAATGTGGTAACTAAATCCTCAACAAGGAGGAGTTCAATGAGTGGAAGAAGGTCATCCCAAGTGGGCTGAGGTAGATAGCAAGGAACCACTAGACTCTCCTGGGGGTTTGTGATGAACAGCCGATATGATGGTCTTCCTGTTCCTTTTAGTATTTTTGCAAGCTGGCTGAGATGACAGTGATAAATTATCAAAAGACTTTGTGAACACTGATAGGATCTAAACCTCTTAGACAGACTATCAAGTGTTTATGAGTTCCGTTCTTTGTATTCATTAGGTTTTTGTTATTGTTATCTTTCTCCTGATTCTCAGTTTGCACATCACAGACTAGCCGGTGTCTCTGTTATTTTGTCGAATCCAATACAAAACACTGTGTGATTCCAGAGGAAGTATATCTTTACACTCGTGGGTGGATATGTTTCAGAGGTTTCATTTCATCTGTAACTATATTAACAAAATTTCACTCTACAACATAGCATTATTGCTATTTATTTGTCTTTTAGAAGTATTCTTGTGTGTATATTTGTATTCCTGGTTAGCCACAACAGGGAGGCATGCTGCTCGTTCTAATAAGGCAATAATTACTATAGGGAAGCCTCACCAATGCCTCAATAATTGGCAATGAATGGTTCCACTGCAGTAGGGTTACTACAGACAGACGGACAGAGATGTGTCCATTTCCATGTGGTCTGTGTATGCATGAGCACACTTTTGTGTTCGTAAGGTTTAAGATATTTTTACTTTTTTTTTTATAGTTTGTGATACCCAACATTTTTTTTTTCTTTTGTTCTGAATTAAAGCTGTCAATATCAAATTGTATTGCATGGCAGATGCAGAGTTGTGTTCCTAATTTATTTATTTATTATTAAACTTTGTGACGAGTTTTATTTTGGCACCACTTGGAAAATGAAACTAAATATTTTGAGCCTTTTTCAAGCCTAATTTATTTCAATAATTAATTTGTCTTCTTTTTTTTTTTTTTTTTTTTTTTTTTTTCACATTTAGTAATTCTTGTATACCTTTCTAGTCGTAATAATTTCCTTTTGTTTTTTTAAATTAAAACAAATTGTGCAAACTACATACAATAAACGAGATCCTGTCTTCATTTAATTCTTTTGAAGAGTACTGTCATCATATTGGCGCCTTCAATTTGATTGAAAGATGGGCAATTGTATAGGAGCTTAGAGTTAGAAGGTGCCATTAGTGATAGCCACACCGGTTCTGAGAATATTTTGGAGATAGACGAAAGATCCATAAGGTTGTCAGGGACTTGGATTGCGGCCACTCCAAAAAACAATCATGAGAATAATCGAATTTGTCTGGTTTTCATTTCGATTGTCGTATTTTTTTAGCAAAGGGTGATAAATAACTGATTATAAGTAAACAAGGATAGGTGATGGGAAGAAGATTAATAGAAGAAGATCAATATCAGATGTTCCACAATCCCGACAAACCACCAAAAACCCACACAACACCAAACGCCCACAAAAAAAAGAAACCCCCCACCCCCACCCCACAACCCCCCCCCCCCCCCCCCCACCCCCCGTTAGATTTCATAAAATTTAACCCGACATAAGGTGTTAATGGGGAAAAGTATTCTATTGTTATTTGTTCAGCTGACAATGATTGAATTGTTAATTTTGAAGCAACAGCTAATTATGTGTTCAGATAATTTCTGCTTGGTCAGAGCTCATTTCCAATCACAAAATGTTTTAAGGTGTGCACATTGCGTGTCATCTGGGTAAGTGTTAAGTACCATCAGCTATTGCGCATGAGGATTATCGGCTGCAATTTTCCAAGAATTTTGTGCCCATTTCCTAAAGTTTATCAGTTTTCGTGCCCATTTCCTGAAGCTAGACTGAATTTCTAGTGCCTCCCATTTGGCGTGGTTGTAAGTGTATGTGTAATGAACTGCAGATTGCATAATGTATTGGAGTAGTTCAGTTGGAGTACTACTGTCTGTGGTTGGTACGCAGCAGATCTGCTGCTGCTGTGTGGTCACTGTTGCTTTCTCTCTAATATGGAGGCAGATATCGAAGCTAGCTCTAAATAAGGGAATGTGTATTGGTGCGAGGAAAGAGAGAAAGTGAGTGTGAGAAAGATCCAGCTATGGAGAAGGAAGTGGATGGTAGTACATTAGATCTGCCTAATCTTCTGGTGTGTTAATCAAGTTTGCAAACACTGGGCCTACATCCCATGATGTCTGGTGGCTGGCCGACTGGAGTTGAGGTGCTAAGAATTAATTCTACTACCAGGAAGTGAGCGTTTCCTCATCTAGTATATGTTCCTGTGCTGCGCAGAAACTGTTGCTGGACAAGTATTAATTATCTTTACCACATGTTAATTAATTGTCTAAATATGGTATTTGTGCTATTCCTCAAGATAGAGACATGAAAGAACCTAAAGCTTGAAGAATGATGAGAAAAGTGTCAGCCACATTTTGATTACATTCAGTTTTAATTTGAACATTAAATAAATCTCTCTTTTTACAGTTACAAAGTAATTGAAAGTTACTAGTGATGTGCTTGAGCACAAATGGCGAGCGAGCCTAAAGACTATACTATTTTTATATGAACGATTTTGACTTCTAACACTGAAGCTACTGAAAATAAGAGTTTTTAAATTACGCATACACTGTAAAGGGATTTCAGTACCATAGTAAAAACTCGCTGCAACTGCTTGAATTGAAGGACAACAAACAATACACGCTATTTAAACGTTTTCTTTGTGATATTCTTTAGCTAAATAGTGGCTGTAAAACACAATGCTTTGACACAACTGGACATACACCTACACAAGACTTACCTTCGTGGTTAGTCTAGTGGACAATGCATTTTCAAGTAAATACTGTTGCGTATGGCTTATAACCATGCCAAAGAGCGCATTGACTTACCACCGCAACTAACTCGAATAGAAATGGAAGTCCCGTAAGTTTTCACGTTTTAACTGCACCCGTGTAAAAGAATTCAAAACTGTAAACAATTCAATTTCTAGGGTGATACGGGTACTGATCGATAAACAGAGGATTCTGTTTAGTGAAGTTTGGGACGGGGTCGACCGCCGAACTAACACAAAAACGCGAGGGTCAAAGTACAAAAATGCCTTACGTACGTCCAAACATATATATATAAACAAACAAATATCCCCGATTTTCAATTGTGTTACCCCTGTAAGTGTCCCGGGGACCTCAAAAGTTGTTGTTAGTTTTTTCCGCCATGCACTTAGCTAGCGAGAGACCCTCTTTTATGATAGAGCTGAGGTGTGTGTGTGCGGTGGGAGGGGAGAGGGGTTTATATTTACCACACAAAAGCGGTATTATAAACATTTCTTGGTAATATGACAAACGAAGAAAGCAGCGCTGAATGGCTGTGGTTGATGTCTCCACCGTAGCCCCTGCGTACATCTAACCAAACCAATGGGTTGTTTAGTTTATTGTTTACATATACAAGGCGATGAATTGCTTTATAATTGGAAGACTTAGATATGAGAACTCAGTAAGTGTTTTCCCTTGTGTTTGGTAACGGTTGCTACCGTGTCCTTTTTGGAAATTAGGCGGGAATGTGGGACAGGCAATTGGGACGGTCTTTATGTGGTCCTTGTGGTGGCTGAGACCTGCCTGGCATTCGCCGCCGCCATGGTCAGCCATCCGGTTATTTCCCCTTCCTAATGCTGAAGCCGTTCAAGTGGGTGTTGTTTATCAACATAGGCGTGTAGTCACGAGATCTAATTGGCAGGGGCACAGCTGGACAGATGGAGTGTGTTCCCAGAGCGCCAGCACCAACGTCAGTGGTAAAATACTGATTTGTGTGTGTGTGTGTGTGTGTGTGGTGTGTGAGAGGGGATTTATATATGCTACATGAGCAGTTTTATAACATTTTCTCGTCAAACTTTTGCAGTTTGGTGATATTGACTGTCATCATTCTCTCATTGTCAGGTCGAATGAATTACAGCATGCACGTGAATGTTTAGACTTGCGCAAATAGTTTGCTGTGAAGTGAAAAAAAGAGTGATAAAAATATTTTTCCCGTTATCAGAATGAATTTACATGACGACTATTGTGATGATTTTAGGGGTATCCACAATCCTTTATATTATAGTATTTGTATATTATATAGTTTATCGTTCGAGGCCTAAATAATATCCAGTTTTTGGTAATATATACTATGTAATGTTGTTGCTGCGATTTGAATAAAATATTGCAAGCTTTGACTGAGGCAGAATTTATCTTCCACTGTGGAATGCATAGGCAAGACCTAATTGACTTTGAACTTTAATGTTGTGCTATAAATGCAATTAATCATTACATCATCGTGAATCCTGGCTGCGAGACCTAAATTTAGCTAATACATAGTCTATATTTCTTATTTAGAATTATGGACACCATAATATGCAGGATTGAAGAGATTGAGGGAGATTTTATACTGAATAGTTCTTATGGGAAAACTAGAGCAGAAGAATCCCCATGGGATCAGGAATCATTAGTAGTAGCTAGAGTTTGTGGAGTGTTAGGAGAAAGTTACTTGTTTACAAGCCATTGGTCTAATTTGGAGTTATCTTGTACTATCGTTTCCTTCATGTATGGGACTTTATATACATCTGTTCTGTGTATGTATATACGTACTTGTATTATGCCTGAGGGTCTCTCGGCATATGCTTTCTCTTTCTTTTCTTTTTTTTTTTTTTTTTTTTTTTTCTAATCTAGGAATTTCTTTTATTGTTAAGCCTTCAATTTGCAAATTAATTTGTTTGCTTATAATTTGTTATTAATACTGTTGTATTATTACAGTTTATATTATTGTTGTTGTTATTGTTTGTATTTGTTGTGTTGAAATTTACAGAGAGACAACATATATAATTAGCTTAAAGGAACTTATTTTTTTGGTTCTGTTATTGAGGGCGAGATTTCTCTTCGTTGTGGTATTAGTTGCTTCAACAATAATGAAAGCTTACTGTTTAAACATTTCAAAAGAAAAGAGAGTTTTTCTGAAATTATCAAAGCTTTTAGAGGGCATAAAAATTTCTTTTTGAGAATAGGGGGAAATATTATAAAAAATTATTGTTATAGTAGCTATCATTGTTGTTCGTATTGTTGTTGTTTTTATTGGGAATGGAAAAAATTGATAATGTCCTTTAAGTTTGTAAGCTCATTAAATACAGTGTTATTATAGCTGTGTAGGAAAATGTTTCACCATAGGGAGACTCCAAGGGTATGTTTTTTGTACTTTAAAAGCATTCATGTGGGAAATCACCTCGTTAGAATGTGCCCCAAAGTTGGGGGGCTCTAGCCCCACAGAGCCCCCCTTCCTACGCCACTGTATTATTTTATCACACCAACCAATGACAGTGTCCATTGGTGACATCACATGCACTGACAGTAGCATAGTAACAATGGGGAAAGAAACGACTTCATAAATGTGGCAGGTAAAGGGATTCTTGTGATTATATGGGTCTTGCAAAAGGAAGGGGAGAAATGGAATTTTTTTTTTGGAAATAGGAAGCAGGATTTCTTCTTGCAGCATCATTGTTGATGCAGACTAGACTACCAGAGCTTTTTAACAAAGCAGTCGTGGCCCACATATTTGGCTTTCCATGGGCTTCATATGCTAGCCTGTGCAGGAAGGAGAATCCCTTGTCGCTCAATTCAGCTAGATTGGCATGCAGTGTCATGGGAATAATCCAACATATTGACCAGCCCCCCTTTCTGTATCTTGAGTCTTCAGGAAGAAGCTATTCCTTAGGAATTGGGACATTTTTATGTTGGTCTGAATACAAATGTCTTCAAGTATTGCAGCAATCGTGGAAGTGTTCATGATGTAAAGGTTCAAAATACTTCCCTGTCCTTATCCAAGACGTGAAAATCTGAACCCACAAATGATTCTAAATGTAAAAAAAAAACCCTAGATGACTATTTCTGAGTTCTGATGAAAATTGCCAGCAAGGCAATTACTATATTGTACTACTGCTTGTATCAGTTTTTTTAAAAAAATTTTTTTTTACTCTAATATAGTATTTCCTGAATCTGCCTCTTTGACACTACTAGGGATATGTGTAATTTAGTTTGTGTGTGTTATGTTCTTGCCTATGAATAAATGGAGTAGAGGGAAGTACAACTTGAGTCAATTACGGTTAATATACTAATGTTCAGAATATACGCCTCAAAGGATTGATAAAAAACATGATTTTCAATTAGCTGGAGTAAATGATAGCTGTTGAAGTAGAAGTGTTAGGGTGGAGCATGCCCAGTGGCTTGGCTACTGAAAGCAGCTGGCTTGGGCTCTGTCAACAAACTGCTAACTCAATCAAGCCTCCTGCCCACCACCTTTATTTACTTCTCAACACGTTCAAATTGTGGCCGGCAAATTGAATGCCAGTGACAAATTATAGCTGTGCCATTTAAAAGCACCCTTCTGTGCCATGGCTGATTAGGTCTGTGGTGGAAGGCTGAAGTGCTTCTTTTAGGCTGTGGAAAAGAAAGTTCCATTGAACTACTGCTGTTTGACTATTGTCCCGGTTTGTGGTCACGTTTACCAAAATATTAGGGGGGGGGGGGGGGGGGGGGAGGAACTGCCAAACATTCAATATTGTTTAAAGAAAGATAGAGAAAATATCTAACAAATAAAATTAGGCAGAGAAATAAACTGTGAAGTGATTATTATTATTGTTGTTGTTGTTGTTATTACATCACATCACTATTGTTATGATAATTGTAGTGCATAATGTGGTGAAACTGTCTTGTACTTTATCGTTTAATTAATGGGTTCAGTGAACTTGTGGAATAATTCTGATTCAGAGTAATAAGCCCGCGTGTGTCTATGAGTATGTCTATTTTCATTTAATTGTATTTTTATAAACTTATTTACTTATATATTATTTCATGCGGTGAAGTTACAGTTTAGAATAAACCACTTATTACACTCTTTAGAGTGATATGGCAAGATATTTCACTCTCAGGCTTTATTTTCACTCGCCTTTGGCTCGTGAAATAAATTAGCATGCTCATGAAATATTTCGCCATATCACACTCTGACTCATGTAGTAAGTACTATATGTATTATTTCATGCAGTGAAGTTATAAAGTATATAAATGTGTATTGCCTGCAGGTGGAACTGAGTTGTTGTTGTTGTTGTTGTTGTTGTTGTTTTTCTTCCATATTTTACCTTAGTTTGTCCTTAAACTCCTATAGAAAACTCGATTCGTTCAGTAAATAGAGGGCACAATAAGTTAATCAAGTGGTTTAATGATTCTGTCATTCTCAGCTGAAACAATAATTGTGATAATAGCAGTGTTTCTCTATTTTAACAGCAAATATATAAAAATTTAAAGCCCAACAACTTAACTTTTATGGTTGTTGGTGAAGTTAAGCCACGTACAAACAAGTATGGGCATGTCTGGTGGTCACTATTGGTTCTGTGTGTCTTCACAGGGAGGCATCATCAAATGTAAATCAGATTCTAAATATTTAGTCTGAGACTTACTCTCACAGGAAACATAAGTAAAATAAAGCTATCTCTGTTGAGTCTCGATTTGTGGACCATAGTTCTGGAATCAGTGGTGTTATCATCATGGAGTAGCAAGTCACATGCATGTTTCTGGCCGGCTGTGGGCTGGTAAAAACTAAACATTAATAATTAATACAGTAAGTCAATCAGTCAAGCGAATAATAAGATCCTGATTGAAGGCACATTATGGAGAAATAATATGGGTTGATTTATGCATGGACTCAGTGAAATTATTACATAATATCACACACACATACACTTTTCATTTCAATGAAGTTTATCAGCTTTTTACTAAACTACCTAAGGTCCCAAGTGTAACTTATGTTTTTTCGCTATCCGTCTTTTGCTAGGTATACTGTGGATGGTCTAGAGGAACATTTTGGCGTGAACCATGTTGGCCATTTCTACTTGTGCAAACTCCTCCTGCCGGCTTTGCAGAGATCTAAGCCATCCAGAGTGGTGGTGGTCAGCTCCGAATCCCACTGGTCAGTCAATGCATGTGTATGTATGCATGTATGTATGTATATGTATGTATGTATGTATTTATGTGTGTATGTATGTATGTATGCGTGTATGTATGTATGTGTGTGTATGTACGTATATATGTGTGTATGTATGTATCTGTGTATGTATGTGTGTATGCATGTGTGTATGTATGTCAGTGTGTGTATGCAAGCATTCTATTTTCTCCATCAAATTCTTGAAGCAACATTTCTTACATGACATACAAGGCTGCAGACAGAAAACTAATCTAGGAGGGGCAAAAGCAACTTTCTTAGATTTTAGGAGGAACAGTGAGAGTAAAATAGAGTCATAAGAGACCGTTGCAGTGTTTAGGAACATAAGCAGAACTATGCAGGCTTCATGTTGTAAAAACACAAGATTCTAGGGGAGGACGAAGGCATTTCTAGGGAGGGGGAAGGAAATGTTACTTATCTATTCCCATACAGTTCTGTAAGGTTATATTATCATAAAGGTGCAGCAGTGGCTAAACTAGACTTCATTTCTCCACACAACACTTTCTGTGTGTTTTCTCACTCTTTGATTTCCCTTTAGGACAGCCGGTTATAAGCTTTAAAGTACCTCATCTCTGTCACACATATACTCCTGGAGCATTTAATCATTTATTACCTTTTCACACCTCACACTTCATGTTAATTCACAATAGCCAACTTGAGTGGCTTCCTTTTTCTCTATGTTATGTAATAATATCATACAGTAGAGGTGAGGCTGAGCTTGAGTGCCTGTTGACTTTGATGTATAGTAACCATTACATTGATAATAAGAGCAACTCACCCCATTCAGCTCCTTGTCACTGGAGCGTGAAAGACAAACTGCTCTAAATGGAATGGTAGTGCCCAAGATAACACAGTGTGTGAAGGCTACCGTCCAGTGTATTACTAGCTTATGTTGGTAAGAGACAGTTAAGATGTGGTGTGATCGGTTTGTGTGTTGGGTTAACCAGCTTGCTTCAGTGTTACATTCTCCCGTGGCATTTCTTTCCTACAGTTGTAGGCCTTATTCAAACAGGAACTCATTGAATGAATTGTCACCTTTCATTGTTGATATGCAAGCACTCCTGGAGGTGCAAATTCGGCAGTGCTTTGAGTTCTATGTTATTAAAGCCACTCAACTAACTTTATGAAGGATAGCTGTGAATAGGGTACTGTTTGTTTATAGCTTTAGTTTAATACTTACATTGACTTAACCTCACTCATTGACACCAATTATCAGGATGGAAGTGATAAGAGAACTAACTAGTGGTGTGCTTGAGCACAAAAATGGCGAGCGAGCCTAAAACTGCACTATTGTTAAACGATTGGTTTTTAACTTCTAACACTCAAGCTACTAAAATAGTCGAGTTTTAAAATTATGTATACACGGTAAAAGCATTCAATGCCATAGTAACCACTCCATGCAAAAGTTTGAATTGAAAAAAAAAAGCAACAAAATCAAGTCACGTTATTTAAACTTTTTCTTTGTGATATTCTTAGTAGTAGTTGTAACGCACAATACTTTCACACAACTGAACATACCTACGCAAGACTTACCTTCGTGGTTAGTCTAGTGGACAATGCATTTTCAATTAAATACTATTGTGTAGGGCTTATGACCATGAAAAATAGCGTCCACTGCCACTAATTCGAATAGATATGGAGCTCCAGTAAGTTTTTAAGTTTTAATTACACCCGCAAAAGACTTCAATGCGGTAAACAATTCAATTTCTAGGGTTATTCGGGTAATGGTCGATAAACCGGAGTATTCTGTTTAGTGAAGTTTGGGACGGGGTCGAACACAGATCTAACACAAAAATACCCGAGGTTCAAAGTACAAAAATGACATATGTACGTTGACACACGTATATATATATTATATACATATATAAAACAAATATCCCCGATTTTCAATTTGTTACCCCTGAGAGTGTCTCGCTCGCCAATTATTGCATTGAACAGCTGGAGTGTGAAATGGAAGTAAATCAAAAAATTATGTTGAATATTTTATTTTCAGATTTACAGACATAACCAAGCATAGCTTACATTACGTCGTGGATGTTGGTATTGGATTTACACAACCGAGGGCAGAAGGCCCGAGGATAGTGTAACTACAGTACCAACTGAACGCAAAGTGGTGCAACTGACTTGTACCATGTCTCTAGGCTATAGGAAATGCACAAAACTAATTTTGATTGGACAGTTCACTTATTCACATCCTAGGAGGTGGGTGTGAAATATATTCACCTCGAATGAGCTATCTGATAGGACAGTTTGAACGTACCATGGTACAAATTAATTTAACCAACTAAATTCCCTTCAAGGGCCACTAAGCTGGCACTAATTAATACACAGCAGTGAATTTGTGCAGTCAACTATTATTGACTGAATTATTTTGGCTGTTATGGAACAGGCAAGAGTACTGGAACAAGTGTAATATTTAATCAAAATAACTTATTAAATTTCTATGGACACCAATGGCATTTTATTTTTGTTAGAGCAATTTTACATTGGAAAGGATTTACACTTGAGGTCTCCACACCCAAAACTTGCACATTTTATTTTTCTTTTTTCTTTTTTTCTTTTTTTTTCTTACTTTTTTTTTTTTTTTCCCTTCAAGTCTGAGAAACTTTGTTATTATTTTAAATACAATCTTCTAGATTAGCTCTACACTCAGAATTAGCTGTGACTTGCTCTAGAATGAGTATTATAGTCACAGGTTACTCAGCTAGCAGAGTGATGGTTTTCAACTCTGCCTCTAATTCAAGTTAAAAAAAAAAATCACTGCAAATGGGGCAGAGCTTTGTATCACTCCAAGACATTAAAAAAAATACATTTTTAAGAGCAGAGATTAATGGCATACACGCCCAATCACATTTTTGAGTACCCATCTCTTTAGTCATAGCAATGACCAGACGTGCAGGTTATTGTGTTACAATGATTGCATAAGAGATGTGCTGCATTAATATTGTACTTAAAATCAAATTTTTAGGTATCCCAATTCATACTCCTCTAAACTTGACCTCCAATCTCTACGACGAGCAAGCCCCGCCTCTCATCGGCCCATCACGGCTTATGGTGCTTCAAAGCTATGCAATATTCTCTTCGCTCTCGAGCTTCATCGGCGGTATGTGGAGAAAGGCGTGGCTTGCAATGTTGTGCACCCCGGCAACTTGCTACCTACCGGGCTGGCAAGCAAAGCTGGCTTTTTCTACCGCCTTGGGTTTGCGTTTGCAAGACCTTTTACCAAAACAGTGGTGAGTCTTTGTGTATGGTTGGACTGTTGCCTGGATACCTGGGTAATATTTTTTTTTCCTCTTAAAGAACATTACATTTTTACTTCGGACTGTAACATATACTGTTAGTTATATCTATTAGCCTCCTTCTCTTCCTCCCCCTCCTCTTTCCCTCCTCCCTTCCTCACTTGTTTACTTATCCTGCCCCCGTTTCTTAAACGAGTAGTACATACTTAAGAGTCCAATAAGGCTGGAAGCCTCAATGGGAGTGGCTGGCTAGATTACACTTGTTCCACAGTCTGAGGATTTTTAATTACAGCCACCTACTAAGAATTGGAATGAACCAATTTTAGTGCACTAATTTGACCATTGTTGCCCAGGGTCACCCCTTGTACTTCATGTACTGGTACCAAAGTGGCTGATGTCCAAGTACAAACTGTCTCAAGTGATCCAACATGGCTAGGCCCCTCCGCTCTTGCAATTAGAGTGTGTTGTGGAGCAGTTCTTGGGATGACCTTATAAAGTCAAAGTCATTGGCTGGTGGCAAAGGCACCATTGTACAGGTCCTTGTAAGAACAAATTGAGGTCATAGCGTGGGATGTGGTGGGTCCATAGATACCGGTTGTGGTCCTCTTCTCTCCCAAATTCTTTGCCATGCTACAGTCTTAGTATAGCTTATGGTACAGTATCTATTTTTTTTCTAGGTGTAGGAGCCATTAAGCCATATATTTACTATTTAGACCTCTTAGTGTTAACTTCTTCTATCCGCTTCTACCCCAGCAGTTTATTGTAGAAATCATCATTTGTATTATCAAACGTCAATTAAGATATATAATAGAGAGAGAGAGAGACTGAAGAGGTTGAGGAAACGAGGCTACCATATCTTACTATTATTTTGTATTAACTTTCAGCTTTCAATCCCAGCAGCTTATTCATACTAATCACCGCCTATATGTAATCAAATGTTAACTGAGATATATATAGAGAGACTGAAGAGGTTGAGGAAGCATGCTTACCAACTCTATAAACCAGACTTTTACAAACTGTGAGCAGTATACCTTTTTATACCTCTTACCCTCCTTGATCCAAAATTCAAAATTACATAATTATAAAACTGAAATTTCTGACATTGACCTAATGTTTCAGATTTATGGGGTAATCGTAATGTGTAGAACTTCATGTTTATTGGTGAGAGCTTTTAGGCAAGTACCTGGAATTAATGCTGAGCTAACAGTCTATCAGGCACAAATTCTTAAGAAGAATTGTTTTCCCTGCACTCTCCCCCTCCATAGGCTTCTTGGGTATAAAGTTCAGTTTATGATTAATTATATTATTTGTTATTATTACTTTATTTTTGTGTCTTATAAATCCTATTCAGCTATCTTGGAAAGCCTTCATGAATCTGAAATGCAAACCTTTGACCCCCATGCCCTTAAAAATGTGTTTGATGTGATTCTGCATGTACAGGTCTTGTAGTGCATGTACCAAATCTAATAGCTCCAGTGGAATCACTTGTGCTGCCCAAGGAAAATCATAGTAACATTAAAAAATTCAATTTTGTGTGAATCGTGATTTGTTATGATTTTGTTATTTTTTTAATTGTATCACTTGTTCCGATTACCATATTAGTTAGATCTCGCAAGCCACTGGATCATGAATTCCGGAGTTAGTGCCCGTGATATTGCCACAAAGAGTGAAACTGTATGGCTTGGCTTGGCTGGACTCTGCTCAGGCTTTGATGGCAAAGAAGTGTTATTAGTATCCCCCACAGATCCTGGGAGTTGATGATGGAGGTTTCATTAATAGACTGGGTCTGTTCTGACCACCAGACCCCCCACCTGGCTGTCTGATCTTGACCTACCCTAAGGTGCACCTTCCGCCTTTGTAAACTTTGTAAAAAAAATACCAAGTCATCACGAACCTGGGCAGGCACATCCTTCATTATTATTGGAAATACTCATTTTAATTCGACCTTTTTCTTTTCTTTTTCCTTTTTTTTTTTTAAGTGAAGCCCTTGATGTAATTAAGTGGTAATTAATACTCAGCACTTTTAAGGGATGGGTTGACTGTTGCACCTGATGCTGCTGTTTCCTAGGCACTTGCTGTTTCCTAGGCACTTGCTGCTTCCTAGGCACTTGCTATTTAATGCTATTTGTGTCTGCACGTCTGCAGACTACACTTTACCTAATGGATAAAGTGGCCTGGTTAGACACTGTCTCGTGTGTTGCCTAGCGGTATATATATAAGGACAGAGGAGAATATCACTAGAAGGGTCAGGATAATGCACAGAAATCACAGAAATCAAAGCCTTTCACGCTTTCCCTACCTTCCCCCCTTCTTATATTCTACTTCACTATTCATCAAATTTCATTAGCATTATTATTTGATTAAATAGGGTCAGGTTAATATACAGATAACAAATAATCAGCCTTTCACTCTTTTCCCTCCCTACCTTCCCCGCCATCTTATATTCTAATTCATTATTTCATCGAATTTTATTAGCATATTTTGATTAAATATTATCTGCTATTAGAAGTGTAGGGCAATGCGCTGATAAAACAAGCTTTCTTCTCTTCACTTCCCTTCTCTTCTCATATTTTATTTACTTTGCCATTTCATCGAATCATATTAGCGTGTTTTGATTAAATATTAATCAGTAATATGTATTTCAGTGTAGTGTACATCTGATGTGGTTTGTGGATTAAAAATTAAAAAATAAAAATGAGTATTTAAACCGCAGATCAACCGCTTGATCACATTAATGAATTTTTAAAAAAATACTAATAAATAAATAAATAAATAAATTCAAAACTTGGCTTTAGGCAGGTGGTAGAATTATGCAATTACTGGCCAACAAGAGAAGATTAGAAGCTACTAAAATGTGAGAAGCTACTAAAGCGCTCCTTGGTTGGGAGTGAGTTTGTTAAGAAATGCCAATAATTGCATTTGTGTTGAGGGTTTGTGGTGGTGGGTAGAGGTTGCACCTGGTAGTGGGTCACCACTAATTACCACCTTTGTGGCAGAATAGCCGCACGAGTGCTGGAAATACAATTAACTGTTATCATTGTTGTCCTCTTTTGTTGTCCTCTTTACTTGGGTTTTTTTTTTTTTTTTTTTTTTTCATGAGAGGACATTTTTGGTTTAGAACTAAGCGGTCACACCACAGTTTTTTTTTATGTTTCGAATTTGTACGTTTCTACAAAAGGCTAATATATTATGTTAGTTTCTTTTATTCTGTCCAAACGTCAAATAATCACTGTGAGATCTGGCAATTGTCATGTTATGTCAGTAACATGACAATCAATGTAAAATTAATTTTTCTATTTTTTTGACACCTGACTTTGTCGGAGTGATGGAGATGGTGGTAGGGATGGGGGTGGAGGGACAGACACAAATTTGTTTTAAGTTATTGCCTATAGCACTAACACAGCAGGGTCAAGTGATTGCGTTTGTTTTTGTACATTATGTTTGTAAATTTACAAAATTAAGTTTTCAAAATGCAAAAACATTATACCCTATTATTTCTGATTAAACACTGTTAAATACTTTGTTGTTTTTTGTGCCTCCAACTTTTCTAGGTGACATTTCCACTATTTTGAGCATGTGCTTGTAGCTGCAGCCACATCCTGTAACCATGTGCTTGAACTAGTAGCGTGCATTAAATTCAATATAAAGCACTTTTATCGACTTTAAGATCCCGTGTGTTCATATTTGACTATTCACAAAAAATGTAAGCATAATTATATAACTGCAATATGTGCTATACTAGTTTGGATCTACCACAATAAACTTGACCAAGTACTCACTTTAAACTCTAGTTTTGGAATGTTTGTGGTACAACATGGATACATTAAAAAGATACATTAGTGCTTTTTAAAACATTTATATAGTAACTATTGATGATCTAAAATGTTGTGATCTCTTTCGTCAGTTAGATAACAATTGTTGAAAATCTCTAAATGTTTGAATCATCAATAATTACTATGTAAAATATGTTCAAAAATAGTTAATTCAGCGAAGCGAGCAAAGCTGACTCTCTAATGAGTCCGTGATATATATTTAGGTCTAGGAATTGTTTTTGTTCTTGCGTGGGCGTACGTGTGCACATTTTCTCCTACGCGCTTACGCGGGCCGGGTAACCTGCTTAGCAACATTTTGTTTTGTTTACCCGCCATACGAAGTAGCGATGCCCAGTGAAACAAATTCTGCGAATAGCACAAAATAGCGAAGCGAGCGATGCATGTTCCCTGTAATTGCAGCTATTCCACGCATGCTTGGTGTGGCTACAAAATACTGTCAGAGTGAGAAAACAATAGTGGTAGCTTCTTTCTATGATGAAGGCTCCTGGTACCGTAATTCTCAGGAATAGTCTAATAAATAAATTAGGAACATTTAATGGCTTTTCAAAAAGAAAGATTCTTTACTTTGCTACCTGTTTCTGTTTCGTTTTAGCTCTCCTCCTCCTTGCCCTGTCTTTTTCATTTCTTATCTCTCTCCGTACTAATTTTTCTTCTGGAGTTTCTAACGCCCTCAAATCTCTTGACAGAGCGTTTCTAACGTTTTGTCTCTCTTTCAGAGCGCATCACTAGTTTATATTCTTGGTATAATAAATACTCTATATGATATAACACATACGCACACAAACTCTCAATTTTGGTATTATTCTTGTGAAAGATAAGTTTGTGGGAGTGTCTCTAATGTGGCATGAAATAATTGTTATGGGGAAAGTATAGCATTTCATACTCATCTCAGGAGATAATGGATTACTGAGAACAGAAATACCATGAATAGTTTCTAAAGAATTGGCACTGGTATGCTCTTCAGAGATCCCTTCTTCTATGCTATTCTGCTATTCTGATGTGACTGTATGAAGATGTATATAGGATTTTGATAGGATAATGAACTTCCAGTAAAGATATGATCGTTAGTCAAATATAGTTTTCATGTTTGTTTTTATCCAACTTCATTTGTTGACTCTAGGGGAGAACTGATGGTAAACCTTTTCAGTTACTAGTACTGAGTATTTGCTTACCGGTGAGAAGAGCAGTATGGAATGGAATGGAATACATAAGTACCACAGCTAATCTTATCGTAATGGAGCAGTGATAAATTTAGATTATATAGCCATACCTTTTCTATTCTTGAAGTACATGAAGTGCCAGTATAGGATCAAATCTAAAATAAATAATTAATAAATAAGCTTTTTAAGGAAATAATTGTTTAAACTATGATTTGTAAGGATAGTTTATGAGAAGAAACATTTACTTGATTTTAATTATTATCGACTTTGTGTGTGTGTGTGTGTGTGTGTGTGTGTGTATTTTGCATTAAAAAAAGGTTTGGTGAATCTATGTTTGCCACAAATGCTGATAATGTATTAATATATATATATTGTTTGGGTTTATAGACTGTCTTGTGCTCAGCGAAGCTTTACTATGATAATGAATGGTGCCATTCGATTAAGCTTATGCTCGAACCCAGAAACAGTACATCATTAGTCCACCTTGTGAGTAATTGTATGAAGATGATCTACTTATACGTGGGTAGAGTAGCATGGAATCCCATTATTATTTCCCTAAATTAAATTACCATTTAAGTGTGCCAGACGAAACAATTAGATTTAGAAGTTTGAAAATTGGATTGTACCTGCGGAAATCAATACTTCTTCATGGATTGGCCCATAGGAAAGTGTCTGTCGGAATGAGTCTGTGGTTTCCTTATCTGGTGGGAAATAATCAATGATTATTGGCCAGGAATACCGGGATCCCACTCGACAAGTATGTGTGGATTTTTCTCTGGTTTGAATTCCCATCCATACTGCCAGGGACACCTGGACACAGCGGGTGATTCGAAACAACCAACCAACAACAGATCTCTATTTCCTGATGCAATTAGGCCCCACCAGTGTTCGAGCTGGGATGAAATTAGATTGAGGCTTTCTGAGATTTAGCCAAGGCTCTGTCCACCTTGGTTGCAGGCCACTGCAGGGAATTGTGGTTCACCGGAACACTAAAATGGCATTTCGTGGTATGTAGATTTAAAGTATTTAAAAATGTGTACGTATGTGTGTGCATGTGTTCCGAGAGGTGGTAAGAAGGTGGGGCAGCAGATAAGACTTTTCGACAAAGTTCCATGTAAATAGTGCAAATTGAGTGTTGTTAATTTTGACCACTTGAAATGTCCACCAGCTGTGCCTGCTGGTGTATGACAAGGACCAAGACAAGCTCATGATATCACCCCTCCTTGTAATGGTCACCTGTTTTCTCTCATTAACATGCCCCCATTATTGCACTCGTCGTGTGGTTTCTTCATTGATTAGTCCGCCATCATTGCAGAGTGTCTGGTTTCTCTAATTCGTGAGATAGCATCTCACACCTGAGTTTTAATGTCGTGGTCCTGCCTTTTATATATTTATTTATTTGTTTTGTTAATCATGATCGCGAGAAGGGAAAAAAATGAATTTCTTTGATTGAAGGAGTATGTACCTATATTAAATATATTTAATTAAGAACTGTTTAGTGATGGGCACTTTACCAGGGTTCAGACATTCATGACAACTCTCTGACCACCTTCTTGTACAACAGAGCACATGTGGTTTCTGGGCAGTGTTTCTAATGCACTCTCTAGTCACTCACCCATATGTTGCCTGACTACTTAGGTTATGGTGGGGTGGGTCTAGACATTAAAAACCGTGCTTTTACTGCGGTATGAAGGCGTTTGTTATTATTCGTGCATTCGTAAGAATAAATAATAATTGTTGATATTAGTATTACTGTTATTATTATTATTATTATTATTATTATTATTATTATTATTGCACTGTTTCCATGACATGCAGTCAATACTATAAATTATATGACCACAAACTAAGTACAAGGCGAACTTTAAAACTTTGACTTCATAAATTACTTTTTCTATTCTTTGGGTCAATTTAAGTGTAGATTTTTTTTTTTCTGTGGATGTTTTGTCACAATTGCTGTGTGTTCAGTTGAAGGTGTGATTTTCACTAGCCTTCAGTTCATTAAAAACCTGATGGAGTTGTAGCTTTCAATTGGCTAATATGAAATCTGTACCATAAACCATAACTGTATATTGGGTACTGGTCATCACTGTTGTTGCTTGTATAGGAGCTGCATTTTATAAGCCATCTGCTAATATTCTATTGAGAGGGAGTGTTCAATGTGGTAGTCTATGTGTCTCCTTGACTCTACAGTTTCTAGTACTAAACAGCTGTTACTTGACATTAATTAAATAAAATAAAAATTGTAGTTGTATAAGTGTTGGTTTATGGCAACCCTTCATTAAATCATTCCCACGGGTCTTATCAAATCTATTGCTGCTATTGGATGTTTTTAATTATACAAATATCTATTGCTGAACCAGCTTTGTGCATGATGACCTTTTACCTATTTAATTGAAGTGAGACAACTTTGGTTGAAGATAAGATAGCTAGTAAAAGAATAGCCTATATGCAATGCCCTACTTACTGGCACTCAAACTGTGATGTGATGGTATTTGCTTAGGATGGTGTTTAGTTGCTGCTTTGTTTGTGCCTAGCGACAGCTTGGGACAGCTTGGTGGTCCAGTTGATAAATATCTCCGTATTTAAATAATTAGAGTGATTTGTGGTTTTGAATATTGCAGTCTCAAAGACTAGTTTTGTTTTTCATTTTTGTTATTATCATCGTCATCATCAGTATATATACTTGTCTGTTGGTGACGTGCTGGTTGCTTCCCTTCTCTCCTTGCATTACTGGTATCTATTGTGTGTGTGTGTGTGTGTAGGAACAAGCTGCATCCAGCATAGTGTACTGTGCTGCCCATCCCAGCATGCAGGGTATCAGTGGTTTGTACATGTGTGAGTGCTGGCCGGTGGAGCCATCTCTGGAGGCTCAAGATCCTTACACTGCCTCGGCACTCTGGGACCTCAGTGAGCAGATCTTGGAAGATAAGATGGCAGCCACTAGAGGAAGAAGTGGAAGTGACCGGAGTGGGTGTGGTCAAGACTAGTGCTAGTGTGCTAGAACATACTAGGACCAATTTTTTTATAAAGACTAATCATTAATAATAGTTGTTGTTTTTTTCTTTTCTTTTCTTTTTTCTTTTTCTTTTTTTTTTACACTAATTACATTGTGGCGTATTTTGGCACTTACTCAAGTTGGTTTTATCACTGCACATTTTACTACTAGATTGGAATGTTGTTATACACAAGTTACCAATTTGCAGCATAGGCTTATACAAGATGAAGATTAGGGTTCCATAATGTCTTCACCTAAAGTTTTGATTTATTTGACGGATTTGTCAGTCTGCTGTGATGTATTCAGTAGGACGTGCCATACGATAAAAATTTCTGCATTAATTTGGGGTAATGTGTATATGATTGGTGTTCAGTTCCCTATGAACTAATTTCCTATTCAAATATGACGAAACAGGACTTCTACAACAATTTTGATGTGCCATAACCATCAACTGGAAGTGGCAAGATAATGGGTTACAGTAAAGCCGAACTGGAAACAATTTGGGACTACGGATTTAATCAGTTCACAAATCAGAGGTTGTATGCTATTATAAGAGGTGATAATCAATACATTTGTTTCTATTGGAGGGGGCAAGTGGAAAATTTAATAAATAGTTTGTTGCTGATTAGAGAGTTCACTATCAGAGGTTCCACTGTAATGTAATATTGCAATTAGGCAGTGTTGGTTGAGTCCTATATCACAATGCCAGCCAGTATTAGTACATTGTGGGGTAATCCTGTCTGGATCTCTTCAATTATGTATAGCTAATGAAGGGGTCACATCAAAATTGTACACATTTATTATGTATGACTGTACAATAAAGTATGATGTTTGCAAGCACATAATACTGACTGTTTTACATTATTGTTTTTTTTAATTTTTTTATTCTATCAATTTAAAGTTAAACAGAGTAAATGACAATGCCCTAATTTCTAGGTGTTCCACTAGTATGCTCTCTAACATTAAACATATCTTTCTTTTTTTTGTTGCCATGGAAGTCTGGTCGTCCACTTGTTTGGGATGCCACTTGCCCAGATACGTTTGCCACTTCATATAGGGGCCAAGCAACTGCTAAAGCTGGTGATGTAGCAGCTAGAGCAGAGAAACGAAAGCTGGAAAAATATCAATATTTAGCACCCCACCACCTCTTTCAGCCAGTGGCAATAGAAACCTCAGGAGTAATAGGCCCAAGCTCCCTTTCCTTCCTGAAGTCTCTGGGAGATCGCCTGGCCAGTGTGTCAGGCAACTCCAATTCCACCAGTCACCTACTCCAGAGGCTATCTATAGCAGTACAAAGAGGGAAATGTGTGGCCATCTTGGGGACTATCAGCAGCGCCGAGTGACTTTATTGCAACCTATTACCCTACTCAGTATTTCATCATAGCAGTACTTTTTATTGCTTTGTTGCCTTTTTTATATTCCGTTTCTAATTATTATAGTAATGATACTATGATGATGATAATAACAATAATAATGATGATGATGATGATAATAATAATAATAACAATAATAACAATAATAATAATAACAATAATAATATAATAATAACAATAATAATAATAATAATATAGAGCAACTTCTTTGAACACTAAAAAGCATTTTCAATCACATTATGCTGAATAAATCTACATAATTATATACATGGTTTGATCAATAGTGTCCAAAACGAATGGAATTATATACATGTAGATACCTGGTTGCTCCTCCAAGTACCAAATTGTTACCCTGAATCTGAGAATCCGATAGCATTACAGTAGAAAAATCCATACCTTCTTCTCACCGAAGAGGTCGCTAGTTTTGACGACCCTGTTCCGACTAAATTACGTGGGTGGAATGTTGTCATGGTGACCGTTAGTCGTTTACCGCGGTAGCGCTCCAGTCATGGTTCTGTACTTGGTGTATCGTGAACCTCTGTGGGATAGGTACTACTCCACTATTTTCTCCAAAGCCACTTTGTTCCAGATAATCATCTACATCCTACTTATTCTTCCTCCCTTCTTCATAGCGTATTCGACTAATGGTAATTCCTATTTATTGCCCACCATAGCTGCCTGTGGACTTATCAGTTGCCATGTTTTTTCTCCCACAAAGAATTCTGGCAGTATACGAGTTCCTACAGGGAGCAACCAGAGGTGGACTTCCTGGATGACCTCATTGTTCAAATAAGTGGGGAAGGCTGTATCACTACTTGGAGTACCTTCCCAAACTTCAATAACCTCTTGGAAATTGAAGAAATTGGGACTCCATTTATACAAGTAAATGCTTTATCATGTAGTAGGCTGCATGCAGTTAGCAAAGTGGCCAATTATTGCAAATATATATTTGAAATTTATTATACTATAATTAGTAGCTACTGTGTTGCTTGTCACTTTTTTTTTTACTTCACTAGCCAATAGGTTAATTTAATATAGATGCTTAATAAATTGATTTAAAATTATATGGGACCTGTTATTTTCAGTATACAGCTGAGGGCCATTGTATAGTGTGTTGAAACGTATATATTTATGGCTAATGCAATCTCTATTGCAGGATATACAATGTGTTTAAAGTAATTACTTTTTTATTTTAATAGTCTCAAGAAGTAGACCGAGATCAAAATGGAAGGAATGACTTCATTTACTTAAACGTTTCCTTCACAGATTTAAACTGCAGCATACAAACCGTTAAGGCAGTAGCTGTGTTCAACATCCAATTCACTGTGAGTATTTCTATTGGGGAAGGGGAGGAGGAGGAATTAAAAATGTGTATTGCTATAATTAGGTGTTCAAGTCAAACAAATGAGTTTACTTGGTTTAGCTGATTAATGAAATTGAGTTCATGACGGCATCACAGTTCTTTTTGATGAAGCTTATGGCTGGGAAGTGCTACTTATGAGTTGAGGCATAGGTGTAAAGCTGGCGAAAATTATATCAATAGTCTATTCATGTTAAGTGGGTGTGACCAAAATGTAATGAAACTATCAAGGTCACATGACCTTTTGTTAACATGGTTTACCTCAAGTTCGAGTGAATACATTTTAATATTTTTTTTTGTATTTGTAGAATGTAATATTTAATATATACAGTAGCACCATAACTGAGCTACCTCTGTTTACGTCACCACAGCTTAGCCATCAAACAGGCTTTTTATCAATTTTGGCACTGGAAGGATGTAGAAAGTAGTTCTTAAGTGAATACGCTAATCTTGCAACACCCACGCTAGTGGGTGTAGCAGTAATATTTGAAACTTATATAATTAGTCAAGTTTTGGTGTCCTAATTAAAGTTTCTTTTTCAATTTATTCATACCTTCTTGATAAACTGTATTGATTATTATTATAGCCACTAATAGACTAAAAACCTATAATTAAACATTCCTTCCTCATTGTTTAAGAGGCATGCCATACTCGAGAGTGAATTATTGCAACTGTGCAATCAAGTCAGTTATCTGTAGCATTGTATTACAGTTCTTAGTGAAGGTAGATAAAGTGTTGTCCCAAAGGTTAGTGTTCAGGCCTAAGGCGTTCAGAGACTTGTGTTTAACTTATTAACTATGGATAGTCACTTGTCTTTTTCTTATACGCATGCTTCAGTTACTATCGTCGATCTTTTTGTTTATAGTTTATCAGTTCATCCTAGTTACGTTCAGTTCATTAATTTTTATAATTGTTAAGTATTCTCCATAGTATCTACTCTCACATTTACAGTTAGTAATGGTCTTATTGCTCCACTAGGACCTAATTTGACTATTTGACATACATGAACCCTATTTAGTCTGGTTTTAATGTGCTATTAGATTTTACAATGCATCCATGGATGTCACAGGATAGTAAATGAAGTATCATTAGAAAGGGGCGGACCAGCAGGCACTTTACCATTGTGATTGCATGTATGTCATTAGAGATTTGCTAGGGTCACAGTTCGCTCTCTGATATATCTGAGCGAGTCGTGGGCTGCCCCTGCTTCCAGATTATGGGTGGGCGGGGCGTTGGGAATGACACAGGAAGTTCCTTTCCCTGCAAACGGGCAACTCACCACCTACAACTCTTCTCTATTTGATGAGATGGGTGTAATGGCAGAGGACTTTGAACTCAGGAATATCCTGAGTGCATACACGGAGAGAAAAGGTAATAGTTTTTTTTTTTGCAAATGTGTGCATTAGGTTTACAGCCACTCATTCATTCATGTAAAAAACTAAACAAAACAGTGCTACAATACAAAGGTACATAATAACTATTACATGACCTTTGTTATGCAAATTTAGGCCCGTATTAGCTTATATCAACAATGCTTCCTCACATTTCTACCAAATAGTTGTTTCTGTCAAAATAATTCATGTTATCTTTAAAATGTATACAGTGAGTATTTCTTTTTCCAACAATAGGCTATGTTAAATTTTATGGTATTGTTTATTTAATATTTCATCAGTGAGGACTCATCTGAGCATGCCCATGGCAGTATGGGAGAACGCCAACGCCCCAGAAAACTTCACCCTGGAACTGAAACTCTCCTATCCTGTCTTTGATGTTGTCTACATGCCAGGCTTCTGGCAGCTGGTCAAGTTTGCGTGGATCCAGTACCTGGCCATATTCTGGGTGTTCTGGTTCTTGCTATCTAAAGTCCAGTCCTTTGTGTATCACAACCAAGTAGTACTGACTCTCTCTGGGAAGAAATTCCATAAACAGTACTGACTGGAAGTTCTGTTCCTAGTTTTATTTTGCTTTCATAATGTTTCCAATTTCCCCTCCAGCAATTCAAAATTCTGTGCAATTCAGCATCACTTTTTAGGGTTTTTATTTTTCTATAATACACAATCTTAATATGCTATAAGTAGTGTGTGTGTGTGTGTGTGTATATGCGTGATGATTCATATGCTCGAGTGCACTAAATATCCTGAAAGGAAATGTGTAAATATTGTAAAATTGTTGCATTTCACTCATGTTGTGATATTTATTAACTTTTAAAGATCTATTATAATGTATTTCAGTAGTAGTCTCGTGAGTGAGACCCTTTACCAGACCATGTGGCTTAGATTTCCCCCCAGCAAGTGGTAGGGAAGGGGAGGAGGCCTGGCCTGTAAGGTTAGTATCCTGTGCTACCTATTGTTATTATTATTAGTATTAGTATTATTGACCTTTTTTTCAATTCATGCACGCAAACACACATACATGGATACTTTCTTCTGAATAAGTCTTTAAAATCAATATCTGATTGAACCACAAGTACCAAACTAGCCACACCCACTGTCAATGGTAGACTGCCTTTATCTTACATCTTGAGAATGTATATTGTTAGATTGCTAAGCTTGAGAATAATGATAAGTACAAAAATGCACACAAACTGAAAGCCAGTTATCTGTTGTCTTCCACTATTATTGTACCTCCTGCGAACTCTACCATCAGAAAGCGACACTGGTACTTCCCCTTCTCATTCTATACACAATAGAAATAACCACTCGTAAAACAGCAACCAGAAAAAATGTTAATGTATCCATGTTTATCTTTATTCATAAAGTTTCAACCATGAGCAATATTTTTTCAGGAGAAAAAAGAACTAAAAAAAAAAAACCCCCATAAAAACCACACAATTATGTCCATTGGTGTTTAACCTACATTGTACCATGGTAAGTTCAAACTGTTCAATCAGATAGCTCAATTCGAGGTGAATATATTTCATATCCACCTCCTAGGAGGTGAACAAGTAAACGTCCAATCAAAATTAATTTTTATGTGTTTCCTATAGCCCCAGAGCCATGGTATAAGTCGGTTGCACCACTCCGTTTGGTCGGTACGTAATTTACACTATCCTCGGGCCTTTGGCCCTCAGTTGTGTAAATCTCGTACCAACCTCCATGTCGTGGTGTAACCTATACTAATATAGCAACTATCTATTGATTATCTGAACCCTCAGTTATCCGATAGTTCTAGTCATCTGAAAGGAAATGTATTGTACATGCGCTGACACTGAAAAATGCTCTGGCTGAAGGTCATACAGTGGCAGATAGTGCCCACTGTGGAACAAGGCAAGTGTCTGTATAGGGACTAAAGTTATGATTGGTTCTTCTGTTCCAGATCCTAGCAGACATTAGCTAATTATATAGAGGCAGAAGGCTAACCTTGGATCAAGTTTTGCACATAATCAGTACTGTAATTGGCGAGTGAGACACTTACGGGGGTAACCCAATTGAAAATCGGGGATGTTTGTTTATATATATGTTTGGATGTACATGTCATTTGTAATTTGACCCTCTTGTATTTTTGTGTTAGCCTTGGTGTTCGACCCCATCCCAAACTTCACTAACAGAATCCTCTGGTTATCGATCATTACCCGTATCATCCTAGAAATTGAATTGTTTGAATTCTTTTACGGGTGCAGTTAAAACTTACCTGAGTTCCATTTCTATTCGAGTTAGTGGCAGTGGTAAGTTAATAGCATTTATCATATTTATAAGCCTATGCAACAGTATTTACTTTGAAAATTTATTGTCCACTAGACTAACCACGAAGGTAGGTTTTTTGTTGCTTTTTTTTTTTTTTTTCCAATTCAAACAGTTGCGGGGAGTGATTGCTATGGCATTGAATCCCTTTACCGTATATACGTAATTTATAATCTCGACTTTTTTTTTTAGTAGCTTGAGTGTTAGAAGTTAAAACCAATCGGTTTAACAATAGTGTATTTTTAGGCTCACTCGTCATTTGTGCTCAAGCACATCACTAGTTATTTACTTAATATTTGCAAAATTGCAATAATTACTTATTTAACACCATTCCTCCACTCTCTCTCTCACATGTGATAAGATCTCCGCACCTTTTTCAAGTCGATGGTGGCAGTTCCTTTCCGCTTACTTCCATTCACATGAAAATGAAGTCGCATGTACGTCTCTCCATCCACGACATATTCTTGGTGCCTAAAAGAAATAAAAACCACTCTAATACTAATGGTAGAGAAGATGTGCATGGCCATTGCACACTCAGGCCTCACACTTGACATAATAATAATAATAATAATAATAATAAAAAGAAAGAAAAAGAAGCAATTGAATAGATGGTAAAGCATCATCAACATGATATACTCAAATCAGATGAAAGGCCAAAATCTGATGCTTGGTAAAGTGATATCAAGGCAAGATACTCATATAGCAAATTCTGGCACCTAAACCAAGAGCAACCTCAACAACAAAAACAACAACAACAAATTGGACAGGTTCAATGCCACATGTTCAGCATGTTCCATAAAACTCCCTCAAGTTCTTACCACTCTTTCTAGCAGTAATGAATGAAACTTTCATACAAGCAGCGGAAGAACTTTTCTTTCTTCCAATCAGAATTGCAGTAATCAATCAATAGTCTACTCTATACTTATAGATATAGCAATCAACCGCAACTAGCAGTCTTACTCTGCACAAACATAAACAACAACAACAAACTCTTACGCAATATTCCTACGTCTATTTTTCCCAGATTTCTCTCCGTAGCCTGAGATAGGCTCCCCTAAAGCCTCAACGGCTTGAGGGTCACTTTGCACTCTCTTCAGTGCCTGGGAAAAGATGAACGAAGGACTCTCGTGGGACATAAACTCCCTAGCCACGTTGAAGAACAGTATGCCAGTGACCACCAGGCCTCCTATCACCACCACCATGAAGGTTAAGTCCTTCCCCAGCTCAAATGCTGAAGCAACACAAACACACACAAACACACAAAGAATAAGGTTTGATATGATGGTAGTCTCACAAATTATTGGTATAAGAATATGGTCTTAAAATAAACAAACTTATGTCATATACGTCCAAAATCTAGACTTACTATTTCTAAAATTGCCAAATTACAGATTCAGAATATAAAAAGGGAGACATCGTGGAAAAAGATGGTTGACTACCCTGTACCCATTAACTCCAAGATATGCAGTCAATACTTCGGATTGCTGCACATAATTCCGTAAGGTTGATGTCACAAGTTGCTAGTTAGAAACCTCTGCAGGTGATTACTACAGTTGTTGGTACATAGCACTCTTTTGTCACTTAGTTCACAGCTATAACATCCACGAGAACAACAACACCTCAGCACTTTCTCGTTTGAACTAACAACTGTACAGGTACTTACCCAACTGAGGAACGAGGATTACATGCAAAGTTGCATATGAATTCAGACCTCACCTTATTAACCACTTTTCTTATTAATTAACCATGCACTAGAGATTAGGTAAAGGGTTATTAAGTTAGAGTACATGCACAAGCAATTAAAATGTGGTAAAGGGTGTCTATAGTTACATGAGAAATGGTAAAGGGATAATAACAAAAGTAAGAGATAGCTATGGTCTTGCACTAGATACATTAAATTTCTGACTACATGTTATAAGCTCCTATCACACATCACACATTTTACCTTTTCTTGGCAGAGACATTTCATTGGGTCGGTCTTTTCTTTTCATAATTTCTTGGAAAACAGAAGTTCTTTCCTTTTCTGGGTTCTCTTTTGACTGCTTTGAAGTTGCATTGCACAGGACAGCATATGAATGAAAACTGCAGCTATGAGCATATGCTGGTTCTAACTGTAAGAGTCTTGTCCCAGTGCAGCCATTGCTCGCATGACTATGAGCGAAACGAAAGATCCTAGGAGGAGGTCCTAGACTGCTAGACTTTTTCAGCTTCAATGCAAACCGAGGTTCTTCGCTGTCTTGGGCTAGGGGGTAAAAGGAGCGTAGGAAAGATGCGTAGCTGATCTTTGCGCTAGTCCTACACAAAGCCATTATTCCACCGCTGAAGTGCGCATTATTTTCGAAGTTTCACACTCGCTTTGTTGAAAGGCGAGACAGTCGGTTAAGGATGTCTTGGGAAAGTTTGGACAAATTTCCTTGTCTGGTGACTTCTAAAGCTATAAAACAATACATAAAACTTCCTAAGAGAGGAAAACCAATTAAAGAAGAATGGACACCCATGGCAGCGATTCTACAGTACAACAGCAGTAATTATTATATAGAATGCACTTCTTTGAGAAATCATCTTCAATTGCTTAGTGGCTTAAACTAAAAGTTGCATACAAAAAGAGTTATGGTGATGCTAATTAAAAATCTGGGATTAAGCTCTGGTTGAGCCCAGAAATAGTGAAATTAAACAAAAAAAATTACAAAGAAGAATATCACACATACGTATTTTATGATGAAACAGTGAGGTAGCTAATGTGTGGCAGTTGACATTAAAAATGTAATTTTTAAAGTACGTACATGATTGTGTGTGTGTGTGTTTTACTTTTGTCAGGTGACGATGTTTTGGAAGTGGTGTCCATGGGAACTGGGACAAAGTGCGTAGGGGAGCACAAGTTGAACAAAGATGGTAAGCAAATACTCATGTCCGCCATCTGTGAACTCCCACGACTTCCCACTACTACTATAGTACTAGCGGTGGTAGACATGGAGTGGTTTCTATTTGCAGTACCCCACCAAGTTAGAGTTCATATTACTCTGGAATTTTATCATATCTTTTACTTCATGGTCAAATATTTTGTGTTTGTGTGTGTGTGTGTGTGTGTGTGTGTGTGTGTGTGTGTGTGTGTGTGTGTGTGTGTGCGTGTGTGTAGGATGGGTGGTAAATGATAGTCATGCTGAGGTGATTGCACGGCGACAGTTTGTACGGTATGATATGTATGTGTATGCATGGATGTGTGCGTGTGTGTGTGTGTGTGAGTGCATGATGTAGCTTACCTGGTACAGTGCTTGTAGTATAGAAGTAGATACTAAGAGCAAACTGATGAATGTACTCTAGTTCTAAACTACCAATGACATTGCAATATTTAAATTTAGATATTTGCTGAATCAGCTACGATTGTATCTAAGCGGCCATGTTTCCAGTGTATTCATCAATGCTAACAGAGAGCATGAAGGAGATACTGGGATGGTCTCCATTAAACCAAACATATCTTTTCATTTCTTCTCCACTCAAGTTCCTTGTAAGTTGCTATCAATTACCATTATAGTGTGGGTATGCAGCCAGTTCTCAAAGTATGTACATGAGGACGTTTGCCGGCAAAGCTGATGAACTGCTATGAAGTAGGATGTAACTTAGTTACGTACCACTGAGCTACCTACTGGGCAAATCCGTAGAATGCCAATACATAACCACTTATAGAGATCCTTCAGAGTAGCTGCAACATCAAACCAGATTTGTCTCCTGTAGGAGGTTGAATGGTATCATGCAGTGTAGATGACCCGGGCTAGAGACAGAATGATGATATGTCTGAGTGATGTTTCCCCACTAATGCGAGTGAGCTGGCCCTAAGGAGTGGATTTGACTGATCCTTGCCTTTCGAGTGCTGTTCAGAAATGCCGTAAATTGTCCATATCCCACCCCACAGTCCCATGGGACCATGGGATTACACGGGATGTCCATCTGTCCCTCTCACTGACACATGAATGTCCTACTGTCCATCCTATCCCCCACAATCCCATGGGTCCTGAAATAGCTGTCAAACGTTTTGTACTGCTAGTGAATGTTTTTTATTCCATATCACAACATTATTTTGTAACCTTGTCTGCAGTTACACTTTCTTGTATATTACACCTAGCATGACACCTCTTTCACTCCGCTCAGTCAGCTTGTCAAAGTGTGTCGTCACGCCTCCGGCACCCCACTGATCTGACGTTAATCTTGCCACGTACAAACATGTGTGCTAAGTGTTTATTGTTACGATACTTTCCATAAACAGTATACTGTCCCATGGGATCGTGGAATGGGATGGACAGGGATGCACATGCATTTGTAAGAGGGACAGGTGGACATCCCATCGAAAGTCCCATTTCCTTGGTACTTTGGAATGGGATGGCAAATTTACGGCATTTCCAGATACCTTATGACCCTTTCCTCTATGTAGATGGTAGGTAAAGGGTCTAGGCATTACAAAGTTCACTTTGTTAATGTATCAAGTGAAGTAGGATTTACCCTGTAGTGATAGTTGGCATTATTTTGGATACTTGTTAAATAAGTTTTTACACCTTATTTGAATCAATTGATTACATTTACACAGTTTTCAGTAGTCATTGCACATGTTTGCTACTCTTGGGTGCTTAGCTGGACACTTTTTAATTGGATCTTAATTTGTGGTTGGCTTTTGAAGTTTAATAGTTAATAAACTCCTCCTCCCCCCCCCCTCCCCCCTATTATTCTGGGTATTGCAGGTGGTGATGCGGCCATTTTCCCTCAGACTAGACCTCCAGGTGGCCAGGGCACAACTGGTAGTAGTGTAAGTCCCGGTAGTTTGGCGGTCTCACCTTTGCCACCTCCACCATGTGACTCCCTCGCACCTCCTGCTGCTAAGAGAGTGAAAGTAGAAAGTGCACAGATACAACCTGTGGTGGATGTTACCATAGCAACCCGTTGTACTGCTACTCCGTGTGATGGTGGTGCTACATACTCTATCGGTGCGGTAGTGGCAGATGGACACTCTCAGGATGCACTAGGTACTCGAGGTCAGTGGTTAGGGGAAGATTTGAGGAGTCTGTAGAGATATATATGCATACAGAGTACGCTGGTAGTACAAATACTGTTGTTGTTTTTTTCATTTATATTATTATTTATTATTTTTATTTTATTTTATTAGACAGACGTGTACACACATTTAGGCACACACACACACACACACACACACACACACACTGATTAGACAGTGCCACACAAAGGAGGAGAATTAAAAAAAAGAAGACAGTCTTCATTTCAAATTTCTTGTTACTGTACAGCCAGTATTATGAATAACTACCTCAGCACACGTGTGAGAGGGTTATAGTAGTGGTCCTGTCTGTCAGTCTGTCTGTCTGTCTGTCTGTCTGTCTATCTGTCATTCTGTCTGTCATTCTGTCTGTCTGTCTGCCAGTCTGTCAGTCTGTCTGTCTGCCAGTCTGTCAGTCTGTCTGTCTGCCAGTCTGTCTGTCTGTCAGTCAGTCTGTCTGTCTGCCAGTCTGTCTGTCTGTCTGTCAGTCAGTCTGTCTGTCTGCCAGTCTGTCTGTCTGTCAAGCTCTGATCATAGCGGGTTGCTGACAACGAACTGTTGAATTAAGTATGAACCTTTTATTGTGCTACTTTTTTCTTTATTTTTTATTTCATGCTTATTAGTGATAAAATGAGAAGCTGTCAGCTCCACATATGCACCAACTTTTGTGGGCAACGGCCGGTAGCGGCACGTTGTAATTACATTTGAGCAAATAGTTTCTGGCTGTCTGTAGTAGTTTTAGTTTATTCTGGGAAGTTAACAGGGTGCTGGAATTGTAGTTTTTGTTTGAACTTATCGGTGAGACTCTCTTGGCCTGGTTAACTCTCGTGACATCATTGACCCTTGCACTTTGAAAAAGGATTCATTGATTCCATTTTCTTTTACATCATAGCAGGCAAGCCTCATATGAAGACAGCATTTATATCTACTGTTTTCATTGCACTT